>Ga0315900_10012238_pt1 | contig 10551 bp, 11 predicted proteins | sample LakEriMetagenome_FD_203521 | JGI IMG/M metagenome (GOLD analysis project Ga0315900, IMG submission 203521) | Freshwater fungal communities from buoy surface, Lake Erie, Ohio, United States - Buoy 12 MA114 | ecosystem: Environmental > Aquatic > Freshwater > Lake > Lake biofilm | place: USA: Lake...
AGGCTTGCCGTGATCACGCCAACGCGGCCCACGATGCGCCGTGCCAGCAGCACGTAAAGCGCCTCGCCAATCACACCGCCGAAGATCAGCAGATTGCCAAGGACAGACCCCGCAGCCTCATTACCGCTGCGCGCAATCGTCATCGCCGCCATGCCAAAGGCGGCCAAGCTGACCGCAATCCATTGCGGCGGCGTCAGGCGTTCGCGCAGCCAAAAGGCGCTGCCCAAAGCGACCACTGCGGGCAGGCTTGCCAATACCAGCCCGCCTTCCAACGCCGAGGTCAGGCGCAAGCCCGCCAGCAGGCCGGCATTATAGATCACGGTGCCAAACAGCGCCTGCCAGGCAAGGTTGCGCATCACCTCGCCATCAGGCCGTGGCGCGGCTTCCAACAGGCGCGCCAGCGGCCAAAGTAGCAGCACCGCCAAAATGCAGCGCAGAAAGGCGATCATGGGTATGGGCAGCGCTTCCGCAAGCAATTTCGCTACCGCCACATTGGCACCCACCAGCGCCATGGAGGCAGCCAATTGCAGGTAAGCGATGCGCGGCGCGCCCAGTGTCACGCGCCCTCATCCGGCTGACGAAAGGGGGAAAGTGTCGCGAGTGCAGCCATTTCGCGTTCCATCGCCGGGCGTTCGCGGGAAAGGAATTCATCCACCGCACGCGACAGACCGGGATGCGCAATCCAATGTGCGGAATAGGTCGGCACGGGCAGATAGCCGCGCTGGATTTTGTGTTCTCCCTGCGCGCCCGCTTCCACACGCGGAATGCCATGTGCAATCGCGAAATCCATGGCCATGTAATAGCAAAGTTCAAAATGCAAAAAGGGTACATCCACAATGGCGCCCCAGTTGCGACCGTAAATCGCATCGCGCCCAATCAGATTAAGCGCGGCGGCCACGGGTTCGCCCTCACGCTCCGCCACCATCAGCAGGACGCGATCACCAAGCCTTTCACCGAGCAGAGGCCAAAAAGCCCGTGTCAGATAGGCGCTGCGGCCCCATTTCTTATCCGTGGTCGCGCGATAGAAGCGATGAAAGGCCTGCCAATGGCGCGGCGTGATTTCTGCACCACGGAGCGTGCGCAGTGTCAGCCCTGCAGCCTGCACATCGCGTCTTTCGCGCTTGAGCGCCTTGCGCTTGCGCGATGCCAAGGCGCCCAGGAAATCATCAAAATCGCGATAGCCCGGATTGGCCCAATGGAATTGCGTGCCAAGCCGTTGCAGCCAGCCGGCTTCGCCCAAGGCGCGCCATTCGGCTTCCGTACAAAAGGTGGCATGGACCGATGATGCGCCGATGCCCTTGCAGGCTTGCACCAAGGCGCCGGCCAAAACATCCGGCCCAAAGCCCGCCTCGGGATGGAGCAAAAGCCGCGGACCAGGCACCGGGCTGAAGGGCACGGCCACTTGCAGTTTCGGGTAGTAATCCCCGCCGGCGCGTTCCAAAGCATCCGCCCAGCCATGGTCAAAGACATATTCGCCCTGAGAATGGGATTTGGCATAGGCCGGCGCGCAAGCAAGCAGGCGTCCGGCGCCGTCACGCAAGGCGGCGTGTTGCGCCAGCCAGCCGCGTTCCGCCACCGCGCTGCCGCTTTCCTCCAGCGCCAACAAAAAGGCGTGGCTCAAGAAGGGGTTGTCGTCACCCGCACAGGCATCCCATTCACGCGCCGGGATCTCGGCAATCGCGCGATGGAGCGTTAACGTCAAAGAGGATGGATCATGGGACATGGAACAGAAAAACCACCGTAGCACAGCAATGGCAGCCGTTAAATCGGCAAGACCCTTATTCTAGTGGTGCGAATTATGCTGATCTTTCCTACGCCGGGATGCCCCCGCGCACCACAAACTGCCTTTTGGGCGGGTCGATTAACGGCGCTACCGGGAACCGACAGGAGCGATCGGACCACTATGGCGCTTTCAACAAGGCGCTGCGCCGTGCCATCTTATTGATTGAATCTGCGACGGAAACCGACCCTTGCCGCCAGCAAGACCCGATGATCCTGGGCTGACAGAGCTTGATGGGGTGACGCTGGCACCGGTGCGCTCTCCGCAAGGGCCTTGGGGCAAGCACTATATTGGTGCATTCGATCAGAACGGCGATTTCGTTGAAGGCTTTGCGCATCCCTGGTGCGGGATTGATGCCATGCCAGAAGCACCAATCACGCAATATCATGGCGCCGCGATTTATGGCGGCCTTGCGATGCATCATGTTGGGCATTTTCTGCTGGAAGGACTGTCTCGGCTTTGGTGTCTGAAACAGCACCCCAAACTCCCGGTCATCTGGCACTGGATTGATCTGCCCATCCCACACCCGGATGATCGCGGCTGGCAAAAGGAGTTGATCGGGCTTTTGGGTTTGGCGCAGCATCGCCATGTCTTCCTGCGCCAGCCCCTGCGGGTGGAGCGTTTGCTTCTTCCCTCGCCCGGGTTTCTTTCGGGCCAATTTCTGCATCCGTTGCAAGCGGCGGCGCTTGGCGGCGTCACCGGCCCTGAAACAGTAACTGGAAAACGCGTCTGGCTCTCACGTAGCGCTTTGCCCAACCAATTCGGACGCGTGGCTGGAGAAGACCAGGTAGAAGCACTGCTTTCAGCGCAAGGCTGGACGATCCTTCATCCCGAACGCGAAACCATGCGGCGCAGCGCAGAGATTTTCCGTGAGGCCGAATTGGTCTCCGGCTTTATTGGCAGCGCATTCCATACGGTGCTGCTACATTCAAGCCCAAGCGCATGTCTGCGCCCAGTCATGCGGCCTAGCATTTCCTTGGCAGATTATCGTATTGTCGCCGGAGCCAAGGGGCTGGATTTCGCTGCCATTGAAATGCCGATGATACCCTTGGACAGCAGGGCAAGCTGGACGAATTTCCGGCTTGATGCGACGGAAGATTTGATCAAAATCCTGACGAGAAATTGAAAGGCTGCTGGAGATCAAGCGATCTCGAACATGCCCTCCACTTCCACCGCCGCATCACCGGGCAGGGATGGCACGCCGATGGTCGTGCGTGCATGGCGGCCAACATCACCGAATACTTCCACTGCCAGATCGGAAGCACCATTCATCACCAGCGCATGTTGGGTAAAATCAGCAGGCGCAGCAATGAAGCCGCCAAGGCGCACGACGCGCGTGACATTATCCAGTTCTCCGGCAGCGGCCTTCAACTGCGCCAGCAGATTGATGAAGCAAAGCCGCGCCGCTTCGCGCCCCACTTCAATGGAAACGCCCGCGCCCAGTTTGCCGGTATAGGCAATCTTGCCATCACGCACTGGCACCTGCCCTGACACGACCACCAGCTTTCCGCTGATATTGAAGGGGATGTAATTCGCAATCGGTGCTGCGGGTGTCGGCAATACAATGCCAAGGGCAGCAAGCTTTGCTTCGATTTTACCGGCCATCATCCTGCTCCTTCAAAGGCGCCACTTACGCTGCGGGGCGCAAATGGCGGCGCAACCGTGGTGAAGGATGCGCCGGCAATTCCAAGGGAAGCAAGGGCAGCACCGCCGCGCGCGGTTGCAGCGTTTCTTCTTCCACCGGGTCCGGCAGATCCTCGCGCCCCAGATAATCGCGCGCTAGCCGCCTGAAGGCCCAATCCAGCACGGAAGTCGCGCGGCGAATGCCCGCATCGCCTTCCACCGCGCCGCCATGGCCCGGCGCATAGGCATAGGCATTGACGAAACTCGCCAAGGGTACGCCCTGCGCCAGCCCAAGCGATACGGCCTGGGCAAGGCCCTCCATCAAGGCGCGCGTCATCGCTGCCTCACGCGGGAGGGAGAATGAAATCTCCCGCAAATGGCCGCGATCATCTTCAACGGCGCGCAGTGCAACACGATTGCCGGCAATGGCAACACGCCAGCAACGATTGACCGGCTCATGGATCGGCCGGGGCGGAGCGCGGCGCACTTCGGGCAGATCGGCCGGCGCCGGCATCGCAGGCGGCGGGGCATCCAGGAAGGGCAGGACAGCCGCTTCCATGGCGCGCCGCGCCTGTGGTGCCACGGCGGCAAGCAGCCAGGCGGCGTCAACACCGGCGCGTTCAGCTGCACGGGTTGGTACTTGCGTCACGCGCCCATCTTCGCCGCGCGCCGGGCGGCTTGCACCATGGGCGGGTGCAATGCCGGCGCTTTCGGCGCCGAGCAAAGCTTCCACCGCATCGGCTGGGGCGAGGGCAATGCAGCCGCGGTGGCGCAAACCGGGCGACGACGCCGCTGCCGCCAAAGCCGCACGCGCTGCCTTGGCAAGGCCAGGGATGGCGGTTTCCTCGGGCGGTGTTGGGCAGATAAGCGCCACCGCATGGCGCGGGCCAAAACGGGTCGCGAGCCGGCCGGATTCCGCCTCAGCCGCGCCACGCGTCAGGCCGGCAATGGCGGCGGCGACATCGCGCGCCTCCTGACTGTCATAGCCAAGGCCAAACCCAGCCAGCAGCCCGGCCAGATCGGCAAAACCAAGCCGCAGGCTTTCCGCCTTGCCATGGCCCCAAATATCCAGGGTCTGCACCGCCAAGGCACAGGCAGCGCGATAGGCCGGCGCGTCAAAACCCCCTGCCCCATCCAGAAAGGCCGGCAGGTTGAGCACAAAACGCCCCTCACCCCGCGTATCGCGCCAAATCTCGGCCCCGGGCGCGCCACGCCGGGCCAGGATCAGGGCGCGCAGCCCGGCGGCCAGGCTTTCCGCCGCATCGGCGCTATCCAGCAGGCCAAGGCGCCGCCCGCGCAGCGTGAGGCGCTGAATCCAGGCCTCCGCCACGCTTGGCAGCGTGGCCGGGCCACTCCCCGGGGCGAGCGCGGCCAGCGCTTCCCCGGCTTCATCTTCCCAAGGCGCGGGGATTGCCACGGCGCGCGGCGGCGCATCAGGATCCGCCCCCGCCTTCAGGCGCCGCAGCGCAACCCCAGCCCAGATGGTTCCAACTATTCCAGCCATGGGGTGATGCTAGGCGCGACTCGAAGGCCTGGGAAGCCTTATTTAGTGGTTTTTTGGGGTCGGACCCACAATATCCTGTGGATAGCTTGGCCGGCGCTTTGCTTTTGCGTGCCCCGCGCGGCTGTGCGATTATGCATTTCGTATCGCTTGCACCGGGAAGCCGCCATGCAGTTGCTCAGCACTCTTTCTATCCTCCTCACCAGCCGCAAGGTTGGGCAGGATCGCTTTGGCAATACCTATTGGGAAGCCCGCGGGCGGCGCGATTCCTATGGAAGGCCCATGCGCCGCGTGTTGTTTGCGAAGGAAGCCCAAGCTTCCGCCGTACCGGCAGAATGGTGGGGCTGGCTGCACTACACCACGGAGCAGCCATTGCCGGAGGACGCGCCGCGCCGCGCCTGGCAGAAGGAACACCGCCCGAATATGACCGGCACGCCCGAAGCCTGGCGGCCAGTGAACCCGGCAGCCAACCGTGACGGGGATTACGAAGCCTGGACGCCGGGGCGCTAACAGCGCCTTTTTGAAAGCCCATTCAGATGCAAAAGCGTAGCCTGGCTGAAATTCTAACTGGTTTGGTGGTGCTGGCCATTGCGGCGAGCTTCCTTGGCTATGCCGTCACCAGCACGGGGCGCAGCTTTTCCGGGCCGGGCATGAATCTCACCGCGAAATTCGACCGTATTGATGGGCTTGGCCAGGGCGCCGATGTACGCATTGCTGGCGTGAAGGTTGGGCAGGTTGTGGCGCAGCGGATTGATCCTGAAAGCTTCCTCGCCGTGCTGACGCTGCGGGTGGATGCCGGGCTGAAGCTGCCGCATGATACCTCTGCCGAGATTTCGAGCGAGGGCTTGCTCGGCGGCAAATATGTCGCGCTAGTGCCGGGCGGCGATACGCGGATTTTGCGTGAAGGCAATGAGATAACCATCACACAAAGTGCCATCAATCTGGAAAGCCTATTGGGGCGGTTCATATTCTCGGCGGGTGAAACGAATCAGCGCGGCAATCAGGAAAACGCGCCAGCGACGCCGCGATGAAACCGCTGCCCAAGCCGCCTGCCGCCTGGCCTGGGGCGGATGGCAAGCCTGTGTCTTGCAACGAAAAACTCAAGATGCTCAAGGAAAACCATACAGAAGCGGCGACGGTGCTGCGCGATGTTTTTGAAGACGCCGTGCTGATGGGCGTTGATGAGGCTGCGATGCGCGCGATCTTGCAGGAGATGATCGCAGCATTGCCAAGCCCGAAAAGCGGCGCATGAAAAGGCTTTTGGCATTCGCACTGTGCTGCCTGCCAGGGCTGGTACAGGCACAGGCGCAGGAATGGGTGCCGCGCCAGCAGGCACGGGTGCAAGCTTTGGATAAGGTGACAGCGCGCGTCACAGTGCTTGAAGGCCGCGTTGGTGAAAGCCTGAGCTTCGGCACGCTGACCATCCGCATCGGCGCCTGCCATGCGCGCCCGCCCACCGAAGTGCCCGACTCCGCCGCATGGTTTGAAATGACCGATAGCCGCGCGGCACAAGGTAGCCCGCCGGTGTTTCGGGGCTGGATGTTCGCGGAAGCGCCGGGCGTGAATATGCTGGAACATCCCGTGTATGATGTGCGGATATTGAACTGTAGGTGAGGCAACGCATCCCTTTCTGGAGAGCGACCGCCACACTATATGAGAGGACGCTTTAGAAAGGGCAGGACATGTCTTCCGCCAGAATCCGTCCGTTTTTCGATGAAGCGACCAATACGGTCAGCTATCTGGTCTTCGACCCCACCACGCGCCAAGGCGCAATCATTGATCCTGTGCTGGATTGGGACCATCGCAGCGGGGAAGCCGATACGCGTTCCGCGGACCGGGTGATTGAAGCGGCGCGGCAGGAGGGCATCGCAATTGTGCTGATCCTGGAAACCCATGCCCACGCAGATCATCTGACCGCCGCACCCTATATCAAGCAGCTTTGCGGCGGGAAGATTGGTATTGGTGAACACATCAAGGATGTGCAGCGCATCTTCCGACCGGTTTTCGCCGCAGATGATGTGAAGCCCGAAGGTGGTGATTTCGATCTGCTGCTGCATGATGGTGAACGCCTGAAGCTTGGCACTTTGGACATTGAGGTAATTCATACACCGGGCCATACGCCCGCCTGTGTCTGCTACCGCATTGGTGATGATGTTTTCGTGGGCGACACACTTTTCATGCATGATTACGGCACGGCGCGCGCAGATTTTCCGGGAGGTGACGCGCGTATGCTGTTTCGTTCCATCAAGCGCCTGCTGTCTCTGCCGCCCGACACCCGACTTTGGATGTGCCATGATTATAAGGCGCCTGGGCGCGATGATTACGCTTGGCAAAGCACGGTCGCCGAACAGCGCGCCCATAACCCGCATGTGAAGGATGGCGTGACCGAGGATGAATTCGTCGCCTTCCGACAGGCGCGCGATGCGAAGCTGGCCGCGCCCACGCTGCTACTGCCCTCGATCCAGGTAAACATCCGCGCCGGGCGCTTCCCGGAGGCCGAGAGCAATGGCGTACGCTATTTGAAGATACCGGTGAAGGCGCGCGCTGGGCTTGCGTGAAGCGGCGGCTTCGGGTTTGAGTTGGTGCGCATAGTTTTTGCCCAAAGAGGCAAATAAGTTCCAGAGAGGAAACAAGAATGATGCGACGGATTTTGCTCGGGGCAGCGCTGGGCTTGGCGCTGGCCGCCCCCGCCATGGCGCAGGGCCTGCCCGATCGGCCCATTACGTTGGTGAGCGGCTTCGCGCCGGGCGGTTCTACTGACATCACCGCGCGCCTGCTGGCGGAACGCATGCAGGCATATATGGGGGGCAATGCGCGCGTGGTAGTGGAAAACCGCCCAGGCGCTTCCGGCACGGTAGCGGCGGAATGGCTGCGTCGGCAGCCCGCCGATGGCACGGTGCTGATGCTGAATGAGGCTTCATCCCATGCGCTGATCCCCGCCGCCATGCAGGGCGGCACACGCTATGACCCGATTGCCGATTTCAGCCACATCGCCATTGCCGCGAACGGCCCATTGATCCTGGTCTCGGCGCCGAATTTCCCCGCCGGCACGGCGGCAGAAGCAGTGGCCAGGCTGCGCGCTGGGCCGCAGGATAACATGCCCTATGCTTCATCTGGCGTTGGATCCATGCCGCATTTCGCGGCCGAAGCGGTGGCGGTTTCGCTGCTGCTGGGCGGCAAATTCTCTCATGTGCCGTATCGCTCTGGCGGGTTGATGGTGGAATCCATCGCACGTGGCGAAACGGCCTGGGGCGTTGCGGTGCTGGCTTCCGCTGCCGCACAGGTGCGCGATAATCGCGTGCGCGGCATTGCAATTACGGGCCTTGAGCGTTTCCCGGCCTTCCCGGATATCCCGACACTCGCGGAATCCGGCATGCCTGGTTTTGACATCGGCAATTGGTTCGCCGTGGTGGGGCCGCCGCGCATGCCGGAAGGCACAGTGGCGGCGCTGAACCGCGTGATCAATGCGTCGCTTGCGGATGCGCAGTTGCGGGAGCGTTTTCTGATTGCGGGGATTTCACCCTGGACCCGGCCAAATACGCCCGCCGATGCGCGCGAATTTTTCCAGGCGGAGCTTGTGAAATTCAAGGGTGTTGTGGAACGCACCGGCGTGAAGATGGAACAGTGATAAGGGCGGGCGCCTGAGGAATTTTCAGGCGCCCTTTCGTTTTCAGTCCTTCGGTTGCAGATGGAGCGCCACCACTTCGCCCCCCTGCCCCACCACTTCCGGAAAGCGCCGCCGCACATCCGGGTCATGCCCCGGAATCACGCGGCTATCATCACCCCCCGCCAGCTTCTTCGCCGCGCGCCAGCCGGCCGCCATCGCCCCGAGATCGAAAATGATCGGGAAGGGATTGCCGCTTAGCGCATTGGCGTAGAAATGCATGGCGTCTGATGCCAGCACAACCGGCCCGCGCGCAGTCTGCACGCGCACCACCTGAAGCCCGTCCGAATGCCCGCCGACGCGATGCACGGATACACCCGGTGCCACTTCGCCATCGCCATCATGAAACACGACGCGATCCGCATAAAGCGCCTTCACCATCGCGACCACATGCGCCGCTTCGAAAGGCAGACGAATGGCATGCACGCACATGTGCCGGCCGGTTGCGAAATGCATTTCGCGTTCCTGCAAATGGAATTTCGCACCGGGGAACATGCCAAGTGAACCCGCGTGATCATAATGCAAATGCGTGATGATCACATCGGATACCTTGGCGGCATCCGTGCCCATGGCCTTCAGACTATCGCGCACATTACGCGAAATGGTACGGCCACGGCCGGCCGCCGTTTCCTCATCAAAGCCGGTATCCACAACAATTTCCTGCCCATCCGGCGCGCGCAGCAACCAGATGAAGTAATCAAGCGGCATCGCTTCATGCGCATCAGGCACGGGCAGCAGGAAATTCGTCTGCGCCGTGCGTTCATGCCGCCCGTAACGGATGGCATAGACTTCCCAATTCATGATTCCTTATTCCCCCCAAGCACCGTGCCGGTCATTTGTTCCAGCATTTTCGCAAGCGCCGTGTGATCCGCCCCCGGCCCAAGCGATGTTGATGCCGCCAGCCACATTTCGCGGCAGAGCGCCGAAAATGGTGCAGGCGTTGTTGTCTCTCGGCCGACTTCGAGCGCGATGGACAGATCCTTCACCATCAGATCAAGCCCAAATCCCGCATCGAAGCGGCGGGACAGCACATATTCCTTGAACTTCTTCTGCGTGGAATTGTTCATGCCGGAAGATGCATTAAGCACATCAACCATCGTCGTCGGGTCAAGCCCAAAGCGCTGGCCGATCAGCAGCGCCTCAACGCCAATCAGATAGCCACCGGCCGAGACCAGATTATTCAGCGCCTTCATCGCCTGCCCGGCACCAATCTCACCGCAGCGATAGATGGATGTTCCCATGGCCTTGAGTACGGGTTCGGCACGATCAATCTCTGCTGCCGGTCCACCCACCATAATGGCCAACTGGCCGGATTTGGCACGCGGCACGCCACCGGAGACCGGGCAATCAATCATCGCCACACCATGGCCTTCCAGCATCGCCGCGATTTCGCGCGTGCGGCCTGGCTGGCCGGAGGTCATGTCAATCACTAGCATCCCCGGTTTGAGTGAGGGCAGCATGGCTTCCACCGCTTCCCCCACCTGCTTGCTGGTCGGCACAATCATCACCACGCATTCGGCACCGCTTGCGGCTTCCGCCGGGCTTGCGGCAGCTTTCGCGCCGGTCTCCGCCGCGAAGGCTTCGGCGCGGCCTGGCACCACATCACAGACCGTCACGTCAAATCCAGCCTTCACCAGATTGGCCGCCATGGGCCAACCCATATTGCCGATGCCGGCGAAGGCGATGCGCTTCAATGCAGCCGACATCACTTTTTCCCCGGAATGGCGCCTTCGGCGATCAGCACCTCATGCGCAGCCTTGAAGGCATCAAGCCCGGCGGGAATGCCGCAATAGGCAGTGGCATGCAGCAGCGTCGCCTTGATTTCATCCACCGTGATGCCGTTATTGAGCGCGCCCTTCACATGCAGCTTCACCTCCGGGATTTTGCCGAGTGCCGTCAGCATCGCCAGGTTCAGCAGTGAACGCGTCTTGCGGTCCAGCGTCGGGTCGCCCCAGGCCCAGCCCCAGGCCCAGGCGGTGGTGG
>Ga0315900_10012239_pt1 | contig 10551 bp, 10 predicted proteins | sample LakEriMetagenome_FD_203521 | JGI IMG/M metagenome (GOLD analysis project Ga0315900, IMG submission 203521) | Freshwater fungal communities from buoy surface, Lake Erie, Ohio, United States - Buoy 12 MA114 | ecosystem: Environmental > Aquatic > Freshwater > Lake > Lake biofilm | place: USA: Lake...
AGCGAACTCACCACGGTTCGGCAGCAGGGGTGCCCTGGTGGAACCGCAGCTGCCAGCCCACCTCGCTGCGGCTCCAGAGGGATGATCGCAGGGTGTGGTCGGTGAGGCTGCCGTCTTGCAGCAGGTGTGCTGAGCGATAGGTCAGCAGCGCGATCTCGGATCCAAATTCAGCCACCAGAAACCTTTCCGATTGCACTCTTGCGTGCTGTTCTTGTGAGGCCAGGAAATGGATGACAGTGTCACGGCTGTATGCCCTGCCCGAGCGACCAACTTCATGGAAGTCTGGGTGCAGCAAGAACTCCAGGCGATCACGGCTGCACCTGACACCAGGGTGATGCAGCTCGACTTCAAGCGCCTGGAGCATGCGGAGGAGTTGACTCATGGGTGGGACTCATGGAGCGAGGAGCGAGGCTGAATGTTCGGTGCGCTGCTGGAGCCATCAGGCATCGCCACGCAGCCTGCGCCCCCGCAGTGCCTTGGTCGGAACCATCTGCGCCAACTGCGCTTTCGTCAGCGGCTGCGCGTCGGGGTCCGCTTTGGCGGCTGCGGTGATCTTGCGGTCCTCGGCCACGCTAGGCATCTGGATCGGTATCTTCTTCGAAGATTTGGACATAAGGTCTGACCTCTCGTCCGTTGGCGCGCCGAAGGCTGATCACCCTGCGCTTGTCGCCACGGTCGGGAACCACGCAGGGAGTCACTGGGTCCCCGTGACGGACGATTGCGCAGGGGATTGGTGAGGTTTGTCCTTGCCGCGAACGGAGCGCGACAGGCGCACCCAGAACCAGCACTCGAGGCTCAGGCCGAGGATGATGATGGCTGTGCCCCCCTTGTGAAAGCCAATCCCGTAAGCCACCAAAGCGGCCACGAGGAGTAGTGCGGTAACGACATGGTGATTCATGTGTTCCTCGATTCGAAAGAGAACGGGCTCAAACCGAATGTACGCTGAGCGGTGAACGCTTCCTCCAGCGGAAGCATTCGCGGTGCCCGACACGGGTGAAGGTCTCGCGGTGTCTCAGTCATGCAGCGCCTCCACCACCGCCTCCCCAATCGCCAGCGAGGCGGTCAGCCCCGGCGACTCGATACCCAGCAGGTTGATGAGTCCGGGCACCCCGTGCTGGGCTGGGCCGTCGATGCGGAAGTCCAGGTTGGGCGCCTCGGGGCCGGCGAGCTTGGGGCGGATGCCGGCGTAGCCCGGCTGCAGCGCGTCGTCGGGCAGTGCCGGCCAGTAGCGCCGCACCTCGGCGTAGAAGGCGTCGGCGCGCCTGGGGTCCACGGTGTAGTCGATGCTGTCCACCCACTGCACGTCCGGGCCGAAGCGGGCCTGGCCCTGCAGGTCCAGCGTCAGGTGCACGCCCAGCCCGCCGGGCTGCGGCACGGGGTAGATCAGGCGCTGGAAGCGCGGCCGGCCTGACAAGGTGAAGTAGTGGCCGCGGGCGTAATGGGCGCGCGGCACGTGGCGGGCGTCCAGACCCTCGATGCGGGCAGCCACATCGGGCGCGTGCAGGCCGGCGGCGTTGACGAGGGTGCGGGCGTGCCAGGTGGTGGTGGACATGTCGGCGCTTCCCGCCTCAGGTGCCGGCTCGGTCAGCGTCTGCACCTCGATCTCGAAGCCGCCATCCACCACACGCGCCCGCGCCACCCGGGAGTGGAAGGCGAACACCGCGCCTGCATGCTCGGCGTCGCCTTGCAGTGCCAGCATGAAGGCGTGCGAGTCGATGATGCCGGTGGACGGCGACAGCAGCGCGCCCACGCACTCGATCTCCGGCTCCAGCGCTTGTGCCGCCTGGCGGCTCAAGTGTTTGAGGTCGCCCACACCATTGGCAGCCGCCTTGGCGCGGATGTCCGCCAACGTAGCCAGTTGGGCGTCATCGGTGGCCACGATGAGCTTGCCGCAGCGGCGGTGGGGCACGCCGCGCTCCGCACAGTAGGCGTACAGCGCTTGCTTACCCTGCACGCAAAGCTGCGCCTTGAGGGAACCCTTTGGGTAGTAAATGCCCGCGTGGATGACCTCGCTGTTGCGCGAACTGGTGCCCGTGCCGATGCCCTCGGCCGCCTCCAGCACCACCACCTCGCGCCCGGCCAGCGCCAGGGCCCGCGCCACCGCCAGGCCCACCACGCCAGCGCCCACCACCACACAGTCCAGGCTGTCGTCCATGGATTGATTTTGCACACCCTGGGCCGGCCGACGTTCACACATCTTTACCGCCGGGGCAAGGAGCCGATACGCAGGGCGCGCAACATCCTTCCATCGTCACTCTCTCCTCAAGGAACTGCCATGAACCTCCAAGCTTCGTCTTTGAATCCTCGGGCTCGCACGGTCTCAAGCGCCCTGTCGCGCCTGCTCCTGTCCAGCCTGCTGGTGGGCGGCGCCGCGCTGTCGGCCGTGGCCGTACAAGCCCAGCCCGTACAACCAGGCGGCCCTGGTGGGCATGCAGGCCACCGCGGTCACATGATGGGCGGTGAGCACGGCCACCATGGCGGGGGCATGGACATGAAGTGGTCCGGCCGCATGCTGGACGCGGTGAAGGCCACGCCCGAGCAGCGCGCGCAGATCCAGAAGATCATGGAAGGCGCCCGTGCCGACATGCAGGCTCAGAGGGAGGCGGGCAAAGCCTTGAGGGGTCAGCTGATGCAGGCCATGGCGCAGCCCAATATCGATGCCAATGCCGTGGAGCAACTGCGTCAGAAGATGCTGGCCCAGCACGACCAGGTCAGCAAGCGCCGCATGCAGGCCATGGTGGATGCCGCGCGCGTGCTCACACCCGAGCAGCGCAAGCAACTGTCCGAGCGCATGAGCCAGCGGCGCGACATGATGGAGCGCCACCATCGCGAGCGTCGGGCCCTGGAAGCCCCCAAGTCCTGAGGCCCATGCGGCCACGTTCGCTTCTTGCACCAGGCGCTGACGGGCGCCGGCCTCGGGCTGGCGCCTGCAACCCATCCTCCTCGAGCCCCCTGACGGGGGACTTGGCCCCGGCGGTCCGCTGTCGGGGCTCTTTTGCGTGTGTTTGTGCGGTGGTTGGCGGGCCTGCCGGCCGGGGTCTGCGAACATCGCGCTTGCCGGATGAACACCCGCCATGTCCTCACACCTGCTGCTGATTGATGACGACACCCGCCTGACCACCATGGTGGCCGATTACCTGCGCGGCCACGGTTTCGAGGTGGACAGTGCCGGCTCGCTCAAAGCCGGGCGCGAGCTGCTGCGCCACGGCAGCTACGACGCGCTGCTGCTGGACCTGATGCTGCCCGATGGCGACGGCCTGGACCTCACGCGCGAACTGCGCGCCGAGCCCCGCACCCGCCGGCTGCCCTTGCTCATGCTCACGGCCCGCGGTGAACCCATGGATCGCATCGTCGGCCTGGAGATCGGCGCCGACGACTACCTGCCCAAGCCCTTCGAGCCGCGTGAGCTGCTGGCGCGCCTGAAGGCCCTGCTGCGCCGCTCGGCGCCCGAGGCGGCCGCTGACGACCAGTTGGAGTTCGGCCGCCTGGTCATCGACCTGGCCGCTCGCCAGGCCCGGCTGGGCGGCCAGCCCTGCGACCTCACCGCCCACCAGTTCGACCTGCTGGTGGTGCTGGCCCGCGCCGCCGGCCGCGTGCTGACGCGCGACCAGATCATGGACGCGCTCAAGGGCCACCCGCTGGACGCCTTTGACCGCAGCATCGACGTGCATATCTCCCGCATCCGCGCCGTGATCGAGGACGACCCGCGTCACCCGCAGCGCGTGCTCACCGTGCGAGGCACGGGCTATGTCTTCGCCCGCAAGCAGGACCAGGCCGATGCCTAGCCTAGTCTGATCGGACCTGAGTTGCCCCGCTCATGAAGTCCCTGTACCTGCGCATCTGGCTCACCGTGCTGGCGGCCCTGAGCCTGTTTGCTCTGGCCTCGGGCTGGCTGGTGCAGCGCCACATGGCGCAGGAGCGCGAGCGCTTCGAGGCGGTGGCTCACAGCCGGGCCGAGGCCTGGGCGGACTTGCTGGAGCGCTCATTACCGCCGGCAACTGCGCCGCCCGAGCAACAGGTGGCGGCGCTCGCCGAGTGGTCTCAGCGCCTGCGTCTGCCACTGGCACTGGATGACGCGACAGGCCAGCGCATGGGCGTGTCGGAGTCCTGGGCGCGGCGCGAAGCCGAGGGTGTGCCCATGGTGCGACGTGGCTTGCCGGTTCGGCTGGACGATGGGCGCACGCTGTGGATCGCCCGCCAGGGTGGCCCCCGTCGCCCGGGCGGTCCCATGGGCGATCGGCCTGGCTTTGGGCGAGAGGGTCCGCCAGCGGCCAGCTGGTGGGAGCTGCCGCGGTTGTCGGGTCTGCCCGGCCTGGGGGTGCTGCCCGAGGGGGTGAGCGTGCTGGCCCTGTTGGTGCTGCTCTTTCTGGCCGTGGCCGCCGGCGCCTGGCCCGTGGTGCGCCGCCTCACCCGCCGCCTGGAGGCGCTCAAGCAGGGCATGGAAGCCTTTGGCGCTGGCGCGCTGCACCAGCGCGTGGCCGAGGAGGGCCGCGACGAGGTGGCCGCCGTGGCCGCCAGCTTCAATCGGGCCGCGGCCCGCGTGGAGACGCTGGTGCGCTCGCACCAGAGCCTGCTGGGCAACGCCAGCCACGAGTTGCGCTCGCCGCTGGCGCGTCTGAAGATGGCCGTCTCGATGCTGGAAGACGCCGCCCCGGCCCAGCGCGAGCGTCTGCGCCAAGAGATCCACGCCAACATCGCCGAGCTCGACGCGCTGGTGGAGGAGGTGCTGCTGGCCAGCCGGCTGGACGCCGCCCAGGACGCGCTGCAACGCGAGCCGGTGGACTTGCTGGCGCTTGCGGCCGAAGAAGCCGCACGTGTGCAGGCCACGGCCGAGGGTGAAGCCCGCGCGGATGGTGGGGGTCAGGCCTTCATCGTCCGGGGGGACGAGCGGCTCCTGCGGCGAGCGGTTCGCAACCTGCTGGAGAACGCCCGGCGGTATGGGGGCGACGATGTCCAGGTCGTGGTGAGGGCGGCCGCCTCAACGGGCCACGCCGAAGTGCGTGTGTGCGACCGCGGCCCTGGTGTGCCCGAGGCATGGCGCGAGCGCATCTTCGAGCCTTTCCTGCGCCTGCCCGGTCACGCTGAGCGCGAAGGTGGCGTGGGCTTGGGCTTGTCGCTGGTGCGTCAGATCGCCCAGCGCCACGGCGGGGATGTCCGCTGCGAGCCGCGCGAGGGCGGCGGCAGCTGCTTCACGGTCACGCTGCCGTTGTGACGGGGGCGGGCGTCTGCCGCGCCATGCGCTGCAGTACCCAGGCCATGTAACCGCACAAGGCCAGCGCCGCGACGATCAGCCCGATCGTCGAAGTGACCCAGAACCCCCGAGCGCCTTGCAGGGAGGCGGGAACGTTGCCCGTCAGGTTGAAGGCCAGCACGAAGCCCCCGCCCAGGCCGATGCCCCACAGAGCGACGCCGTAGACCACCAGCGGCACCGTGGCGATGCGCCAAGCGCGCAGCACGAAAGCCGCCACCGCCTGCGCGGCGTCGACGAAGTGGAACAGCGCCACCCACGCGATGAGCGGCAGCGCAGCGGCGGCAATGACCGCGTCCTGCGTGTACAGGCCCACGATGTGGCGGTCGAAGATCGACACCGCAGCGCCCAGCAGAGCGGCTACCGCGCAGCCCAGGGCCAACCCATGCCAGGCCAGGCGCTGCGCGCCCAGCGCATCGCGCGCGCCCACGCGCTGCGCCACCAGCGTGGTGCAGGCGCTGCCGATGGCCAGAGGCACCATGAACATCAGCGTCACCAGGTTCATGGCGATCTGGTGGCCGGCCACGGGCGTGGTGCCCAGCCGGGCGATGAAGATCGCCATGAAGCTGAAGCCGCTGACCTCGATCAGGATGGCGGCCCCCATGGGCAGGCCCAGGCGCAGATGGGCCCTGAGGGATTTGCGCTGGGGGGCGTCCAGGCCGCGGCCCAGCAGCTCGAAGGGGGCGTAGAAGGGGTCGCGCCGCATCACCTGCCAGGCGATCAAGGCCTGGCACCACATGGCGATGCCGGTGGCGATGGCGCAGCCCAGCACGCCCAGCGGCGGGATGTTCAGCGCTGGCACGCCCCACACCAGCGCGGCGGAAAGCGGCACCTTCAGCGCCAGGCCTGCCACCTGGATCAGCATCACCGCCTTGGGACGAGACACCGCCGTGTTGAAGCCGCGGTACACCGTGAACATGAGCGAGGCCGGCAGCGAGAAGGCCAGCACCAGCAGGTAGCCACGCACCTTGGCGGCCACCTCGGGTGTGGCCTGGGACATCGCCAGAAAGGGATAAGGGAACGCCAGCAGCAGGCTGCCGACCACCGACAGGCCCAGCGCCACCCACATCGCCTGGTGGGCTTGCCGCCCGGCCTGGGCATGCTGTTGCGCGCCGAAAAGCTGCCCGACGATGGGGCTGATGGCCAGCACCACCCCCATGAAGCCGATGAACACCGTGAGATAGGCCGAGCTGCCAATGGCCAGTGCGGCCAGATCCTCCGCCGCATAACGTGCCACCAGCAGCGTGTCCACGGTACCGAAGGCCAGCACCGAGAGCTGACCGATCAGCACCGGCCAGGCCAGCGTGGCAATGCGTCGCGCGCTGTCGGCCAGCGAGCCGTGGTTCAAGCCCGAGTCCGGCCTTTTCTCCACGGGGCCGTTCAAGCCGTCGCTCAAGCCTTCTCCGTGGTGGCCTGGGGTTCCAGGGTCTGCGGTGGCGGGTGGTCGATGCCCGAGGCTTTCTGGGCCCGCTCAGCGTAGCGGTTGAAGCGCCAGGCACGGTTCTCCTGGACGATGCGGCGCCACACCGTGCGCTTCTGGCCCGGGCTGTAGCCGGTCCAGTGCTGCACTTCGTCAAATGTGCGCCCACAGCCCTTGCACTCGGCGTCGCCCTGGCTGGTGGAGCAGATGGCGATGCAAGGGGCGTCGGGCGTGGTCTCGTACCAGCCCAGCCAGGCGTCACGAGCCTTGGCCGGCATCGTGGCTTCGTCGCACTCGGTCTCGCGGTAGTACACGAGCAGCGCGTACACCTCGGCCAGCGCCCGCACCTGCGCGCAGGCCGTCACGCCGTCGGGCGAGGGTGAGCGTTCGCGCCAGTGGTTGATGGCGCTTTCGATGTCGGTGATGTGGATGCTGGGCATGGCAGTGGGGGGCGGGAGCATAACTTCACAGCGGGCCTGCGCGCTTGGCGCGCAACAAGGGCTCGCCGGTGCGATGACCGCAATGTACTGTATAAAAAAACAGTATTCTCGGTGCTTTGCATCTGCCTTGTCCATGCCTGCCGACTACGCCGAGCTGCATTGCCGCAGCAACTTCAGCTTTCTCACCGGGGCCTCGCACCCGCAGGAGCTGGTGCAGCGCGCGCATGCGCTGGGCTACTCGGCCCTGGCCCTCACCGACGAGTGCTCGCTGGCGGGGGTGGTCCGGGCGCACGCCGAAGCCAAGCGCGTCGGCCTGCACTTGATCGTCGGCGCGGAGATCCGGTTGACCTCGGCCCAGGCGCAGGCTTCCGGCGATGCCCAAGACGCTCCTCACGATGGGCCGCGCCTGGTGCTGCTGGCGCAGTCGCGCCGGGGCTATGGCAACCTGTCGCACTGGATCACGCTGGCACGCCGGCGCGCGGGCAAGGGCAGCTACCGGGCCTTGGCGGCTGACGTGGAAGGCAAGACGCCCCGTGCGCCCATGCTGGCCGGGTTGCCGGGCTGCGCCGCGCTGCTGGTGCCGCACCCGCTGCAGCCCTTTGAGACTGTGTTCGCCCATGCCATGTGGCTGAAGACCTGGTTCGGCACGGACCGCGCCTTCATCGCGCTGCAAAGGCTGCTGGGCCCTTGGGACGACCAGCTGCAAGACACGGTGGCCCGCGTGGCGCAGGCCACGGGTTTGACGGTGGTGGCTGCGGGTGACGTGCTCATGCACGCTCGCTCGCGCAAGCCCCTGCAAGACGTGCTGACCGCCACGCGGCTGCGCCTGCCTGTGGCCAGCTGCGGCCACAGCCTGCAGCCCAACGCCGAGGCCCACCTGCGCTCGCGCGCCCGGCTCACAGCGCTGTATCCACCCGAGACGCTGGCTGCTACGGTGGCGCTGGCAGGGCAGTGCGCCTTCTCGCTGGACGAGCTGCGCTACGAGTACCCTCAGGAGATCGTGCCCGCCGGCCACACACCCACCAGCTGGCTGCGGGTGCTGACCGAGGAGGGGGCGCTCAAGCGTTTTTCCGGTGGCGTGCCGCCAGCGGTGCGCGCCACCATCGAGCACGAACTGGCCCTGATCGCGCAGCTGAAGTACGAACCCTACTTCCTGACCGTGGCCGACATCGCCACCTGGGCGCGGGGGCAGGGCATCCTGTGCCAGGGCCGGGGCAGCGCGGCCAATTCGGCCGTGTGCTACTGCCTGCACGTCACCGAGGTGGACCCGGCGCGCATGAGTGTGCTGTTCGAGCGTTTCATCAGCGCCGAGCGCAACGAGCCGCCGGACATTGACATCGACTTCGAGCACCAGCGCCGCGAGGAGGTCATCCAGTACCTCTACCGCAAGTACGGCCGCCACCGTGCCGCACTCACGGGCGTGGTCATCAGCTACCGCCCGCGCTCGGCCCTGCGCGACGTGGGCCGCGCGCTGGGGTTGGACCTGGACCGCATCGACGCGGTGGCCAAGTCCATGTCCTGGATCGTCGACCGCAGCACGCCCGCCGGCCGCCGCCTGGACCCCGAGCGCCTGCGCGAGAACGGCTTTGACCCTGAGGCGCCGCTGTGCCGCCTGTGGCTGGAGCTGACCCAGGCACTGATAGGCTTTCCGCGCCACCTGAGCCAGCACCCGGGCGGCTTTGTCATCGCCCGCGACGACCTGTCGCAACTCGTGCCCGTGGAGAACGCGGCCATGGAAGGCCGCAGCGTCATCCAGTGGGACAAGGACGACCTGGACGCGCTGGGCCTGATCAAGGTGGACATCCTGGCGCTGGGCATGCTGAGTGCCCTGCGCCGCGCGCTGACGCTGGTGGCCTTCAAGCAGGGCCTGGCGCCTCGATCGCCGACCCTGCCATCACCACCATCACCTCCGTCATCGCTGGCATCGCCCGGGGCACCGACCGCCAACTGCGCGCTGCCCGCCTTCCGCCTGCAGGACATCCCGCCTGAGGACGCCGCCACCTACGCCATGCTCTCGCGTGGCGACAGCGTGGGTGTTTTTCAGGTGGAGAGCCGCGCCCAGATGAGCATGCTGCCGCGCCTGAAGCCGCAGAACTTCTACGACCTGGTGATCGAGGTGGCCATCGTGCGGCCCGGGCCCATCCAGGGCGGCATGGTTCACCCCTACCTGCGGCGGCGCAACGGCGAGGAGCCCGTCACCTACCCCAGCGACGAGGTGCGCCAGGCGCTGCAGCGCACGCTGGGCGTGCCCATCTTTCAGGAGCAGGTGATGCAGTTGGCCATCCTGGCGGCCGACTTCACGCCTGGCGAGGCCGACCAACTGCGCCGCGCCATGGCCGCCTGGAAGCGCAAGGGCGGGCTCGGGCCCTTTCACGAGCGCCTGGTGGGCCGCATGGTGGCCAAGGGCTACACGCAAGACTACGCCGAGGCCATCTTTCGGCAGATCGAAGGCTTCGGCGAGTACGGCTTTCCTGAAAGCCACGCCGCCAGCTTTGCGCTGCTGGTCTACGCCAGCGCCTGGATCAAATGCCATCACCCGGACGCCTTTCTGGCCGCGTTGCTCAACAGCCAGCCCATGGGCTTTTATGCCCCCGCGCAACTGGTGCGCGACGCCCAGGCGCATGGGGTGGAGGTGCGGCCGGTGGACGTGCACTGGAGCGGGTGGGAGACGGCACTGGAGGCGCCCTCTGAAGGTGCCTCGCGGCCCGTACGCCTGGGTCTGAGCCGGCTGCTGGGCCTGCCGGAGGCCGCCGCCCGGCGCATCGAGCAGGCGCGCGGCGGGCGCCCTGATGAGCCCGGCTTCCAACCCTTCGAGAGCCCGGAGGACCTGGCTCGCCGTGCCAGCTTGGACGCGCGCGAGCTGCAGCTGCTGGCCCAGGGCGACGCGCTGGCGGGCCTGACCGGCCACCGTCACCAGGCCGCTTGGGCCGTGGCCGGCGTGGACACCCGGGCCACGGTGCTGTTGCAGGGCACCCGCACGCACGAGGCCCAGGCGCAGCTGGACGCCCCGGAGCTGCGCCTGGACACCCTGGCCGACTACCGCGCCACGGGCCTGTCGCTCAAGGCCCACCCTGTGGGGCTGCTGCGTCAGACGCTGCAGGGCTTCAAGGTGCAGCCGGCGGCGGTGCTGCGCGACTACCCCCACGGCCGGCTGGCGCGCGCCAGCGGCCTGGTGACGCACCGCCAGCGGCCAGAGACCGCCAAGGGCGTGGTCTTCGTCACGCTGGAGGACGAGACCGGCCACGTCAACGTCATCGTCTGGCCGGCAGTGGCCCAGGCTCAGCGCCAGCCCCTGCTGGCCAGCCGCCTGCTCACCGTCTACGGCGTGTGGCAGTGCGAGGGCGAGGTGCGCCACCTGGTCGCCCGCCGTCTGGAAGACCACTCGGCCTTGCTGGCCGGCCTGGCCACGCGCAGCCGGGATTTCCGCTGACACCTCGTCACCA
>Ga0315900_10012240_pt1 | contig 10548 bp, 8 predicted proteins | sample LakEriMetagenome_FD_203521 | JGI IMG/M metagenome (GOLD analysis project Ga0315900, IMG submission 203521) | Freshwater fungal communities from buoy surface, Lake Erie, Ohio, United States - Buoy 12 MA114 | ecosystem: Environmental > Aquatic > Freshwater > Lake > Lake biofilm | place: USA: Lake...
CGGGTTATCGCCACTGACTGCTGATTCGTATGCGTTCATTTGGCGCATCGTGCAGGCCACACTCTGGCAGGCCACATTGTCGACTGTCGTCGCTCTGGTGATTGCCATCGGTTTGACGTGGGCCATGATACGACGACCCGGACGCCTTGCGGATATTTCATGGCTGGCCGTGATTGTACCCTTCATTGTGCCGACGCCGGTGGCTGCCACAATGGCCACTGGTTTATGTGGCACGGGGAGTTGGTGTGCCACGCTGTTTGGGTTGGAGGTGCCACAAGGGTTGGCGTTGATCGTGGCAGTGCATGTCTGGTTCAATACTGGCGTATTGGTGCGACTGTTGCGTGAGGCGTGGTTTGCCGTGCAAGGGCGGATTCTGCAGGCTGCGGCCACGCTTGGTGCTTCACCGTGGCGCCAATTTGTCACCGTGACCTGGCCACTGATGACTCCCGCAGTCTGGGCTGGTATGACGCTCGTACTCCTCTACTGTATCGGCAGTTTTGGTGTGATTCTGTTGCTGGGCGGTGGGCGTGTAGCCTCAATCGAGGTCGAGATTTGGCGCCAAACTGCCCAATTTTTGCGCCTTGACCTCGCCACCGTGATGGCATTGGTGCAACTTGGCATCAGCGTGGTATTGTTGATTCTCAGTGAACGCTGGCAACGCCGGATTCCACGCGAGAGTCTAGTACGCCCCCAATCAATTCGCCCGGGAGTTGGATTACTGATTGCACTCGGCGTGCAAGTGGTGTGTATCGTGTTATTTGTGATGCCGTTTGTTGTCGTTTTTGCGCGCAGCCTGATGCCCCAGGAGGCGTGGTGGCAGGCGTTTGTGTCGCTTACTCAACCGGTACGTGGCAGTGGCTTGTTTGTCTCACCACTTGAGGCCTTGTGGCGTTCGCTCTGGATTGCAACGATCGTGGCCGGGCTGACGCTCGTATGTGCCTGGACGCTGAGTGCCCCGGGATGGTGGCGTGTGGTTGCGACGTTGCCGATTGGGGTGAGTGCGGTGACCCTTGGACTCGGATATCTGCTCTGGTTTGGGCCGATGCGCCTACTCCAAACGCCATGGGTCTTGCTTGCCGCCCATGTCGTGTTAGCGTTGCCGTTGGTAAGTCGGCAGCTGATGACGGCGCGGGATCGTTTGCCCGATATCTATCAACACGCCGCCGCTACACTCGGGGCTGCGCCGTGGCGTCAGTGGTGGAGCATCACGGTGCCGTTGTTGCGTCGGAGTCTGGTGGCTGCCGGGTTGGTTGCATTTGCAGTGTCGCTCGGTGATTTTGCGGCTGGATTGCTACTGACACAACCTGACACCGCCACCGCACCAATTATGGTGGGGCGGCTGCTTGGCCGCCCGGGAGCATTGCAATATGCCATGGCGGCAGCGCTGAGTAGCCTACTCGTGGTGGTGTGTGTGGTGGTGATGCTTGTGGTGCAGCGCCTTGAGCGCGATACCGCTCACCGGGTGTTGGTCAAACGTTGATAAATCATCTCGAGTTGTGGACCAATATGGGCGATACTGTGATTGGCGATTGCTAATTCGCGGTTGCGCCGACCAATCTGCGCCGCGCGGTCGGGGTGCTGGAGCGTGTCGATGATGTGCGCAGTCAAACTCTCGCGGCTGCCGTACTCTGCATAAATCCCATTGTCACCCAAGTACTGTCGACTCACCGATGTATCAAATGTAATAACTGGCAACCCGAGTGACATGTACTGTGGTATTTTGCCGCTGCCCTCGCTCCGACTCATTTTGGGAGCAACTGCTACGTGGCCTAAGCCCAGGTAATGGTGCGAGTCGCGATAGCGGATGCGCCCCGGCAATGTCACGTGTGCGGCCACGCCGAAACTCTGGGCATAGCGCAGATAGCTCTCTGGATCTGGGTAGCCCATAATCAAAAAGTGGGCGTCGGGGACAGCCTTGAGTACATCGGGAATAGCCTCAATCAGCATGTTTGTCCCTTGATATGGCGCGAGTAATCCCAAGTAAATTACAACTTTGCGATCTACAGGGATGCCTAGAGTGGCAAGTAGCTCAAGATTACGTTGTTGCGGTGTGAAGAACTCAGTATCAATGCCGTCGGCAATCGTCGCCACCTGTTGCGGGTCATGCGCAAAATCATTGAGGAGCAGACTGGTCGCATTGTCACTTGATGTCAGCACCATTTCGGCTTGCTGGTTAATCCATGATTCGAGCGCGTACAGCGGTTTGTAGATCGGAGAACTCGTGCTGGCCAAGAACTTATGGTCGATCATCTCGGCCGTCATACTGCCTTGAAAATCAAACACCAGCGGTTTGTTAATAATCCGCTTCAGTACGGCCCCAATCAACCCACCCTCATGCAAATGTGCATGAATGATATCGGGCTTGTAACGCAGTGCAGTGCGCAAACTACGCCACGATAACGCCACATCAAGATACAACTTGTGGCGTGACGAGCCCACAAGGGTACGCTTGATCCACGGCACATCCCACGAACGTACCGTCTGGAGGCCTGTCACCTCATCACCATTGTGATAGGTTGCAATCAACACCTCGTGCCCACGCACTTGGAGCTCGTGGGCCTCTTGGGCAATGCGAATGTGGCAACCGTAATCCGAAAAGAAGCTGGTTGGGGCAATCATTAATACCCGATAGCGACGATCCGTCATTTCACCGTCCCACTATAGGCCATGTCGAGCACCTCGGCGATATGCAACACGCGCATCTGCGATCCACGTTGTTGGAGCCCACCAGCGAGTTGCAAGTGACATCCTGGATTGGCGGTAACGACGACTTGGGCTTGGGTCCGCTCGGCATTGTCTAGTTTGCGATTGCCGAGTTGTGCTGCCATCTCGGGCTGGGTCACGTTGTAGATGCCTGCCGATCCACAGCACAACGACGACTCTGCCATCTCGATGAGCTTCAAGCCGGGGATTTGCTTGAGTAACGCCCGTGGCTGTGCGGTAATTCGCTGTGCATGTGCCAAGTGACACGGCTCTTGGTAGGTAACTGTCATGTTGACTGGTTTGAGGTTCGTTGTGTTGAGCGTCAGCCCGGCCAAATATTCACTGATATCTTTGACGTTGGCGCTAAATGCTTTAGCTTGATTGACCCAGGCAGCATCGTCGTGCAACAGGTGCCCATATTCTTTGAGGGTTGAGCCACACCCGGCAGCATTGACAATCACGGCGTCGTACCCGGTACCAAAGGCGACGATGTTTTGTTTGGCGAGCGCACGTGCCCCGTCAAGCTCTCCACCGTGAGCATGGAGTGCGCCACAACATCCTTGGGCGCTAGGGACTGTGACCGTAACACCATTTTGTTGTAACACGCGAATGGTGGCGTCATGTACGTGACTAAAAGCGGTCGACATAATACAACCACTCAACAAGGCCACGCGGGCCTTCTCGGTGCCGATGGCGGGGTAGACCTGGCCGTGTGGCGTGGTGAATTGATTGTTGATTGATGGCAAAATCGCCTCGGCATCGGCCAATCCGAGCGCCTTGATAATGCCCAACTTGCGCGCAAGCCACTGTAATCCACTCTTTTGGTAGAGCCAGAGTGCGCGCGAGAATCCGCGAAACAGGCGCATGTCGTTGAACAACTTGCCGAACACCAACGACCGCACCACCTTGACACTGACCGGATATGGTGGCAAGGTACCTTGCTCTTTGGCAACATGGATCTGCGTGCGCGAGGACTCGAGAATTTGACCGTACTGCACACCGCTCGGGCAGACTGCTTCGCAGGCGCGGCAATTAAGACAGGCACTCATCTGCTCTTGGAATGTGTCGCTCTCCATGCCCAACCGTCCGTCGGCCACGGCTTTCATCAAATAAATGCGCCCTCGCGGCGAAAATTGCTCAAGCCCCGTCTCGCGATAGGTCGGACACGACGATAAACACAACCCACAATGGACACACGTATTAATAACTGCATCATCGGGTGTATCACTACCCGTAAATGGCACAAGCTTGATAGTGGTCATAATCCGACCTCTACTGGTACGAAATGATTTGTCACAGTATAGCAGATAGCACCGACGTGGTGTGCAACTGCGAGAACGGCATTGTCCACATCGTACATGCGTCACGCTATCACACTGGTAAAGCCGCAAGAGAGTGTGGCTCGAGGGGGACTGCGGGGAGCGTGTGACAAAAGGTAGACTGACACTATGCCTTTAAGGATGATAAAATCCCGTGTTTGCAGTCAGACTGTTTTCTTGGTACAATACACAAAGTTTTACTGAATGCAGTAGAGGATGCATCATGGCCAGCAAAAAAGGCAACCGCATTATCATCAAGCTCCGTAGCACTGAGAGCGCACATACCTACACCACGATGAAGAATCGCAAGAACGATACTGGTCGTCTTGAATTGCGCCGCTACGACCCAACCCTGCGCAAGCATGTGTTGTACCGCGAGACCAAGTAACGTCAATCGGGACACACTAGAGGAGCGGAACGTGTACGTACGCGTTCCGCTCTTTTTTTGATTATGCGTAGATTTATCCGACAACTTATCGCTGCACTCATCATCGGTATCCTCGCCGGTAGTGCGAGTGCAATTTTTTTGGTGTCCCTCTCGGCGGTAAGCTCTCTTTCTGCCATCTACAGCTGGCTCCTCTATGTGTTGCCCGTGGCCGGCATGGCGATTGTCTGGCTCTACCAGCGTGTTGGTCAATCGGTTGCAACTGGCAACAACCTCATCTTCGACGCCATTCATCAACCACACACCACTTCTGTGCCCCTCCGTATGCTCCCGTTGATTCTCAGCACGACCCTGCTGACGCACCTGTTTGGCGGTTCGGCCGGCCGTGAGGGCACTGCTGTCCAAATGGGAGGGAGCATTGCCGGCACGCTTGCACGCTGGCTCTGTCTTGATCCGCGCGATACGAGCGTATTGTTGCTGATGGGCATCAGCGCAGGATTTGGGAGCGTGTTTGGCACGCCGGTGGCAGGGGCTATTTTTGCGCTTGAGGTACTGGTACGGGGCCAAATCCGTTATGGATCGCTGGTCATGGTGTTACTTGCTGCCTTGGTCGGCGACCAAACAGTGCAACTGCTCGGGGTACCACATGTCCACTATCAGGTAGCGAGCATTCCGTCATTAACTCCGTGGTTGATTGGGCAACTCGTTGTCGCTGGGCTCATCTTTGCAGCCGTGAGTATGGTCTTTGTGATGCTGTTGCATATGTTTGATACGTTCGGCAAAAAATACATCGCGCAGCCACTCATTCGGGTGTTCACGGGTGGTGTAATCGTCGTAGGCGTGACCTTACTCTTCGACACACGTGCCTACAATGGATTGAGCTTGCCACTGCTGGCTGACGCCTTTGCCGGTGGCGTGCCAACTTGGGCATTTGCCGCCAAACTGGTGTTGACGGTGTTGACGCTTGGCTTTGGCTTCAAAGGGGGCGAGGTAACGCCACTCTTTGTGATAGGGGCCACCCTTGGAGCGAGTGTGGGGCCATTGATGGGCATCGAGCCGACATTTATGGCGGCGCTCGGTTTTGTAGCGGTGTTTGCAGCCGCCACCAATACACCCATTGCCTGCATCATGATGGGGGTTGAGGTGTTTGGTGGTGCCTTGATTGTGCCGCTCACGATTGTGACAGTGGTGGCCTACGTCAGTTCGGGGCCGCTCGGTATCTATGGGGCACAGCGTATGGGCGATCGCCGGCAACGGCGTCTTCACGAGGTACGTACGGTTCGGTTGTATCAAGTGCGCCGGTGGTTGCGGCGCTGGCGCACACAATAATCCCCCCGAGCGCGATGCGTCCGAGGGGGATTTGGTTGTGGGTATGCGTTATTTGGTGAACTGGGCGACGACCAAAAACGCACCATCGCCTGCAACATTCTCGACGACGCCAATCACAAATCGCTCATTGTCTTTTTGCCAACCAAAATAGCTTAATGTGTCACCCTCGATGACGACCTCCGGATCCTCACGCCAGCCACTGCCGATTAACATATCGGTGTAATGCTGTTTGACGGTCAGGTAGGTGGTATTGTCGGGGATGCGGTAGAGCGTTGCACTTGACTGCGCTTGCTCGCTGACATAACGCTTGGTACCATCAAAAATCTCCGATGCCAAGGCGGCGTCGGTTGGTTGAGCAGGGCTTGTCCCAGGAAAGAGTGGGATGTCGCTGAGATTGCTCGCACCGCCACCACACGCAACCAGCGCCACAGCGCTTATCACACTCAACAAAAACACACGACGGTTCATTGCAAATCCTCTCAATGAGATGCTAATGATATATCGTGTGAATGTGTCAATTGGATGTATTGCCCGCAGTCTGCACGACTGCGGGCACGGTGTGTATGGGCTATTTTGGGGTTACTTTTGGGCGTCAGCCGCAAAGGTGGCAATGCGCCAGCCAGCCTCAGTCGACTTGAGGGTGACGATGATTTTTTGTGCGCCGCCGGCATAGTCAAGCTGTACGTTGACCTGCATTGTCTTGTCGTCGTTGTACGGTGCCGCATTGGTAATCGTGGCATTGGTGTAGGTTGGATCGATACCGGCTACGGCACGTACCGTATTGCCGTTGTTCAACAATTCGGTCAAACTTGCGTCGAAGTACTGCGCTGCGGCTGCGCCGTCGTTCTCGCCTTGATAGGCGGCCAAGAACGAGGTGGTTACTGCGCTTGCATCGCTAATTGCTACTGCAGCTGGATCAGGAGTCACTGCGGTGGCTTCAACAGCTGGTTCACCTTCAGTGGTCGCGTCGCCTTCGGCCGTGACTTCGCCATCGACGACGATCTCGTCGGAAGGAGTCTCGCCATTGACGCTGATTTCGGCCGTGGCTACAGGCGTCTCTTCACTTGCACCGCTCGCGCATGAGGCCAAAAATAAGGCAAATACCAGTACCATCAACAATTTGTGGAACATGACAATCTCTCCTTTTACAGTTTCCATAATATTATACTACGCTAAATTCAACCGCACGTTGGGCATGAATGCGTGTCGTATCAAACACTGGCACATTGGTGTCAGCAGCTCCCACCAACAAGGTAATCTCGGTACATCCCAAAATAATTCCCTCTGCTCCTTGGGCCACCAAATCGGCCATGATTGCTTGGTAGCGTTGGCGTGAAGCATCGCTGATGACACCCAAACATAACTCGTCATAGATGATGCGATTGACATCGGCGCGATCGGGTGTTGAGGGGACAATCACTTCTAGCCCAAACTGCTCAATCAAGCGCCCCTTATAAAAATCCTGCTCCATGGTGTATTTGGTGCCGAGCAATCCGATGCGTTTGATGCTATGCGCTACGATTTTTTGGGCAGTGGCATCAGCAATATGGATGAACGGCACAGGGAGATTGTGCGTAATCATGGGGGCAACTTTGTGCATGGTATTGGTACAGAGCACGATACACTCGGCCCCGGCACGTACCAGACGTTGGGCAATCTCGGCCAACAGCGTACCGGCTTTGTCCCACTCACCGGCATGTTGATAGGCCTCGATTTGGGCAAAATCAACGCTGGCCAAGATAATCTGGGCTGAGTGCAACCCACCAAGGCGTTGTTTGACCTCTTCGTTGATGAGACGATAATACTCGGCCGATGACTCCCAACTCATGCCGCCAATCAAGCCAATCCAGCGCATTGATGTGTTCTCCCGTCATATCTTGATTTTCCTGCATCATACCACCGTTATAATGAGGATGTCGACCAACTTATTACCAAAGAGGTATACGATGACCAAGATACGCTGGGGTATTATCAGTACGGCCAACATTGGTGTGGCCAAAGTGATTCCGGCGATGCAAAAGGGCGTCCATGGCGAGATTGTGGCGATTGCATCGCGTGATTTGGCCAAAGCCCAAGGAGCTGCCAGCAAGTTAGGCATTCCGAAGGTGTACGGTAGCTATGAGGAGTTGCTTGCAGATCCCGAGATTGATGCAATTTATAATCCGTTGCCCAATCACTTGCATGTACCGGTGACTATTCAAGCGCTCGAGGCGGGCAAGCATGTGCTATGTGAAAAGCCGATTGCGCTTGATGCCAAAGAAGCCCAACAGCTCGTCGACGCCGCACAGCGATTCCCCACACTCAAACTGATGGAGGCGTTCATGTATCGCCACCACCCCCAATGGCAACGCGCCAAGGCAATTGTGGCTGCGGGTGGGATTGGCCAGTTGCGCACGATTAACAGTGTCTTTTCGTATTACCTGACCGATCCGAACAATGTGCGCAATCAAGCTGACATCGGTGGCGGCGGGTTGATGGATATCGGTTGTTACAACATCTCACTCTCGCGCTTTATTTTTGGCAGCGAGCCAACCAAAGTCTGCGGTTTGATGGAGTATGACCCCACCCTCAAGACAGATCGGTTGGCCTCGGGGATGATGCAGTTTGCCGGTGGTACTGCGACATTTACTTGCTCGACCCAATTAGCACCATATCAGCGCGTGCATATCTTTGGGACTGAGGGCCGGATTGAGATTGAGATTCCGTTTAATGCACCACCCGACCGAGCATGCAAGATGTGGCACACGGTTGCTGGGAAGACGGAGGAGATCGTCTTCCCGGTGTGTGACCAATACACCATTCAAGGCGATTTGTTCAGCTTGGCCGTCATCAACGATGCGCCAGTGCCGACGCCGATGAGCGATGCGGTGGCCAATATGCGCGTGATTGATGCGATTGTAGCCAGCAACGCAAATCAGGCATGGGTCACTCCATAATGCGGATACGGTGCATCTCGGCACAGTCACAACCGGCTGAGATGCACCAAATTCGATTTGCACAAGGCATAGTGATTGTGCTATAATCCACAGCGTTGTGGTGCTCGTAGCTCAACGGCAGAGCGCTGGTTTGTGGCACCAGAGGTTGCGGGTTCGAAACCCGTCGAGCACCCCACTCTAACCCCCGAGAGATTCGTCTCTCGGGGGTGACTGTTTTGATTACTTGACGATAATACGGACGATTTTGCTATTGATCTTGCCGTTAGCATCCTTGGCAACAAGTGAAATATCGTATGTCCCAGCTGGCAACATCGTTTGGGATTGTGTACTATTGCCAATGAAAAGCGAGGTGGTTGTACCTACTTTTTTGGCAAACCAAAAGACGTTGTTCTCGGATAATCCATCGGTTGAGATGGAACGTGCGTCACCGCTTAGCGGGATGAACTGTTTGGATGAGTATGTGGTGGCATTGACCGGTTGTGCGATTGCAACAAGTGGTGCACCACCGGACACCGTGATGACCGCTGAATCGATGCGTGTGACGTTGAATCCGTCATTGGCAATCAGACGCAGTTTCGCTGCTTTACCCATCGGGACGGTATTCGGATCAAAGATATATGAATTGGTGCGCAAATTCATTGCCACGGGGTACCACTTGTTCCCATCAGGAGTATAAAAGAGGTCATAGCGCCAGCCCGAGCTGTCTGTACTGTCGACATCGGTGGCAGTCCACGTGACGGTCGTCTTCCTGGTGATAGCTTGACCTCTGGTGAGATTGCTAAAGGTAGCGACGATGTTATTTGCACTCTTTGAGCGACTCTCTAATAACGTTGTTCCGTTGTAGAGCTCGATTTTGGCGGCACCAGTCGTATTGGGAATGGTGAATCCGAAGGCCTTAACGGTGGGAGTGATCCCTTCGTGCGCGGTAAAGTCAGGGGTGAATCCATATGACTTTAACTCGACGCCGAGGTTGTCAAGCACCTTGATTGAATGCGTTCCGGTCATTACGTCAGTGATTGTTGGCGAAAATGTCTCGGGCTCGAATGCAACGTTGCGTAACGCACCACTACCGTCTATGTTGATTACCCCACTCACCCAAAACGCAGGAGTTTTACTTGCTGCCCGCGCCATTTCGTCGCTCCGCGAGGTACCTGGTGCGTAGAGCGCATATTGATTGGTGTAACGGTATGGCGATACCCATTTGGTGGGGAGTGCCCCTGATTGACAGTACGTCATGTAGTCGGGCCATGTGCCGTTGTTGGGGATTACTGTGCGGCGCGCTGCTGTGGCATTTGTCCATGGTAATCGTGTATCGAATCCAACTTCGTTGATGTAGCGATTAGCATACGGCCAGGCGGAGTCGCCAGCTTCTGATCCACATCCTTGAATGTGTCGACCAAATGATTCGGATCCGGATTCATTACGGTCAAGATTGTGATTAAACTCGTGAGCTAGCGTGCCTTCACGCGATGTGCCGATATAGCCGGCTGCAACGCGACCTTCACCGTCACCCCAGATAGGATTGGAGAGACCGCCATATTCTGTTTCACCGATACCATTCGTAAATATGTATACCATTTCGGGCAATTTAAATGGTTCCGCACCTGTAAACAAATACGTGAAGAGCCAGGCTAATCCAATTGAGTGATAATAGTCAACACCCAATGTGATTGCCGTATCAAGATTCGCTGGTCCAACATCCAAATCGCTCCAAGGTCGTCGTACGAAGTTGACGTCTGGTACGGGATAGATGGTTTCAAGATAGCTTTCGTTACTCGAAATCAATGTATCTGTGGCCACATTGGGCGTAGCCGCACTACCCTCATTGAGTGGTGTAACCCAATAAGTTGGTGTGTCACGTGTATTAAAACGCACA
>Ga0315900_10012241_pt1 | contig 10548 bp, 7 predicted proteins | sample LakEriMetagenome_FD_203521 | JGI IMG/M metagenome (GOLD analysis project Ga0315900, IMG submission 203521) | Freshwater fungal communities from buoy surface, Lake Erie, Ohio, United States - Buoy 12 MA114 | ecosystem: Environmental > Aquatic > Freshwater > Lake > Lake biofilm | place: USA: Lake...
CCTCGATCCCTTTCCAGTCGCCCGCCTTGAGCAGGTCGTTCGTGATCAGCTTGCTGCCCATGCCGGCCGCGACGATGCCGGCGCCGAACCATTCGCGCAGGCTCTTCTCGTCGGGGTCGACGCCGCCGGTGGGCATGATCCGGGTCCAGGGCATCGGCCCCAGCACGTTCTTGACGAAGGTCGGGCCGCCGACGCTCTCGCCCGGGAAGACCTTGACGATCTCGCAGCCCAGCTCCTGGGCGTAGGAGATCTCCGACGCCGAGCCGCAGCCCGGGCTGTAGGGGATCATGCGCCGATTGCAGACCTTCGCCACATCGGCGTTGAGGATCGGGCCGACGACGAACTTCGCGCCGTTGGCGATGTAGATGCCGGCGGTCGGGGCGTCGACGATGCTGCCCACGCCCATGATCACGCTCGGGTCAGCCTTGGCGAAATGACGGGCGACATCGAGGAAGACGTGGGCCGCGAAGTCGCCGCGGTTGGTGAACTCGATGCATTTCGCCCCGCCGTTGGCGCAGGCCTGGATGACATTGACGCAGGTCTCGACATCCGGGTGGTAGAAGACGGGGATGACCCCCTGCCCCATCATCGCGGTCAGGACGGTCATGCGGTCGTGGGCCATGTCGGCGTCTCCTGGAGCGGTCCGGTTCGAAGGATCGGCCTCGACCGGGGCTCCCCAAGCTTAAGCGAGTTCGGGATGCGGGCCACGGCGCGACGGCTGCCCCGGCATCACACTGTGGTCACCTGGGGCCCCGTCCGTCGTGACGAAAAAACGGGGGCCGGGCAAGCCCGGCCCCCAGTCCGCGCAAGAGAGGAAAACCTAGAAGGTGTACTTGAGGCCGAAGTAGTAGGACGTTCCGGTGTGGTGGTAGACCGAGGTCGACTGACGGCTGTCGTCGCCCACCCATTGCTGGTTGAACTCGTCGGTCAGGTTCAGCGCCTCGAAGGTCATCGAGATCTGGTCGTTGACCTTGTAGGAGCTGGCGAAGTCGAGGTTGAAGGTGTCCTTCTTGCCCTCGAGCGAGTTGCCGTTCCGACCGGGGACGTTCTGCAGGTAGCCCTCGCGGTAGGACGCCGAGATACGGGCGCTCAGGCGATCATCCTCGTAGTAGAGGGTGGCGTTGTAGGCCGTCGGCGACAGGTTCACGAGGTCGTCGGAGACGACCAGGGTGCACAGCGCGTTGTTGCAGTAGTCGATCTCGGACTTGACCTGGGTGTAGTTGGCCTGGATGCCGAACCGGTCGAACGGCGCCGGCAGGAACGAGAACGGCTGCTGGTAGCTGATCTCGAAACCTTCCAGCGGGCCGCCTTCGGTGTTCACGGCGCTGGTCAGCTGGAACACCTGGGTCGGGGTGCAGGCGCCTATGCAGAGGGCCGGCGCGAAGGCGCTGGGGTTCAGCAGGGTCAGCTGCTGGTACTGCAGGTCCTGGCGGATGATCTGGATGTAGGTGTCGATGTCCTTCTTGAAGAAGGCGACCGACAGCAGCGATTCAGGCGCGAAGTACCATTCGAAGCTGAGGTCGTAGGTCTTGGCCTGGAAGGGCTCCAGCTTCACGTTGCCGATCGTGGCGGTGAAGTTGGGGCCGCTGGCCGCCAGCGAGGTGGTCGGGACCAGGTAGTTGGTGCCGGCCAGGCCGTTGCCGATCTGCGGCCGCGCCATCACTTCCGCCGCGCCGAAGCGGACGATGAAGTTGTCGGTCGCGTTCACCGAGAGGTTAAACGACGGCAGGAAGTTGTCGTAGTCGTTGTAGCCGTCGACCTTGGTGCCGCCGCCCGTCGAGCTGTAGCCCTCGGCGTAGAGCTTGGTGTTCACCTGGCGGAAGCCGACGTTGCCGCGGTAGTCGAGGCCGAACAGCGTGGAGTCGAAGTCCAGCTGCATATAGTAGCCGCGATCCTCTTCACGGATGAAGCGGTTGGAGCCGCGGGCGTTGCCGTTGGTGATGCTGGTCAGGCGGAAGTCGCCGCCCGGCACGCCGGTGTCGCAGTTGCAGTAGATGTTGAACAGGCCGGCGATGGCGTTGAGGTTCGGGATCAGCCACGCGGTGTCGTTGCCGGCGGGCTGGCCCAGGTTCTTGCCGAAGCCGGTGAGCAGGGTCGAGATGTTGGCCACGGTGACGCCGACCGGCAGGGCCGGAACAACGGTTTCGTCGGCGCGGCGCGCCTCGAACGAGTCGGACTCGTAGGTCTTGTAGTTGTAGCCGAACTTCAGATTGAAGGTGTCGTTCAGACGCCAGTCGAAGTCGAACTGCAGGGCCTCGAAGACGTTCTCCACACCACCTGGCCGGATACGGATTTCCGAACGCGGCACGGTCGTGCCGGTCTGGCGCCATTGCCAGTTGGCCGGGTTGGTGACGTCGAAGCCGTAGTTGATCCGCGGCGTGTCGGCGTTTCCGCTGAAGTCGTACGAGAAGCCGTCGGTGTCCTGGCGGTCGAGCGTGACCGTGGTCTGGATCGGGTTGACGAAGTCAGACACCGCGCGGCCGACGAAGGCCTTCATGCTGAAGTCGTCGCTGAAATCGTGCTCGATGGTGAAGGTGTGCTGGGTGAAGGTGGTTTCCAGCTCGTCGTAGCGCTGCTCGCTGCGGATATCGACGTCGTCGAAGACTCCCGAGATCAGCATGCCGTTCGCCGACGCCGCCGAGACGATGTCGATCTGCGGCTTGCCGCCGTTTGACGCCGTCCGGCTGAACGACAGCGACTCAAGGAAGTTCTCGGTCCGCGTCGCGTCCAGGTTCGAGTAGAGGAAGTCGTAGCTGATCGTGGTCGAATCCCACGGCCGGTACTGGATCGCGCCGGTGAAGCCCGTGCGCTTCTGCTCGTGGATCAGCTGGCCGTAGCGCGGCAGGCGCGGGTGGAACAGGTTGGCCGCGTTCGGCGCGCCGCCCGGCAGGGCCGCCGGGTTCTGGAAGCCGCCGTTGTCGCTGGCCCGCTCCCAGCGCACGGCGCTGAAGCCCTCTTCCAGCAGGTTGCGCTCGCTGTAGGCCAGCGAGCCGAGGATGCCGACCTTACCGTCGAAGAAGGTGTTGCTGTAGAGCAGGGCGACCCGCGGATCCCACTCTTCGGAGAGGTCGTTGTAGCCGTACTGGACCGAGCCGCCGAGCTTCATGCCCTTGAAGTCGAACGGGCGCGTGGTGCGCAGATCGACCGTGGCGCCGAGCGAGCCTTCCTCGACCTCGGCCGACTGGGTCTTGCGGACCGTCACGCTGTTGAACAGCTCGGAGGCGAAGACGTTGAAGTCGAAGCCCCGGCCGCGGTTGGCGCCGCCCGAGCTGTCGGTGCCGCCGGCGGTCGCCTGGGCTTCCATGCCGTTGATGCGGGTGCGGGTGAAGTCCGGGCCCAGGCCGCGCACCGTCATGGTGCGGCCTTCGCCGGCGTCACGGTCGATCGAGACGCCCGGGATGCGCTGGATGGCTTCGACCAGGTTGGAGTCCGGGAAGTCGGCGATGTCCTCGGCCTTGATCGAGTCGACGATCGCCGTCTCCTCGCGCTTGGCCGCCAGGGCGCTGGCCAGGCTTCCCCGGAAGCCGGTGACCACGATCTCCTCGACCTCGGTGGCGGCCGTGTCCTGGGCCTGGGCGGCGCCCGCCGCGAACAGGCTGGCGGCGATGACCGCCATCGACGCGCCGAAGCGCAGACGGTTACGACGCGAAAGATGGACCTTCGTCACGACTATAGCCTCCCCTTTTTTGGCGCGCCCGGCGATCTGGATCGCCGCCGGATTGATTGTCGCCAGTCAGGCCCTGCCGCGCACCGTGGTCAAGGCCCGGTGACACCGGTGTCATTGACGAGTGAATCGCGTTTGACACCGGTATCATCAACAGAGATACCGTAAGTCCACCGTGGCTGACAAGACATGTTCTGCCACGGCGCGGTCACTTTCCCGCCTCAGGCGAACAGGACAGCCCGCATCTGGCGTGTTCGGGAGGATTCCTTGCTCTACAAGACTTTGCTGATCGGAGCCGCGGTCCTCTCCGCCGGCGCCTCGTCCGAACCGGCGGAGCAACCCACAGCCTTTCCCGGCGCGGAGGGGTTCGGACGCTTCGCGACCGGCGGTCGCGGCGGCGCTGTCCTTCGCGTCACGACCCTGGACGATTCGGGCCCGGGCAGCCTGCGGGCGGCGGTCGAGGCCAGGGGCGCCCGAACCGTCATCTTCGATGTCGGCGGAACCATCACCCTCGCCTCGCCGCTGAAGATCAATCGGGCCAACATCACCCTCGCCGGCCAGACGGCGCCCGGCGACGGGATCACCCTGCGCGGCCAGCCGCTGATCATCGCCGCCGACGACGTCATCGTCCGCTACATCCGCGTGCGCCCGGGCGACGAGACCGGCGTGCAGGACGATGCGATCAGCATCACGCGCGGCCGTCGCATCATCCTGGACCATGTCTCGGCCAGCTGGTCGGTGGACGAGACCCTGTCGGCCGGCAGCCGCTACAGCCCGCCCGAGAGCGGCGTCCATGACCTGACCGTCCAGTGGTCGCTGATCGCCCAGTCGCTGTCGGACTCGATCCACGACAAGGGCCGACATGGCTACGGCAGCCTCATCCGGGGCGGGTATGGCGCGCGGTTCAGCTGGCTGAACAACCTGTGGGCCGACCATCAGGCGCGGATGCCGCGCCCGGGCAACTACAACGGGCCCGACGTCGATCCGCTGGGCGCCTTCTTCGAGTTCCGGGGCAACGTCTTTTCAAACTGGGGCGGCTCGCGGGCCGGCTACAACGCCGACACCGGGGCGCTGGCCGCCTACGACTTCGTGGGTAACTGGTACCAGGCCGGGCCCGACAGCACCGCCGCCCTCGCCTTCTGCGAGGAGAATCCCGGCGCCCGGGCCTTCTTCGCGGACAACGCCATGAACGGCGTGGTTCCGGCCGATCCCTGGAGCCTGGTCGGCTGCACGCCGCCGCCGGGCTACCGCGCCGCCACGCCGCTGGCGGACTCCGGCGCGCGAACGCCCTCCCCGGCCCTCGCCTACGAGCGCGTGCTCGCGAGCGCGGGGGCCTCCAGGGTGCGGGACTCCGTCGATGAGCGGATCGTGGCGGGCGTGCGTGGCAAGACCGGACGGCTGATCAACAGCCAGCGCGACGTCGGCGGCTGGCCGGTGCTGAAGGGCGGTCCCGCCTGGGTCGATGGCGACGGCGATGGCATGCCGGACGCCTGGGAACGGGCGCGAGGGTTCGATCCCGCTGATGCGTCGGACGGCGCGAAGGACCGAGACGGCGACGGCTTCACCAACCTCGAGGACTGGCTGAACGGCCTGGTTTGAGATTGGGGACATGTACCGGCTTCGGTACGTGTCCCCAGCGGCTTTCAGCGGCAGGGGACACGCACTGAAGTGCATGTCCCCGCCTGGCAGCGCGCGCTGCGAGCCTAGCGGCGACGGTTTCGGAACCAGCTGTACAAGGATTGCGCCATAAGGAGAGCCAGCCCGATCAACGCGAACCGGTCGGAGACTTGGAGCAATGACTGTGTCGGCTTGAAGATCGCGTTCGGGTCGGAGCCGTTGTTCAACCAGATGAGCCTCAGGATCACGCCGGTCAGGACCCCCAAGTAGCCAAGCGCAACCACGACAAACGCAATAACAGTCAGGATGGGTTGAGACCGGGCGTCCTCGCGCCCGATCTCCATGGTTTTGTTCAGGCGCCCCTCAAACCAATCCCGCAGATTCACGTCTATCTCCCCCCAGGTGGAGGCAGCCTACCGCGCCAGCCAGCCGCCATCCACCGGCAGGGTCACGCCGTGGACGTAGTCGCTGGCCCCTGAAGCCAGGAACACCGCCGCGCCGCCGATGTCGGACGGCTGGCCCCAGCGGCCCGCCGGGATTCGGTCCAGGATGGATCTGTTCCGCGCCTCGTCGGCCCGCAGGGCCTCGGTGTTGTTGGTGTCGAAATAGCCGGGGGCGATGGCGTTGACGTTGATCCCCTTCGCCGCCCACTCGTTGGCGAGGATCTTGGTCACGCCGGCCAGGCCGCTCTTGCTCGCGGTATAGCTGGGCACCCGGATGCCGCCCTGGAAGCTGAGCAGGCTGGCGATGTTGATCACCTTGCCGCCCCCGCTCGCCAGCATGTGCCGTGCCGCCGCCTGGGTCAGGAAGAACACTGTCTTGAGGTTGGTGTTCATCACCGCGTCCCAGTCGTCCTCCGAGAAGGCGATGGAGTCCTGACGCCGGATGATGCCGGCGTTGTTGACCAGAATGTCGAGCCCGCCCAGTCCGGCGACCGTTTCGTCGACCACCCGCTGAACCGGCTCGGTCGAACCGAAATCGGCCGAGATCGACAGGAACCTGCGCCCCAGCGTCTCGACCGCCGCCTGGGTCTCGACCGGCGCCGAGCGCCCGGCGGCGGCGATGTCGGCCCCCGCGGCGGCCAGCGCCACGGCGATGCCCTGGCCGATGCCGGTGTTGGCCCCGGTCACGAGAGCGACCTTGCCGGTGAGGTCGAAGGGGTTGGTCATCGCGATATCCACTGTCATCCCGGCCGGAGCGCGAAGCGCGGAGAGCCGGGACCCAGTCCCTCCGCGCCGTAGCTGGGTCCCGGATCGGCCTGCGGCCGTCCGGGATGACACGTTATTTCAGCTGGCAGATGTCGAGGACGTTCATGTCGGTGTAGTCGAGGTTCTCGCCGCCCATGGCCCAGATGAAGGCGTAGTTGGCCGTGCCCGAGCCCATGTGGATCGACCAGGGCGGGCTGATCACCGCTTCCTCGTTGGCGACCACGATGTGGCGGGCCGCGTCGGGCTCGCCCATGAAGTGGAACACCCGCTCGTCGGGCTTCAGGCCGAAGTAGAAGTAGATCTCCGACCGGCGGTCATGCAGGTGCGGCGGCATGGTGTTCCATACGCTGCCGGTCTTCAGGATGGTCAGGCCCAGCAGCAGCTGCGCCGAGGCGCAGACGCCCGGGATGACGTACTGGTAGATGGTGCGCTCGTTCGAGGTCTCCAGCGACCCGCGCTCCAGCGGCGTGGCGTCGGCGATCGAGATCTTCTGGACCTTGTGGGCGACATGGGCCGGGGTCGAGGCCAGGTAGAAGCGGGCCGGGTTGGCGGCGTTGACGCTCTCGAAGAACACGTCCTTGACGCCCATCGGCAGGTAGAGGCCGTCCTTGGGGCCGATGTCATAGGCGACGCCGTCGACGGTGACCTTGCCGGGGCCGTCGGCGACGTTGATCAGGCCCATCTCGCGCCGCTCCAGGAACGGATGGCCGGCGGCCGAGGCAGGCTCGGTCTGGTGCGGCAGCGTCACCGGCTTCGTCACCGGAGCCGCGCCGCCGATCACGAAGCGCTCGTTGTGGCTGTAGTTCAGGCTGATCCCGTCGGCCGGAAACATGTCGCTGACCAAGTAGCGGTCGCGCAGCTGGTCGTTGTCCACCAGCTCCATCATGTCCGGATGGGTGGCGTGATAGGTCTTGTCGAACATCGGTCGGCTCCGGTCGGTCAGAGTTTGTAGGCCCGTTTGGGCAGGTTGTAGGCCAGATCGACAGCGACCTCGCGGGCGTCGTCGATGGAAAGTCGGTGCTCGGCCACGAGCCGGGCGAGGAAGGCGCAGTCGACCCGGCGGGCCACGTCATGGCGGGCCGGGATCGACAGGAAGGCGCGGGTGTCGTCGTTGAAGCCGACGGTGTTGTAGAAGCCCGCCGTCTCGGTCGTCTGCTCGCGGAACCGTCGCATGCCCTCGGGACTGTCGTGGAACCACCAGGCCGGTCCCAGCTTCAGGCAGGGATAGTGGCCGGCCAGCGGCGCCAGCTCGCGGCTGTAGGCGGTCTCGTCCAGGGTGAAAACGATCACCGACAGGCGCGGATCGTTGCCGAATTTGCCGAGCAGCGGCTGGAGCGCCCGCACGTACTCGGTCGGCGTCGGGATGTCGGCGCCCTTGTCGCGGCCGAAGCCCTCGAACAGCAGTCGGTTATGGTTGCGGAAGCTGCCGGGGTGAATCTGCATCACCAGCCCGTCGTCCAGGCTCATGCGGGCCATCTCGGTCAGCATCTGGGCCCGGAACAGCTCGGCCTCGGCCGCCGTGGCGCCGCCGCTGACCATCCGGCGAAACAGGGCCTCGGCGTCCACGGACGAGAGATCGGCCGTCGCCGCCGTCGGGTGGCCGTGATCGGTCGAGGTCGCGCCCAGCACCATGAAGTCGGCGCGGCGCATCCGGTGGGCCTCCAGGTAGCCCTTCCAGTCATGGACGTCCTGGCCCGTCAGCCCGGCGAAGGCCTCCATCGCCGGACCGAAACGTTCGTCCTCGACATCGATGACCGCGTCCGGCCGATAGGCGGTGACCACCCGGCCCTTCCAGCCGCTGGCGCGGATGGCGTTGTGGTGGTCGAGGGCCTCGTGCGGCCCCTCGGTCGTGGCCAGCAGCTCGATGTTGAACCGCTCGAACAACGCCCGGGGCCGGAAGGCGTCGGTGGCCAGCGCCGCGCCTATGCGGTCGAAATAGTCGTCGGCGGTGTCGGGCGCGAGGCGCTCGGTGAAGCCGAACACCTCGAAGAAGACGTGATCCATCCATATCGCCGACGGCGTGCCGCGGAACAGATGCATGTTCGCCGCCAGCAGCCGCCAGGCCTCGCGCGGATCGACGTCGGACGGACGGCCATGGGCTGGCACGCCCAGCGCTTCCAGCGAGACGCCCTGACTGTAGAGCATGCGGTAGAGGTAGTGGTCGGGCTGCAGCAGCAGCTCGGCGGCGTTGGAGAACGGTGCGTTGGTCGCGAACCAGGCCGGATCCGTATGGCCGTGCGGGCTGAGGATCGGCAGCGCCTTCACCTCGCCGTAGAGGTCGCGCGCGATCACCCGGACCGAGGGCTCGGCCGGAAACAGGCGGTCTTCGTGAAGTGTCAGCGGCGCGGCCATGCGCGGTCGGAGCGTCCCGGTTCGTGTTCTTCCCTGCGCGCTAGGTAACCGGTGTCATGCGTTGGGGCAAGGGTCAACGCCGGGCCGGCTGCGCCCGGGAACGGATGTCGTCTCGCAGACCACGTTCGCCATGGTCAAGGAAGGCGCGGCGGCGGTCCGTTCGCTCGGCGCCTGGGTTGAGGAGAACTCCCGGACGGTTACCCGCTCGTGGGGGACGCCTGCCGGTCTGGGAGGGCCTCGTCCGGGACGCCTACCGCGGCTACAACGCCGCCATCGTCGGGGCGGCGGCCAAGGCGATGAAAAAGTAGGCGGCGCCGGCGTCGGCGGACGGCGGGGTCACCCCTTCGGCGCCGCCGTGGAGTCGCGGATGACCAGCGAAGGCATCCGCCATTCCGGGTCGCGCTTGTCGCCTTCGGTCACGCCCAGCAGGCGGCCTGCCGCCAAGCGGCCGATCTCGCGGGTCGGCGCCCGGATGGTGGTCAGCGGCGGCCAGACGCGCGAGGCGATCTGGAAGTCGTCGAAGCCGATGACGGAGACGTCGCCGGGAACCGACAGGCCCGCCTGCCGCGCCGCGTGCAGGACGCCGGCGGCCATCTCGTCGTTGCCGGCGAAGATCGCGGTGGGACGATCCTTCAGGGCCAGCAGCCGCGCCGCGGCCTCCATGCCGGATTCGAAGGTGTAGGCGCCCTCGGCCACGCAGTCGGGGGCGAGAGCGACGCCGTGCTCCTTCAGGCCTTCCTCGAACCCGCCGCGTCGTTCGTGCGAGGAGCGGAATCGGTCAGGGCCTGAAATGAAGCCGACGCGCCCGTGACCCAGTTCGGCCAGGTGCCGCCCGGCCAGCAAGCCGCCGTGCCGGTCGCGGGTGACGATGCTGTGGGCCTCGGAGTCCACGGCGACGGAGGCGACGCGCACGTACTCGCAGCCTATCTCGCGCAGCATCTCCGCCACGGCCTCGTCTTCGGAGACGGACGGGGTCAGGACCACGCCGAACAGCTTCTGGCGCTCGATGAAGGCGCGGATGTCCGGGACCAGGGTCATGCTGCCCCGGTCGCAGGGGTGGACGACCAGCTCGAAGCCGGAGCCGCGCATGCCGTCCAGCAGCCCCAGCTGCATGTTCACGACGTACTGGGGGTTGGGGTTGTCGTAGATCAGCCCGATCAGGAAGGAGCGGCGGAAGGCCAGCCCCCGCGCCTGCGGGTCCGGGGCGTAGCCGTAGCGGGCGATGACCGCCTCGATCTTCTCGCGGGTCTCCGGACGCACCGACGGCGAGCGGTTGATGACACGGGAAACCGTCTTCTTCGACACCCCCGCCAGACGGGCGACATCGTTGATCGTGGCGCGACGGCGCCCGCTCTGCAGCGCCTCGTCATCGGATGGTCTGGGCGTCTTCGAACTCACGGCGTCTCCCGGCGCTCCCTCGTTCCCCGTCCGTGATACCGTGCGTCGAGGGGCGGCGCCAGCGTTCGGGGTCGCCGCCGTTGACACCGGTGTCGCGTCCGGTCATTTCGTCGTCATGGCCAGGACCGTCGCCTTTCACCGCATCCATCCCGACGACGATGTCGCCGTGGCCCTGCGCGACGCGGGCCCGGGCGAGGGTTTGGGCGAAGTCGCGGCGACGGCGCCGATCGCCCGGGGGCACAAGCTGGCCCTGCGGGCGATCGCGGCCGGCGCGCCGGTCCGCAAGTTCGGCTTTCCGATCGGGGTGGC
>Ga0315900_10012244_pt1 | contig 10545 bp, 6 predicted proteins | sample LakEriMetagenome_FD_203521 | JGI IMG/M metagenome (GOLD analysis project Ga0315900, IMG submission 203521) | Freshwater fungal communities from buoy surface, Lake Erie, Ohio, United States - Buoy 12 MA114 | ecosystem: Environmental > Aquatic > Freshwater > Lake > Lake biofilm | place: USA: Lake...
GAGGGCTGTCACTACCCGATGAGCCACCGATAGTTGGCCCTTTCCGCCGTCGACGAGAAGAAGTTGGGGCGGATACGCGAAGCGACGCGGGCGTTCACGCTCGTCGGGTTCGAGACTGCTGTCGCGCTCGTCGATGTAGGCCTGCAGGCGACGTGTCAACACCTCCTCCATCGCCGCGTAGTCGTCGTTACCCGGAACGTCGCGCACCTTGAATCGTCGATACTCGCGCTTCGACGGCAGCCCGTCCTCCAGCACCACCATCGATCCGACGTAGTCGGTTCCCTGGAGATGCGCCATGTCGAAGCACTCGATACGAAGAGGTGCTTCAGGAAGTCCCAGCAGATCTTGGAGCTCGGTGAGCGCTCGGCTACGTGTGTTGTGATCGCTCGCTCGCCTCATGCGATGGCGCAGGAAATCCTCGCGGGCGTTCTGTGTGACCAGCTCGAGCAACTCACGTTTGTCGCCTCGCTGCGGTAACCGAACTTCCACTCGCGAGCCCCGCCGTTCGCTCAGCCATTCCTCGAGAGCTCCGGCTTCGGGCGGAACATCGGGAACCACGACCAGCTTCGGCACCCCCATCGCTGGTCCGTCTCCGTAGGTCTGCTCAACCACACGGGTGACCAGTTCGGCCCGACTCAGATTCTCCACTTTGTCGACGATCGAGCCACGTCGGCCCACCACTCGTCCGTTGCGCACGAAGAAGATCTGGATGGCCGCCTCCAGTTCGTCATCCGCGATACCGATCACGTCGAGATCCTCGTCACGCTCGGCCACGATCATCTGCTTCTCGATGGCGCGTGCCACCGAGGCCAAGCGATCTCGCAAACGGGCGGCCCGCTCGTATTCGAGGCTCGCTGCCGCATCACTCATCTCGTCGGTGAGTCGAGCCACCACGTCGTCGGTGCGACCGTCGAGGAACGAGCACAGGTCGTCCACGTAGGAGTCGTAGCGGGTGCGCTCGACTTCGCCCACACAGGGACCGCTGCACTTCTCGATGTGGAAGAGCAGGCATGGGCGACCCAGGCGATGATGTTGATTGAACTTCGCCGGACTGCACGTGCGAACCGGAAAGGTGCGAAGTACGAGATCGAGAGTGTCGCGGATGGCGTACGCATGCGGGAAGGGCCCGAAGTACCGAACACCCGGCTTGCGGCGCCCGCGAACCACGACCGCGCGCGGCCACTCCTCGTCGAGGGTCACGGCCAGGAACGGATAACTCTTGTCGTCGCGCAAGCGAACGTTGAAACGCGGGCGGTGCTCCTTGATGAGGTTGTACTCGAGAATGAGCGCCTCGACCTCGTTGCGCACCGTCATCCACTCGACCGATTCGGCGGCCGCGACCATCTGCGCCGTTCGCGGATGTAGGAGCGCCGGGTCCTGGAAGTAGTTAGCCAAACGTTGGCGCAGGCTCGTGGCCTTGCCCACGTAGATCACGCGACCATTGACATCCTTGAACTGGTACGAACCGGGAGCGTCGGGAATGCTCGCACTGGGCGGCCGCTGCACCATCACATCAGCCTAAGCAGGGCTGATCGGTCACGCGAGGAGAGGCTTCAGGAAGCGACCGGTATGGCTCGCCGCCACCTTGGCGATGTCCTCGGGAGTTCCTTCGGCCACCACCGTTCCACCACCGCGACCTCCCTCAGGCCCGAGATCGATCACCCAATCAGCCGTCTTGATCACGTCCAGGCTGTGCTCGATCACGAGAACGGTGTTGCCCTGATCGACCAGTCGTGACAACACGGTGAGAAGACGACGAACGTCTTCGAAGTGCAGACCGGTCGTGGGCTCGTCGAGAAGGTAGATCGTGTGACCAGTGCTCCGCTTGGCTAACTCGGTCGCCAACTTCACGCGCTGCGCTTCGCCGCCCGACAGAGTGGGCGCCGATTGGCCGAGGCGAACGTAACCGAGACCCACGTCGACGAGAGTCTGCATGTGCCGAGCGATCGCTGGTTGATTGGCGAAGAAGTCGACGGCCTCACTGATGGGCATGTCGAGCACATCAGCGATACTCTTGCCCTTGAACGTGATCTCGAGGGTGTCGCGGTTGTAGCGCGCTCCCTTGCACACCTCGCACGGCACGTACACGTCGGGAAGGAAGTGCATCTCGATCTTGATGGTCCCGTCGCCCGAACAGGCTTCACAGCGACCACCCTGAACGTTGAACGAGAACCGTCCGGGCTGGTAACCGCGGGTCTTCGCCTCGGCAGTGGTGGCGAAGAGTTTCCGAATTCCGTCGAACACCCCGGTGTACGTGGCCGGGTTCGAACGCGGTGTACGTCCGATCGGCGACTGATCCATGTCGATGACTTTGTCGAGGTGCTCGATGCCGACGATCTTCTTGTGTCGACCGGCCGGGTCCTTCGACTTGTAGATCTTTTGCATCAGAACCGGCAGGAGGATGTCACGCACGAGCGTGCTCTTGCCACTACCCGACACACCGGTGACGGCAACGAAGCAACCGAGAGGAATCTTCACGTCGATGTTCTGGAGATTGTGTTCACGAGCACCGATGACCTCGATCCACTGCACACCTGGCGAGCGCCTCGATGCCGGCACCGGGATCGACTTCTTCCCGGCCAGATACTGGCCGGTCAACGAGTCCTTGACCTTCGTGATGCCCTTCACCGGACCGCTGTACACGACTTCGCCACCGTGCTCGCCCGCCCCCGGGCCGATGTCGACGATCCAGTCGCTCTCGCGGATGGTTTCCTCGTCGTGTTCGACGACCAAGACGGTGTTACCGAGATCTCGCAGACGAAGCAGCGTGTCGATGAGTCGGCGATTGTCGCGCTGATGCAGACCGATCGACGGCTCGTCGAGAACGTACAAGGTTCCGACCAGGCCCGACCCGATCTGACTGGCCAGTCGAATGCGCTGCGCTTCCCCACCGGCCAGAGTGCCCGCCGAACGACCGAGAGTCAGGTAATCGAGTCCGACGTCGAGCAAGAAACCGAGGCGGGCGTTGATCTCCTTGACCACTCGCTCGGCGATCATGCGGTCACGATCGGACAGGGTGAGTTCGGCCAGGAAGCGCGACGAGTCTCCGATCGGCATCTCGCAGACTTCGGAGATGTTCTTACCGTTGACGGTCACCGCAAGAGTCGACGGCTTGAGACGGGCGCCTTCGCAGGCCGTGCACGGCACCTCCCGCATGTACCCCTCGTACTGCTCGCGACTCCAGTCGCTTTCGGCGCTCTCGTGCCGACGCTTGATCCACGGGATGACACCCTCGAACGTCGTGTTGAACTGGCGTTGACGCCCGTAGCGATTCTTGAATCGAACCGTGATGGTTCCGGGTAGGCCGTTCAACACGATCTTCTGCGCTTTGGCGCTCAACTTGTTCCAGGGCTTGTCCATGTCGATCTTGTGATCGGTCGCCACTGATTCGAGAATGCGCTGGAAGAAGCCGGTGTGAGCGCTGCGCCACGGCGAGATGGCTCCTTCGCTGAGGGCCAGGTCGCCGTCCGGGATCACGAGATCGGCATCGACTTCGAACGTCGTGCCGAGGCCGTCACAGGTTTCACAGGCCCCGTACGGGGAGTTGAACGAGAAGTTTCGTGGCGCCGGTTCGTCGAAGGACGATCCGCACTTCGGACAGGCCAGGTGCTGCGAAAACGTCAGCTTTTCGTCCTCACCCTTGCCGTCGCCCACCAGTTCGACCTCGGCCACACCCTCGGCGAGCCGAAGGGCCGTCTCGAGGCTGTCGGTGAGACGACGCTGAATGTTGTCACGGCGCACCAGACGGTCGACCACGACCTCGATGGTGTGATTCTCGTAGCGAGCCAGCTTCTTCTCGGACTTCAAGAACTCGTTGATGTCGACGACCTCGCCGTCGATGCGAGCGCGGACGAAACCCTGACCGGCGATGTCGTTGAGCAGAGTCTCGTACTCGCCCTTGCGGCCACGCACGACCGGGGCCAGTACCTGGAAGCGCGTCCCTTCGGGGAGGGTCATGACGCGGTCGACGATCTGCTGAGGGGTCTGCCGCGCCAACTTGGTGCCGTCTTTCGGGCAGTGTTGGACGCCGATGCGGGCGTACAGCAAACGCAGGTAGTCGTACACCTCGGTGATCGTGCCCACGGTCGACCGTGGGTTGCGGCTGGCCGACTTCTGGTCGATGGAAATGGCCGGCGACAGCCCTTCGATCACGTCGACGTCGGGTTTGTCCATCTGCCCGAGGAACTGTCGCGCGTAGGCACTGAGCGACTCGACGTAGCGCCGTTGACCCTCGGCGTAGATGGTGTCGAAGGCGAGCGAGGACTTGCCGCTTCCCGACAAGCCGGTGAACACGATCATCTTGTCGCGCGGGAGGTCGACACTCAGATTCTTGAGATTGTGCTCGCGAGCACCCCTGACGACCAGCCGATCCGACACGTCGCCGACATTACTGATCGGACCAGGAACCCTCTCAGCCAGCGTCCTTCAGCTCGCGGCGCAATTCGTTGATTTCGTCACGCAGGCGAGCCGCGTACTCGAACTTGAGATCGGCCGCAGCCTCGTGCATCTCGTCCTCGAGAGTCTGGATGAGGCGGGCCAACTCCTGTTGCGGGAGCGTCTTGAGTTCGCGCTGAACCTTGTCGCGTTCGCGTTGACGCCGGCGGTCCTTGCCCGGAACCGGAGCCGAACCGTCGCCGTCGGGTCGCAGGATCGACAAGATGTCGCCCACCGCCTTGCGAATCGTCTGCGGATTGATGCCGTGTTCGAGGTTGTACGCGAGTTGCTTCTCTCGACGGCGATTGGTCTCTTCGATCGCACGCTGCATCGAGGGCGTCATTTGATCGGCGTACATGATCACCTGGCCGTCCACGTTTCGGGCCGCGCGTCCGATCATCTGGATGAGTGACGTCTCCGAGCGAAGGAAGCCCTCCTTGTCGGCGTCGAGGATCGCCACCAGGCTCACTTCCGGAAGGTCGAGACCCTCGCGCAGAAGGTTGATGCCCACCAGCACGTCGAATTCACCCAAACGTAACGACCGGAGAATCTCGATTCGCTGGATGGTGTCGATATTGCTGTGCAGGTAGCGGACGCGCATGCCCTGTTCGAGCAGATAGTCAGTGAGGTCTTCGGCCATCTTCTTGGTGAGGGTCGTGACGAGGACACGGTCACCCATCGTGACGCGCTTCTCGACCTGCTCCATGAGGTCGTCGATCTGACCCTTGGTGGGCTTCACCACCACCTCCGGATCGACCAAACCGGTCGGGCGCACGATCTGTTCGACTACTTGCTGGGATTCCTTGAGTTCGTACGGTCCGGGTGTGGCCGACAAGAAGATGCATTGGTTGATGCGACCCAGCACCTCTTCGAAGCGCAGGGGCCGGTTGTCACGAGCGCTGGGCAAACGGAAACCGTGCTCGACGAGCACGTCCTTGCGGCTCCGGTCGCCAGCGAACTGGCCGTGCAACTGCGGCACCGCCACGTGGCTCTCGTCGATCACCAACAAGAAGTCGTCCGGGAAATAGTCGAGCAGAGTGAACGGTGGCTCGCCCGGCTGACGTCCGTCGATGTGCATCGAGTAGTTCTCGATGCCGTTGCAGTATCCGACCTCTTGGATCATCTCGAGGTCGTGCTGAGTACGCATGCGGAGGCGCTGGGCCTCCAGCAACTTGCCCTCCTTCTCGAACGTGGCCAGTCGTTCCTGCAGTTCGGCTTCGATCCCGAGCACGGCCCGGCGCATTCGTTCGTCTCCGGCCACGTAGTGCGTGGCCGGGAACACGATCACTTCGTTGAGGTCACGCAGATTCTCACCGGTGAGCGGGTCGATCATCGACAACCGATCGACCGTGTCACCGAACATCTCGACGCGAAGAACCGACTCCTCGTAGGCCGGGTGGATCTCGATCGTGTCACCCCGCACCCGAAACTTGCCGCGACCCAGCGTCATGTCGTTGCGGTCGTACTGCAGATCGACCAGGCGTCGCAGAATGCTGCGCATGTCGTAGTCGACTCCCACGTGCAGCTCTACGAGTTGACCCCGGTACTCGTCGGGATCACCCATACCGTAGATACACGACACCGACGCGACCACGATGGTGTCGCGACGCGTGAGCAGCGCGGCGGTGGCCGAGTGTCGCAAGCGATCGATGTCGTCGTTGATCGACGAGTCCTTCTCGATGAACGTGTCACTCGACGGGATGTACGCCTCGGGCTGGTAGTAGTCGTAGTAACTGACGAAGTACTCCACCCGGTTGTCGGGGAAGAACTCGCGCATTTCCTGCGTCAACTGCGCGGCCAGACTCTTGTTGGGCGCGAGGATCAGAGTGGGTCGCTGTGTTCGCTCGATCGTCCACGCGATGGTCGCGCTCTTACCCGATCCGGTGATGCCGAGCAAGGTCTGGAAGCGCAATCCCTTCTCGATGCCATCGGCGAGCTTGGCAATCGCGGTCGGCTGATCGCCCGCCGGCTCGAACTCCGACACCACCGCGAACGTCGGCGTACCCGTGGTGGACGAGCCGCTCATGTGGACATCTTCGGGCGTGGAGGCTCGTAGTCGGGCGGCAACTGCGGTAACGACGTGAGCCACGACCACAGGCGGTCGATCTGGGCCTCAAGCGACGATCGGTCACCACTGTTGTCGACCACGAAGTCGGCCCCATTCAGTCGCTCGTCCCGCGAGGCCTGGCGAGCGATCCGAGCCCGAGCATCGTCCTGCGAGAACCCGCGATGAGCGACGAGACGCTCCACCTGAGTCTCGACCGGCACGTCGACCACGATCTTTCCCTGTAGTCCTTCACGTGGGTTCTCGGTGAGGAGCGGGATGTCGAGGATCACCACGTTGTTCGTCGCACGTTGAGCGAGGATCCGGTCGTTCATCTCCTTGCCGACGGCCGGGTGAACGATCGCGTTGATCTTCTTCAGTGCATCGGGGTCCGAGAACACGATCTGTGCGACGGCTGGACGATCGAGTTCGCCGTTGGCGTCGATCACCTGATCGCCGAAAGCCTCCGCCAACGCGATCAGAACCGGCGAACCCGGACGCTGCACGTCGCGCACGATCTGGTCGGCGTCGACGATGATCGCGCCGCGGGCCGCCAGCATCTCCGACACCGTGGTCTTGCCCGAACCGATACCGCCCGTGAGGCCGACGAGGATCATGGGCGAGACGCTATTGCCCCGTGACCGGGGTGGATGGGCGGCACTACGGTGAGCCCGGGAAATCATGTCCGAGACCGCCTCACCTCGCTCGATCGACATCGTCCTGGTCGACGACCATTCGCTCTTTCGCACCGCGTTGCGACGCCTTCTCGAGGACACCGGCCACCGAGTCGTCGGCGAGGCGGCGAACGGAGTGGATGGGATCGACCTGGCTCTCCGTCATCGAACGGCCATCGTCCTGATGGACGTCTCGATGCCCGTCGTCGACGGCATCGAAGCGACACGATCGATCGTCGCGGCCGACTCGCGAATGAAAGTGCTCGTCCTCACGATGCACTCGGAGCGACGAGTGCTGGAGGATGCGCTGCGGGTCGGTGCGCGCGGGTATTGCACCAAGTCGTCCTCACCTGACGAACTAGTGACCTTGATCGGACGGGTGGCGGCCGGAGACGTGGCGATCTCGGCCGACATGACCAGTCGCGACGCTCCCGTGCGGGCCGGCGACGATCGCACCAGCCCGTTGTCGGAGCGCGAAGTCGAAGTTCTCTCCCTCGTGGCTCGAGGCCTCGACAACGCCGACATCGCCGCCACGCTCTTCATCAGCGCGCGCACCGTGAAGAATCACCTGGCGTCGATCTATTCGAAACTCGATGTCGACGACAAGACCAAGGCGCTCGTCAGAGCCCTCCGACTCGGAATCGTCGAAATCGAGTGACGATCAGACTTCGGTCGGGTTCGGATTCTCGCCCGGGTTGTCGCCGTAATACTCGGCCCAGGTGGCCTCGCGCGACGCATCGTCGGCACCGGCGGTCCAGTTGCCGTGCTCGTCGACCTCGAAGTGTTTGCGGTACTCCTCGGCCAATTCGCCACCCTCGGCGGCCTGCTTGATGCTCAGGCTGATGCGGCGACGCGCGAGATCGAGGTCGATGATCTTGACCCACAACTCCTCGCCCGGAGTGACGACCTGCTCGGGAGCGTCGACGTGCTGGGTGCTCATCTCGGAGATGTGCACGAGACCTTCGATCCCCTCGCCCACCTGCACGAAGCTGCCGAACGGAACGAGTTTGGTGACGCGGCCGTACACCAACTGCCCGACCTCGTGCGACGACGCGAACACTTCCCACGGGTCCTTCTGCGTCTGCTTGCGCGACAGGCTGATGCGCTCACGGTCGTAGTCGATGTCGAGAACCTTCACGGTGACCTTGTCGCCCACGGCCACTTCGGAGCCCGGATGGTCGACGTGGTTCCACGACAGTTCGCTCACGTGGATGAGCCCATCCATGCCGCCGAGATCGACGAAGGCACCGAATGCGACCACGCTCGACACGACGCCTTCGCGAACGTCGCCGACCTTGAGGTTGGAGAGGAAACCATCGCGGGCTTCCTTCTGGGTCTCTTCGAGGTACGCACGGCGCGACAGCACGACGTTGTTGCGGTTCTTGTCGAGCTCGATGATCTTGGCCTGCAGCACCTTGCCCACGTAGGGCTGGAGGTCGCGGACGCGACGAAGTTCGACGAGCGACGCCGGAAGGAACCCGCGCAGACCGATGTCGACGATGAGACCGCCCTTGACGACCTCGATCACGAGGCCTTCGACCATCTCGTCGGCTTCCTTCTTCTTCTCGATGTTGCCCCACGCACGCTCGTACTGCGCGCGCTTCTTCGACAGGATGAGGCGGCCTTCCTTGTCTTCTTTCTGAAGGACCAGGGCTTCGACCTGCTCGCCGAGTTTGACGATCTCGCTCGGGTCGACGTCGTTACGGATGCTCAACTCGCGCGACGGGATGACTCCCTCGCTCTTGTATCCGATGTCGAGGAGAACCTCGTCCTTGTCGATCTTGACGACGGTTCCGTGGACCACTTGGCCGTCCTCCACGTCGACCAAGGTGCCTTCGATCGCTTCGCTGAAGGGCTTGTCGAGGTCGTTTTCGGTGACTTTCCGCGGCGTGTAGTTGCCGTCGGTGTCGTAGGTGCCCATGGGGCTGGAGGAGGTCAGGAGATCGGACAAGGGAGAATCGCTTTCGGACAGGGACGTTGTAGGGACAGGGACGCGCTCCCGGACGGGAACCTGGTCAGGATACCTGCGGGCCGCGCCCCTCAGACCCGTCGGGCCAGCACCAGGAACTCGGGGTGCTCGGTGTCGGGCTCGTCGCGGCGGTACTCCCCGGGGGCGACGGCCCAGATGTCGACCACATCGGCACCCGCTCGGGACATCATCAGCCGCAACTCGCGTGGCGTGTAGCAACCCGTCCACAGATCGGCCGCCCGCACCTCCCCGCTTGGCGAGCGGATCTCGGTGGTTTCGTGACTGACCCCGGTGGCGGCATCGAACCGGGCCGCTTCGTGATACTTCACCGCGAAGTACGCATTGAACGCCGACAACGCGATCAGTCCGCCGGGTCGGACCTGATGGACCAAACCGTCCAGCACACCCTGGTCGTCGCCACTCTCGGTCATGAGTCCGAACGCGCCCTGGCACAGACACACCGCGGCGTCTGCGCTCCGCGACGGCTGACTGCGGAGATCACGGGCATCACCGCGTTCGAAGGTCACGTCGAGGTGCTCCGCGGCCGCGGCCGATCGCCCGATCTCGACGAACTTCTGGGCGATGTCGATGCCGTGAACCACCGCTCCTCGACGGGCCAGTTCGAGAGCGTGGCGACCCGGGCCACATCCGACGTCGAGAACCCGCGCGCCGGCCGCCAGTTGGAGTGCGTCCCACAGGAAGTCGACTTCCTGGCGGGTTCCTTTGGTGAACGAGTACCGCAGATAGGCCTCACCCATGTGATCGGCCAGCGGTTCGAACCAGTGAGTCACCCCTTGGCCGCCGCCCATGAATCGCCCCACGCGAAATTGACGGCCAGAGGCACACTGAGTTCGGCGGCGTCTTCCATGAGCCCGATCACGATCGGCCCGACGCTGTCGCGTTCGGCCTCGGGCACCTCCACGATCACTTCGTCGTGCACCTGCAGCACGAGACGACTCGAGCGTCGAGTCTCTTCGAGCGCGCGGTCGATGCGAACCAGAGCAACTTTGAAGATGTCCGCGGCCAGCCCTTGAATACCAGCATTCATCGCCTGACGCTCGCCGGCCTGCCGGATGCGGAAGTTGTCGTTGAGGAGTTCGGGGATCGGACGCCTCCGTCCGAACAACGTTTCCGTGTAGCCACGTTGACGAGCCTCGGCCACGGTGCGATCCATGTAATCGCGTACGTTCGGAAACGCCGTGAAGTAGGCGTCGAGAATTTCGGCGGCTTCACCGACCGGAATGGCCAGGCGTTGCGCGAGCCCATAGGCCTCCATGCCGTAGGCCAAGCCATACGAAACCATCTTGGCCTTCGAACGTTGATCGAAGTTCACGTCACCTTCGTCGACTCCGAACACTTGCGCAGCAGTCGCGCGGTGCACGTCTCGACCGCTACGGAAGGCATCGATGAGACCGGGATCGTCG
>Ga0315900_10012246_pt1 | contig 10545 bp, 10 predicted proteins | sample LakEriMetagenome_FD_203521 | JGI IMG/M metagenome (GOLD analysis project Ga0315900, IMG submission 203521) | Freshwater fungal communities from buoy surface, Lake Erie, Ohio, United States - Buoy 12 MA114 | ecosystem: Environmental > Aquatic > Freshwater > Lake > Lake biofilm | place: USA: Lake...
GCGAAAAAAGATCTTTAAGATTTGCGTTTGTGCCTGATGCTGAAATACGACCCTTACGGCAAAACTCATCCCAATAGGTAGGGTTGCCAACTAATTCCATCAATGTATCCCCGCTCATTTCCACCAAATTGGGTGGTGTGCCTCTTCTATGAACTGAGCCAGAAACGCACTGAATTGCAGCACATGGTGGGATTCGAAGTTCAACTGAATTACCAGGTGCTACCTGCTGGACAATTTTTAGTATCTCTCTTACGCGATTCTTTACTGCCAAATCCTGCTTCATCTTAATTGGGTTAATTCAACCTTACTGACCTTATTCTCCGTAGCTGACTTAATCTTTTTAGCAACAGATCTAGATTGCTCTGCTGCCATGCCTGCAAAATCTGATGGCTCTTTGATTAAATCTTTAAGTTGATTAAGTGAAAGTGGAAACTCTTTTTCACTAGCCAGTGCTTCAAAGAAGCTACCTTCATTAGTTGAATGTTTCTTAATCAGCTGGTGTGCTGCTTCTCGGCCCATTCCTGCTCTGACACACTCCATTAGTATCTTTGTTGTTGCAAGTAATGGCAGTTGCTCACTTAACTCTTCTTTAATCTTTTCTTCACATGCGCCAAACTCCTGCAAGATTGTCATAAAGGTATGAAGCAAGCCATCTAAAACATAAAATGAGTCAGGAATAACGACTCGTCTAACTACAGAGCATGAAACATCTCCTTCATTCCATTGATCTCCAGCTAGATCTGCTGCCATATTGTTATAGCCACGAAGTAAAACCATCATGCCATTTATGCGCTCTGATGATCTTGAATTCATCTTATGTGGCATAGCAGATGAGCCAACCTGTCCTGCTTTAAATCCTTCACTAACCAAACCGCTACCAGCCATTAATCGAATTGTGGTTGCCATTGATGATGGAGCAGATGCAATCTGCAACAACTTAGATACAACCTCAAAATCAACTGATCTTGGGTAGATCTGACCGACTGAGCTCCAAGTATTTTCAAAACCAAACTCCTCGGCAATACTTTTTTCTAACTTTACAAAATCCTTACCCATAGCATCTAATGCATCTTGGGATGTGCCAACGGGTCCCTTTATCCCACGAAGAGGAAGGCGAGCAATCAATTCCTTTAGTGCAGTATGGGCAAACAACAACTCTTCAGCGCATGTTGCAAATCTTTTACCTAAAGTAGTTACCTGAGCTGCAACATTATGAGATCTACCCACCATATAGGTTTTTTCATACTTTGATATCTTCTCGTTCAGTAAAAATAAGGTTTGCAGAACTCGATACTCGATTAATTCAAGGCCTGCTTTAATCTGAATCAGCTCAATGTTTTCGGTTAGATCCCGACTGGTTAGTCCTATATGAATCTTTTCAACTCCAGCCAATGAGTTAAACTCCTCAATTCTCGCCTTAATATCATGACGAGTTTTAATCTCTCGTCTGTCAATCGAATCTAAATCAACTTTATCGATTACTTTCTCGTACGACTTAATATCACTATCTGTAATTGGCAATCCTGCTTTTTGTTGAAGTTTCAGAATAGTTATCCAAAACTTTCGTTCATTTATTATTTTATTGATTGGATCAAAGATTGCCACCATCTCTTTTGTGGCATACCTTGTTGCTAATACATTTGGCGTGATACTCATTTGATCAAATCCCTAACCACAATTGTTTCATCCCTTCCTGGGCCAACTCCTATGGCGCTTATTGGAGCTCCAGAAATCTTCTCTAAGAACTTCACATACTCCTGGGCATTCTTAGGTAGATCTGTAACAGATTTTGCCTTAGAGATACTTTCTTTCCATCCAGGTAGGTACTCATATATCGGCTTGGCGTGGTGGAAATCAGATTGTGAAGCAGGAAGCTCCTCAACGCGTTTGCCATCAATCTCATATGCAACACAAACTGGAATCTTCTCCCAGCCAGTTAAGACATCCAATTTTGTTAAGAAGAAGTCAGTTAAGCCATTAACTCGAACTGCATATCTGGCAATTGGTGCGTCAAACCAACCACAACGTCTATTGCGCCCAGTGGTCACACCAACTTCGCCGCCAATTTTTCTAAGCGCCTCACCATCCTCGTCAAATAACTCAGTTGGAAATGGTCCACTTCCAACCCGGGTTGTGTATGCCTTGAGAATTCCAATTACGCGAGTTATTTTTGTTGGACCAATTCCAGATCCAGTAGATGCTCCCCCCGCTGTTGGGTTAGAAGATGTAACAAAGGGATAGGTCCCATGATCAACATCTAATAGTGTTCCTTGTGAGCCTTCAAGTAGAACCACTTTGCCCTGCTGCAAAGCTTGATCTAAAAGAAGTGAAGTGTCTGTGACGTAAGGTTTTAAGATTTCGGCGTACCCCAGATACTCGCCAATTACTTCTTCAACTGTAATCCCTTTGCGATTAAATACCTTAACTAATATCTGATTTTTATCATGAAGGGCTGCTTCAATCTTCTGTTTCAAAATAGATTGATCAAATAGGTCTTGAACTCTAATTCCAATTCGATTTATCTTGTCAGCATATGCCGGCCCAATTCCACGGCCAGTTGTGCCAATCTTTGATTTTCCTAAAAATCTTTCAGAGACCTTATCTATTGTTCTGTGATACGGGGTTATCAAATGTGCATTAGTTGAGATCTTAAGTTTTGAGGTGTCAATCCCTCGCTCATTTAATCCTTTAATCTCCGTAAGCAATACTGCTGGATCAATTACAACACCATTTCCAATTACTGGAATCACATTTGGAGATAAAATTCCTGAAGGTAGTAAGTGGAGTGCGTACTTTTGATCACCGATAACAACTGTGTGTCCTGCGTTATTGCCGCCTTGATAGCGGACTACATAATCAACCTGGTCACCTAAAAGATCGGTTGCTTTTCCCTTGCCTTCATCGCCCCACTGCGCACCAAGTAAAACAACAGCTGGCATTTTCTTCTCCCATTAATAGTAACTTTAAAGGTGAGCCACTTTGCTGAAAAACCTTTTTAGTTGTAATTTCCTTACGGGATTACGGCCAATTTCACCACATTTGGAGCGGTTTTAGAAATCACCGCCCCAATGTGTGCTTCAAATTGAGCCTTAATAAGCACCAAGCAGAAGTAGAGCCTTTTTAAAGAGGGCTGAAAGGGCTGTGGTTAATGTGCCGGAGGCAAGTAGCCGCTCAAGTAGGGTAATTAAGGTGATCAAAGTTGCAGTTAACATAAAGCTCCATTTCTTTTTTTAAAGTGCATGGGCTTTATCAGATTTAGCAAGCCTATCTAAAGGCTGGCGCTAAAATTTTTAATCCCCTTCTAGTGGGGAAAACTTATCGCTGATAACCTCATCCTTACTATGAGTAGTGAATCTTTTGAAAATCTCTCCTATGAGGATCGCACCTTCCTACCTTCAAAAACTTTTGTTGATAATGCAAATGTAAAAAGTGATATTTATGAAGAGGCAGAGACAGATCGATTAGCTTTTTGGGAAAAACATGCAAATAGATTGCATTGGGATAAAAAATGGAATCAGGTTGTTGATTGGCAACTACCTTTTGCTAAATGGTTTATTGGTGGAAAATTAAATGCCTCCTATAACTGCCTTGATCAACATGTAATTGAAGGAAGAGGGGACAGAGTTGCTTTCTACTTTGAAGGAGAACCAGGAGATACTCAAACAATTACCTACGCAGAGCTCTTATCAAAAGTTTGCAAAGCAGCAAATGCATTAAAGGAGCTTGGAATCAAGCAAGGAGATCGGGTTGCGATCTACATGCCGATGATTCCAGAGGCAGCAGTTGCAATGCTTGCTTGCGCAAGATTAGGTGCGATGCACTCTGTAGTTTTTGGTGGATTTTCTGCTGACTCATTGTTATCTCGGATTCAAGATGCCGATGCTTCTTTGGTAATCACCGCTGATGGTGGTTTTAGAAAAGGTGCAGCATTTGCGTTAAAGCCTGCAGTAGATGAGGCGCTAAAAGGGAAAACAAATGTTAAAAATGTGCTTGTAGTAAAGCGCACCGGACAAGAAACAAAGTTTGATTCTTCAAAAGATGTTTGGTGGCATGAGCTTGTTGATAAGCAATCTGATCAGCATCAGTGTGAGTTCTTTGATTCAGAAAATGGCTTATTTATTCTCTACACCTCAGGAACTACTGCAAAACCAAAGGGTATTTATCACACTACTGGTGGTTACTTAACCCAAGCAGCATTCACCCATCATGCAGTCTTTGATTTAAAACCAGAGAAAGATATCTACTGGTGCACCGCAGATATTGGTTGGATTACTGGACATTCATATGTGGTTTATGGTCCGCTGATAAATGGTGCAACACAGGTGATGTATGAAGGAACACCTGATACCCCAAGTAAGGGGCGATTATTTGAGTTAATTGAAAAATACAAAGTTAGCATTTTATATACCGCACCTACATTGATTAGAACTTGGATGAAGTGGGGGGATGAGTATCCAAATAAATCTAATCTTTCATCCCTTCGCTTACTTGGCTCAGTCGGCGAACCAATTAACCCAGAAGCTTGGATGTGGTATCGAGAGGTAATTGGAAAAAACAAGTGCCCAATTGTTGACACCTGGTGGCAGACAGAGACTGGCGCAATCATGATCTCACCATTACCTGGAGTTACTGCAACAAAGCCAGGAAGTGCCATGAAGCCACTTCCTGGGATATCAGCTGAGGTTGTTGATGATGAAGGCAAAGCTGTTGGCAATGGCAGAGGTGGTTATCTTGTATTGACAAAACCTTGGCCATCGATGATGCGTGGTGTTTGGAATGAACCTGTTCGCTATAAAGAGACATACTGGTCACGCTTTGATGGTATTTACTTTGCAGGAGATGGCGCGAAGTTAGATAAAGATGGGGCAATCTGGTTACTTGGACGTGTTGATGATGTTATGAATGTTTCAGGACATCGAATCTCAACAACTGAGGTTGAATCAGCACTTGTCTCTCATGATGCGATCGCAGAGGCTGCAGTAGTTGGTGCTAATGATGAGATGACCGGGCAGGGCATTGTTGCATTTGTGATTTTACGAGGTGGCATTGAATCGGCCACAGGGGATGCTTTAGTTAAAGAGCTACGAGATCATGTTGCAAAACAGATTGGTCCTATTGCAAAACCAAGGCAGATCATGGTGGTCGCAGAGCTGCCAAAGACTCGCAGTGGCAAGATTATGCGGCGTTTATTGCGTGATGTTGCAGAAAATAGAGCGGTTGGAGATTCAACAACTCTTGCTGATCCAAATGTTATGAAGTTAATCTCTGAAGGTTTAAATTCTGGAAAGAGTGAGGATTAATTCACTTTCTGTAACAGATCATTTATCTCTGCATTTACCTCTTTCATTACTGAAGGTAAATGTGATTCTGTGTAGGTATATATCTTTGAAGGCTTTATTTGCTCATCTGCCAAACTCCAAGATGAAACAACCAACAAAGTAGAGACTAGATATAAAACAAAGGCGGCTCTTGCCACAGATAAGCCTGCACCAAGTAATGAATCTATCAACTTAAATGGTGGCATAAAAAGTACTTTGCGAAATAGTGAGCCGATTTTGCCAAGCAAAAACTCACCTAATGTTGCACCAAGCAAAATTGCAAGTAATGCCAAGCCAACTTTCTGGAGCTCACTCTGCCAAGTTGATAAGGAATTAGCTGCAGCTGCTAATCCCAAAACACCACCGGCGATGTAACCAATCGTGCTAAAAATAGATTTAATCAAGCCGTTCTTATAGCCACCATAGAAGGCTATAAACAAAATGAAAACAATAATAAAATCAAAGTAATTCATAACTTGATCCCAAATGCTTTTTCAACCTGTTCAAATAATTGACCCTTACTTGTATAAGCACCAATTTTTGTTGCAACATTCTTACCCTCTTCATTAATAAACCAGGTCACTGGTACACCTGGACCAAATATTGATTTAGAGATTCCGTCTAGATCCTCAAGGTGGGGCCAGCTCATGCCGCTCTTTTTAATATATTCAATTGCCTCTACTTTTGAACTCTCCTCCACATTTATGCCAAGTAGCTGTATTTGTCCAGATTTAAATTCTTTCGTTTTATATAAATCAACAAAGTAAGGCATCTCCTCTTTGCACCCCTCACACCATGATCCCCAAACATTTATTACCATTGGCCCTTTTAATTGATGAAAATTGAATGAGCCCGCACCATCTAAACATGGCATCAGCGTGGATTTATCCGAAGTATCTAAGAGTTTAATTTGATCACAGTTTGGCAGAAATCCAGGTGAGCTTTCCTGTGTACTGGATGAACAGGATGAAATCAATAAGGCTGTGATAACTAGAATTGAAATTTTCTTCATTTAAAATCTGCCTCATCTTTCACCATTCGCGCTGCCTTTACTGGATCCATCTCACCTACTCCGAATGATGGACAGTACTTGGCAAGTGGGCAAGCACCACATGCTGGCTTTCTTGAATGACAAACCCTTCTGCCATGCCAAATCAAGCGCTGCGACAAATTTGTCCACTCTTTTTTAGGAATTAAATCACCAACCTCAAACTCAACTTTTACTGGATCTAGTGATTTGCTCCATCCAAATCTGCGACTTAATCTACCAAAATGTGTGTCAACAGTTATGCCAGGAATACCAAAGGCATGGCCTAAAACCACATTTGCAGTTTTTCTTCCAACACCGGGCAAGGTAATTAACTCCTCTATGTTACTTGGCACCTTGCCATCAAATTCTGTAATTATCTTGCTACTAAGTGATTTGATGTTTTTGGCCTTGGCTCGATAAAAACCAGTTGACTTAACCAATCTTTGGATATCATTTATCTCAGCTTCTGCCATTTTTTTTGGATCTGGATACTTTTTAAATAATGCTGGTGTGGTTTGGTTAACTCTTTTATCAGTACATTGCGCAGATAGGACAGTGGCAACTAGTAGTTGAAACGGCGTCTTGTAATTTAACTCGCATCTAACATTTGGATAGGTTTTAGTGAGAATTCGATAGATAGCCCTTGCTCGAACTTTCTTTTGAGCCAGACTCTCTCGCATTTGCCCAAGATTACGCTGATTGGAGTTGAAGTACCTATCAGCAGTATCCTTCAGACTATGCCCGCTAAAAATGAAGAAGAGGTAGTAAGAAGAGCCCCACTTTTTGCTGCAATTGATGATGCCTCAGCAGCTAGCTTGCGTGCTTCAATGATCGGTATAAAAATCTCAAAGGGTCAGGTCTTGTTTAAAGAGGGAGACCCAGGAGATCGCTTATTTGTTGTAGTTGAGGGCAAGTTAAAACTTGGCACAACCTCAAATGATGGAAGAGAAAATCTTTTATCAATTTTAGGACCTGGGGATATGTTTGGTGAGTTATCCCTTTTTGATCCAGGACCAAGAACAGCAACTGCCACAGCGGTTGTTGACTCTAAGTTACTTGCCCTTGCAAATGATCAGGTGATTGGTTGGGTTACAGAGCACCCATCAGTTTCACTTCAACTATTAAAGCGTTTATCGCAGCGCCTAAGACGAGCAAATGATGTGTTATCAGATTTAGTCTTTGCTGATGTGCCAGGACGAGTAGCAAAAGCAATAATTGAGTTAGGTGAGCGATTTGGAACTAAAAAAGATGATGGCCTGCATGTTAACCATGAGCTAACTCAAGAGGAGCTTGCGCAATTAGTTGGAGCATCTCGTGAGACAGTTAATAAAGCCTTAGCTGATTTTGCATCCCGTGGTTGGGTAAAGCTAGAACCAAGGGCAGTAATAGTTTTAGATTATGAAAGATTAGTTAAACGCGGTAAGTAATTACCTCATAAACAAAGCGTTAAGCCGTTTAGTAGTAAAGAAAAGCCCACCAACAATCATGACTAAAAAGTAAGCAACATGTCCAAGTAAAGAGAAGTTAATAATTCCTAGAGATAAATTCCTAATCATCTCAATTGCATGCCAAAGCGGCAGTGTCTTAATAATGATTTGAGCCCAATCTGGAAATACAGATAGAGGATAGAAGGAGCCAGAGAATAAAAAGATTGGTAGTAGTGAAATATTAATTAACCCCATCTGTTGGTAGGAGTTAAAGTAGGAGGTAATTGCCATTCCAATCGAAGCAAAGCCAAATGCAATCAAAACAGCAGCAGGAATAGCAAATACCCCCCACCAACTTGGGATTAGCCCCATTGGGGTGGCAACTGCCATAAAACCAACTGCGTAGGCAAAGCCACGAAGCAGTGCGGTGAGGATCTCACCCAGTGCAACATCTAGTGGGCCAAGAGATGTTGCAAGCATTCCTTGATAGGTCTTTGCTTCATGAAGTTTGAAGTAAACATTCCAGGTTGAATCATAAATAGCGCCATTCATCGCACTAGTTGCAAGAAGGCCAGGAGCAATAAACATCGCATAACTTACAACCTGACCATTTGAAACTTGGATGTCGCCAATCAGTGTGCCTACTCCATAACCAAATGAGAACAAATACAAAAGCGGCTCTAAAAAGCCCGATAACACTGCAAACCAACTTGATGATTTAAATGCAAGCAGTGATCGCTCTAAAACTACATGTGACCGGCCTGCATAATGTTTTGCACCCATTCGGTTTACTTGCCGCTCGGCAATTGAGACTGCTGCTGAGATCAACACTATTTTGCCAATCGCTTTGTGTAATTACGAAATGCGAAGTAGAGACCAACTATAAGGAGAGCAAACATATAAACCAGATGAAAAATTAATGTAGGAGTTGATATTTGATGTCCGTAGGTTAGGAACCGACCAAGATCTGTTGCGTGCCAAAGAGGTGAAATCCAGCCAATCCATTGCAAAAATGTTGGCATTAACTCAAGTGGGTAAAAGGTGCCTGAGAATAAAAACATTGGCATTACAACAAAGCGGCCAGTAATCATCATAAATACATCATCTTTTTTAGCCCTGGCAACTAGTGCCAAAATAAATGCACCAAAACTTGCTCCGGCAAATATGGCAGCTGGAATTGCTAGCCATGCTGTTGGTGAATCTAATGCTCCAAAAAAGTAAAGTGCTATCCAGTAAATAACCACGGTAAAGGTTGTTCTAAGTAGGGCCGCCACAAACACCCCGCCTGCAATATCAGCACCAGTTAGTGAGGTTGAATTCATAGCAAAGAAGTTTTTGGCCCATTTAAACCCTTGAAAGGTAGGAAAAATAACCTCATCTAGCATTCCTTGAATTGCTGCTGCGGCTAACAATGCCGGAGCTAGAAAGGTTAAATACTCAACCCCGCCTAAGCCATCCTTACTATCAATTAATGAACCAACACCTATTCCAATGGATAGTAGATACAAAATTGGGTTAGCAATTGCCACAAATATTATTATTCGAGTCCACTTAATCATGTTCAATACACGAGCTTCAACCACATACCTAAACCCGGTAAGTGAAACTTTTCTTACTGCAGTTTGTGATCTCATTATTCTATTAAGGATCTTCCAGTAAGGCGCAGGAATACATCCTCCAGTGAACTTCTTCTAACCAGCGATGTATTTGGATGAATATTTGCGGCCACAATTTTGGCAAGTAAATCCTCACCAGATTCGGTATATAACAACAATCTATCTGGTAGCTCTTCAAGCCGTTCTGCAAATGATTGAAGTTTTTCAACCATCTGTGAGTTTCGATCTGAACCAAATCTGACCTCAAGCACCTCTTTAGTTGAGTACTTTTTAATTAACTCAGCAGGACTGCCTTCAGCCATAATCTCACCCTTATCCATCACCATTAATCGATCACATAATTGCTCTGCTTCATCCATATGGTGGGTGGTGATAAGTAAGGTGACACCTTTTTCTTTTAATCTAAATAATCTATCCCACAAAATATGTCTTGCTTGCGGATCAAGGCCGGTAGTTGGTTCATCTAGCATCAAGATATCTGGATCAGAAACTAAGGCTCTAGCAATTGTTAGCCGTCTTTTCATACCACCACTTAGGGATTTAACCTTTGAATTTTTCTTGTCTAACAATTGAGCAAACTCAAGTAGCTCATCTAATTTGTTTCTAACTGTTGCTTTTGGTAACCCAAAGTAGCGACCATAGATATAAAGGTTTTCGGCGCAGGTTAACTCCTCATCTAAGTTATCTTGCTGAGGGACTACACCAAGATGTGCTCGAATTTGTGGTCCAAATTTCTGCGGATCCTTACCCAATATGGTTACCTCTCCTGATGTTCGCTCTGAGGTAGCGCCAATAATGCGCATTGTGGAAGATTTTCCAGCACCGTTTGGGCCAAGTAAGCCAAATGATTCACCCTGTTTAACTGAAAAATTAATCCCATTTACTGCATTGAAATCGCCAAATTTCTTAACTAAGTTTTTAACGACAATTAAATACACACACACAACCCTACAATTATTGTCCAAGTACTACAAGACTATGGAATACAACTATCGCCTCATTGATTAGTGGACTAACCAATATATGAAAGGTGGCTGCTACTAGGCATTTATCTCTAGTCGGTGAATTCAGCAGCAGCAGGAATCACCAGTATCAATTTTAATGACTAAACTAGTGCCATGGAACATAGTGCAAACAAAATCGTAACAATTCTT
>Ga0315900_10012247_pt1 | contig 10543 bp, 10 predicted proteins | sample LakEriMetagenome_FD_203521 | JGI IMG/M metagenome (GOLD analysis project Ga0315900, IMG submission 203521) | Freshwater fungal communities from buoy surface, Lake Erie, Ohio, United States - Buoy 12 MA114 | ecosystem: Environmental > Aquatic > Freshwater > Lake > Lake biofilm | place: USA: Lake...
CTGGGACATTGCCTATCACGCTGCCTTGCTATCCCCTTTCCCCTTCCGTCATTTCAGAAATCATGAGGTGGTGCATCCCTTGGCGACCTATGCGGGGATTGCGCGCCGCCTACTTCTCCGCCGGATCGAGGATAGGCGTTCGACAAGAATTTTGGACGATCTGCTTGGGCGCCGCAGCGCCTTCTGGGTGTTTGCAATGCAGATCGAAAATGATTTCTCCCTTCGGTCCTATTCGTCCTTCCCAAACATGGACACGGCATTGGAGAAAACCATGGTATCCTTAGCAGCTCATGCACCTCTGGATGCTGAGTTGCTGATCAAGCTGCACCCATTGGACCCCTGCGTGAAGAATTGGCCGGCGCGCATTGCGGCCATGGCACGCAAGCTTGGCCTGGCAGGGCGTGTCCATGTGGCGCCCCGCGGCGATCTTGACGCCATGCTTCAGGCGGCCAGGGGCATGATCGCCGTAAATAGTACAGCCGCTTCCCGCGCGCTTGCGCTCGACAGGTCGGTAAAACTTTTAGGGCAGTCCGTATTCAACATACCTGGGCTCACTTTTCAGGGGGAGCTTGATGATTTCTGGACCCAGGGTGAGGCACCACAAGCCGCATTGCGCGATGCAGCTTTCGCGCTTCTATGTGCCGCCCATATGGTGCGCGGCGTTTATTTCGCTCGTGAAGGCCGGAATGCTGCCGTTCGCGCCACCGTGGAAAGACTGGATCGCGGGTTGATCAACCTTCCCCTTCCGGCGCCGCAATCCGAAAGCGCAGAAGCCTGACCGCGCGATCAGAAAGCCCCGCCGGCAGCAGCACCACTAGACGAAGCGCAAAGGCAAGCGGCCAGGGAAAGGAAACGCGCCTTTTTCGGGCACGAATGCCGGCTGCGATACGTGCTGCGGCTTCTTCCAGGCTCAGCAGAAAGGGGCGTGGCCCTTTGAAACGGTTGCCCATGGCGCTCTCGAAAAACCCGGGACTGATGACCGTGACCCCGATGCCGCGCGTGGCCTCAGCGCTGCGAAGCGCTTCACCCCAGGCAATAAGCCCAGCCTTGCTGGCCGAATAGGCTGGAGAATCGGGAAGCCCCCGAAGGCCCGCGAGTGACGCAATAACGGCGATTTGCCCCTGGCCCCTTCCGCGCAGGCGCGGCAGTAAAGGTCCGACCAAGGCCATTGCACCGATCAGATTGACCTCTATTTGGGTAATGGCCGCGCCATACGCCTCAGGCACACCTTCCCGGTTGCTCCCGGAGGAGGTTCCTGCGTTGGCGATAATCAGATCAACCGGCGCCGCGTCATCAAAGGCCAGTAGCGCAGGGACAAGGCTTGCCTGGTCCCGAATGTCGCAGGCAAGGATTTCAACCTCTGCTCCGGCATTCCGACATAAATTGGCGACCTCGGCTAGTGCGTCGGCGCTACGGGCTGTCAGGAATAGTCGCGTGCCTGGTGCGGCGAAGCCTTGTGCCAGCGCGGCGCCAAGCCCGCGGGACGCGCCGCTGATCACGATATGTCGCATTGACCTTGACACTCCTTCCGAAGGTGCTGCCACATGCAGATGTCCTTCGGCAAGAAAGCCTCCTGGAGATGGATTTGTGGGGGTTGGGATTGGCGGGCGCGGCGCCTCGGAAAACAGGCCTGCTTTTTCGGAATTTTATGTTTGCATTAAAGCATTGGATGCTACTATTCAATCTTAAGTTGATTTGTATGTGGCCTTTCGCGAATCGATAGTGGGAGAAATTTGGATGTTTAGCGGGCCCGATTATGGGCGCCTCGGCAGAGGCATGTGTTTGGCGCTGTTCGTTCTTGTTCCCTTGGTCGGCTGTAGCGGCATGGCTGGGGTTGGTGGGCAGGGTGATACCGCAGCAGCGCCGCCCAATCGCATTCTGGACCCGATTGCCGCCTTTGCCGCTGAGCCGCCTGGAAATGGTCAGGCTCAGGTATTTTTGGCGGATCGAAATGAAATCGTGACCCTTAGGTTTGTCCGGCAATACGCGGCAGCAAGCGGGCGGGAATGTCGCGAAGTCAGGGTGACGCAGCGTGGTGGCGATAACCAGCGCCTTTATTGCCGCGCAGGCGCTGGCTGGATTGAAGCGAGACCGTTGATCTCGGCTTCGGCTGTCCAGTGACGAGCCTGAGGGATGAAGCGGCCCTTGTCCTGCGCGGGGCGCGCGTCCAAAACCGTGTCATTGTATCGCTGATTATTCGCGAATTGGGGGCGCGTTTCGGGCGATACTATTTCGGGTATTTTTGGCTTTTCATTGAACCCTTGTTGTTTGGCAGCGTGATCGGCCTTATCCATTACATGCGGGATCGTCCTACGGTTTTTGGCCCTTTCGAGTTTTTTGCCGTGGGTTACGTCATGTTTTTCATTTTCCGCGGCATACTTTCCAGGGCACCAACAGCGATCCCGGCCAATCGTCCATTATTGTTTCATCGGTTGGTCACCTTGCCGGATATCTTTTTCGCGCGCCATCTGATTGAGTTTTTCGCGTGTGCCGGTGTTCTCGCCCTCATGTTGGCAGGACTTTATGCTGTAACCGGGTCCTTACCCGAGAGCCCGATCAAGGTGCTGGCGGCGCTTATTCTGATGACGCTGCTGAGCCAGGGGCTCGCCTTCATTTGGGGCGCCATAGCTGAAGCGATTGATGGCGCAGCGCGCGTACTTCAGGTCTTCACCTTCCTTTTTCTGCCGATTGGCGGGTTGTTTTTTCTGGTGGAATGGTTGCCTGTGTGGGTTCAGGAAATCGTTTTGTGGATCCCGACGGTGCATGTTTTTGAGTTATTGCGTGACGGGCAATTCGGGTCGCGTTTCCGCCCGATTTATGATGTCTTTTACGTTATTGGTTGGATTGTGGTGACCCATTTGATCGGCCTTGCCGCCTTGCGCATCACGCGTGAGCGCTTGGGGATCGAAAAGGCCCTGTCGTCATGAGCCTGGAATTGATTGATGTCCATAAATCCTACCCTATGCTTGGTGGGCGAAAGATCATCCTGGCTGGTGCCAATGGTCGTGTAGACCGCAATGAACGGCTTGGAATTCTCGGTCGCAACGGGTCTGGTAAATCCACCTTGGTTCGCATGATTGCGGGCGTGGAGGCGCCGAACAAGGGCCGCATCAAGCGGTCCATGTCCATTTCCTGGCCTATCGGCATGGGCGCGGGGCTGAAGCCCACATTGACCGGTGAGGAGAATGCGCGCTTCATAGCGCGGCTTTACGGCAAGCGCGAAGATCGTGTCGTTGATTTTGTGGCAAGTTTCGCGGAACTTGAAGAATATTACCGCATGCCACTGATGACCTATTCTTCGGGTATGCGTTCCAGACTCAATCTCTCGATCTCGCTCGCTGTGGATTTCGATTGCTTTCTGGTGGATGAGGCGCTGGCCGTCGGCGATACGCGCTTTGGCCGTGCCTTTGAAGAACGCATTCTCAGATCTGGTCTGATCCTGATTTCGCATTCTCCTGCCATGGTGCGCCGGCTTTGTACCCGCGCCGCCGTCCTTGATCAGGGAATCCTAACCTTTTATGATGACATAGATGAAGCTCTCGCCACCTATAACGCTCTCTGATACGGCGGATGGCCCGCTGGGCCGGCCTCAGGAACCGCAGCAGCGGCCCTGGTTCATCAGGATGTGGCGCAAGCCTTTTTTCCTTCTGGTCATTGTTCCTAGCCTTCTTGTGGCGGGTTATCTCTACGGTATTGCCGCGCCGCAATATGTTTCTGAGGCGCGTTTTGTGGTGAGTTCGCGCGGTGGGGGCACTGACATTGGTGCGCAGATGGCCGGCATGCGCGGTATTGCCGGGGCTGCACTTGGTGGTTTTGGTGGCGGTGCGGCTTCAAGTGAGGCGACCAGCATACGCGACTTTCTGACCTCCCTTGATGCTGTGATGCAGGCACATGCACGGCTTGATCTTGTTTCCCTTTGGCAGCGACCAGAAGCCGATCCTATCGCGCGTTTATGGCGAAGCGAACCTGAATTGCTGGCGCAGTATTTCAACGCCATGGTCAATGTTTCACTTGATCCCATGACGAATGTGACAACGCTTCGTGTGCGGAGTTTTCGTCCTGAGGATTCGAAGGCACTGACGGAGGAGTTGCTTCATTCGGCAGAAGCCTTGGTCAATCGTCTTTCCGAACGTTCAAGGAACGCTACGCTGCAGATTGCCCATCAGGAAGCCGAAGGCGCTGAGCGGCGTGTGCAGGAATCGCGCGCAGCCCTGGTGCGGTTCCGTGAGCAGGAACGGGAATTGGATAGCGCCGGTGCGGTCCAATCCGCGGTGGCGTTGCGCGGGCAATTGGAGGGCATGCTGGCCCAGGCCCGTGCGGAACTGACCGAAAGGCTCAAATTCATGCGGCCCGATAATCCAGCGCTGCAGGCAACCCGCAATCGGATTGAGGCGCTGGAGCGTCAGATTAGCGCTGAACGCAACCGCCATACCGAAGGCGCCTCTGTGGGTGGAGAAGGGGTGCTTTCTCGGCAATTGGCCGCCTTTGAAAGATTGATGCTGGAACGTGAATTCGCGGATCGGCAATTGGCTTCCGCAACCGCGAGCCTGGAAGCGGCGCGCGTGGAAGCCCAACGGCAGCAAATCTTCCTCTCCCGCATTGCTGAACCGAATTTGGCTGTCTATCCGCTTTATCCAAGAAAGCTTACCAATCTGGCCAGTATTTTTATCGGGCTTGCGATTGCCTATGGCATTGGCTGGCTTCTGATCGTTGGGATGCGTGAACATGCAAGGTAAAAGCCTATCCGCCAGGTGGATGGTCGCGTGGCTTGTCTTATTGTCGCTTGTTTTGTTCTCAGCGTCCCCCGCTTTTGCACAAGCGCAAGCACCAGCTTCTTCGTCCGGTGTCATTCCCGGCATGCCATCCTTCCCACGGCAGATGATCCCGACCCTTCCTGGCCTACCACCAGGTGGCGATCAGATGCAGCCGCCGCCGGTATTTGATCAGCGCAGCCTTGCTGATCTGCCGGGCCAATCGCGCGGTACGGAACGGGTCGGCAGCCCAACCCAGGCGGAAGGCGGGCCAACCCTGGTGACACCGCTCGGCGATTTGCAGCGTGCGGCAGGGCCTGCGACGGCAGTATTTGGTGCTTCGCTTTTTATCGGTCAGGCACAATCTTCATCTGATGCCCCGAACCCCAATTACGTGTTGGCGCCGGGTGACCGCGTCAGCGTTCGGGCTTGGGGGGCGGTGGATGCGGAACAGGTATCCCAAATTGATCCTGCGGGAAATCTGTTCTTGCCCAATATCGGGCCTATTCGGGTAGCTGGCACACGCGTTGGCGATTTGCAGCGCGTGGTGGAAGGCGAAATCCGCCGCGTCTACACGCAGCAGGTTCAGGTTTACGCCACCGTGCTATCTACACAGCGCATCGGTGTTTTTGTGGCGGGTTTTGTCAGATCTCCCGGGCGCTATGCTGGCGTTGCTTCGGACAGCATTCTGGATTTCCTGCTGCGCGCTGGTGGCGTTGATCCCGCGCGGGGTTCCTTCCGCGAGGTCAGCGTGCAGCGCGGTGGCGCTACGGTGACCAGCCTTGATCTTTATCGCTTCCTGATGGATGGCAATATTCCGCAAATTCGTTTGCAGGAAGGCGATACCATCCTTGTTGGGCGGCAGCGCCCGCTGGTTGGCGCCGATGGTGCTGTGCGCAACAATTACCTGTTTGAAAGCGCGCAACGTGGCCCGATGCGCGGCCAGGATTTGATCAATTACGCGCGCCCGCTGCCGGCAGCGACCAATGCTGTCATCCGTGGTGTGCGTAATGCACAGCCCTTTTCACGCTATGTCACCATCGCCGAACTTGCCCGTCAGACCTTGAATGATCAGGACACGGTAACATTCGTGGCCGATGTCGCGTTGCGAACGGTGCGTGTCACCGTCGAAGGCAGCCGTCTTTATCCTTCCGTCCTTGTCGCTGATCGGGATTTTTCGCTTTGCCAGATCCTGGATCATGTCGCGGTGGACCCCATGCTGGCCAATACCGCTGCGGTATTCCTGTTGCGCCCGCGCCTTGCCATGCAGCAAAAACGCGCAATTGATGATTCGCTTGATCGGTTGGAACGGCAGCTTTTCCTCTCCCCCGCAATGACCCCAGGGGTCGCACAGGCCCGCTCGGCTGAAGCCAACCTTGTTCTGTCCTATATCAGCCGCGCGCGCCGCAGCTTGCCCGAAGGCCGTCTGGTTGTGGTGAATGAGGACGGGACTTGTGCGCCGGTGCGCCTTGAAGACGGCGATGTCATTGTCATCCCCGAGAGATCGCAGACGATCATGGTGCAGGGTGAGGTTCGCATGCCACGCGCGGTGCTGTGGCGGGAAGGCATGACGATTGATCAATACCTCGATCAGGCAGGTGGGCTGACCGCGCGCGGGGCGCGTTCCACGCTCATGCTGCGCAAGCCGAGCGGCCAAGTGGTTCTTGATCCGCGGCAGGCGCCACAGCCTGGGGATGAATTGATCGCGCTGCCCTACCTTGATCCGAAATACTTCATCATGGGCCAGGAATTCATCACGGCCCTGTTCCAGGTGGCTCTCGCGGCGCGCGTCTTTAGGGACTGAAATGGTAACGGCGCGCCCGGTTTCGTGTCGCGGGGGATTGATCCTGGCCGCGTGACGGGTTCCTCTGCGTTTATGGATGATTCTCCCGCCACTATGCCTACGCGCACAGATCTGTTCCTGACCTATGGCAAGATTGGGCTGATCGGCTTTGGCGGTATCAATGCCTGGGCGCGGCGTGTGCTGGTCGAAGAAAAGCGCTGGCTGACCGAACAGGAATATGCGGAGACGCTTGGTTTGGGTCAGGTGCTGCCGGGGCCCAATGCGCTCAATGCCGCCATCATGGTGGGTGATCGTTTCCATGGCGCGGCGGGGGCCTTCCTGGCGCCGGTCGCCATGTTTGGCGGACCGCTCATTATCCTGATGGGCCTTGCGGTACTCTATGATTCCTATGGGGAGGTGCCACTCGTGAAGGCGGTGCTCGCCGGGGTCGCGGCGGCGGCGGCGGGGATGGTGCTCGGCACCGCGGTGAAGATGGCGCAGAAGCTGAAGCCAACCCTGGCACTTTTGGCAGTTGGGCTTTGTGCGCTGGCGGCGGCAGGCTTCTTTCGCGTACCGCTGCCCATGGTGGTGCTGGGCCTGGCCCCCTTTGGCATTCTGGCGTCCTGGTATGGGGCGCGCGGCAAATGAGCGCGATCATCTTCTGGCAATTGCTCCTTGGCTTTGGCGCTATCTCCCTGGTTTCAGTAGGTGGCGGCATTGCGGTGCTGCCAGAGATGCATCGCCTGGTCGTGGATGTGCATGGCTGGATGAGTGATGCGGATTTTGCGCGCCGCTTCGCGCTTGCTCAAGCTGCGCCTGGGCCCAATGTGCTGGTGGTGGGCTTATTTGGCTGGCATGTCGGCGGCATTCTTGGGATGCTGACTGCAACTGCCGCCATGACAGTGCCGACCAGCCTGATGGCCTTTGGCTTTTCGCGCCTGCGGGCGAAGCTTTTGGGTCGCCCTTGGCTACGCATCATCGAACGCGGCCTGGTGCCGATTGCGGTCGGGCTGATTGCCGCATCGGGCCTGATCCTGGCGCAGGGGTCTGCCGAAAGCTGGGTCACGATTGGGCTGACAATCTGTTCAACGATCTTCGTTTGGCGGACGGATTTCAGCCCGCTTTGGGTATTGGGCGCCGGCGCCATTATGGGGGCCTTGGTGCTGTGACAGGGGAAGGCATTGCCGCACCCGCCTTCCGCGAAGCCGCGCCGCGCGGGCTATGCACCGATTGCGGGGTTTCGCGCATGGAAAACCCCAAAGCTTGTGGTGCCGCCTGCCAATTCATCAAGCCGGATTATCCGCGCCTGGAAGCCGCTGTGCATGGCCGCACGCGTGACGCGAAGCGCCCGGATGAACTTCATTTCGGCCCGTTCCGGCAAATGCTGCGTGCATCGCTGAAGCCGCCTCTGCTTGGCGCGCAATGGACAGGCATCACCACGCGCCTCGCCGAAAAGCTGCTGGAAGCGGGCGCGGTGACGGCGGTGCTGACCATGGCACCTGACCCGGACGACAAGTGGAAACCCGTGCCGGTGCTGGTGACTAAGCCGGAAGCCATGGCTGCCTGCCGCGGTATGCGCATGGGCTATGCGCCGCTGCTCGCACTTTTGGAACCCGCCGCCGCGGCTGGGCATAAGCGCATCGCGGTGATTGGCATTCCCTGCCAAGTCTATGCGCTGCGTGCCTTGGAAGCGCAGCTTGGCTTGGAAGCGCTTTACGTCATCGGGACGCCGTGTTCGGACAATACCACCACGGAGAAGTTCCATCATTTCCTGCGGCTTTTGTCCGATGCGCCAGAGACGATCACCTATCTGGAATTCCGCGCCGATTACCATGTGGAATTGCGCTTTGCCGATGGCCGCACGCGTGAAATTCCCTTTCTGCAATTGCCGATCAGCCAGCTACCTTCGGATTTCTTCCCGCTTACCTGCCGAAGCTGTGTGGATTACACCAATGTGCTGGCCGATATCACAGTGGGTTATATGGGCGGGCAGGGGGAGCAATGGCTGCTGGTGCGCAATGCGCGCGGCGAGGAATTGCTGAGGCTGCTTGGCGATGAAGTCACCACAAGCGCACCGGGCAGTGCCGGCAAGCGCGCCGGCGCGGTGAAGGGTTTTCTGGAAAACACGCGCCGCGCTGCGGGTGGGCTACCCTTGCGTCGCATGCCCGATTGGCTAAGGCCGATCATCGGCTGGCTGATGCCACGCATCGGCCCGCGGGGTTTGGAGTTTGCCCGCGCGCGGGTTGAGATGAAGGCGGTGGAAAGCGTGCTGCATCTTGAACGCGCCGAACCCGCCAAGATGCGCAATATGATCCCCGATCACGTCTGGGCGTTGGTTACGCCCTACGGACTCAAAAAACGGGATTAGCCTTCGGCGCGGTAATTCGGCGCTTCGCGCGTCACGGCCACATCATGCACGTGGCTTTCGCGCAGGCCCGCACCGGTGATGCGCCGGAAGCGCGCCTTGGTCTGCAATTCGGCAATCGTGGCGCAGCCCGTATAGCCCATGGCAGCGCGCAAGCCGCCCACCATTTGGTGAATCACGGCGCCAACTGGGCCTTTGTAGCCCACGCGGCCTTCGACACCTTCCGGCACCAGCTTCAGCGAATCCTGCACTTCTGCCTGGAAATACCGATCCGCCGAACCGCGTGCCATGGCGCCGAGTGATCCCATGCCGCGATAGGATTTGTAGGACCGGCCCTGATAGAGAAACACCTCACCAGGCGCTTCATCCGTGCCGGCAAAAATACTGCCCATCATGGCGCAATCAGCGCCGGCTGCCAGCGCCTTGGCAAGATCACCGGAAGAACGAATGCCGCCATCGGCAATCACCGGCACGCCTTTTTCGCGCGCTGCCGCTGCACTTTCCAGAATGGCAGTGAGCTGCGGCACACCGACACCCGCCACAATGCGCGTGGTGCAAATGGAACCCGGGCCAATGCCGATCTTCACCGCATCGGCGCCCGCTTCAATCAAGGCCAAAGCGCCTTCCGGCGTTGCGACATTGCCGGCAATCACCTGCACGGAATTGGAAAGCCGTTTGATGCGTTCCACCGCCTGCATCACGCCGCCGGAATGACCATGCGCGGTATCAACCACAACAACATCCACACCTGCCGCCACAAGCAATTCAGCGCGGTGCAAGCCGTCATCACCAACGCCCGTCGCTGCCGCTGCACGCAGCCGCCCCATGCCATCCTTCGACGCATGGGGATTGGCCTGCGCCTTGTCCATATCCTTTACGGTGACAAGGCCGACGCAGCGCTGCGCCTCATCCACTACCAACAGCTTTTCAATGCGATGCTTGTGCAGCAATGCGCGGGCTTCATCCGGTGTCACTTCCGGCGATGCGGTGACAAGGCCCTCACGCGTCATGAGTTCATAGACGCGCAGATTGGGATCGGTTGCGAAGCGCACATCGCGATTGGTGATGATGCCAACCAGCCGCCCCGAACCGCGTTCCACCACAGGTATGCCGCTGATGCGATGCCTGTCTTGCAGGGCGCGCACTTCGGCGAGCGTCTGGTCTGGATGCACCGTCAGCGGGTTCACCACCATGCCGGATTCGAATTTCTTCACCTGCCGCACCTGCGCGGCCTGATCTTCCGGCGAGAAATTCTTGTGGATCACGCCAATGCCACCCGCCTGCGCCATGGCAATCGCCATGGGGGCTTCCGTCACCGTATCCATCGCCGCCGAAATCAGCGGAATATTCAGCCGAATTTCCTTGGTGAGCCGCGTATGCGTGCCGGTCTGTGCCGGCAGCACGGTGGAATAGGCCGGCACCAGCAGCACATCGTCAAAGGCATAAGCTTCAGCGATGGGCATAACGCCACTAAAAGAGCCAGCGGAGGAGGGGGGTGATTCTAGTGCCATGGAGGGGGCTTTCGCGTTGCGCTACCTTGGCGACCCTCCATAGTCCTTGATCCCGGCGGGCGCAATCACCGGCTGGTGGTTTGGTCGCATTTTCCGGAGAGCCAAGTGAGTCCACTTGGCTTGAAAATGCTCA
>Ga0315900_10012250_pt1 | contig 10541 bp, 7 predicted proteins | sample LakEriMetagenome_FD_203521 | JGI IMG/M metagenome (GOLD analysis project Ga0315900, IMG submission 203521) | Freshwater fungal communities from buoy surface, Lake Erie, Ohio, United States - Buoy 12 MA114 | ecosystem: Environmental > Aquatic > Freshwater > Lake > Lake biofilm | place: USA: Lake...
GCATCGGCACGCACGCGCAGCTTGGCCTTGCCATCGGTCCCCACGGGAAGCGCACGGCCGTCCTTCAGCAGCACGCGGGCCGGGTTCTCCGGGTCGTAGGCCGCCAGGAACACATCGGCGCGGAAGGAATCGCCGGCCATGACCAGGTTGCTCTGTGGCACCACGGCACCGGTGAGCGTACCGAACCGGTAATCGTCCATCTCTGCACTGCGGTAGAGCCACTTCACCATGTCGTTCTCCGCCGCGCGGATGTCGGCCTGCAGCTTGCTCAACGTGGCGACACCGGCCGCCAGCGGCACGTCGTAGAAGTTGGTGCTCTCCCAGTTGTTCCAAGTGCCCGAGGCATCGCGCCGGTCGCCCTGGTCGAAGAGCTGGTCCAATGCCGAGGCGAGGGCCTGGCCCCGCTCACCGGCCATCGCCTTCAGGCTGTCGCGGAAGGCGGCGATGCGCAACCGCAGGTCATGCGCCGTGCCGGGGCCCTGCTTCGGCGTGGCGGGCTCGCTGCCCACGAGTTCGCGCGTCAGCACCTCGCGGTCGTCCTTCGCTTCCAAGGCCAGCAGGGCGCGCAGCGTATCCCGGCCGTCGGCATCGCGTCCCTGCAGGGCGTCCACCTCCAGCCCATCGGCGGTGGCGATGGCCCGCAGCTTCATGCCCTGGATGTGGTGCACCAGCGAATCGGCCATCGCCTGCACGCGCAGGGCTCGTTGGTGTTGGGCACCGAACTTGTCCGGGAAGCGCTGGGCCGCCTCCGCGAACACGGTGTACTCCACGCGGGACCGTTGCTCGTGCGCCCGCTCGCTGCGCACCAGCTCGGCGTCCATGATGGCGAACGCGTCCAGCACCTCCTTGCTCACGTTCATCGCCAGCATGGCGGTGAGCACGAGGTACATCATGTTGATCATCTTCTGCCGGGGAGGCATCTTCATGCTGGCCATGGCTGCTCGGTGTTGGAGGAGGAACGCTCCATGCGCTCCACCAACAACACGAATGCCGCGACCCCGGAAGGGTAACGCCGCCAAGTGCGCTCACACGCCCTCGCCAAGCTCCTGCAGCTGTGCGGAGGCCCGCTCCCATTCCTCCATCACCGCAGCGATGCGTTCGGCCAGCTTGCCCAGGCGATCGTAACCGTTCTGCAACGCTTCGGCGGAGAGGCCGCTCTTCATCACCTCGGCCTGCAGCTGCTTCTCCTCCTGCTCCAGCGCGGCCAGCTGTTCTTCCAGGCGTTGCACCTGGCTCTGCACGCGGCGGCGTTCCTTGTCGCGGTCGCGTTTGTCGCGCTGATCGCTGTTGCGCGCCGCCTTCTCCTCCTTCACGCGCGCCGATGAACGGCCGATGTCCGCGCTCTGCAGGGCCTTGCGCTTCTCGATCAGCTCCAGGATGTCCATGTGCTGGTCGCGGATGCGGAACTCATCGAGCTCGAGGATGCGGTTGGTGAGGCCGGTGAGGAAATCCCGGTCGTGGCTCACGAGCAGGAAGGTGCCATCGTAGTTCTTCAGCGCCTCTTTCAGCACGTCCTTGCTCTGGATGTCCAGGTGGTGCGTGGGTTCGTCGAGGATGAGGAAGTTGAGCGGCTTCAGCAGCATGCAGCACAACGCCAGGCGTGCACGTTCACCACCGCTCAGCACCTTCACCTTCTTGTCCACGTCCTCGCCGCTGAACATGAAGGCACCGAGCATGGCGCGCACGCGCACCCGGTTGTCCTCGCTGGCCGCATCCTCGGCGGTCTCCAGCACGGTGCGTTGCGGGCTCATGCGCTCGGGCATGTCCTGCGCGTAGTAGCCCACGATCACGTTGTGCCCCAGGCGGATCTCCCCATCGAAGGGTTCCTCGCCCATGACCATCCTCACCAGTGTGGACTTCCCGGTGCCGTTGGCGCCGACCAGGGCCAGGTGCTCGCCCTTGGCGATGGTGAGCTCGGCATGGCTGAAGATCGTCTTCGCCCCATAGGCCTTGCTCACGTCCTTCACCTCGCACACGATCTTGCCGGAGTTGGGCGCGGGCGGGAACTTCACCAGCATCTTGCGCAGGTCCTCGTCCTCCTCCTCGATGCGCTCCAGCTTCTCGAGCTTGGTGATGAGGCTCTGCGCGAACGCGGCCTTGCTGGCCTTCGCGCGGAACTTGTTGATGAGCGCCTCGGTCTCCTTGATGTAGCGCTGCTGGTCCTTGGCGGCGGCGGACTGCTGCTCGCGTTCCACCTTGCGCAGCTCCACGTACTGGCTCCAGGAGGCCTTGCGGTCGATGATGCGCCCTCCGGTGACCTCGATGGTGCGCTTGGTGAGGCGATCGAGGAAGGTCTTGTCGTGCGAGATGAGCACCAGCGCGGACGGATAGGTGCGCAGCAGGTCCTCCAGCCACTGGATGGCGGGCAGATCGAGGTGGTTGGTGGGTTCGTCGAGCAGCAGCAGGTCGGGCTGCATCAGCAGGATGCGGGCCAGCTCGGCACGCATGCGCCAGCCACCGCTCAGCTCGCTCATCCCGCGGTGCATGTCGGCGCCCACGAAGCCGATGCCCTTCAGCATCCGCTCGATCTGCATGTCGTGGTCGGCCGCGCCGATGGTGTTGAGCCGCTCGTGGGCATGGGCGAGCAGCGTGGCCAGCTCCATGGCCTCCTCGTCGGTGGTGGCCTTCTCCAGGTCCTTCTCGATGCGTTCCAGCGAGGCCTGCAGGGTGAGGGCCTCCTCGAAGGCCTTCTCGGCCACCTGCCAGGGCGTGAGCTCCAGGTTGTGGGCCATCTCCTGCGGCAGGTAGCCGAGGGTGAGCTCCTTGGGCTTGCCGATGGTGCCCTTGTCGAAGGGCTGCTTGCCGGCGAGGATCTTCAGCAGGGTGCTCTTGCCGGCGCCGTTGCGACCCACCAGGCCGATGCGGTCGTCGCTGCCGATGAAGAAGGAGACATCATCGAACATCGGCCGTTGACCGAAATGCAGGGTAAGGCCTTGGACGGTGATCATGGGCGGTGTGAATGCGGCGCAGGTGCCGGAAAAGGCCCGCAAAAGTACGAAGCCCCGGGGGTCCGGGGCTTCGTGCACGTAACAGGTGTTCCTGGCATCAGAAGTTCCACAGGTCGTGCTCGAACTCGAACAGCGCCTGCTTGATCTCCTCGCCTTCCAGCAAGGCGTCCAGACCGGTCTTGTACTGGTTGATGCCCCGGTCGTACACGTTGCTCCACTTGGTGACGTAGCTGCTGAACTGGCGCTTCCAGAAGATGTCCTCGAAGCTGCGACGCTCCGCATCGTTCTCCCGGTTGAAGGCGTCCCAGTTGGCGAACACGTACCGGCACTCGGGGTAGTACAGCCAGAACAGCGGGCGGTAACCGCGCACCTCCCCGTCCTCGCCGCGCACCTCCTTCATGGGCGCGATGCCGATGATCCGGATGTCCATTGTGGAGCGCTGCTTGTCGAAGATCCAGTCCTCCTTGACGTTGTACATCTTGATGTCCCGGCTCTCCAGGGGGATCTCCTGGATCACCATCTCCATGTCGCCCGTGGTGAGCGACTCGGTGTACTGCGTGTCCACCCGCATGAAGATGTCCTTCAGGTCGCTGGCCAGCATCGGCTTCTTGAACTCGTCGTCGTTCGCCAGCGCGCCCGGATCGTAGGCCGTCAGCGATCCGTCCACCAGCAGGCCATGCTTGATCACGTCGAACAGGCTCTTGCGGTCGTTGATGGCCTCCGTGGGGTAGTACAACGGATGGTTCATCTTCTCGCGCAGGTCGATCGTGCGCCACACGCGGCGCGCCCACATCACGTCCGCCTCGCGGATGTGCGTGTAGGGCACCACGCGCTTGGTCTTCGTGTGCTCCTTGATGTAGGCCCCATCGAGCACGGTCTGTGCCATGGCCTCGGGGGCCGTGCACAGGCCTGCCACGGCGATCGCCGCGGTGGCCATGATGTTCTTGCAGGTCCTCATCTTGGTGAACGATTTACGGGGTTACACCACCTTGAACGACAGGGAGCCCAGGTTCCGTACGGTGCCGTCGGGGCCCCGTGCCTTGATGCCTTCGATATAGACCTTCTGGCCGGGCTTCGCCTTCTGGAACATTTCCTTCATGTCCGACGAGACCGCCGGGCCTTTGACCTCCTTCTCCAGCGGCACGCCACCCACGATCATGGTGACCTTGAACGACACGACCTCGAACTTCAGGTCGAACTCGAAGTTCTCCATCTTGGCGATAACACCCGCGGCAGCGGTGAGCTCGGCCTTCTTGATGTTCTCGTCGTTCACGCTCTTGCCGGCGAAGTAGGGCGAGGGGTTCGGCACGTTCTTCACGCGGAACTTCATGCCCTGCATCGTCTTCTTGGTCCCATCGGGGTTGGTCACCGTGGCGCTGATCACGGCCTCGGCATCCTTGCCCGGACGCATGATCCAACCTTCGGCGCCCTTGGTCAGGGTGCCGTTGCTGGCGCTGGGCTGGATGTCCTTGTCGCTGTAGCCGGACACGCTCACGCTGACGGGGTTGTCCACGCCGCGGTAGAACACGTTCATCTTGGTGGGGCTCACCACCAGGTTGGGCTGGGCCACCTCGTACTCCGTGAAGAAGGCCTCGATCTGCTCGTCGCCACCCACCGGCTTGTACTTGATGATACCGCTCACCTGGCGCAGACCGGCACCGCTGGCCACCTGCTCCAACACGGCCTTGGCGCCGTTCATGGGCAGCTTCTCGCTCTCTCCGATGATCTTCGGGGGCTTGGAGGTCGTGTCCACGCGGGCACCGGGTTTGCAGATCCACACCTCGGGGGCGTTCTGGTCGTCATAGGCACCCAGGAAGATCTCCGCGCTGTACTTCGCACCCACCGTTACGTAGCTGCTCTGGGGCTTCACGATGGCGGTGAGCTTGTTGAACTTGAAGCTCTGGCCCTCTACAGCGTCCATCATCCGCTTCACCACTTCGCCTTCGGCATTGCGCACATCCGCCTGGAGCTTGCTCAGGATGGTGATGCCTGCCGCCAGGGGCACGTGGTAGAAGTTGATGCTCTCCCAGTTGTTGTCCGTACCGGAAGCGTCCTTGCGGTTGGCGAAGTTGAACACCCGGTCCATCATCTCCGCCAGGTCCTTGTCGCCCTTGCGGCTGTTCTTCACCATCTCCCGGAAAGCCTCCAGCTTGGTGCGGAGCTCCACGGCCGAGTAAGGACCTTCCTTCGGCTTGGCCGGCTCGTCGCCGATCAGCAGGTTGGTCAGCTCGTCGTGGCTGTCCTTCTTGGTCACCTTCGCGAGGTCCACGATGCGTCCATCGCCCAGCACCACGCTGTCACGCGGCCAACCTTCGGCGGTGATGATCACGTTGGCCTTGATGGAGTCGATATAGGCCACCAGTTCGGCACCGGCGGTCTTGATCTTCTTGGCCTCGTTCCAGGCCGCGCCGTACTTCGCCTGGTTCTCCTTGGCATAGGCCTCGAAGCTGGCGTACTGCGCAGTCATCTTGTCGTTCAGGGAGAGCTTGGTGTTCTCCAGACCGTTGTTCACGGTGATGAAGCTGTCCAGGATCTCCTTCGACACGTTCATGGCCAGGAGAGCGGTCAACACGAGGTACATCATGTTGATCATCTTCTGCCTGGGGGTCTGTTTGCCACTGGCCATCTTGTTCCAACAGGTATTTCAGGTTCCGATCTGTTGCCGTCCGATCCTGGGGGATCAGCGGTTGATGGTCATGGCAGCCAGCATGTTGCCGTACACCGTGTTGAGCTTCTGCAGGTTGTCGCTGAGCTCGGAGATGTTCTCCTTGTAACGCTTGGTGTCCTCCACGGAGTTCTTCAGGTTGGTGAGCATCTCGCTCATGCCCTCGAACATCTGGTTGGCGGCCTCGAGCTTCTCGCGGCTGCCGCGCAGCTGCATCTCGTACATCTCGTTGAGGGCGCTCAGGTTCTGGCTCATGCGCTGCAGGCTCTCGCCGGCGTTGCGGCCAGCGTCCACGTTCTGCGTGAGGCCCACGAGGCTCTCGCTGGCCTTGGCGTAGCTCTCGCTGAGGCTGCTCACCTTGGAGCTGGCCTCCTTCAGGCTGCTGGCATACTCGTTGGTGGCCGCGGCGGCGCCGGTGATCTGGCCCATCTGGCGGGCCTGATCGCTGAGCGAACGCATGCCATCACCCAGGCTGGCGATCAGCTCGGGCTCGATCTTGGCGCTCTCCAGCATGTTGTCCAGCTGCTCGGTGATCGAACGCTGATCATCCTTGCGGAACTCATCACCCTCCGCCTTCTCGCCGGTGGCCAGCTCGGGGTACACCAGGCTCCAATCGGGATCCTCATGGGGCGGTTCAAAGGCCGAGAAGAAGAAGATGATGGCCTCCGTGCTGAGACCGAGGATCAGGAACAGACTGGCGAGCGGCCAGTGCTGGATCTTGAAGAGCGCACCCACGATCACGACCGCTGCACCGATACCGTACAGTTTGGCCATGAAGTTCTTCCACTTCTTGCTGCCGGGTTTCATCGTTCGTCCTTGCGTTTGTTGGTTGGTCTGAGAGAGCTGGTTCCTTGCTTACGTATGAATGCGACCGTCGGGGTCAGGTAACGGTCGTCAATTCCAGGTCTAGAGGTCCTCGGCGTTCACGGCCTTGCCGCGACCCAGGTAGGTCATCACCGAACGGAAGCCGATGTAGGCCTTGGTGGTGTCCTGGTACTCGTAGCTGCGCGTGCCGGTCTGCATGTAGTAGCCGATGTCCTTCCACGAACCACCGCGGATCACCTTGCGCTTCAGCGAGGGCGGATCGCTGGCGAGGGCATCGTAGCTGTACTCGGGGTTCAGGTCGTGATCGAAGTCGTACACGCTCTCGTCGAACGCCGTGCTGGTCCACTCGGACACGTTGCCGGCCATGCTGTACAGGCCGTAATCGTTCGGGGTGTAGCTGTCCACGGGCACGGTGTGGAAACCACCGTCGTCCACGTAGTTGCCATGGAGGGGCTTGAAGTTGCCGAGGAAGCAACCCTGGCGATTACGCACATAGGGGCCGCCCCAGGGATAGGGAGCGAGGTCCAAGCCGCCGCGGGCGGCGTACTCCCACTCAGCCTCCGTGGGCAGGCGGAAGCGGTTCACGTAGGCCTCACCGTTCTGCTCCAACCAGCTGTTCATCAACTGCGTGCGCCACACGTTGAACGCGTTGGCCTGCACCCAGGTCACACCCACCACCGGATAGTCGTCATAGGCCGGATGCCAGAAGTAGTTCTCGGTCATCGGCTCGTTGAAGGAGTAAGTGAAGTCGTGCACCCACACCAGCGTGTCGGGATACACGTTGATCACCTCCTTGATGATGAACTTGCTGCGATCGCTGTGGCCGCGGATGGCGTTGTTCTGGCCCTTCACGTTGGTGTAGCTCAGGTCCAGGTCGCGCGCATTGTTGGCCTTGCGGGCCGCCTCCTTCAGATCGATCCAGTAGTACTCGAACATCAGCTTGCGCGTGTCGATCTCCTTGCGGCGATAGAAGCGCTCGCTCTCGCTGAGGAACATGTCAGCCAGAGCCTCGCGCTCCTCATCACCGTACCAGTTGATGCGCTCACGCCAGTTCAGCACCGGCGGATCGATCTCCTCGCCGAACTCGTCCTCGGTGATCACGTGCTCACCAATGTCCTCATCACCCAGCGTGCGCTTGGCAATGGAGTCACGCACGTAGTACACGAACTGCCGGTACTCGTTGTTGGTGATCTCCGTCTGGTCGATGTAAAAGGCCTGCACCGAAACGGTCTTGCTCTTCGACACCACGGCGTAGGGCACGTCCTGGTCGCTCGGACCCATGACGTAGCTGCCCATGCCGATGTAGTTCATCCCGTAGGGATCCACCTGATACCAGCCCGGACGGCCCTGGGCACCGATCAGCTGCCCCTGGCCACCACCACCACAGCTCGCCAGCAAGCCTATGGCGCCGAGATACAAAATGGGACGTTCCATGATCTTCCTGTTATGCCGTTCCATTGGTTTTCCTTGCAGGGACCCTCGTATGCCGATGTTCCGGTAAGTGAACACCTTGGACGAGGCGATGTACGGCAGGTGAAGCGATTTGGTTTCGTTGGCTCAGAGGAACCGGACGTTGCGATAGATCTGCACGTCGGGCGGTTTCACCAGCAACACGCAGTAGTTGAGCATGACCTCATGGCTGCCGCTGCTGTAGTTGGCGAGCTCAGAGGTGGTCACATCGTAGCTGTATCCGAGGCGGAGCATCGACTTGTCGTTCGGCTTGAACTGGTAGCCGATCATCGGGGCGATGGCATCCTCCGTCCGGTACGAAACGCCCAGCCACACCATGTTATTATAAAGGAAGGTGGCGTTCAGGTCGAACTGGGTGGAGGTGGCGTCGGACTTCACGAGCACCGAGGGTTGCAGGATGTACTTCTTGTCGCCCTTGATGGCCCAGTCGTAACCGGCCTGCACCCAGTAATGGCGACGGGTCTTGATGCTCACATCCTCCAGTTCAGCCTCGGCCACGTGCGTGCTGGACAGGCCGATCCAGAAGGTGGGTGAGGTGTAGTACAGACCGAACCCGAGGTCGAAGCCGCTGTCGTTGGCCCCGTTCTGGGGAATGGTGGCATCCTGGCCGAGGGGGTCGCGGGTGCGCCAATCGTTGCCCAAGGAATGGGCGACCAGGCCGGCGGAAGCGCCAATGCCCAAGGTGCCGCTGCCGATCTTGCGGTGGAAGGAGTAGTGCAGACGGGCGAGGGTGCTCTTCTGCTGACCCAGCTCGTCCAGGTACACGGACAGGCCGATACCGCTGCTGATCTGCTTGATGGGCAGCGACGCATTGAGCAGGCCGGTCTGCGGCGCGCCGTCAAAACCGGTCCACTGCTGGCGGTACATGGCCGTGGCACACAATTGGCCGGTGATACCGGCAACGGCCGGGTTCACCGACAAGCGGTCGAACATGTACTGCGTGAACTGCGGGTCCTGTTGGGCGAACATCGTTCCACCCACGGCCGCGCAAAGCGCTGCGGTGATTATCCCCCTCATGCTGGTCTTCCGTTCAGTGGTGACGGGCAAGAGAGGCACATCACCCCCCTTGGGACCGTCAGATCCCGGCGCCAATATAGCAAAGATCCGATCCCACCAAATCCGCCGAGTTCCCGGCTGACGTGGGATCCAAGCGCCCTTCACCCCAGGGCGGCCGCCTCAGCTGAGCTTCTGGAAGGTCCGCCACCAGCGGTCCGGGACCTCCTCGCGACAGGCCGTCTGGTAGTCGGTATAGCTGCAGGGCACGAGGTGATGACGCTCGAACCGGGCCTCCTGTTCGGCGCGATACGGGATGTCCATCCACCAGCGATCGCTCACGTTGCTCTTGTAGAACACCAGCTCCTGCTCGTGGCCGCGGATGGGGATGCGGAAGCGGGTGAAGCGCTTGCGGTCCAGCCAGGGCAGGTCGTTGGTGCGGCTGCGGAAGCCATCGAGGAAGCACCAGACCATCTGCGCCACCAGTTGGGCGGTGGTGTGGTCCTGGTCGCGCGCGGGGTCCATCTCGTAGATGGCCAGGGAGGTGACCTTCTCGCTGATGCCGGCGTAGCGCATCAGCTGGCAGATCTCCTCGCCGTGGAAGCCGTTGGGGCCGGGCCGTGTGGTGCCGGGCGCATCGCTGCGGCGCACGGCGGTCATGTCCACGCTCACGGTGTCCGCATTGCGCAGCACCGGTTCAGCATCGGCGATGTGGGCGCGCAGCTCGCCGAGGCGATGGGCATCGAAGTAGAGCTTGTCCATCAGCTCGATGCCCGGCTGGTCCACGAGGTAGGTCTGGAACCCGAGGTTGCTGTAGTTGAAGAGGTAGTTGGGCTGGCGCAGCACGATGTGGCTGAGGTAGCTGCTCTCGGCCAGGGCCTGGCCCGGCTCACCCAGATCGAAGCGGCCATCAATGCACACCAGGTTGGCGGTACGCTCGAGCATCTCGTAGGCCAGGTATTGCGAGAAGGTATGCCCCTGGCCGCCGCCCAGCAGGATGGGCACGATGTTCATGCGCATCAGCTCGGCCATGGTCTCGGCCACGGCATGCTGGGTGTCGCCTGCGCTGGCCCCGGGATGGATGTCGCCGAGGTCCACCAGTTGCAGGTTGCCGGCCGGCAGGAAGAGCTGGTAGAGCTGTTCGCGGACCACATCGGGGGCTTCCACGCAGGTCCTGGGACGCGCATGGCCCGGATCATCGATCACCCCGAACACCGCCACCTGCATGCCTTCCAACGAGGGGAAGCCCTTTGAGGTGGTGTGGAAGGTGGTGTTGTCGCCGAGGGAATGGGCCGGCCATTCCGGGCGGCTGCCACCGAAACGCTCCGAAGGCCGGAAGTAGATGCTGATGTCCATGTGCCGTTGCAGGCGGCCCATAGCGGTACCGCAGGCATGCAGGCATGCCTTGGACGAAGGTCGCGATGGTGTGCGGGGCACCCGTTAAAGACCATCCACGAACTGCCCACAACGGACTGTTCGCAACCCGGCCGTTCGCAGAGGAAGCCGGTGCTCAGGACTTGCGGCGGGCCGCCTTCTTGGCGGCCTTCTTCGGGGCTGCCTTCTTCGGGGCTGCCTTCTTCGCGGCGCCCTTCGCCGGAGCAGCGGACCTCCGCGCGGTGCGGCGGCCACCTTTCCGTTCA
>Ga0315900_10012251_pt1 | contig 10540 bp, 10 predicted proteins | sample LakEriMetagenome_FD_203521 | JGI IMG/M metagenome (GOLD analysis project Ga0315900, IMG submission 203521) | Freshwater fungal communities from buoy surface, Lake Erie, Ohio, United States - Buoy 12 MA114 | ecosystem: Environmental > Aquatic > Freshwater > Lake > Lake biofilm | place: USA: Lake...
GTTTCGTAACCGACCTTTTTAGACCCAATTCCAGAGGCTCTAGCGCACAGGCGGGGCAACAGAGTGGGCGTGATGCTGCTGCTTTGTCCGACCCGTTTTCCGCGCATCGTGGTCAGATTGGCAACTATCTAGCATCTTTGTTTGCGAACGGTCAGACGCCTTCCTACTTCACGCCGGGTCAAGGCATGAATATGGGCGCTGGCATTCAGGGGATGGCCGGTCAAGGAATCAACAACGGTCAGACGTTGACTGACATGGCTACGCAAGGATTACCAGTAGGTGGTCAAGGTCTTCCTGTTGCCGGTCAGGGGCTACCTGTTGCCGGTCAGGGGCTACCTGTTGCTGGACAAGGAATCCCTATTGCCGGTCAAGGCATGGCGAATGCCTCGCTCTTAAATCCTACTTCTGCCGATATTCAGAATGATCCTGTTCGCGCTGCACAAATGCGAAGCATGACCAACGCTGTGCAGAACTCGGCGGCGGCTAGTGGGACGTTAGACTCAGGCGGTACGTTAGCGGCATTGCAACAAAACGCATCTGACATAACGGCGAATGCGGGTGATCGCCTTTACGCTCGAAATGCAAACACCTTTGGCTTGCAGAACCAAGCGCAAAACCAAGCGTTCGGACAAGGTTTATCAGCGCAAGGGCAATCCTTTAATCAAGGCTTTAACAACCAGAACACGGCGTTTAATCAAGGCTTTGCAACGCAGGGTGCCAACTTCGGTCAGGGTATGGCAGCGCAACAGCAGGACTACGCGCAAAGATTAGGGTCGCAGGGGCAAGGCTTCGCGCAAACATTAGCTGCGCTTGGGTTTGGCAACAATGCACAAAACCAAGGCTTCGCACAGAACTTGGCTGCGGGTGGGTTCACGAACGCTGCACAAGGACAGATGAACCAACAGGGCAACCAGTACCTTAACTTCCTTGCGGGATTGGCTGGTGCGACTCCTCAGAACGCAGCAGTAGCGGGGAGCAATATCGTTCAAGGGTTCAACGCCGGTACGGCTGCGCAAGGCTCGCAAAATCAATCCATGTTAGGGAGCAATGGTTCTCTATTCGGAACAATCGGCAATATCGGCTCGTGGTTGTTGACTCCCTCTGACGCCCGATTGAAAGAAGACGTTAAGCATATCGGCGAGACTCACGCGGGACTTCCTATCTACTCCTACAAGTACAAATGGGGCGGCCCCAAAACAATGGGCGTTATGGCGCAAGACGTTGAGAAAGTTGATCCAGACGCGGTAACGACTCACGCATCCGGCTTTAAGTTGGTCAACTACGGCAAGGTGCATTGATGGCATTTACCTTACAAGACTTCTTTAGCGGATTGGCCGGAAAAGATTTAGAGGCCACGCAACTTAAACGCGCTCAACTTGAAGCGGCGCAAACGGCATTAGCAGACGCTAAGGCTGCGAAGGAAGGCGAGCAAGCTACAGCAAGCAAGATTGCCTCAATGTTCGCCCCACAAGGCAACGCAGAAGAACAAGGCGGATTGATTGGGCTTGGCGGTACGCCAGATATGTTGCCGTCTATTGGTCAGACGTTCGGTCAAATGCCAGCGGGTCAGTCTGCTACGCAAGGCGGCGGCGGTCAACCGCAAAAGTCTGCCTTTCAAACGCTGCAAGAACAAGTAGCACAGAACAACGCAGTCATTCAAAACCTCTCCAAGTCGTCCAACATTTACGACCAACGCGCTGCTGAGAAATATAAAGCAGAGAACGCGAAGATTCTGGAGAAGATGCCTGAGATGCAGTCTAAAGAGTTGGACACAAGGCTCAAGAGCGAACAGGCTAACTACAACCGACTTTCGGGGATTGTTGACGACCAATCGTTGAATCTTGCAATGGCGCAAGCCTCGCCAGAAGAACGCGCCATGATTGCCAAGAACTACGGAATCATCCCGAACTTTGGCACGGGGATGTATAGCTTTAACACTCCCGAAGTGCAGACGCTAATCAAGGGCGCAAAACAACAGTCATTGACGCAAGTGCAACGCTACGAGCAAGAAAAGCGCCTTGCCGACATTCGCAATCAAGAGGCTCAACGCATTCTTGAGGAGCGGCGCGACGCAGAGACAAAGCGCAACAATATTGCTGTTCAAGCTGGGTTGCGTGAACGGATGAAGGTAGACCAGAACATTGCGGGGACTAATCTCTCTGCCGGAACCGCTGCCCGTGGTGCTGAACTTCGCAAAGAACAGCGTGACGCGCTCAAGCCGATTGAGCCATTGGTCAATAATCTTTCAAAGATCAAAACTTTCCTTGCAACATCCAACACCGCTGCGGATCGGCAACTTAACGCTGCGCTTACCGACTTGGACGGCAATGTCCGTGCGACCAATCTTCTTTTCCAAGATAACAAGAACTTTGGTTCTCTTGGTGGCAAGGTAGCGGGCTTTGTAAGTCAAGCGTTTACTGGACGCTACACGGCAGAACAAAGAAAGCAAATCCGCGAGTTGGTGGACGAGCTTGAGAAAGAAGCGACAACCGTTCGTAGTAGCGTAAATAGCTATTACAAAGACTTGGCTAAAGTGACGGGCGTTCCTGAAGCGTTGGTGAAGACGCCAAACTTCTACGGTGGCAACAGCGCACAAGCAGAGGCAGACGCCTTCCTATCCAGCATGGGAGCGCCTAAACCATGAGTCTAGCGGCGCTGCAAAGCAATCCTGAGTTTCAAAAGCTATCGCCCGAAGCGAGGGCGATTGTGATTGAACGTATGTCGGCTAACGACGAGAACTTTGCAAAACTATCACCAGAAGCACAGACCGTTGTTAAGCAACGGCTGACTGGCGCTGCCCCAAAGAAAGAAACAGAAGCCGAACCAATCACGCCTTATGTTGTGGATCGGGTAAAAAAGGGTTTGGCTGGCACGTTGTCTTTGCCTTCTCTGCTTGCCGATACATTACTTTCTCCCGCAACTGCGCTGGTTAAGGGGGGGGTGGCTATTGCCAACCAATTCAGGGATGAGGACAAGCAACTCCAATCGCCAGATTGGTTGAAGTACAGCAAGGCGGCTAGTGGGGCATTTAAGGAGTCGTTAGGCGTTAAGGATATTGCTACCCCAAAGGATGAGTACGGCAAGCCAAGCAAGACCAATGAATATCTTGGCGCTATTGCTGAATTTGCAGGTGGCGGTGTCATTCCCGGCGCGGCTGTTGTTGCTGCTGCTCCACGGAAGGGTATTGCCCTTGCCACGGAAGCGGCTACTACTTTGTTGGGCGCTACGGGTGCAGTAGAAGGCAAAGAGATTGGCAAGAGTGCCGCTGAGATGATTGGGTTCGACCCAATTGCCGGCGAGAAGATTGGCGAAGTCTTAGGATCTACATTGGGCGTAGGAACCGCCGCCATTGCCGCCAATGCCGCGCAAAAGGGTAAGAGTGCCGCTGCTGACTTTATTAAAGATCGGACGGGGCTAGGTGGTGGACTAGGCTCGGACGCACAAAAGCAAGCCGCTAAAGTTATGGCATCCCGCGATATTGGGAAGGCGATTGAAGCCTCTCCCGCTGCCCCTGCAAATATGGCAGAGGCCGTTGCGTTGCAAGACCAAGTGCCGGGTTTTCAACCTACACTGGGTTCTGCTACGAACGCACCGGGCGTTATTGCGATTGAAAAGAAGATTGCTAACAGCACACCGGAAGCCCTTGCAAAAGCCGCTGAACGCGAAGCAAGCAACATCAAGGCCATTTCTGCCTTTGAGCAAGATAAGTTCCCGCCCACAGCCGTTAGCCCGATTGCTGCGGTAAAGCAACGCGCCACTGAGATTGAAAAGACATTACAGAACCGACTTGCTGATACCGAAACGAAGATTGGCGATCTGGCGGCTAAGATTGATTCTGGCGTAGATACCGCTGCGATTGGCAATCGACTCCGCGTGTTGCGTGAGGAATCCCGTCAAGTAGCGCAAGGCATCAAGAACCAAAAATACCAAGCCGTTTACAAGGCTGCGGACGAAGCCAAGATCACCGAACCCGTCTCTGACGTTCTGGCGACTATCAAAACTATTGCTGGAGATGATGCCAACGCCGCGCAGATGATGCCGCGTACCTTTGATGCGCTGAAGTCCGCCGCCAAGAAGTATGAAGCCGAAGCCCCAAAGATATTGACGGCTAGTGGCAACACGCGCCAAGCGCCAGAAGCAAAGGTTCCGTTCCAAGCCCTCCACTCTATGCAAAAGGAAGTGAACAAGGACTTGGGAGCTGCCGTAGCTGCGGGAGATGGCACAAGGGCTTATTACATCAACCAAGTCAAAGATGTTATTGACGCCAAGGTTGCCAAGTATGAGGGCGCTGAGTACGGTGACGTTGCTGCAAAACTGAAAGACGCTAACGACTTCTACAAAAACAAATACGCAGCCGTGTTTAACGAGGGCGTTGGTGGTCGCATGGGGCCACGCGCCGTCACCAAGTTTGGCGAGATGACGCAAGACGCCGACATTGTTAAGAAGTTGGTGTTCAGTCCTGGCAATCGTCGCGGGGTTGAGGAGTTTTATTCAATCTACGGCGTCAATCCAGAAGCCTCAAAGCTGTTAAAAAACGGCGTCTACGATATGTTGGCGACGGATGTTGTTCGAGATGGCGTGATTAAGCCCGGACTGGTTGAGGCGTTTGTCCGCAAGCACAAGCAGCAACTAGACCTGATGCCGGGTTTCCAAGCCGAGCTAAAGAGCGTTGATGCGCTTAACGACAAATTGCTTGCCCGGCGCGTTGACCTGCAAGAACTTCAAAAGCGGTTGGACAACTCGGTTGTTCAGAAGATTGCACAAACAGAAGACGTTGCCAAGACGATTGACTCTGCGCTGACAAGTCCAAAGGAAATGCGGGCGCTGTTGTCTCAAGCGGTAAAGACCAAAGACGGCTCAATGGCGCTGTCACGGGCGATTGCCGATGCCGTTTCGCAGAAGCCGAACTCGTATCAGTTTTTGATGGAGAACCAAGAGTTGTTGAAGCCCGCCTTAGACAAGTTGGGTAAAGATCATTTCAACAACCTAAAGACACTTGCCAAAGCCCAAGAGATTGCGGGGCGAGTAAAGGCTCCAACAGACGTGAACCTGACTCGCCTTCAAGACTTGGCAGAACAAGCCATTGGCACTTCAGGTAAGGGCATCTTGTCTAGGATGATGAATGCCGAAAAAGGCTATATGTCCGGCACATACGTCACGTTCGACTTGGGCGGTCGGTATATCTACAAGATCAAGTCCGAAGAAGCCGCCAAGTTGACCGAAGCCGCTATCTACGATCCTGCGCTTGCGAAAGCATTGCTTGATATGCAGAAGCAGCCCGCAAAAGAAGCCATGAACAACCTTAAATACCACGCATACAGCCACGGCATCCGCGTGCTTTCTACACAACAGGAGTAAACCATGCCAGATGCAGTCACCACAAACGTACAAATCAACGGCGCTAAGAACTATCAGGCGACCTTCACCAATATATCTGACGGTACGGGTGAAAACGCTGTCGTCAAGATCGACAAGTCCACCCTTGTCAATGAACTCGGCAAAGAGCCTTTAGAACTCGCCATTAAGCGTGTTCAGTGGTCAATGCAAGGTTTTTCAAGCGTTCGTATCTTGTGGGATCACACCACGGATGACGTTGGCATTGTTTTGACGGGTCAGTACGGCGACATTATGTATGATAAATGCGCTCCTTTACAAGACCCTAATTCGACTGGCGGTACGGGCGATATTCTGTTTACCACTATCGGGGCGTCTGCAACTGCAACCTACACGATTACGTTGTGGGTAGTAAAAGTCGGTAGTCTGTAAAATGGCTAACACCAAAATATCCGATTTACCAAGCGGCGCACCCGCGCAATCGGGCGATTTGTTTGTCGTTGCGCGTTCTGGGTCAAACTACAAGCTAACGCTCGCGCAGATATCGTCTGGTGGATCGACGTTCCTTGATGGTTCGTTCCGTGTTCAGAACACGAGCGATTCGACCAAGCAGTTTGCCTTTGATATTTCTGCGGTGGCTACGGGAACAACTCGCACGTGGATTATCCCAAACTCGTCTGACACGTTTGTTGGTTTAGCTGCAACGCAAACCTTAACCAACAAAACAATCTCCGGCGCGTCAAATACGATTACGAACGTATCGCTAAGTTCAGGCGTTACTGGAAACCTCCCTGTTACCAACTTAAACTCAGGCACGGGCGCATCAGCCGCAAGTTTTTGGCGTGGTGATGGCACTTGGGCGACTCCGGCAGGGTCTGGCGATATGGTGTTGGCAAGCGTCCAGACCGTCACGGGCGCTAAGACGTTCGGCTCGGCTGGTGCTGTCGGCAAACTTATCGTCGCTGGTGCAACTTCCGGCACGACAATAATTGACGCAACTGCCATTGCGGGTTCCGGTACAGTAACGCTTCCGACTACGGGAACGCTTGCCACTCTCGCGGGTTCGGAAACGCTTACCAACAAGACCCTAACGACTCCGGTACTAAACGGCATTCCTACGGGTACGGGTGTTGCAACTGCGGCAACGGTATCGACTCTTGCTCTACGAGACACCAGCGGCAACTTGACCGCTGTAAACGCCATTCTTGGCTACACGACAACAGCGACAGCGGCGGGAACAACGACGCTAACCGTCACCAGTTCGCAGACGCAAATCTTCACGGGTTCGACTACACAGACCGTTGTGCTTCCGGTCACAAGCACTTTGGCATTAGGATTGACTTATCGCATAGTCAACAACTCCACTGGTAACGTCACGGTTCAATCGTCCGGCGCGAATAACATTCTTGTTATGTCCGGTGGGTCAGAGGCAATCTTTACCGTCATCCTAACTTCGGGAACTACGGCGGCATCGTGGATTCAAAATCAGATCACAACCAAGCACATCCCACAGAACTCACAGTCTGCCGCGTACACAACTGTTATCTCTGACGCCAACAAGCACATTCTGCATCCATCAGCAGATACCACGGCGCGGGTATTTACGATTGATAGTAACGCAAACGTGCCTTATCCAATAGGTACGGCGATTACGTTTGTCAACCAAAACGCGGCGGGAACACTCACGATCTCGATTACAACGGACACGATGCGACTAGCGGGCGCGGGAACGACAGGATCACGAACGCTAACGGCTAACGGTATTGCGACGGCCTTAAAAGTCACAGCAACCGAATGGATTATTTCTGGAACCAACTTAACTTAAGACTATGGCCGACTATAAAGCGCAAGAAATATCAGGCTCTGCCTGGCAACGCTGTTACAAGGTAACGGTGTTGAACAACCGCAACTCAACCCCAACGATTACCTTTGACGAGCAAAAAGTCTACCTAATGCCGGATCGGGAAGTTGTGTTAAACGTGGACTCATGTTCCGCGACATTCGATCCGCAAGGTGTAATTGATGTTCGCAACCCTGAAACTGGCGAATTGACTGGAGCAACGGTGACGCAAGCGGAACTCTACGCAATCGTCTACTCGCTCTACATACAAACGGCGACGGCGAGAGATACCCCTCCTGCTCCTTTTATCCAGCCAAATAGTCCGGGCTAAAGAATGAGTATCCAACAAATGCTATTAGCAGGCGGCGCAGCAGGCGGCGCTCTCGACCCTAATTACGCTAGTGTTGGGCTATTGCTGCACTTCGACGGCACTAACTTCGGGACGACTTTTACAGACAATTCGCCGTCACCAAAAACGCCAACATCAACGAACGGCACAACAACTAGTACCGCAACGGTTAAGTTTGGCACAGCGTCGGGAAGTTTCAACGGTTCAAGCAACTATCTGGAATACGCAGACAACGCAGCGTGGCAGTTAGGTACGGGTGATTTCACAATTGAGTTTTGGATAAATGCTTCGGCTTCCGGCACTTACACAATGGTAGTCGGGACGCAGGGAAGCGGCGTAGATAACGGGTTCTGGCGCGTTGGCAATCGGTTTAATAGCTTGAACCAAATATATTTCGCTAGAGGCACTGGCACCGGCTTTAATGAAGTCCAAGCAAGCGTAAACGTCAACGATGGTTCTTGGCACCACGTCGCAGTAGTTAGAAGTTCAGGAACTGTCACTATTTATGCTGATGGTATATCCTCAGCTTCATCTTCTATTACAGGTACTTGCTCAACCAATCAAGTCTTAAGAGTTGGCTATAACCAGCGAGATTCCGCCTATATATCTGGAAATGTTGATGACCTTCGCATCACTAAGGGGGTTGCAAGGTACACGGCGAATTTCACGCCGCCAACCGCTGCATTCCCAGACAGCTAGTGCAGGCAACTTGTAAGCCTTACTTACAAATTCAAATATGAATATCAAAGCTAAAGCCGGATTAACCGCCGCAACCCTAGCCGCTGCCACGGCATTTATTGTTTCTTGGGAAGGGAACAAGATGAAGCCGTACAAAGATATGGCTGGAATTGATACGGCCTGCGCGGGTGTGACTAAGGGCATCGACTTCTCAAAGATTTACACGGCTAAAGAATGCGCCGAGATGAACGCCACACAGATACAAATCCACGCGCAAGAAGTCTTAGCGTGTGTAAAGCGTGACGTTACACAAGATGAACAAGTCGCACTTGTTTCGCTCGCGTATAACGCGGGATCGTCGGCTATTTGTAAGTCGACTTTGATGCGAAAACTCAACGCAAACGAATCATATTGCGATGAGTATCTCCGCTGGAACTTGGTGAACGGCAAGCCCGTTCGTGGATTAACAAACCGGCGCACAGCGGAACGCGCCTTATGTATCAGAGGAACGCAGCAATGACACCAGAACGCCACCACATGATAGAGGAAGCCGTGAAAGCATCCCCACCCGCTGCCGTCGCTGGCATGACCATATTTGGCGTATCGCTGCCCGATTGGGCGGCGTTGCTTGCTTGTATATACACGGCGTGGTTACTTGGAGAGAAAGCGCTTCACTATTGGAATCGTCGGCAAGAAAAGAAACGTCGCCGGAGCGATAAGTGATTTGGGCGCTGCTTATCCGCAATCCCCTAGCCTCTGCCCTCGGTGCGCTGCTAATCGCGCTTGGCGTTTATACGGGCTACCTAAAGCTAAATAACGCATACCTCACAATGCGGGTTGACTCGCTAGAGAGCATTGAGAAGCAACGCGACGAACAGGTGATAGCCGCACTCAAGCGCAACGCAATCAAGGTCGAACAGAACAAACGATTCACGAAAGGGCTGCAAGATGAGAATGAACGATTACAAGCCGAAACAAAGCCTCTTATTGGTCGCATTGACGTTCTTACTCGCAAGCTGCGCGACGCCCAGCCTTGTTCCTTGTCCACCCTTACCAGATCCGCCGAAAGTCGCCCTAGCGCCCCTGCCGACAAGCTACCTGACACGGGCAGAGACATTTTTGACCGACTTGTTATCGAGTACGCAGACCTCGCCAAATCCGCAGAAGTAGTAAGGTTGCAAGCGCAAACGTGCCAAGCATTTATTAAGGGTCAATAAATGACAACCATCGTTGCTAGTGTGAAGCATGGCTGTATGTGTTCTGACTCTCGTATGACTTCCGGTCACGCAATGGTGAACAGTCGGAAGTTAGAAAGAATCGGCGGTTCCCTTTGGGGTGGCGCTGGTGACGCAGAGGCGATAGAGGAATTTTTCATTTGGGCGCGGGCAAGTTTTGACGAAAAGAAAATCCCCAAGTGGACAGGTGAAGATAGACCGGAGTTTGAGATGGTCGAACTCGGCTCCGCAGGAATCAGGCTTTGGTCTAGTCGTTGTGTACCCATCCCCGTAGACAATGAATTCTGGGCGATAGGTTCAGGTGGACTCGCTGCAATGGGCGCTCTATACGCTGGCAAGAAGCCGCAAGACGCCGTTCGCATAGCGATTCTGTGTGATGAATATTCTGGCGGGGCTGTACGCACGCTGAAAAGATAATGCCGACTCCCCCGCTAAGTAGAGAACTCGCGCAAGAAGCCCTTAACCTTTTCGAGAAACATGGGCGCAGCTTCAAGATAGCCGCGTCTCACTCTGGCCTAAGTGATATGGGCTTTCGGCGCAGGGTAGACGCAGCGCACCGATACAGACTAGACCCCGAAATCGCCAAAGAACTGCCAACGCTTTCGGGTAAAGGACTCCGAGTTCTGGCGATTCCCGACCTACACGCCCCCTTCCAGCATCCCGACGCCCTAGACTTTCTAAAGGCTGTCCGCGATCAGTTCACGCCCCAGCGTATCGTCTGCCTCGGTGACGAATTAGACCAACACGCAATATCGCAGCATGACCCCGATCCCGATGGTTATTCAGCAGGACACGAACTAAACGTGGGCTTGGAGTTTATGCAGGAACTCTACAAGATTTTCCCCGTATGCGCGGTTGTCGAATCAAATCACGGCGTTAGACCGTTCAAACGGGCGTATAGGGCTGGATTACCCAAAGCCTATCTGAAGGACTATCACGACTTCATGAGTGCCCCAAAGGGCTGGTATTGGCAGCATAAGGTGGAAATTGACGGGGTTGTGTATATTCACGGCGAAGGGTACTTAGGCAAAGACGCCGCAATGAATTGCGCTAAAGACAACATGAAGCCCGTTGTTATTGGTCACGTTCACGGGTTCGCCGGGG
>Ga0315900_10012254_pt1 | contig 10539 bp, 10 predicted proteins | sample LakEriMetagenome_FD_203521 | JGI IMG/M metagenome (GOLD analysis project Ga0315900, IMG submission 203521) | Freshwater fungal communities from buoy surface, Lake Erie, Ohio, United States - Buoy 12 MA114 | ecosystem: Environmental > Aquatic > Freshwater > Lake > Lake biofilm | place: USA: Lake...
GGCGGGGTAGTCGGGGGTGGCGACATGCCCCGAGATCGAGGCCATGCAGACGATGGCGGGGTTGTCGGCCCCGGCCAGGAGCGGGATCGCGTTCTGGGCGCAGAGGAACATGTGGCCCACGTTGACGTCGAGCATGCGGTCCCAGTCGGACATCGCGATCTCGGCCACGGGGGCGCGGTGGTTGATGCCGGCGACGCAGGCCAGCGCATCGATCCGGCCGAAGCGGCCGGCGGCGGCGGCAAAGGCAGCGGCGACCGCTTCGGGGTCGGCAAGGTCGGTGGTGAGGACCAGCGCCTCGGCCCCCGGGGGCACGGGGGCTGCGTTGCGGTCGAGCAGGACGAGCGCATGGCCGGCGGCGGCAAAGGCGCGGGCGGTGGCGGCGCCGATGTCGCCCGCGGCCCCGGTGATGACGGCGACGCGCATCAGGTTGCGCGGCTCCCGGAGAAGCGGTGCACGATCATCGACAGGATGATGACGATGCCGAAGATGAATTCGGTCCAGTAATTGGCGAAACCGGCGCCGATTGCGCCGGGCTTGATCAGGGCGATGGTCATGGCGCCGAACATCGCCCCGATGATGGTGCCGACGCCGCCCCAGACCGGGGTGCCGCCGACAAAGATCGCGGCGAGCACGGGCAAGAGGTAGCCGGTGCCCGAGGTCGGGAACCAGACCATGTTGGCGGACTGCACGATGATGACGCCCGAAAGCGCGCCGGCCACGCCCGAGACGACGAAGACGCCGACGCGGATCGCCTCGACATTGATGCCCATCTGGCGCGCGGAATTGGGATTGTCGCCCACCATCTGCACCCGGATGCCGAAGCGGTGATGGCGGAAGAGCACATACATCAGCGCGACCCAGACCAGCGAGATGATGAAGTGGTTGGGCACCTGGAGGCCGAACACATTCCATTTGCCGACGAAGAAGAGGTTGCCGGTCGTGCCGACCGCGTCGCGGAATTCGAGGTTGTTGCCCTGGGCGAGGAAGTTGACGATGCCCACGATGAAAAAGCCGAGGCCGAGCGTGGCGACGAGCGAGGATATCCTGCCATAGACGACGATGGCGCCGACGCAGGCGCCGAGGACTGCGCCAAGCACCAGCGTGATGAGCGCGGCCGGGAGGAGCGGAATGCCCCAGATCAGCAATGACATGAAGATCCCGCCGCTGGCGCCGATCACGGCGGGGAAGGAGAGGTCGATCTCGCCCGCGGTGATGACGAAGACGAGCGCGGTGGCGAGGATGATCGAGGGCGGGACGGAGAAGAGGTAGGAGCCGTAGAGGCCCGGATTGGTGAAGAGCGGCCAGTTCCAGGAGGCGAAGAAGGCCCAGACCGCGAAGAAGGCGATGGCGGAATTGATCGCCCGGCCATTGGTGGCATAGAAGCTGCGGGCGGCGCTTTGTTCGCTCCGGCTGTCGATCGGGGGGGTTCTGGTGGCGGTGTCGGTCATCGCTTGGCCCCTTCTCAGGCGGTTTCGCGCAAGGTCGCGGTGTCGGCCTGACCGGTTTCGGCCAGGTCGTGCATCATCCGGATCAGGTGGTCGGCGCCGGTGAAGGCGGATTTGGGGCCTTCGAACGCCTCGCGCCCGCGGTCGATCACGAAGAAGCGGTCCGAGATGTCCCAGACATGGTAGATGTTGTGGCCGATGAAGATCACGGTCCGGCCCGAGGCCTTGACCGCCGCGACGAAGCGGAAGACCTTCTGCGTTTCGGTCAGCGAAAGCGCGGTCGTGGGTTCGTCGAGCACGATCACATCGGCCTTGTTGTAGAGCGCGCGTGCGATGGCGACCCCCTGACGTTCTCCGCCCGAGAGGTTGCCGACGATCGAATCGGGGTTGAAGACCTTGGAGGTGAAGCCGATCTCGCGCATCAGGCGGTCGGCTTCCTCGTGCTGGCGCTTCATGTCGACAAGGCCGAGCGCGTTGGTGATCTCGCGCCCCATGAAGATGTTGGTGACGATGGTGTGCTGGGGCGCGAGCGCGCGGTCCTGGAACACCGTTTCGATCCCGGAATTGCGGGCGGCGAGCGGGTTCCAGGGGTCGCGGCGGAGGCCCTTGACCCAGATTTCGCCCGAGGTCGGTGCGTGGACCCCGGCGAGCGTCTTGACGAGCGTGGACTTGCCCGCGCCGTTGTCGCCGAGAAGGCCGAGCACCTCGCCCTTGCGGACGGTCATGGTGACGCCGGTCAGCGCCTCGACGCTGCCGAAGCGTTTGACGATGTTCCTGAGCGCGATGATCGGCGGCTCTTCGGCCATGGCTGCCCCCCCGGTCTTGCGGGGGGCCGGGCGGTTGGTCCGCCCGGCCCCGGTCTTTCAGTGCCGGTCTTTCAGTGCCGGGCGATCAGCGGAAGCCCGCGTTGGCCAGTTCGGCCACGGCGCCGACGTTGTCGGCGGTGACAAAGCCCGAGCCGGTGTCGATGTTGAGCGGCGCGAGGTCATAGACGAGCTGCTGGCAGAGCGAGAGCACGGGCATGTAGCCCTGCAGGTAGGGCTGCTGGTCGGCGGTCACGAGCATGTGGCCGCTTTCGAGCGATTCCTTGACGCCCTGGCCGATGTCGAAGCCGACGCCGATGATGCTGCCCGGTTCGACGCCCATCGAGTCCATGAAGACGGGCGCGGCCGAGACCCAGGGCCCGCCGGGATAGCCGATGAGCTTCGTCCCCGGGTTCGAGAGCACCGCCGAGGTCAGCACCGGCAGTTGCAGCATCTGGTCGGCCGAGGCGCCCTCGGCTTCCTGCAGCTTGATCACCGTCATGCCGAATTCCTCGAGCGCGTCGGCAAGGCCAAGCTCGCGCTGCGCGCGGTTGCCCGCTTCCCAGCGCGACATGACGATGGCGGTATCGCCGGCCTTGAGCCGGTCGCCGGCAAGCCGGAGCGCCTCGGCGGCGAGCGCGCGGCCCTGTTCATAGAGCGAGGCACCGACGAAGCCCGAGCCGAAGCGGGCGCGCACTTCGGGCACGTCCACGTTCATGTACATGACCTTGATGCCCGCGGTGTCGGCCTGTTCGGCCAGCGGCATGAGCGCCGCATCGCCCGGGTGGCCCATCATCGCGATGCCTTCGGGGGCCTGGCCGATCATGTCGCGGAACTGGGTGACCATCTGGTCGAAGTTCCAGTCGGAATAGATGATCTGGACATTCGCGCCGGTATCTTCGGCCGCCTGCATCGCGCCCTTGTCGATGATCGAATTGAAGGTGCCGCCGGACGGTCCGCCGGAAAACACCACGATGTCCTGGCCCGAACACCACTTTCCTTCCTGGGCCGAGGCCATCCCCGCCACGAGGGCAAGGGCCGCAACGGCGCCGGCAAGGCGCATCCCACCTCTTGTCATCCTATCCTCCCATATCGCTGGCGCGGGCTCTCCTCCTCCCGCGGGGCGCGGACGCGGCCAGCATGCGCCGGAAACGTTTTTGCCCGGGGTCGAGTTTCATCGCGCAGGCGGGGCGGCGTCAACCGGTTTCTTGCCCGGCCGGACCGGTTTTGCGGCGGCCGGCAGGATTCCTTTACAAGCAGGGCAAAAACGATTTTGGTTTCGCCGGGGGAGGAGAGTCGATGGCAGCCGAGGACGGGCCCGGGCAGGCGCAGATCATGGCCGGCGAGACGGGGCCGGCGGGGCGGCGCGGCGGCATCCGTCAGGTTGCGCGGCTGGCGGGGGTTTCGATTTCGACCGTGAGCCGGGCGCTGAACGGCTATGCCGATGTCAATGCCGACACGCGCGCCCGGGTTGCCGAGGCGGCCGAGTCGCTGGGCTATCACCCGTCCTGGGCGGCGGCGACGCTGCGGCGGGCCGAAACGCGGACGGTGACCTTCATGGTCTCCAAGCCCTGGACGAAGTTCGTGGACCCCTTCTTTCTGGGCCTGCTGGACGGGCTGGAGCTGGCGCTGTCGGCGGGGGGCTATCACCTGCAGGTGGTGATGGCGCGCGAATACGACCGCGAGTTCGAGACGATCCGGCGGATCGTCGCGGTGGGGCGCTGCGATGCGCTGGTCTTTGCCCGGACCCGGCCGGTGGACGAACGGGTGGAGTTCATGAAGACGGCCGGCCTGCCCTTTGCCACGGTGGGGCGGACCTTTGCGGGCGATCACGACTGGATCGACCGGGATACCGAATCGATGGGCCGGATGGGGGTGGAGCGGCTGGTGGCGCTGGGCCACCGGCGGATCGCGCTTCTGTCGGCGCCGCTGCGCTATACCTACATGCACCAGATGCGCGACGGGGTGCGCGCCGCGCTGGCGCAGGCGGGGATCGCGCCTGATCCGGCGATGGAGGTGGAGTGCTATCTGTCGCGCGCCACCGGTGCCGAGGCGGTGCGGCAGCTTTTCGTCGGGCGGGGGCGGGCGCCGACGGCGCTTTTGTGCGGCAACGACATGATCGCGATGTCGGCGATGGAGGGGCTTGCCGCGCTGGGGCTGGTGCCCGGGCAGGATGTGGCGGTGATCGGGGCCGAGGACATGCCGCTGTCGGCACATGTGACGCCGGCGCTGACGACGTTTTCGCTCGACCTCGAGGGGATGGGGCAGCGGCTGGGGCGGATGGTGCTGGCGCGGCTCGCGGGGGCGCCGGGGCCGCTGCAGGAAAGGGTCGAGACGCAATTGGTGATCCGGCAGAGCGACGGGCCGGCGCGGCCGGAGTGAACGGGCGGCCCCTTGGCCTTGGGCGGCAGGGGGCCTATGGCTGGCGCGGGCTGAAGGGGGAGCAGGCTGATGTTTCGCGCGCTGGTGATGGAGAAGGAGGGCGACGGGCCGGCCGTCGCCGCGCTGCGGACGCTCGACGAGAGCGCGCTGCCCGAGGGCGATGTGACGGTCGCGGTCGAATATTCGACGCTGAACTACAAGGACGGGCTGTGCCTGTCGGCCAGTGGCGGGGGGCTGGTGCGGCGCTATCCGCATGTGCCGGGGATCGACTTCGCCGGCACCGTGGCCCAGAGCGGCGATCCGCGGTACCGGCCCGGCGATGCGGTCGTGCTGACCGGCTGGCGCGTGGGCGAGGTGCATTGGGGCGGCTATGCGCAAAGGGCGCGGGTGCGGGCCGACTGGCTGGTGCCGCTGGCGCATGGGCTGACGGCGCGGCGCGCGATGGCGGTGGGCACGGCGGGGCTGACCGCGATGCTGGCGATCCAGGCGCTCGAAGATCACGGGATGACGCCGGACCGGGGCGAGGTGCTGGTCACCGGCGCGGCGGGGGGCGTGGGGTCGGTCGCGGTCGCGCTGCTGGCGGCGCTGGGCTACCGCGTGGCGGCGGTCACGGGGCGGCCCGAGACGGAAGCCTATCTGTGCGATCTGGGGGCCGCGCGGATCGTGCCGCGGGCGGACCTGGCCGAGACGGTGAAGCGCCCGCTCGAAACCGAGACTTGGGCGGGCTGTGTCGATGCGGTGGGGGGCGCGATGCTCGCCCGCGTGCTGGGGCAGATGCAGCATGGCGGCTCGGTCGCTGCGGTGGGGCTGGCGGGGGGGGCGAATGTGCCGGCCTCGGTCATTCCGTTCCTGTTGCGGGGGGTGAACCTGCTGGGGATCGATTCGGTCATGAAACCCTATGCCGAGAGGGTGCGCGCCTGGGACCGGATCGCGGGTCTGATGCCGATGGAGAAGCTTGACGCGATGATCTGGCCCGCGCGGCTGGCCGACCTGCCGGCCCTGGGCGAGGCGATCCTGAAGGGGCAGGTGCGGGGGCGTGTCGTGGTGGATGTGAACGCCTGAGCGGACGGGCTGGAGCGGCGGGGCGAGGGTCGATAGACTGGCGTCATGCAGCTTTCGCCCGAATGTCAGGCGCTGTCCTTCGGACCCGGCCGCACGGTCGGGGCAGAGGTGTTCCGGCGGGGGCAGGCGGACCCGCCGCAGCGGCGCTATCATCATTTCCACCCGGCGGCCGAACTGGTCTGGTTCCGCCGGGCTGCGGCGGTGCTGCATCTGGATGGCCGGGCGCTGCCCACGGGGGGCGGGCAGCTGGTCTATCTGCCGTCGATGACGCCGCATGATTTCGACGTCGCGCGGGGCGAGACGGAATTCGTGCTGGTGCTTTATGACCCCGCGCACGAGGGCGGGCTGCCCGGCGCGGTGCGGGCGCGGCTGGCGCGGGGGCCGGCGATCCTGGCTGCCGCGCCAGCGGTTGCGGCGCGGATCGATGCGCTGGCGGACTGGCTGCTGGCGGCGGTGGCCGGGGACGCGCCGCCCGGGACCACGGCGCGGCTGCTGGAACTGCTGCTGACACTGGCGGCAGAGGGCGAGCCGGCGCTGGCGGGCGGGCCGCGCGAGGGGATCCTGCCGGCCGATCCGCTGGCGCGGCTGACGCGGGCGATTGCGCTGGTGCACGAGGACCCGGCCCGGCCGCTGGGCCTGGCCGAGGCTGCGGCGGCCTGCAACCTGTCGCCCGAGTATTTCGCGCGGCTGTTCCGGACGCGGATGAAGCTGAGCTTTGCCGATTATGTGCTGGCGCACCGGCTGAACCTTGCGGCGGCGCTCGTCGCGTCGTCGGACCTGCCGATCGGGCAGATCGCCTACCGGACAGGATTTGGATCGCCCGCGCATCTGTCGGCGCGGTTTTCGCAGCGGTTCGGCCAGTCGCCCCGGCGCTACCGTGCCGCGGCGCGGGCGCGGCCGCTGTTTCAGGCGGCGGCGGCGGAAGGTCGGGGCGGGACAAGTCTTTCGCCGGGCTGAGACAAGCCGGCGGGGTCGCGGCGGGGCGCTCTGGCGCCTATCCTGCGGCCGGACAGAGAGCCGGAGGGGACATGGCGCGCATCCGTTTCCGCGAAAAGGACGGCACGATCCGCGAGGGCGAGGCCCTGCAGGGCAGCGTGATGCAACTGGCGCTGGCCATCGGCGTGCGCGGGATCGAGGGGCAATGCGGCGGGTCGATTTCCTGCGGCACCTGCCATGTGCATGTCCCGCCCGACTGGATCGGCCTTACCGGGCCGGCGGGCCGGGATGAAATCGACATGCTGGAATTCGAACCCGGGTTCGGCCCGACAAGCCGGCTGTCCTGCCAGATCGCGGTCACGCCGGAGCTGGACGGGCTCACGCTCGACGTGGCGACGGGTGGCGAGCCATGACCGACCTTTCGACCGTGACGATCCGCCGGTCCGACGAGGAGGGCGAGGAGGATGTGGTCTTTGTCCGGGGGTTCCGCGCTCTCAAGGTCGCGCTGAACGACTGGCGGACGTTTTCCAGCGACACGCTGGGCATGAACGTGGTCACGCCGCAGCACAAGACGCGCGCCTTCAAGCAGTATCCTTTCGAGCTTGACCCGCCGGCGCATACCGCATTTCGCGCGGCGATCGACCCGTTCTTCAAGCGGGCGCTGACCGCGGACTATGCCGCCGCCATCGCCCGGCAGGTGGCGGATGCGGTGGATGGGCTCGTGTCGGGCGCGCCGGTCGAGGTCATGCCGGGCTTTTCGCTGCCCTTGCAGGGGCGGGCGCTGACCACGCTTCTGGGCATGCCGGAAACCGAGGCGGAGGTCTGGGAAGGCTGGGGGCTGAACGTCTTTGGCGCGCGCCGCCCGGGCGACCCGCCAGAGCAGGACCGGGCCGATGCGCTGGTCGACTATGTCGCGCGCATGACCGACAGCGCGGCGGATCATCCGGGGTCGCTGTTTGACGCATTGTCGCGGATCACGGTCGAGGGGCGGCCCCTGACCCGGAACGAGCGGATGGGGGTGGCGCATATCTCGTTCGCCGGGGGGCGGGATACGGTGATTTCGCTGCTGACGGGGATCGTCGCGCTTTATGCGCAGGACCCCGCGGCGATGGCGGCGGTCCGGGCCGACCCCGCGCTGGCGCAAAGCGCGACCGAGGAGTTGCTGCGGGTGATCTCGCCGCTCAGACTTCTGGCGCGGACCTGCCCGCATGGCGGGCAGGCGGGCGACACGCCGGTCGCGCCGGGGCAGCGGATCGGGCTCTGCTATGGCCGCGCCAACCGCGATCCGGCGGTGTTCGATGCGCCCGACAGCATCCGGCTGGACCGGCGGCCGAACCCGCATCTGGCCTTTGGCAGCGGGCCGCATGCCTGCCTGGGCAATGCCCATGCCCGGCTGCTGGGGCGGACGGTGCTGACCGCGCTCGCCGCGCGCGGGCGGATGATCGAGGTGGTCGAGGCGGTGCCCGAGCCCGAGACCGGCCCGGCCGACGTGCAGGGTCTGCGCTTCGAGCGGCTGGTGGTGCGCGCGCGCTGAGCGGCGGGGCGACCCTAGCCCTTGACCGCGCCCGTGACCACCGATCCCGCGATGCGGCGGTGCATCAGAGGCTCGAGCGCGAGCGGGGCCGCGTCGTTGTGGATGTGCGGGCATGAGTTGGTATTCTGCGCCCGACACAACGTTCCGGAAGAGGTGTTGACGGTCGGCTTTGCGGGACGAAGCGGTCGTTCCAGTTTTCAATACTGAGATGAAGTGCAAAGAACCGCACCATGGATGAACGTGCTCAATCAATCGAATTTGAACTTAGGCGGCAAGGTGACGACCTTGTCTATCGTTTCGAGAAAACAACTGACCCAGAGGGAAGAGTTGGCTTCAAGCGAAGTGACGGCGACCACTGGATAATCTGGCACGAGAAACTGTGTTGGATTGCCGGCACCTGGGACAGCGACGAAGTTTTTGGGCGACCGTGGGATCAACTTGCGCTGCAATCAAAAGCTATGCCTCCAGAAGGTGTTTGGGTTAGCCGAAAGGGTTCAAAGTCATACGTTTACGACTTGATCTACGTGCAAAGACTCTAAGCACCGGCAGTAGGTAAGGGCTCGAAGCTGTCGCTGACCTTCTTGTGTCAGGTGTCACATGACGCCTAGCCCTTGACCGCGCCCGTGACCACCGAGCCCGCGATGCGGCGGTACATCAGAAGCCCGAGGGCGAGCGGGGGGAGGGCGGCGACGATCATCACCGCCGAGGCCATGCCCCATTGCACGCCCCCGCCCGAGGTCGCGAAGAAGAAGGAGGCGCCGACGGTGATCGGCACCGCCTCTTGCGTGGTCATGATCAGGCCGAAGAGAAACTCGTTCCAGGCGGTGATGAAGCCGAAGATGAAGGTGGTGACAAGCGCGGGCCGGCAAAGCGGCAGCACCACCCGGCGCAGCATGTAGCCCAAGGGCGCGCCGTCGACGCGGGCGGCCTCCTCAAGTTCGGCCGGGATGTCGGCCACGGCGTTGAGCGTGAGCATGAGCGCGAGCGGCAGGTTCACGACGGCGAGGATGAGGCCAAGGCCGACCCGCGTGTCGAGGAGGCCGAGCGCGGCATACATGAGATAGAGCGGGATCGCGAAGATGATGAGCGGCAGCGCGCGCAGGTTCACGACCAGCGGGAAAAGGAGCCTTTGCCCGGTGCCGCGCCGTGCCATGGCCCAGGCGGCAGGAAAGCAGATGAGCATCGGCAAAAGCGCCCCGATCAGCGCCGCGCTGAGCGAATTCCAGAGGTAGTGATAGACGTTGAGCCGGTCGGACACGGTCATCACCGCGGCGAAGTTTTCGAGCGTCGGCGCCTCGATCCAGAGGGAGGGGTTGCGCGTGATCTCGGCAGGCGACTTGAAGGCGGTGATGAGGGTGGCCAGCACCGGCAGGTTCATCGCGAAGGCCGCGACGGCAAAGACGATCCAGCGCAGGATGCGGCCCCCGCGGGTCATCGCCGCCGCCCGAGAGCCGCCTGCGCGGTGACGAGAAGCGCGAAACTGGCCGCGAAGAGCAGGATCGCGGCGGCCATGGCGCGGCCGATGTCGCCCTGCCGCAGGAACGCCTCGTAGATGTAGATCGACATCGAGGTGGTCGCCCCGCCCGGACCGGCGCCAACCAGCGTGTAGATGTTGTCAAAGACGCGGAAGCCGTCGATGAAGCGGATGAAGAGCGCGACAAAGACCGTGGGCGCCATCAGCGGCAGTTCGATCCGGCGGAAACGCTCCCACGGGCCGGCGCCGTCCATGGCGGCGGCTTCGCGCATCTCGTCGGGGATGGCCTGCCAGGCGGTGAGGAACAGCAGGAAGGCAAAGGGCGTCCATTGCAGCACCTCGGCCACGACGACGGTGACAAAGACGTTGCGCACGCTGAGGAAAGCCGGGCTCCAGCCGAACCAGGTGTAGAGGTAATGCGGGATCGGCCCCGCGAATTCGTGCAGGACAAGCCGGTACATGAGCCCCATCATAGCGGGGGCCACGATCATCGGCAGGATGAGGATGGCCACCATCCAGCCATGGTCGCGGATCAAGGGCGCGAGATAGACGGCGAGCGCCAGGCCAAGCAGGCATTGCAGGAGTGCCGTGATCAGGCCGAAGCGCAGGCTGAACCAGGCCGCCTGCCAGAAGCTCTGGTCCGAGAGCACGATGCGGAAATTCTCGAGCCCCGTGAAGACGGGCGCGTCGAGCGTGGTGAAGCTTGTCTGCGAAAACCCGTAGACGAGGCTCAGGAGGACAGGAAAGCCCAGGATCGCGACGAGGAAAAGGACGAGCGGAGAGGCGAGGATCGCATTCTCGCGCCGGGCGCGCCTGTCCATGGACGGTCTGTTCCCTGCCGGTGGTGGCGGCGGGGGGGCGCGCGCGCCCCCCCCGCCCGCCCCCCCCGCGGGGGGGGCGAGC
>Ga0315900_10012259_pt1 | contig 10536 bp, 10 predicted proteins | sample LakEriMetagenome_FD_203521 | JGI IMG/M metagenome (GOLD analysis project Ga0315900, IMG submission 203521) | Freshwater fungal communities from buoy surface, Lake Erie, Ohio, United States - Buoy 12 MA114 | ecosystem: Environmental > Aquatic > Freshwater > Lake > Lake biofilm | place: USA: Lake...
GCCGCGCGCAGCCTGGAACTCGCGAGGCTGCAGGCGCAGATCTCGCAGGACTGGGACGCCCTGCAGCAGCGGCCGCGGCGCCAGTTCGTCGGCGCGCGCACCCAGGAGTACCGGTATGCGCGGTACGTCGAGGACTGGCGGGCCAAGATCGAGCGGGTGGGCAATCTCAACTACCCGGACGAAGCCCGCCGGCAGCGGGTATACGGCTCGTTGCTGCTGACCGTGTCGATCCGGCGCGACGGTACCGTCGAGTCGATCGAGATCAACCGCTCATCGGGTTTCCGCGTGCTCGACCAGGCGGCGGTGCGGATCGTCGAACTGGCCGCGCCCTTCGCGCCGTTCCCGCCCGACATCGCGCGCGACACCGACGTGCTGGCGATCACGCGCACGTGGAGCTTCAGCAGCGGCGACCAGTTCCAGACCCAGTGACCCCGCGCGGTTCCGACGTACGCGCGACCGACCGCTGCCCCTCCGCCCCTCCGACGCCCGCATGGCCCACCCGCCGTTCTTCCCGACCGCAGCCTGCCGTCCCGGCGTGGAGCGAGGTTCGCGATGAGCGATCGCTACGCCGTGTTCGGCCATCCGGTCGCCCATAGCCGTTCGCCGGAGATCCACGCCGAGTTCGCGCGTTCAACCGGACAGGACATCCGCTACGAGCGCATCCTCGCGCCGCTCGACGGCTTTGCCGCGGCCGTCGCCGCGTTCCGCGCAGCGGGCGGGCGCGGGGCGAACGTGACCCTGCCGTTCAAGCACGAGGCCTGCACGCTCGCGACCGAACTGACGATGCGCGCGAGCGATGCGGGTGCGGTGAACACGCTGCGCTTCGACGGCGAGCGGGTGCTCGGCGACAACACCGATGGCGCCGGACTGGTACGCGACCTCGAGGTGAACCTCCAGCGGCCGCTGCGGATGGCCCGCGTGCTGATGCTCGGTGCCGGCGGCGCGGCGGCGGGCGTGCTGCTGCCGCTGCTCGAGGCAGGCATCGCGAGCCTGCACATCGCCAATCGCAGTCCCGGGCGCGCGCGCGCGCTGGCCGGGCGGCATGCCGGCTGCGGGCCGTCGGTCAGCGGCGGCGGGCTGGATGACTCCATGCACGGCACCTGGGACGTGGTGATCAACGCCACGTCGGCGAGCCTGTCCGGCGAGATGCCCTCCCTCGAAGGGCTCGGGTTCGGCGCGGACGCGCTCTGCTACGACATGGTGTACGCGCCGGACCGGCAGGCCCTGCCCGGGCCTTTCCTGCAGGCCGCGCGCGAAAAGGGGGCGCGCATCGCCGAGGGCATGGGCATGCTCGTCGAGCAGGCGGCCGAGTCGTTCACCCTGTGGCGCGGGGTGCGTCCCGATACGCGTGCACTGCTCGAACGCATGGCGCCGGCCTGGCGCGGCGGGCGCTGAGCGCGCTGCAGGTTGCCCGGCATGCTGCGCTGGATTCGCAGGCTGCTGCTCGCCGCCCTTGGTGTCCTTCTGGCCTGGCAACTCTGGTTGCTGGGGCATGTGCTCTACTGGGATTTCGCCAACCCCCGCGAGACCTCGTTCATGCGCATGCGGCTGGCCGAACTGCGCGAGCGGGATCCGAAGGCCCGCCTGAAGCACCAGTGGGTGCCGTACGAGCGGATTTCGGTGCACCTCAAGCGCGCGGTGATCGTGGCCGAGGATGACCGCTTCGTCGATCACGAGGGGTTCGACTGGAAGGCGATCCAGAAGGCGCTGGAGCAGAACCTGCAGCAGGGCCGGGTGGTGCGGGGTGGCTCCACCATCAGCCAGCAGCTCGCGAAGAACCTGTTCCTGTCCGACGCCCGCACCCCGGCGCGCAAGGTGCAGGAGGCGGCCATCACGCTGATGCTCGAGCAGGCAATGACCAAGCGGCGCATCCTGGAGATCTACCTGAACGTGATCGAGTGGGGCGACGGCGTGTTCGGCGCCGAGGCGGCCGCGCGACACTACTTCGGGGTCGGCGCCGCCCAGCTCACGCCCGAGCAGGCCGCGAGGCTCGCGGCGATGGTGCCCAACCCGCGCTTCTACGACCGCAACCGTGGCAGTGGGTGGCTTTCGCGCTACAGCGAGATCATCCTGCAGCGCATGCCGCGGGCGCAGTTGCCCTGATCGCGGCAGGGCGTTCGCGTCGGGCACGGGCGCATCGTCGATTCCGCCCGGGGGCGCCGGGTATCGGGCGGCACCCGCCCGCCGGCGTGCCGCGAGGCGCTGCATACCCCGCGGTGCGGCTCGCGCGCGCGTGGCCCGGGCCGGGTGCCCGAACGGGAGTCGGGTGACCGGCGCCGAGCCTCGCGCCGGGTGATGGCCGCGACCGGGGTCGGCGCATACAATCGCGCCACGACGGACGAGGACGGGGCGGGACCGGCGATGGCCGAGGTCGAGGAGCCGCGAAGCGTGCAGGACAGCCTGCAGCAGATCCAGGATCTGCTGCGGCGTCAGCGCGTGGTCGAGTCGCTCGCCCGGCGCGAGGGCGAGGGACGCAGCGGCGAGCTGACCGACCGCCAGCCGATCGTCGACACGCTGGTGCACAAGCGCAACGAGGTCGAACTGCAGGCGCGCCTCGATGCCCTGCACCCGGCCGACGTGGCGACCCTGCTCGAGGCGCTGCCGCTCGAGGAACGCCTGCGGGTCTGGCAGCTGGTCAAGGCCGATCGCGACGGCGAGATCCTGCTCGAGGTGTCCGATGCGGTCCGCGAGTCGCTGATCGCGGACATGGATCGCGGCGAACTGGTTGCCGCGACCGGCCAGCTCGACACCGACGAGATCGCCGACCTTGCGCCCGACCTGCCCGAGGAGGTCATCGCCGACGTCTTCCGGTCGCTGTCGGCCGAGGAGCGCGAGCAGCTGCGCGAGGCGCTGTCCTACCCCGAGGACAGCGTCGGCGGCCTGATGGACTTCGAGATGGTGACGATCCGCGAGGATGTCACCGTCGAGGTGGTGCTGCGCTACCTCCGGCGCCTGGACGAACTGCCGGCCAACCTCGACAAGCTGTTCGTGATCGATCGCAAGGGCGTACTGGGCGGCGTGCTGCGCCTCGACCGGCTGCTGCTCAACGAGCCCGAGGTCGAGGTGGCGACGCTGGTCGATCGCAACGTGGTGAGCTTCAGGCCCGACGAGTACGCCCGCGATGCGGCCGCGGCCTTCGAGCGCTACGACCTGGTGTCGGCGCCGGTGGTCGACGAGCAAGGCGAGGTGATTGGCCGGCTCACCGTGGACGTGGTCGTCGACTACATCCGGGAGGCCTCCGAGGCCGAGCGGCTGAAGGCGAGCGGCCTGCGCGAGGAGGAAGACCTGTTCGCGCCGGTCTGGGACAGCCTGAAGAACCGCTGGACGTGGCTCGCCATCAACCTGGTCACCGCCTTCATCGCCTCGCGGGTGATCGGCGCCTTCGAGGAATCCATCGAAAAGCTCGTCGCGCTCGCCGCGCTCATGCCCATCGTCGCCGGTATCGGCGGCAATGCCGGCAACCAGACGATCACGATGATCGTCCGCGCGCTCGCGCTGGGCCAGATCAGCCCGGACAGCGCGCGCAAGCTGTTCACCAAGGAGATCGCCATCGCCCTGATCAACGGGCTGGTCTGGGGCAGCATCGTCGGGGTCGTGGCCTACCTGCTCTACGGCAATGCGGCGCTCTCGGCGGTCATGGTCGCGGCGATGACGCTCAATCTCCTGCTCGCCGCGCTGGCGGGAGTGCTGATTCCGCTGGCCCGGCGCTGGCTCGACCGCGATCCCGCGGTGGGCTCCTCGGTACTGATCACCGCACTCACCGACAGCGGCGGGTTCTTCATCTTCCTCGGGCTCGCCACGCTGTTCCTGATCTGAGCGATCCGGCGGCGGGGACACGGCGCGCTGCAGGTCGTGTCGCGCCCCGGCCCATCCCCGGGGCGACGGTCGTGCGGGCGGCGGCTTGCCACCACGGCTCCCGCGAACGCGTGCGACGCGCGTCCCCGGGCAACGGCCCCGCCAGGGCCGCCGGTATCGCCATCGCTTTCGCTAACGCGCGGGGCGCGGGCGTGGCCGTACGGGGTGTCGCCCGCATGCCGTCCCGGCACCCTCGGCGCCTCGGGGCTCGCCTTGCGCGTCAGGAGGGCCCCCCCGGCCTGCCGTCGGCCAGGGACGGCGACCGCGTGCGAGGCGCGCAGTCTGGACGGACGCCGGGTGTCGCGCTGCCCCCGGTCACGCCCCGTCCCTACAATGGGGCCAGGAGGAGTGCCGAGATGATCATCCGCCGTCCCGCCGATATCCCCGCTTCGGAAATCACCCCGCCCGAGGTGTATGCCGCGCGCCGTCGCCTGATGGCGGGCGCGGGTGCCCTCGCGCTCGGCGCCGGCGGTCTGTCCGGCGCTGCCGCGCAGTCCCGCGTGAAACTCGAGTCGGTGCGTCCATGGCCCGGCAGCACGAAGGAGGCCCAGAACACGTTCGAGCAGATCACCTCCTACTCGAACTTCTACGAGTTCGGGCTCGACAAGGGCGACCCGCTGCGCAACTCGAAGGCGTTCCGCACCCGGCCGTGGACGGTCGCGGTCGAGGGCGAGGTGCGTCGCCCCCGGTCCTTCACGATCGAGGAACTGCTCAAGCTCGCCCCCATCGAGGAGCGCGTCTATCGACTGCGCTGCGTCGAGGCCTGGTCGATGGTGATCCCGTGGGCCGGCTACCCGCTGGCCGAACTCATCCGCCAGGTGGAACCCACCGGCAACGCGAAGTTCGTCGAGTTCCACACGCTGCTCGATCCGCGCCAGATGCCGGGCCAGCGCGACCCGGTGATCCAGTGGCCGTATGTCGAGGGCCTGCGACTGGACGAGGCCATGCACCCGCTGACCTTGCTCACGCTCGGGTTGTACGGCGAACTGCTGCCCAATGCGAACGGCGCCCCGGTGCGGCTGGTCGTGCCGTGGAAGTACGGCTTCAAGAGCGGCAAGTCGATCGTTCGCATCCGGTTCGTCGAGCGCATGCCGACGACCGCGTGGGTCCGGTCGGCTCCGCACGAATACGGGTTCTACGCGAACGTGAACCCGGCGGTCGACCATCCCCGCTGGAGCCAGGCACGGGAGCGGCGCATCGGCGAGCTGCGCAAGCGCGAGACGTTGCCGTTCAACGGCTATGGCGACCAGGTCGCCAGCCTCTACGCCGGCATGGACCTGCGCAAGTTCTACTGAGCCCGCGGGCGCGGCAAGCGCCTGCATCGGTCCGGCTCGCGCGACGTCCCGGCCCCGCCCCAGGCTCGCGCCCGTGCCGAGCGCACGCCAGCGGCAGGCGCCGGATCCGCCGACCGGCGCCCGCGACCGGGGCTCGCTGCCGCGTGCGTGCGGACGGCCCCGTCCCCCGTAATCGCCCGCAAGCCCCGGCTGTGGAGCGCGTCGCCGGGAGCGTGCCTCGCTAACGTGGCGGGGCACGGCGGGGATGGTCCCTGCCAGCCACCGGGGATCGCCCCCGGTGTTCCGCGCATCGTGCGCGGGGGTCGCCGGCGGCGTGCTGCCGGTGGCCATCACCCTGCGGGGACGTCGCTGTCCCCGCAAGGGGTCCGTGCGTCCCCGTCGATGACGGAGGAAGCATGGACGAGGCGTTCATGGAGTCGTACCTGCGCTGGCTGGGGCAGGCGAGCGATGCCGAACTCCTGCAGCGCAGGGAGGCGGTTGCGGTCGCGCTGCTGCAGGCCTGCATCGAGTCGGAACTGAGTCGGCTGCTCTCGGGCCTGCTCGACGAGGAGATCGGGGTGCGCAGGGATGTGCAGCGGCTGCGCGAGCGGCGGCGGCACGCGCAGGAGCAGGCGGATGGCGACACGGGCGGACGATCGTGAGCCGATGGCGGGTGGGTCGCTGCCATCGACGGTGGGCACGGCGGGTGCGGGCGGGGGATTTCGTTCCCGCCCGCGACGCGCAGTCGACTCGCCGTGCGTTGACCTCGCGCCGGCGGTCGGGCCTGGTGGCCGCGCTGCGCGAGGCGGCCGGCGCGAGCGGTCGGATCGTGTCGCTGGTGATCGCCGGGATCGGGATCGAATCGCAGGGCAGCACGCAGTACCGGTTGGCGCTGCTGGCCGGGGTCACCGCCGGGGTGCTCTGGTGGGGGCTGGTGCATGCCGTCGCCCTGCTGCTCGACCGCCCGAAGGAGGACCCGGCGCCCGATGCTGTCCACGGCGCATCCGACGGGTCCGCGCCCTCCGGTCGCAGTGACCGGGGTGGCGCGTGCTGACGGGCTGAGTGCCGTCCCGACTCCGTGAACGACCTGGAGGCCGGTGCAGTGCCGGGCGGGGGGGACATCGCGTCCCTCCCGCCCGTTTCCTCGGGCGGGCCGAACCTGCGAGGCCGCGCGAGCCCATGGCGGCTGGGCGCGCATCTGCTCGCCGAGGCCACGGGTACCGGCGCACTGATGCTCGCGCGGCTGCATCGGACGGCGTTGCCCCGGCTCGCCGCGCTGGGATCGGTCGAGGCCCACATGGCCGATGTCGGACCGCAACTGGCCGAGGCCGGACGGTGCTCCGGACGGCGGCTGGTCGTCGCGCGTGCGGGTGCCTCCGAATGGCTGGCCTGGGTACCCGACGCCGCGGATGCGAAGGCTGTACGTGAGCGCTGGCTTACGTTACTACACTCGTGGCCACGGCAGGCAGCGCCGCTGTTCCTGCGGTGCCAGCCCTGCGTGGCCTGCCAGCCCTGGCCGGTGGATGGCGGCGGGCGGATGCGCGCGCTGGAGGCCTTGCGCTCGCCTGCGGACACCCGCGCGGGGGTTGCCGCCCTCGCGCAACCGTCGTGTGCACCGCCCGCCGGACCGACCGCGGTGCCGGGCTGCCGCGAGACCCTGCAGACCGCGCAGGCGATGTGCTTCGAGCCGGTCATCGATCTGGTCGCGGGGCGGGTGGTCGGCTGGAGGTTCGTCGACTCGCGCGGCACGACGGCGATACCCGAAGCGGGTGCCGGTGACGCTCGCACCGCAAACCATCCGGCGCGGCTCGACGCCCGGGCGAGGCAAGGCCCGACGAGGGTTGCACGCCCGGTGTCCGCGCGCCCCGCAGCCCCCATCGACCCGTCCGCAGTGGCTGCGCTGGCGGGGGCGGCCCGGTGCGAGATCCCGGTCGTCGGCGGACGCCCCGGATGCCTGATCCTGCCCGAGTCGATCGCCTGGTGCGCTCGGGGCCCGATGGGTCCCCTCGCGCCGGCGATGGACGGGCGGGGCCTGTCCGTCGGACTGGGCGGCTATCGCGGATGGATCCCGCCTGCCCGCCTCGCGCGAGCCGGTCTGCGCCGGCTGTATCTGCACCCCGAATTCGCGCGAGAACTCGGCGAGCACCCGTGGGCCGAACACAGGCTGGCCGACCTGCTGCAGCGCGCGCGCACGGTCGGACTCGACGTCGTGGTCACCGACCTGCGGACGCGAAGGGCGCTGGCCGCCGCGCTCTCGGCCGGCGCGCAAGCGGCGACCGGACCGCTGTTCCATCCGCGCTGACGGCGCGGGGCGCGTGGCCTCGGTCGCCCGCTATGCGCGACGGCGGCGGCCCATCCCGAGCGCGACCAGCGCCAGTAGCGCGGCCAGTGCCACGGCGGGCGCGTTGCCGATGCGCACGAACGGCGTCGCACCCTCGTGGCCCTGCACCCGCACGCGCAACGCCGCCTCCGTGAACGGGTCGGCGAGCGCGAGCACCCGGCCGCGCGGGTCGATCATCGCGGTCATGCCGGTGTTGGTGGCGCGCAGCATCGGGCGTCCGGTCTCGAGCGCGCGCAGCTGGGCGATCTGCAGGTGCTGGGGCTGGGCCAATGAGCGGCCGAACCACGCGGTGTTCGAGACGTTCACGAGCAGCGTGGCCTCGGGCAACTGTCGAAGGATGACCCGGGAGAAGCTGTCCTCGTAGCAGATGTTCACGGCCACGCGCTGTGACCCCAGCGCGAGCGGCCTCTGCTCACGCGACCCGGGGGCGAAGTCCTGCAGCGGAATCGACAGCCAGTCGAGCACCCAGCCGAACAGCGGCGGGATGAACTCGCCAAAGGGCACCAGGTGCTCCTTGCGATAGGCCTGGGTCGGCGACTGCCCGAGGCTGAACACGGCGTTGCGGTAGGCGTGCGGTGCCTCGGCGCGCTCGACGGCGCCCAGCAGCAGGTCGCCACCGCCTTCGCGCGCCACGGCGGCGAGCTGCTCGACGTAGTCGGCCGGTAGCCGGTCGGCGAACAGCGGCATCGCGGTCTCGGGCATCACGATCAGCTTCGCGCCGCGGCCGGCCTCGACCAGGCGCAGGTAGGTCTCCAGCGTGGGCGCGACCCGATCCTCGCGCCACTTGAGCTCCTGCGGCACGTTGCCCTGCAGGAGCGCTACCTCGACGGGTTCGCCCGCCGGCCGGGTCCACTCCACCCGCAGCAGCACTGCGCCGGCGATCCACGGCAGCACGAGCAGCGCGGCCGCGACCGTCGTGCCGATGGGCGATGGCCGTGCGTTCACCGCGCCCATGCCCCGCTGGGCGAGTCGTGCCAGCAGCGCGCGACCGAGCCACCACAGCGCGGCTCCGCTCGCGGCCGTGGCGAGGGTCATGGCGTACAGCCCCGCGACCGGAGCCCAGCCGGCGAGCGGGCCGCCGGCCTGCGAATAGCCGATCGACTGCCAGGTGAAGCCGGTGAGCACCCAGCCGCGCAGCCATTCGGCGACCGTCCACGCGGCCGGGAAGCTCGCGAAGCGCCACAGCCCGCGCGGGGTGAGCGCGACGAACGCCGCCGCGGCCGCGGGGTAGAGCGCGAGATACGCGCAGAAGCCCGCCGTGGCGATCGCCGCCATCGGGGCGGGCATGGACCCGTGGACGTGCAGGCTGACGTAGACCCAGGACACGCCCGTCCCGAAACTGCCCAGTCCGAAGGCGAAGCCGACCAGGGCAGCCCGCAGCGGACTCGCGACGCGCGAGAGCAGGGCGAGCAGGGCCGCCAGCGCGAAGGGCGCAAGCCACCACGCGCCGAAGGGTGCGAACGCGAGGGTGCTGGCAGCGCCAGCCGCCAGGGATGCGAGCGCGGCGCCGCTGGCGGGACGGACCCGGTCGGGTACCGACGCGGTCACGGAGCGGTGCGCCGGCTGGCCTGTACCCGATGCAGTCGGCGCCGATCGGCGCGCAGCACCGCGAAGTCGAACGCGCCGATGCCGATGCGCTCCCCGCGTCGCGGTACGCGACCGAAGGCGTTGACCACGAGGCCGCCGACGGTGTCGAAGTCGCTGTCGGGGTACGCGGTCCCGAGTCGCTCGTTGAGATCCTCGATCGCGCAGGAGGCGCGGATGCGGTAGACGCCTTCGGCCGTCTCGATGATGTCGCCCTGCACGTCGTCGAAGTCGTATTCGTCCTCGATGTCGCCGACGATCTGCTCGATCACGTCCTCGATGGTGACCAGCCCGGCCACGCTGCCGTACTCGTCGACGACGACGGCCATGTGGTTGCGGCTGCGCCGGAAGTCGCGCAGCAGCACGTCGAGCCGCTTCGACTCCGGCAGGAACACGGCCGGACGCAGCATGCCGCGCAGGTTGTCCTCGTCGCCGGCGAAGAAGCGCAGCAGGTCCTTGGCGTGCAGGATGCCGATCACCTCGTCGCGGTCGCCCTCGATGACCGGAAAGCGCGAATGACCGGCCCGCACCACCTGCGAGAGGATGCGCCGCGGCTCGTGGTCGATGTCGATGAACTCGATCTGGGCGCGCGGGAGCATGACGTCCCCGGCATCGAGTTCCGAGAACTCGAGCACGCCCTCGATCATCGTGAGCGCATCCTCGTCGAGCAGGTTGCGCTGCGAGGCGCTGCGCAGCAGTTCGACCAGCTGGTCGCGATCCTCGGGTTCGCGCAGCAGCAGCGAACCGAGCCGGGTACGCCAGCTGCGTTTACTGTCGTCGTTCATGTGACGGTGGATAGACGGCGTGGACGCATTGTCGCACGCGCAGATGACACCCGCGCGTGCGCGCTGCTGACCAGCGGACCCGTCGCCCCGCCGGGTGCGGCGCGCACCCAGGGGTCGGCATAGCCCAGCGCGCGCAACACGCGCGACTCGACGCCCTGCATGCGCGCGGCCTGCGCGCGCCGCTGGTGGTCGTGGCCCGCGAGGTGCAGCACGCCGTGCACCACCATGTGCGCGAGCTGGGCGCGAAAGCCGCGTCCCTGTTCGCGCGCGTCCGCCGCGACCACGGCCGGGCAGATCGCGATGTCGCCATCGGGGCGCCTCGCGACCGCCGGGGCGTGCAGCGGGAAGCTCAGCACGTTCGGTGCGTAGTCGCGCGCGCGGAAGCGGGCGTTGAGGGCGACGGCTTCGCCGCGGGTGACGAACCTCACGGCGATGCATGCACCGTCGGCACCGCAGGCGGCGAGCGTCGCCGACACCCAGCGGCGCACCGTCGCTCGCAGCGCGGCGGCCGCGGGCAGCCGGCGGCTGCGGCAGGCGAGCTGCACCGCGAGCTGCAGGCTCGGTCGCGCCGCGCGACCGCCGGGGCCCTGGCGCGCGTCGAGTCGCATCGGCCGGGCCCCAGTGGCGGTTGCGGTCCGGCGATCAGCCGCCGCTGGCACCGCGCGCCTGCCGCTCGTAGGCATCGACGATCCGCTGC
>Ga0315900_10012260_pt1 | contig 10535 bp, 9 predicted proteins | sample LakEriMetagenome_FD_203521 | JGI IMG/M metagenome (GOLD analysis project Ga0315900, IMG submission 203521) | Freshwater fungal communities from buoy surface, Lake Erie, Ohio, United States - Buoy 12 MA114 | ecosystem: Environmental > Aquatic > Freshwater > Lake > Lake biofilm | place: USA: Lake...
CATCATGGACGGCAATGGGCGCTGGGCCGCGGCCCGCGGCCTGCCGCGCGCGCTGGGCCACAAGGCGGGCGCGGAAGCCGCGCGGCGCGCGGTGGAAGCGGCATCGAAGGCCGGCGTCGGCTGGCTGACGCTGTTCGCCTTCTCCTCGGAGAACTGGCGGCGCCCGGCTGAGGAGGTGCGCGACCTCACCGCGCTGATGCGCCACTACCTGAACCACGAGGTCGCGCGCCTGGCCAAGGAAGGCGTGCGGCTGCGCATCATCGGCGAGCGCGAGCGCTTCGGGCCGGAGACGGTGCGGCTGATCGAACGCGCGGAAGCCAGGACGGCGGGGGGCACGGGCCTCAACCTCAACGTCGCGCTGTCCTATGGCGGGCGCGCCGAGATCGCCGCCGCCGCGCGGGAGATCGCGCGCCGCGTGGCCGCCGGAACCCTCGCGCCCGAGGCGGTGGACGAGGCGATGTTCGGCGGCTTCCTCGGCACGGCCGGGATGCCCGATCCCGACCTGATCATCCGCACCTCCGGCGAGCAGCGCATCTCGAATTTCCTGCTGTGGCAGGCCGCCTATGCCGAGTTCGTCTTCCAGGACGTGCTGTGGCCCGACTGGGGCGCGGAGCACCTGGCCCAGGCCATCGCCGAATTCGCGCGGCGCGAGCGCCGCTATGGAACCCGCGCGGCCTAGGGCACAATGGCGCGGTGAGGAACCAGCAACCGGCCGGCGTCGAGTCCGGCGCGCGACCCGGCTCGGCCGAGGCCGCGGCGCAGGCGAAGAAATGGGGCGACCTGCGCAAGCGGGCGCTGTCGGCGATGGTGCTCGGCCCGGCCGCCGTCGCCTGCATCTGGCTCGGCGCGGAAGCCTTCGCGGCGATGATGGCGCTGATGGTGGCGCTGCTGGCCTGGGAATGGGTGCACATGTGCGGCCGGCGCGTGCGCGTGCTGCCGGGCATGGCGGTGCCGCTGGCGGTGCTGGCGGCGGGCACGCTCGCGGTCACGAATCACGTTCGGCTTTCGCTGGTGGCGCTCGGCGCGGGGTTCCTGGCGTCCTGGTGGTTCGCGCACGCCATGACGGAGAAGCTCACCCAGCCGGCGGGCCGGCTCGCGGCCGGCGTGCTCTACATCGGCCTTGCCGGCATCGCGCTGATCGAGCTGCGCCACGACAACGAGGCCGGGCGGGCCAATGTCCTGTTCCTGTTCCTGGTGGTCTGGGCGTCCGACATCGGCGCCTACATGGCCGGGCGCGCGGTGGGCGGGCCGAAGCTCTGGCCGGCCGTCTCGCCCAACAAGACCTGGTCGGGGGCGATGGGCGGGCTGCTGGCGGCGATCTGCATCGGCTACGCGGCGGCGTCCTTCTTCACCCCCGGCGCCAGCTTCGTCGCGGTTGTGGCGGTGGCGGTGCTGCTCGGCGTAGCCTCCCAGGCTGGCGACCTGCTCGAGAGCGCGATCAAGCGGCATTTCCAGGTGAAGGACAGCTCCCGCCTCATCCCCGGCCATGGCGGCCTGCTGGACCGGATGGACGGCGTGCTGGCGGCCGCGCCGGTGGCGGCGCTGCTGTCCTTCGCGCTCGGGCAGGGCAAGGTGCTGTGGGGGTGGTGAGGACGTGACGAGGTCGGTTTCCATCCTGGGCGCCACGGGCTCCATCGGGCGGTCCACCATGGCGCTGATGGAGGCCGCCGAGCCCGGCGCCTTCCGGATCGAGGCGCTGGTCGCCAACAAGGACGTCCCGACGCTCGCCGCGCAGGCGCGCCGCTTCCGAGCGCGCGTGGCGGTGGTGGCGGACCCGGGTGCCTATGCCGCGCTGAAGGATGCGCTGGGCGGCACCGGCATCGAGCTCGCCTCCGGCCCCGAGGCGGTGGTGGAGGCGGCGGCGCGGCCGGCCGACTGGACCATGGCCGCGATCGTCGGCGCGGTCGGGCTGCGCTCCACCCTGGCCGCGCTCGCGCGCGGGGGCACGCTGGCGCTGGCCAACAAGGAATCGCTCGTCTGCGCCGCCGACCTCGTCATGGCCGCGGCGCGCGCGGGCGGGGCGACGCTGCTGCCGGTCGATTCCGAGCACAACGCCGTCTTCCAGTGCCTGCACGGTGACGACGCCGAGGGCATCGAGAAGATCGTGCTGACGGCCTCCGGCGGGCCGTTCCGGGACTGGTCGCTGGAGCGGATGGCGCAGGTCACGCCGGAACAGGCGCTGAAGCACCCGACCTGGACGATGGGGGCCAAGATCTCCATCGATTCGGCGACGATGATGAACAAGGGCCTCGAGATCATCGAGGCCGCCCGGCTGTTCGGCCTGCCGCAGGACCGGATCGAGGTGCTGGTGCATCCGCAATCGGCCGTGCACGGCATGGTGCAATACGCGGATGGCTCGCTGCTGGCGCAGATGGGCAGCCCGGACATGCGCACGCCGATCGCCCACGCGCTGGCCTGGCCGCGCCGGATGCTGGCGGAGATCCCGCGCCTCGACCTCGCGGCGCTCGCGAAGCTCGAATTCTTCGCCCCCGATCCCGTCCGCTTCCCCGCGCTCAGGCTCGCGCGGGAGGCCTTGATGGCGGGGGGCGGGGCCCCAACCATATTGAACGCGGCGAACGAGACGGCGGTGGCGCTGTTCCTCGACCGCCGGCTCGGCTTCCTCGATATCGCTGCGGTGGTCGCGGCGACGATGGAAGCGCTGGCCGGGGCCCGTCCGGACGGGCTCGACGCCATCGTGGCGCTGGATGCCGAGGCGCGGCGGGTCGCATCCCGCCTCGCCGAGACCCGGGCCGCGCTGGCCTGACGCTGCACCCGGCGCCGCGCGCGCCGTAGGAGAGAGACGTGGATTTCCTGCCCGACCCGGTCCGCACCGTGCTCGCCTTCGTGGTGGTGCTCGGCGTGCTCGTGTTCATCCACGAGTTGGGCCACTACCTCGCGGCGCGCTGGCGCGGCATCCATGTGGAGCGCTTCGCGGTCGGCTTCGGCCGCCCCATCGCCTCCTGGACCGACCGGCGGGGCACGGATTGGCGCATCGGCTGGATCCCGCTCGGCGGCTACGTGAAGCTGCACGGGCAGGAGACGGCAGACGACGCGACGCCCGAGCAGAAGGCCGCCTGGCGGCCGGGCGAGACCTTCCACGACAAGCCGGTGAAGGACCGCGCGATCGTCGTCGCGGCCGGGCCGGCGGCGAACTTCCTGCTCGCGGCGGTGCTCTTCGCCTCGCTCTACGTCACGGTCGGCGTGCCGCAGGGCACGACGGTGATCGGGCAGGTGCAGGAGAACTCGGCCGCCGCCCGCGCCGGGCTGCTGCCGGGCGACCGCATCCTGGCCCTGGACGGGCAGGAGATCGCGCGCTTCGACCAGGTGCAGCGCCACATCCAGCCCCGCGCCGGCACGCCGGTCGAGGTCACGATCCTGCGCGACGGCCAGCAGCGCGTGGTCCGCGCCGTGCCGGAAGCGCGGGGCGGGGAAGGGCGGTCGGTCGGTGTGCTCGGCGTCGGATCGGGCCCGGCCGAGTTCGAGCGGCTCGATCCCTTCACCGCGCTGTGGCGGGGCACGGCGCAGACCTGGGACATCAGCGTGCAGACGCTGGCGGCCGTCGGGCAGATGATCACGGGTTCGCGAGGGACCGAGGATCTCGGCGGGCCGCTCGGCATCGGCAAGATCGCGGGCGATGCGGCGGCGCTGGGGCTGGCGAGCCTGGTCAGCTTCATGGCGATCCTCTCGGTCAACCTCGCACTGATCAACCTTTTCCCGATCCCGATGCTGGATGGCGGGCACCTGATGTTCTACGCGGCCGAGGCTGTGCGTGGCCGGCCGCTGCCGCCCAAGGCGCAGGAGATCGGCTTCCGGGCCGGATTCGCGCTGCTGATCGGCCTGTTCGTCTTCGCCACATGGAACGACCTGACCAATTTCGGCGTCTTCCGCTGGGTCGGCGGTCTGTTCGGCTGAGCGCCTCTGGGCGCCGAGTCGCGGCAGGGCCCGGCCGCCCGTAACGCGCTGAAACCCGGCCTGATCGGCGGCCGGGGTGGCGGGCGGGGGGCGGTTCGGCTAGGACAGGCGGCCTTTCACGCACCAGGGAAGTCCGTCTTGGTCGCCACCCGGCTGTTCCTGCTCGCCGCCAGCGTCCTGATCCTCGCCGCGACCGCCGCCCCCGCGGAGGCGCAGCAGCGCCCGCGCGCGCCGGCCACGGCCCAGCCCGCCGCCTCGGGCAGCATCATCCGCGCCGTGGACGTCGTCGGGAACCAGCGGATCGAGGCCGATACCGTGCGGTCCTACATGCTGCTCCAGCCGGGCGACGCCTTCGATGCGGACCGGCTGGACCGTTCGCTGCGCACGCTGTTCGCGACGGGCCTGTTCCGCGACGTGCGCGTGGCCCGCGTCGGCGACCGCATCCGCGTGACGGTTGAGGAGAACCCGATCGTCAACCGCGTCGCCTTCGAGGGGAATGCCCGCGTCTCGACGGACGTGCTGCAGGCCGAGACGACGCTGCGGCCGCGCGCGGTCTTCACGCCGCAGCAGGCCCAGGCCGACCGGCAGCGGCTGCTGGATCTCTACGCGCGCCGCGGCCGCTTCGCGGTGCGGATCGAGCCGAAGGTCATCCAGCTCGACCAGAACCGCGTGGACGTGGTGTTCGAGATCTCGGAAGGCCCGACCGCACTCGTCACGCGCATCAACTTCGTCGGCAACACCGCCTTCTCCGACACGCGGCTCAGGGACGTGATCGCGACGCGCGAGCAGGCCTGGTACCGCATCCTGTCCAGCTCCGACATCTACGACCCGGAACGGCTGAACTTCGACCGCGAGCTGCTGCGCCGCTACTACCTGCGCCAGGGCTACGCCGACGTGCAGATCACCGGCTCCACCGCCGAACTCGCGCCGGACGGCTCGGGCTTCTTCGTGACCTTCACGATCGAGGAAGGGCCGCGCTACGCGGTGGGGAACGTCCAGGTCACCTCCCCCGTGCGGGGCGTGGACGTGGCGCGGCTGCAGTCCCGCCTCTCGATCTCGCCCGGCGACTGGTACGACGGCGACGCGGTGGAGCGCGCGGTGGAGGCGATGACGGACAGCCCCGCGCTGGCCCAGGTGCCCTTCGTCGAGGTCCGCCCCCGCGTGACGCGCAACCGCGAGGCGCGCACCGTGGACGTCGTCTTCGAGGTGGTCGAAGGCACGCGCAGCTTCGTCGAGCGCATCGAGATCACCGGCAACAACCGCACCGCGGACCGCGTCATCCGGCGCGAGTTCCGCCTGGCGGAAGGCGATCCGCTGAGTGCCGCGCAGGTGCGCCGCTCGCGCCAGCGCATCCGCGACCTCGGCTACTTCACCAACGTGGACATCCAGCCGCGGCCCGGCTCCCGCCCCGACCGGGTGGTGCTCGACACCACCGTCGCCGAACGCGCGACGGGCGAGGTCTCGGTGGGCGGCGGCTTCTCGACCGATGCGGGCTTTCTGGCCGATTTCGGCATCCGTGAGCGCAACTTCCTCGGCACCGGCGTGGATGCCCGCCTGCAGGCGCTGCTCGCGGAACGGCGGCAGCAGCTCGACTTCTCCGTCACCGACCCGGCCTTCCTGGACCGCAACCTCGCGGCCGGCTTCGACATCTTCTACCTGGAGCGCGACCTGCAGGAAGTCGCCTCCTACTCCGAGCAGCGCTACGGCCTCGTGCTGCGCGGCGGCTACGAGTTCAACGAGCGGGTGCGGCAGTCCTGGGCCTACAGCCTCGTCAACCGCGACATCTTCGACGTCGGGCCCGGCGCCTCGCGCTTCATCCGCGAACAGGCGGGCGAGACGCTGCTGTCGCAGATCGGCACCACCATCGCCTACGACGTGCGCGACAGCCGGATCGAACCGCGGTCGGGCTACGTGATCCGGCTCGGCACCGATGTCGCCGGCCTCGGCGGCGACGTGTCCTATGTGCGCCTGCGCGGCGACGGCGCACTCTACTTCCCGCTCGAGCGCGTCTTCGGCGACCGCGACTACGTGCTGGTTTTCCAGGCCGGCGCCGGCCTCCTGGAGCCCTGGGGCTCGCGCGACGAGCGCATCATCGACCGCTTCTTCCTTGGCGGCGACAACCTGCGCGGCTTTGCACTCGCCGGCGTCGGCCCGCGCGACCTGTCGAGCCCCGACCAGGACCCGCTGGGCGGCCGGCTGATATGGACGCAGACGACGGAGCTTCGCTTCCCGCTGCCCGTCCCCTCGGAACTCGGCCTGCTCGGGCGCGCCTTCGTGGATGTCGGCTCACTGTCCAACACGCCGGTGACGGGCCCGGGCATCGTGGACGATGCCGACCCGCGCGTCGGCATGGGCGTCGGCCTGTCCTGGCGCACGCCGATCGGGCTGAGCAACATCGACATCGCGCAGGCCGTGGTGAAGAAGTCCTACGACCAGACCCAGGTCGTCCGCTTCGGCTTCGGCACGCGATTCTAAGTCTCGGGAACACCCACGCGATGCGTCTCCGCCACCTTCTTGCCGGTCTTCCCCTTCTGCTCCTGCTGGCGCCGGGCAGCGCGCCGGCGCAGCAGCAGGGCCAGGAATGGTTCATCCCCGGCCAGGGGCAGCAGCGCCCCGCCCAGGGCGCGCAGCCGCCCGCCCAGCAGCGCCCGCCCGCCCAGGCCCAGCAGCAGCCGCAGCGCCCCGCCGCCGGCCAGCGCCCGCCCGCGCCGGTGCTGGCGATGGTGGACGTGCCGGAGGTCAACCGCCTTTCCGCCGCCTTCAACCAGGTGCGCGAGGAGATCGAGCGCCGCCGCGCCCGCCTGAACGAGGATCTGCAGCGCGAGCAGGGCCGCTGGCGCGAGGAACAGCAGGCGCTCGCCGCCGCCCGCGCCACCCTCCCGCCCGAGACCCTGCGGGAGCGGGAGCGCGCCCTGCAGGACCGTATCAGCGACGCCCAGCGCATCTTCCGCGACCGCAACCGCGCGCTCGAGGCCGCGGGCCAGTTCGGCCTGCAGCAGATCGAGCAGGCGCTCGGCGCCGTCATCACCCAGGTGGCGCAGAGCCGGGGCGTGAACTTCGTCGTGCCGCGCCAGCTGGTGATCTTCAACGAGCCCGGCTTCGACATCACCGACGAGGTCGCCGCCCAGCTGAACCGCGTGCTGCGCACGGTGAACCTGCCGCCCGAGGGCCAGATGCCGCCCGCTCCGGCCGCGCCCGCTGCCGCCGCCCCGCGTCCCGGCGCGCAGCCCGCAGCCCAGCCGCGCCCGGCACAGCCCGCCCAGCCCCGCTGAGCATGGCCGCCGATCCGCGCTTCCACCCCGCCGGCCCGCCGCTGACGCTCGCGGAGGCCGCGGCGCTCGCGGGGGGAGACCTGCTTGGCGGCGATCCGGCCGCGTTCCTCGCCGGTATCGGGCCGCTGGCGGAAGCCGGTCCGGGGGAGGTCGCCTTTCTCGACAGCCGCCGCCACCTGGCCGAGCTCGCCGCGACGCGCGCCGGCGCGGTGGTACTGTCGGCCGAGTTCGCGCCGAAGCGGCCCGAGGGCGTGGCCGCCATCGTCACCGCCCAGCCGCGCCTCGGCTTCGCGCGGATCGCCGGGCGGCTGCATCCGCGTCCCGCGCCGCGCCCCGGCATCCATCCCTCCGCCGTCGTGGACCCGACGGCGACCGTCGGCGCTGGCGCCGAGATCGGGCCGCTCGCCGTGATCGGCGCGGGGGCGGAGATCGGTGCGGGTTGCGTCATCGGCCCGCAGGCGGTGGTGGGGGACGGCGTCGTGCTCGGCGAGGGCTGCCGGATTGGCGCGCATGTCTCCGTCAGCCATTGCATCGCAGGACGCGGCGTGGTGCTGCACCCCGGCGCGCGGATCGGGCAGGAAGGCTTCGGCTTCGTCCCCACGCCGGAAGGCCGCTACGAGACGATGCCGCAGCTCGGCCGCGTGATCCTCGGCGACTTCGTGGAGGTCGGCGCGAACAGCTGCATCGACCGCGGCGCGCAGGCGGACACCGTGATCGGCGCGGGCACGCGCCTCGACAACCTGGTGCAGATCGGTCACAACGTGCGAACGGGTCGCGGCTGCGTGATCGTGTCGCAGGTGGGCATCTCGGGCTCCACGACGGTCGGCGATTACGCGCAGTTCGGCGGCCAGGCCGGCATCACGGGGCATCTATCGATCGGCGACCGGGCGCAGATCGGCGCCCAGGCCGGCGTGATGAACGACGTGCCGGCGGGCGCCGTGATGATCGGCAGCCCCTGCATGCCGGCGAAGGACGCGATGCGCTCCTTCGCCGCCCTGCGCCGGCTGGGCCAGAAGCCCGCGCGCGAGTAGCGGCGCGGGGCACGAAGGGGGACGCATGGACACCAACGCCGCCGGCAGCGCGGAAACCGGGGAAGGGGTGCTCGGCACCTACGACATCGCCCGCATCATGCAGGCGATCCCGCACCGCTATCCCTTCCTGCTGGTGGACCGCGTGGTGGACATCCGCGCCGACCATTCTTGCGTCGGCATCAAGAACGTCTCGATCAACGAGCCCTTCTTCCAGGGCCACTTCCCGACCCACCCCGTCTTCCCCGGCGTGCTGATCATCGAGGCCATGGCCCAGACCGGCGCGGTGCTCGTGGTCGAGACGCTCGGCGCGAGCGCGGCCGGCAAGCTGGTCTATTTCATGACCGTCGAGGGCGCGAAGTTCCGCAAGCCCGTCGTGCCGGGCGACCAGATGCGGATCCATGTCGTCAAGGACAAGCGCCGCGGCCCGATCTGGAAGTTCTCCGCCAGGGCGACGGTGGATGACAAGCTGGTCGCGGAGGCCACCTGCTCCGCCATGATCCTCGACAAGTAGCGCCGTCTTGGACCGCCCGCCCCCGGGGATCTCCCCCGACGCCTTCGTCTCCCCCGCCGCCTTCGTGGCGCCGGGCGCCTCCATCGCGGCGGGCTGCCGCATCGGGCCGGGCTCCGTCGTTGGCCCCGACTGCGTGCTGGAGGAAGGGGTGGAACTGGTTGCCCACGTCGTCCTCGACGGCCGCTGCCGGCTCGGCGCCGGGGTGCGGGTCTTCCCCTTCGCGGCCATCGGCCTCGCGCCGCAGGACCTGAAGTACAAGGGCGAGCCCACCGGCGTGGTCGTCGGTCCGCGCACCCAGATCCGCGAACAGGTCACCATCCACCGCGGCTCCGTCGGCGGGGATGGCCTGACGCGGGTCGGCGCGGATTGCCTGCTGATGTGCGTCGTCCACATCGCGCATGACTGCCGCGTCGGCAACGGCGTGATCATGGTCAACCAGGCCGGGCTCGCCGGGCATGTGGAGGTCGGCGACCACGCCGTGATCCAGGGTGCGGCCGCGATCCAGCAGTTCGTGCGCATCGGTCGGATGGCGCTGGTCGCCGGCATGACCGGCGTGGAGCGCAACGTGCTGCCCTTCGGCCGGGTCAAGGGGTATCGCGCGAAGCTCTACGGGCTCAACACCATTGCGCTGCGCCGTCGGATGGGTCTCAGCAAGGACCAGGTGATGGTCGTGGCGCGCGCCGTGCACGACCTCTACCGCGGTGGCCGGATCGACGACCAGATCGAGACGGTCGCTGCGGCGAACCCCGGCAATGCGCTGGTGGCGGAGATCCTCGACTTCGCGCGCGACCGCGGCAAGCACGGCCTCTGCCCCTTCGGCCGCGCCTCCGAGGACGAGGACCAGGACCAGGCCTGAGATGTCCGCCGCGCCGGAGCCCCTCGGGCTGATCGCCGGCGGGGGCGCGATGCCGCGCCGCGTGGCGGATGCCGCGGCCAAGGCCGGGCGCGCGGTGCAGTGCGTGCTGATCGAAGGCTTCGCGCGCGCGGAGGATTTCGCGCGCTTCCCGCATGAGGTGATCCCGCTCGGCCGCGTCGGGCGGATGCTGCAGGTCATGCGCGCGGCGGGCGTGCGCGACCTGGTGATGGCGGGTCGCGTCACGCGCCCGTCCTTGCTGTCGCTGCGGCTGGACGGCGAGGGCGTGCGTCTGCTGGCCAAGGTCGGCACGCGCGCGATGCTCGGCGGCGACGACGCGCTGCTGAAGGCGGTGCTGCGCGTGCTGCGCGACGAGGGCTTCCGGCCGATCGGCGCGCATGAGGTGATGGGCGACCTGCTGGTGCCGGCCGGGCTGCTGACCCGGCGCGCGCCAGACGCCGCCGACCGCGCCGACATCGCGCGCGGCATCGCGGTGACGCGCGCGCTGGGCCGGGCCGATGTCGGGCAGGGCTGCGTGGTGCAGCAGGGGCTCGTGCTCGGCGTCGAGGCGATCGAGGGAACCGATGCGCTGCTCGCGCGCTGCGGCGGCTTGCGGCGCGAAGGTCCGGGCGGCGTGCTGGTGAAACTGGTGAAGCCGGAACAGGAGGCGCGCGCCGACCTGCCGGTGATCGGCCCCGACACGGTGCGCGCGGCCGCCGCCGCGGGGCTCGCGGGCATCGCGATCGAGGCGGCGTTCGGTGTCGGCACGGGCCATGCCGGCACGCTGGTGGTGGACCGCGCGGAGACGGCGGCGGCGGCGGATGCGGCGGGGCTGTTCCTGCTCGCCCTCCGCCCGGATCAATTCCTGGCTGAACACGGCCAACTTCCCAACGGAGAGACGCGATGAGCGGCAAGTTCCTGCACACCATGCTTCGGGTCGGCAACCTGGAGCGCAG
>Ga0315900_10012262_pt1 | contig 10534 bp, 10 predicted proteins | sample LakEriMetagenome_FD_203521 | JGI IMG/M metagenome (GOLD analysis project Ga0315900, IMG submission 203521) | Freshwater fungal communities from buoy surface, Lake Erie, Ohio, United States - Buoy 12 MA114 | ecosystem: Environmental > Aquatic > Freshwater > Lake > Lake biofilm | place: USA: Lake...
TGCGCGCCCAGGTCGAGCCCGACCCGCGCCTGATCGTGGTGGAGCCCGAGCGCGCGGCCTGCCTGCTCGCCTCGGGCGAGGCTGGCGCGCCGACCACCGTGCCCGGGGAGCTCGACACCATCATGGCAGGCCTCGCCTGCGGTGAGCCCAGCCTGCTCGCCTGGCAGGAGCTGGAGCGCGGCGCCTACGCCTTCATGGCCCTGCAGGATGCCTCGGCGGTGGATGCGATGCGCCTGCTGGCCGGGCGCAGCCCGCCCATCGTGGCCGGGGAGAGTGCCGCGCCGGTGCTCGCCGCCTTCCTGCTGGCGGCGGCGGACCCTTTCTCGCGCTCCATGCTGGGGCTCGATGCGGGGAGCCGCGTGCTGCTGCTCGGCACGGAAGGGGCGACCGACCCGGCGCTTTACGCCCAGCTCACCCAGGCGGGCGCTTGACGCGCCGACCGCCGCACCCCATCGCTTAGCCCAGAATCAACAGCGGCACGCCCGCGCCCGAAGGGAGACCACGTTCATGACCAGGATCCTCACCCCCCGTCGCAGCCTTCTCGCCCTGGGTGCCGGCGCGCTCGCCACCCCCGCGCTGGGTCTGCGCCCCGCTGCCGCCCAGGGCGCGGCCTGGCCGAACCAGCCGGTGCGCATGGTGGTGCCCTTCGCCGCCGGTGGGCCGACCGACATTCCGGCGCGCCTGATCGCGGAAGAGATGTCGAAGGTGCTGCCGCATCGCATCGTGGTCGAGAACCGCACCGGCTCGGGCGTGGTCATCGGCACCGACATGGTGGCCAAGGGCCCGCAGGACGGCTCGACCATCCTCTACACCACCGTCGCCCATGCCGTGACGCGCGCGATGTTCCCGCGCCTGCCCTTCGACCCGATCGGCGATTTCACCCCCGTTGCGCTGGTCGGCCAGGTGCCGGTGATCCTGCTGGTGCACAACAGCTTCCCCGCGCGCAACCTGCAGGAATTCATCACCGAGATCCGCAACAACCCCGGCAAGTACGACTACGCCTCCTCCGGCAATGGCGGCGCGGTGCATCTGGCGACCGAGCTGTTCATGCATGCGGCGGGCGGGCTGAAGGTGAACCACGTGCCCTTCCGTGGCTCCTCCGCCGCCATGCCGGACGTGCTCTCGGGCCGCATCCCGATGATCTTCGACATCGCCGCCTCCGCGCTGCCTTATGCGCGTTCGGGCGAGCTGCGCGCGCTGGGCATCTCGACGCGTGAGCGTTCCTCGCTCGCGCCGAATATCCCGACGATGATCGAGCAGGGCGTGGCCGGCTACGAGGCCTATACCTGGCACATGGTGCTGGTGCGCTCGGGCACGCCGATGCCGGTGGTGAACGCGATCAACGCGGCGGTGAACGCCTCCCTCGCCCTGCCGCCGGTGCAGGAGCGCCTGACCGGCCTCGCCATGCAGGTGGTGCGCAACAGCACCCCGGCCTCGGCCGCCGAATACCTGCGCAGCGAGATCGGGGTGTGGGAGCCGCTGGTCCGCGCGGCGGGCATCACCGCGAGCTGAGCGGAAAGGCGGCCCGCCTCACTTCAGGCGGGCCGAGCGCCCGAATGGGCGCTGCGGCATGTGCCGCGAAGCCAAGGCTGCGGATGCAGCCGCCCGGCGTTTGAGGGCAGCACCGGCTACCGCTTCGCCAGCGCGTCCCGCAGGAACCCTGCCGTGCTGCGGTAGTGTTCCTGCAGCAGCGCCACGGCGCGCGGGATGTCGCGCGCCAGGGCGGCATCGGCGATCGCCTCATGCTCCGCGCCGACATCGCGGCCCGGATAGGCCACGCTGCGCGCGATGGCGCGGTAGCGCTCGGCCCGCTCGCGCAGCTGCTCCGCCATGGCGCGGAGCGTGGGTGAGGGGCAGGCGGCGAGCAGCGCCTGGTGGAAGGCGGCATGCGCGCCCTCCCAGGGCGGATCGGCCCGCGCCAGGCGCTTGAGCCGCCAGCGAGCCAGCACCAGCGCCTCCTCCCAGGCCAGGTCGCCGGCGGCGATGCTCTCCCGCAGCACGACCTCTTCCAGCCAGCAGCGCGCGCGCACCAACTCGTCGAAATCCGGCAGGCTTGCGGGGGCGGCGCGGAAGCCGCGCGAATCCAACCGCTCCACCAGCCCCTCGGCGGCGAGCGAAGACAGTGCCTCGCGCACCGGGCTCGCGCCTGCGCCGTAGCTCTCGGCGAGCGCCTGCACCTTCAGCTTGGACCCGGGCGCGAGCACGCCGCGCAGCAGATCGTCGCGCAGGCGCCGATGGACCTGCGTGGTGAGGCTGGGGGTGCTGAGGCTTTCGTCGGTGTTCGCTTGCATGACGCTCGTTCTATCGATAAAACTGATGCCACGCTACTAATGTCGAGAGGGACGTCCGATGCGGTTGCTGAGTTTCCAGGATCAGGGGCGCTTCGTGCCCGGCGTGCGGCTGGGTGAGCAGGTTGTTCCCGTCTCGGCCTTGGCGGGCTTCCCGAACGACGCCCTCGCGCTGCTCGCGGGCGGCGGAGATACGCTGCACCGGCTCGAAGCCGCCGCCAAGGCGGCACCTGCTTCCACCCATCGCGCCCTGGCCTCGCTGACGCTGGGCATGCCGATCCCGGTGCCGGGCAAGGTGGTCTGCATCGGGCTGAACTACGCACTGCACGCCAAGGAAGGCGGCAATCCCATCCCCGACTATCCGGCGGTGTTCCTGCGCGTGCAGTCCTCGCTGATCGGGCCGAACCAGCCGATGCTGCGGCCTGGCTGCTCCGACAAGTTCGACTATGAGGCCGAGCTTGCCATCATCATCGGGTCGCGCGCGCGCTGCGTCAGCGAGGCCGATGCGCTGAAGCATGTCGCGGGCTATTCGCTGTTCAACGACGGCTCGATCCGCGACTACCAGCGCAAATCCACGCAATGGACCATGGGCAAGAATTTCGACGCGACCGGCGCCTTCGGGCCCGAGATCGTCAGCGCCGACGAACTGCCCCCCGGTGCCGCGCCGCTGCGCATCACCGCGCGCGTCGATGGCCAGACGGTGCAGGACAGCACGACGGGCGACATGATCTTCTCCGTCGCACGCTGCATCGCGATCCTCTCCGAGGTGATGACGCTCGAGCCCGGCGACGTGATCGCCACTGGCACGCCCTCGGGCGTGGGCTATGCGCGCAAGCCGCCGCTGTTCCTGGCGCCGGGCAAGGTGGTGGAGATCGAGGTCGAGGGTGTGGGCGTGCTGCGCAACACCATCGCCGACGATCCCGCCTTCGCGGCGTAACGGGGATGCGCCGCCGCACCGCGCTGCTCTCGGGCCTGGCGATAGCCCTTCCAAGTGCAGCGCGAGCGGCCTGGCCGGAGCGCGCGCTGCGGCTGCTCTGCGCCTTCCCGCCGGGGAGTGCGACCGACATCGCCGCGCGCGCCTTTGCCGAGGCGCTGGGCAGCCCGCTCGGCCAGCCGGTGGTGGTGGAGAATCGCGGCGGCGCTTCGGGCAACATCGCCACCGTCGCGGTGCGCAATGCGACGGATGGGCATACCGGGCTCGTGCATGGTGCGGCCTTCTCGGTGAACCCGGCGCTCTATGCGAATCCCGGTTTCGCCATCGCGGATTTTCGCACCATCGCCATCCTCGGCTCGACGCCCGCCGCCTTCGTGGTGAAGGCGGATGGGCCGATCCGCAACCTTGCGGATCTGCTCGCGGCCGCACGGGCGCGGCCGCTCGACTACGCTTCCTCCGGTGCCGGCACGGTGCCGCGGCTGGGTGCGGAGTTGCTGTTCCGCCGGCTCGCGCAAGTGGAGGTGCAGCATGTCGCCTTCCCGCCGGCGCAGGCGGTGACGGCGGTGGTCTCGGGCCATGTGCCGCTCGCCGTGGTGGCGCTGCCGACCGCGATGGGGCTGGTGCGCGGCGGGCAATTGCGCGTCATCGCCGTGGGCTCGGCCCAGCGCGACCCGCTGCTGCCCGACGCCCCCACCGTGGCGGAGCAGGGGTTTCCCGGCTTCGATGTCGGCGCCTGGAACGCGCTCTTCGTGCCGCGCGCCATGCCGGGCGAGGCGATCGCGCGGCTTGAGGCGGAATGCGCGAAGCTGATCGCGGCCCCCGAGATCCGCGCGCGCCTCGCCCCCGCGGGCCTCACGCCCGGCACGCTGACGGGTGAGGCGGCACAGGCCTTCGTGCTGCGCGAGGCCTCGATCTGGGCCGAGGTGGTGCGGGCCTCCGGCGCGACGCCGGATTGATCATGGCACGCCCGCGCAACATCCTGTTCATCATGGCGGACCAGCTGCGCTGGGACTATCTGTCCTGCTCCGGCCATCCGGCGCTGCACACGCCCAACATCGATGCGCTCGCGAAGCGCGGCGTGCGCTTCGATCGCGCCTTCGTGCAGTCGCCGGTCTGCGGCCCCTCGCGCATGAGCTTCTACACAGGGCGCACCGTGAACTCGCATGGGGCCACCTGGAACTTCGTCCCACTTCCGGTGGGCGAGATGACGCTGGGCGACTACCTCCGCCCCTCCGGCATGCGCGTGGCGGTGGCGGGCAAGACGCATATCTTCGCCGATGGCGAGGGCATGGCGCGTGTGGGCCTGACGCGCGAGACCGAGCTCGGCATGACCATCGCCGAAGGCGGCTTCGCGCCCTTCGAACGCGATGATGGCGAGCATCCGGACAAGCGCACGGGGCCTTCGCTGCGCTACAACCAGTATCTGCGCGCCCAGGGCTATGACGGCGACAATCCCTGGCATTCCTGGGCGAATTCGGCCGCGGGGCCGGATGGCGAGGTGCTCTCCGGCTGGTCGCTGCGCCATGCGCATCTGCCCGCGCGCGTGGCCGAGCCACACAGCGAAACCGCCTGGATGAGCGACCGCGCCATCGACTTCATCCGCGAGAGCGGCGAGCGCCCCTGGCTGCTGCACCTCTCCTATATCAAGCCGCACTGGCCCTATATCGCGCCCGCGCCCTATCACGCGCTCTACGGCGCCGAGGCGTTGCTGCCGGTGGTGAAGTCCGAGGCCGAGCGCGCCGATCCGCACCCGGTCTACGGCGCCTTCATGGCGATGGATGCGGCCCAGGCGTTCGGGCGCGACGCGGTGCGCGAGCATGTGCTGCCCGCCTATATGGGCCTCGTGAAACAGATCGACGACCATGTCGGGCGCGTGGTCGCCGCGCTGGAAGCGGAAGGGCGGCTCGACGATACGGTGATCGTCTTCACCTCCGACCATGGCGACTACCTCGGCGACCATTGGATGGGTGAGAAGGAGCTGTTCCACGAATGCTCCGTGCGCATCCCGCTGATCATCGTCGATCCCTCGGCGGCCGCGGATGCGACGCGCGGCACGGTGGAGAACCGCCTGGTCGAGGCGATCGACCTCGTGCCCACCTTCCTCGATCTGCTGGGCGAGGCCCTGCCGACGCATCGGCTCGAGGGCCGGTCGCTGCGCCCGCTGCTGCATGGCGAGGACACGCCCTGGCGGGACTGCGTCTTCAGCGAGCTGGACTTCGCCTTCTACAAGGCGCGGCTGACGCTCGGGCTCGATGTGCAGCAGGCGCGCTGCTGGATGATCCGGACGGAGCGCTGGAAGTACATCGCCTTCAAGGCGTTCGATCGGGCGCAGCTGTTTGACCTTGAGAACGACCCGGACGAGCTCGTCGATCTCGGCCTGAGCGAAGCCCATTCGGGCCTGCGCGCCGAACTGCACGCGCTACTGTTCAAGCGTCTCGCGGACCGGCGCAACCGTGTCACGGTCAGCGATGCCGATGTGGAGAAAAGAACCGATGGCGCGCGCAGCAACGGCGTGATCATCGGCGAATGGTAAGGGAGAACGACATGACCAGGATCTCGCGCCGCCTCGCGCTCGGTGGCACGCTCGGCCTGCTGGCCGCACCGCGGCTCGGCAATGCTGCCTGGCCGGAACGCCCGGTGCGCATCGTCGTCGCCTTTCCGCCGGGCAGCAGCACGGATGTGCTCTGCCGCGCGCTGGCGCAGGCGCTGACCCCGGTGCTGGGCCAGCCTGTGGTGGTGGAGAACCGCCCCGGCGCGGGCGGCAACATCGCCACCGTCGCGGTGCGCCGCAGCCCGGCTGATGGGCAGGTCTTCCTGGCGCATTCCGTGGCCTATGCGGTGAACTCCAGCCTCTACCGCAATGCTGGCTATGACGCGCTGACGGACCTCGAGCCCGTCGCGCTGCTGGCCAGCACGCCGAACGTGATCACCGTGAATCCCGACCGGCTGAATGTGCGCACCCTGCCCGAATTGATCACGGCGGCGCGCAGCGGGCGGCTCGACTACGGCTCCTCGGGCATCGGCACGACGACGCATCTCGGCCTCGAATTGCTGTTCCGCACGCTGGCGCGGGTGGATGTGCAGCATGTGCCCTTCGGCCCGGCCCAGGCGGTGACGGCGGTGGTGGGCGGGCAGGTGCCGATCGGCTCCACTAGCCTGCCGCCCGCCTTGCCGCTGATCCGTGACGGCAAGATCCGCGCGATCGCCGTGACCTCCGCGCAGCGTGATCCTTCGCTGCCCGAGACCCCCACCGTCGCCGAGCAGGGCTTTCCGGGCTTCGAGGCGCTGACCTGGTTCGCTCTCTTTGCCCCCGCGGGCACGCCGGCCGAGATCACCGAGCGCATGAATGTCGAGGTCAACCGCGCGCTGACCGCGCCCGAGCTCAAGGCGCGGCTCGACAGCATGGGCTTCGCGCCCGACCCGCGTGGCCGGCCGGCGCTGGCGGCCTTCCTGCGCGAGGAAGTGACGAAATGGGCCGAGGTCGTGCGCGTCTCCGGCGCGACAGTGGAGTAGAGCGCGCATGAGAAACGTAACACCCGAGACGCTGACACAGACCTTCGCGGATTACGCCGCGAAGGCCGAGGATGCCCGCACCCGGGAGGTGCTCTGCGCGCTGGCGAAGCATCTGCACGCCTTCGTCAAGGAGACGAAGCTGACCCATGCGGAGTGGATGGCGGGCCTCATGGCACTCACCCGCGCGGGTGAGATCACCACGCCCGAGCGCAACGAGTTCATTCTGTTCAGCGATCTCTTCGGCGTCTCGGCCCTGGTGGACATGGTGAACACGCCGCCCGGTGCGACAAGCTGTTCCAACCTCGGCCCCTTCCACCAGCGCGGCGCACCGCCGCTCTCCGATGGCGGCGACCTGTGGAAGGGCCAGCCGGGCGAGGTGATGGTGGTCACGGGCCGGGTGCTCGATGCCGCGACCGGGCAGGGCGTGGCCGGGGCGACGCTCGACATGTGGCAGAACGCCGACAACGGCTTCTACGCCGCGCAGGATTCCGCTCAGGCGCCGAAGAATTATCACGGCCTGCTGACCTGCGCCGCCGATGGAACCTTCGCCTTCTCCACCACGCGCCAGCAGCCCTACACCGTGCCCTATGACGGCCCGGCCGGGGACATGCTGCGCGCGCTGAAGCGCGATGCCTGGCGTCCGGCGCATCTTCATGTGATCGCCGAGGCCGCGGGCTATCACCCGCTGGTGACGGAGTTGTTCCTGGAGGACGATCCCTACCTCGACACCGATGCGGTGTTCGGCGTGCGGCAGGATCTCGTGGTGCCGCTGGGGACCATGGCGAAGGCCGACACGCCCGCGCATCTCGTGGCGCGCGACAGGCTGCCCGAGACGGTGCTGCACGCGCCCTTGATCATCCGGATGGCGCGGCGCTGAGTTTCAGATGAACTGCCCGCGCAGGAAACCCAGCGCGGGCAAGGGGGCCCATTTCTTCGGCAGGTCGGTGCGGCGTATCGGTGCCACGCTGTAATGCGGCACGGGATGCTTGGAGCGGCGCAGGAAATCCTCATAGGCCGAGACCTGCTGCGCGCGCCAATCGCGATCCTGCAGCGCGTCATGACGGCTGCGGTAAACATTCGCCACCCGTGATTGCCGCCCTGCGGTGGCGATCACGGCCCAGAGCGTGTCGTCGGAGGCGGGCCCGACGCTGACGAGGGTCTGCACGCCCTCTTCCTCGCAAATGCGCCCCGCGCCGGTCAAGCGCCGGCTTGCGGCCCCTTTTCCGCAACACCCGGGCGTGGGATCAGACGCCCTCCCAGGCTCCGAAGGATGGATGGACGATGATCGACCTCTACAGTTGGAACACGCCCAATGGCCGCAAGATCAGCGTGGCGCTGGAGGAAATGGGCCTGCCCTACACGGTGCGAACCGTGAACATTTCCAAGGGCGAGCAGTTCAACCCGGATTTCCTGAAGTTCTCGCCCAACAACCGGATCCCCGCGATCATCGATCATGACGGCCCGGACGGGCAGCCGATCAGCGTCTTCGAATCGGGCGCTATCCTGGTCTACCTCGCCGAGAAGACCGGCCGCTTCCTGCCCAAGGCGCTGCGCGCGCGCACCGTGGTGATGGAATGGCTGATGTGGCAGATGGGCGGCTTCGGCCCCATGCCCGGCCAGGTGCACCACTTCCTGATGCAGCCCGAGGGCCCGGCGCGCGACTACGGCTTTGCGCGCTACCATACCGAGACGAAGCGCCTCTACGGCGTGCTGGATCGCCGGCTGGCCGGGCGGGACTTCGTGGCGACTGAGGGCGAGCCCTCGATCGCGGATTTCGCCATCCTCGGCTGGGCCTGGCGGCATGAGCGCCACCAGGTGCCCTTCGACGATCTGCCCAACGTGGCGGCCTGGTATGCCCGCATGATGGCCCGCCCGGCCGTGGCGCGCGGCTTCGACATCGCGCTCTCCTGACCGAAAGCCCGCTGCCACGCTTGCCCCCGGGGGAAGGGCCGGCTATGAGGGGGCTCGCATACGTCGTGTGACTTCAACACCCTGAGGAGGGGTGGCCGAGTGGCTGAAGGCGACGGTTTGCTAAACCGTTATAGGGGTTAAACCCTATCGAGGGTTCGAATCCCTTCCCCTCCTCCAGCCGCCTTTCGTGGCCGATCCGCCTGACATCCCCATCAAGCCAAGGATCGTGCTCTATCGCCCGGCGAGCCGCCGATGCGCCAGCAGATGCGCGAGCGCGGTGAGCACGAGCGTCGAGGCCATCAGCACGAAGGCGATGGCGCCACCGAAGGGCCAGTTGTTCTGCTCAATGAACTGGCCATAGACCAGCGGCCCCATCATCTGGAATCGCGGCCCGCCGATCAGCACCGGCGTGGCATAGGCGTTCATGCCCAGGATGAAGGTCAGCACGCCGCCGGCCAGCACGCCCGGCATGGCGAGCGGCAGCAGCACGCGCCAGAACATGCGCGCGGGTGGCGCGCCGAGGTTGAAGGCGGCTTCCTCCACCGAACGGTCGATGCCCTCAATCACGCTCTGCAGGCTCAGCACCATGAAGGGCAGGTTTACCGCGGTGATGCCAATGATCACGGCGGGTTCGGTGAACATGATGTCGATGGGTGCATCGGTGATGCCGAGTCCCATCAGCGAGGCATTGATCACCCCGCGCGGCCCGAAGGCCACCATCCAGCCCGCCGCGCGCACCGCATTGCCCACGAAGAGCGGCAGCACCACCGCGATCAGCAGCAGGTTCTTGAAGCGGCTCTGTGTGCGTGCCAGCACATAGGCCAGCGGAAAGCCGAGCACGAGGCAGATCACCATCACCACCGCGGCGATGCGCACGGTGCGCCACAGGATGGTGGTGTAGTAGGGATCGGTGAAGAAGCGGACGTAGTTCGCCACCGTCAGCGCATCGACCATGAACTGGCCGGGCACGAAGGCGTTGAGGCTGTAGCGGAACAGCAGGCCGAGCGGCACCAGCAGCGCCGCCACGACGAAGATCGTGGCCGGCGCCACCAGCCCCGCCGCGCCGAAACCGGCGCGACGGGTCGATGCCTGGTGTTGTGCCATCAGGCCTTGAACACCCGGTCCCACCAATCCTTCATCGCCGAGTTCTCGCGCGCGAGGTAGGCGTAGTCGAGGTCCACCAGGCGGCGCTGCTCCTCCGCCGTGAAGCCGATGCGTGCGGCGAGGTCGGGTGCGACGACGGCATTCGTCACGGTGGGGTTGAAGCCCATGTCCACGGCGAAGGCCTCCTGCGCCGAGCGCTCGAGCATCGCGTCCATATAAGCATAGGCACCGGCCTTGTTCGGCGCGTTGCGCTGGATCGAGAAACCCGAGACATACATGGGAACACCTTCGATCGGGGCGACCGACTGCACGGGAATACCGGCATTCTGCCACTGCACGCCGCGCGCCTTCCACATCATGCCGACGCCGATCTCCTCGGCCTGCATGGCGGCCGCGAAGGCCTCGTTCGTCGGGTAGAGCCGCGCCCCGGCGCGCTTGGCGGCGAGCAGCAATTCCTTGCCCGGCTCGATGTTGGACACCGTGCCGCCGGCAGCGAGTGCGGCGGCGATCATAACGAACTGGTACTGGATGTCGATGAAGCCGATCTTGTTGCCGTGGCGCGGGTCCATGGCTTCGCGGAAGCCGCTCGGCGCGCTCATCAGCTTCGGATTGTAGAGCACGACCTTGCCCGAATAGATGTGCCCCACGCCGAAGCGGTAGCGCATGGCGGGGATGATGTTCCCGGCATTGGTCAGGCGGGAATAGTCGATCTCCTCCGCCACGCCGACATCGCCCATCTCATGCATGTTGGCGGCGGAGAAGCCCTGGATGTCCACCGTGCCGC
>Ga0315900_10012263_pt1 | contig 10534 bp, 11 predicted proteins | sample LakEriMetagenome_FD_203521 | JGI IMG/M metagenome (GOLD analysis project Ga0315900, IMG submission 203521) | Freshwater fungal communities from buoy surface, Lake Erie, Ohio, United States - Buoy 12 MA114 | ecosystem: Environmental > Aquatic > Freshwater > Lake > Lake biofilm | place: USA: Lake...
AACCTCGATAAACTAACCTATGCAGGTAACCTGAAAAACCTGACCGATATAGAGCATGCGCCTAATTACCGCTTTATTAAAGCCGATATTGTGAATGCCGATGAGATGAACAACCTGTTTCAGCGTGAAAATTTTGATGCAGTCATTCATCTTGCAGCCGAAAGCCACGTTGACCGCAGCATTACCAATCCGCTTGATTTTGTAATGACGAATGTGGTAGGAACTGTAAACCTGCTAAACGCATTTAAGGCAGCGTGCGCTGGTAACTTTGACAACAAACTGTTTTACCACATCAGTACCGATGAGGTTTACGGAAGTTTGCACGATGGCGGCTTCTTTCTGGAAACTACACCTTACGACCCGCAGTCGCCTTACTCAGCTTCTAAAGCATCGTCTGATCATTTTGTGCGGGCATACCATAACACGTATAAACTTCCTGTGGTGCTCAGCAACTGTTCAAATAATTACGGGCCTAATCAATTTCCAGAAAAACTAATTCCGCTTTTTATCAATAACATCCGGCACAATAAACCCTTGCCGGTTTACGGCAAAGGCGAAAACGTGCGCGATTGGCTATACGTAATTGACCATGCACGTGCCATTGACGATGTATTTCACAAAGGCCGTATTGGTGAAACGTACAATATTGGCGGTTTTAACGAGTGGAAAAATATTGATTTGGTAAAGGTACTTTGCCGCACGATGGACCGTAAACTGGGGCGTACCGAAGGAGAATCGGAGAAGCTGATTGCTTACGTTACCGACCGGGCAGGTCATGATTTGCGCTATGCAATCGACTCATCAAAAATAATGAACGAACTGGGTTGGAAGCCATCCCTTCAGTTTGAAGAGGGCATTGAGAAAACGATTGATTGGTACCTGGCTAATCAGCACTGGCTGGACGATGTAACCAGCGGAGCTTATCAGCAGTATTATGAAAATATGTATGCAGCCCGCTAATTATGGCTACGGAAACTTTGGGAACTTTTTAAAATCGGGTTTGCGTTTTTCAAGAAACGCATTTTTGCCTTCTTTGGCTTCCTCACTTAAGTAATACAGCAACGTTGAGTTGCCTGCCAGTTCCTGTATACCTGCCTGTCCATCAAGTTCGGCATTAAATGCACTTTTTAGCATGCGCAGTGCGATAGGACTTTTTTCCATCATTTTGCGGCACCATTCAATAGTAACATCTTCCAGGTTTTCGAGGGGTACTACTTTATTTACCAATCCCATCTCCAGCGCCTCTTGTGCATTGTATTGGTCGCATAAGTACCATATCTCACGTGCCTTCTTTTGCCCAACAATACGAGCGAGATAACCTGCACCGAAACCTCCGTCAAAGCTGCCAACTTTTGGGCCGGTTTGCCCGAATCGGGCATTTTCGGCTGCAATGGATAAATCGCAGATGACGTGCAGTACATGTCCGCCACCTATTGCCCAGCCAGCAACCATAGCCACAACAGGTTTGGGTATTCTGCGAATTTGCATTTGCAAATCCAAAACATTCAGGCGTGGCACTCCATCATCGCCTACATAGCCTCCATGTCCTCTTACACTTTGGTCGCCACCGCTGCAAAATGCCTGACCGCCCTCACCGGTTAAAATAACACAGTACACGTTTTCATCCTGACGAGCTATTTCCATGGCTTCGCTCATTTCCTTAACGGTTAACGGAGTAAAGGCGTTGTGTTTTTCAGGCCTGTTGATGCTTATTTTGGCAATGCCCTCATAAAAAGAAAACTTAATTTCCTGAAATTCTTTGATGGGTTGCCACGGGTAGTTTGAGTGCATATCGGATTACAATTTTACGTTTAAGGCCTGCAAATGTAAACGCACGGGTATGAAGTGCCAAATGACAATCACAATACCTGTAGCTGTTTAAACTGCTGTATAGCTTTTAAGTTTTTTTTCGGGTCAAATTGAAGTTCAAGAACCGCAGCTGCAGGATGTTGTATGAAGGCATCAAACTGCTTCTGAAATGGAGCATGCGATTGAACAGACTGATGAAAAATACCTGATGCCGAACACACGTGTTTTATGTCAACCTGATGCGGTGTCGTAAAGTAGGGCATATAGTTGGGGTAACGTGATGGCCCGTCAATCCACTCAAATATGCGCCCACCGTGGTTATTATACACCACTATTTTCAGGTTGTTGGGCAATTTTTGTGCAATGAGCGGATGTATGTCGTACAAAAAGGCTACATCGCCAGTGAGTAAAAAGGTTAGGCGGTTATTGATACATGCAGCACCCACTGCTGTAGATGTATTTCCGTCAATGCCACTTGTGCCGCGGTTTCCATTCATTACCCACGATGGATGAATATGCCCGAGCCAGCTTGCAAAGCGAATGACACCGCTGCTGCCAAGGTGAACGTTACACGCATCGGGAATACAGTTTAGGACATGTTGCGTTACTGCCAGTTCCGTGAAGCTTTGTTTTTGTATGAATGAATGCAATTTTACAGCAGCCAGTTCATTTAATTTCAGCCACGTTTGTTTGTACACATCGGCTTTGTACAAATCCGGAATTAGCGTGTTAAGTACATCTGCCGGATTGCCTTTAATGGAGTGGGTTACATGGCTGTAAGTATCAACTTTGTGCGGGTATTCATCAACGCGGAAATGGTAGGCAGGTTTGCATTGCTGCAGCCATTTTTTTAACGCTTTGGACAACACAGGTCCACCTGCCGAAAGAATAAAATCGGGTTGTAACGCACGTAACTTATCAAAGTCAGTAGTGGTAAGAATAGTGTCGTACAAAGTAACTTCGTTTGCATGATGCTGATTGCTAAGAATGTCGGAAAACAGCACCGAATTAGAATCATTTTGCAACCGATGCAGAGCTGTAAACAATGAGGTGTCGGGTGTATGTTGACCGATCAGAATTAGCTTTCGCTGGCTGCTTTCCCAAGCGTGTTGAAGTGTTTGATTAGGTGTGAATAAAGTTGCAGCGGATTTTGTGTGTCGTGCGAAAGGCATGACCGGTTTTTTTACATGCGAATACAATGGTTCGGCCATTGGCACATTTATATGTACAGGACCTTTTTCACCGCTGTGTGATTGGATTATTGCAGCAGTTATAGTTTCGTAGGTTGATTTTACCTGTTCAGTATCGTGCACGTAGCAAGGCAATTCACTATACGATTTTACATGTTTACCGTATAAATGGCGTTGATCAATCATTTGTCCATCCTGCTGATGCAGCAAATGCGGTGGCCTGTCGGCAGTAAGAACTACCAAAGGCACACGTTGAAAAAAAGCTTCGCACACAGCCGGTAAAAAATTGGCAGCAGCTGTTCCTGAAGTGCAAATAAGTACTGTAGCTTTTTGTGTTTGCTGTGCCATACCCAATGCCATGTAGGCTGCGCTACGTTCATCAACAATCGAATGACAGCTGAAAAAGTCATCCGTTGCAAAAGCATATACAAGCGGTGCCGAGCGCGAACCGGGACAAATGATAACATTAGATAATCCTGCGATTTTACAGGCTTCAGCTATGGCATATATGTGTTTTTGCACTAAACAGTAAACAGTAAGATGGTCAGAATGTTGAAAGGCTCAAAAATATTGGTATTTCAGCGTATGAAAAATAAAATGATTTTCTATTTTTGAGGGCTTGAAACAATATATGCACTACGGGAACAAACTGTATATAAATCAAATAAGAGTAGAATATATGCTGAAGAAAACATTAATACTATTGCTGATTGCATGTACAGCCTTTGCGGCTCAGGCACAAAGCAAGAAGAAAAAGAAAAAGAAAGCTGAACCGGCACCGGTAGAAGAACCGGCACCCGTGGAACAAGCACCCGGCTGGGGAGCTGAGCCGGCTCCCGATACCACACAAGCTCAACCTGCGCCTGATACTACACAAGTGCAACCTGTAGCTGAAGAACCTAAACAGAAGCCTTACGAACGCATTGTTTTGAACTTTGACTCGGTTACTAATCTGATTATTTACTCAGGTGTTGTTGAGCAGGAAGAATCGCCTTCTGACTCTATTTACCTGCGCGCCAAGAAGTGGATAGAAAGACGCTGGGGCAAAGCGGTGAAAATGGAAATGGATAAACGCAACCAGAAGATGGTTTTTTCAGCCTCGCTGCCTGCATATAAATACACCAACAAATACACCAAAGCATCTATAGGGAGATATACGTTTAAAGTATCATTATGGATAAAAGAAGGTCGCTATAAATATGCTTTAACCAACTTTGTACATGAAGGCGACAAACCTAATGAAGGCACTCCTATCCGTAATTACTTTGAGTATTATTATACCACCACAACCAATATAAAAGGGGTAGATCAGATTCTTCGTTATGCCGATAAGGATATAACGGATTTGATTACTGAAATGAAGAAAGCACTCAAAGACCCCATCCTGGTTGATGAGGACGATTGGTAGTAATCAGGTAACAGCAATAAAGTAAAAATCCCGGTTCCAGTTTACGGCATCCGTTTCGTTTAACTGCACTAAGGAGTTGTTTTGTAACCCATGTGGTTTGTATCCAATGGGTGTTAGCATGGTTAGCATCGCACGTATATTTTCAGTTCCTGATATTTCTATTTGCAATACCGGTTTGTGTTTTTGTAATGAGTGCATCAAATGAGGAAACAAATGCACTTCGTATCCTTCTACATCGCATTTGATGAAATCAATAGTTTCTAAGCTACCGAATAGTTCATCAGGAATGTGCATGGGAACATCGTAACACTTCATGGAGCTGCTGTCTTCATCATCAGCCAATACATGTGTTAGTCCGTGGCGCAAAATACCGTGTATAACAGGAGTGCCCATTTTTACCTTGCCGTTGCTGGCACCCAGCGCAGTTTGATGCAGGGTTATATTACCGAGAGCCAAGGCGCGGGTGTTTGATCTGAAAATGCGTGCAAACACATCAACCGGTTCAACGGCATACACGTGGCCAACCTTACCGGTGCAGTGCGATAGAAACACGGAGTAATACCCGACATTGGCACCAATATCAATGCATACGCTTCCGGGTTTAATCAGTTGATGAAGGTAAAACAATTCAGGATATTTACGCTGCAGAAAGCCGGCAAGCGTAAGGCGCAGGTAAATGCGGCTAACCAGCCTCAGGTAGTTTTCAAAACCCAGTACATGAATAAGCAGCGAGCGAATGGCTTTCTCCATTAGTTTATTTCCTCATAATCTACATATTCGCCTTCGCCAGTAGGGCGATTTTTTTGTTTGCTACCCGTTGTGGTATGCACGGTCACCTCACCTTCCTCGGGCTGATGCGGTGTTTTTTTAGTGCCAAATGTAAACACCTGAGGCCCCGGTGATGACATGCCTAACAGCCTGAATAAAAAGCGAAATGCCAGGTAAAATAGAAATAGCGTAAGCAGAAAACGGACTATCATACATCTAAACTTAATTCGCGGACAAAGGTAACGTAAATTCAGGAATGAAGATTTACGTGCGCAGATTTCACAGGATGGCCGTAGAATACGGTGGCTTTTATGTTGAACTCCTCCGCATTATCAGTTGTTAGAAATTCAACCGCACCATTTTTACTGCACATGCTGTCCATTTCCGGATGACGCTGCAAATAATCGACTAGGCTGTTGGCTACTATTTCTCCCTGAGCAAAAAGATTAATGTCGGCCGGAATAAGCCTGCGCAAGTCATTCATCAAAAGCGGGTAGTGTGTGCAACCAAGTAATACTGTATCGATCTGTGGAGACAGGTGCAGCAGATTCGATATGTGTTTTTGCAAAAAATAATCGGTCCCGGGATTACCGAATTCCCCATTTTCAACCAACGGAACCCACATAGGACATGCCTCCTGATATACGTGTAGATTGGGAAAAAACTTTTCAATTTCGACTACGTACGACTGTGAACTAACGGTTCCTGCGGTGGCAAAAATACCGATGTGGCCGGTTTTGGTGTAATTGCCGATAATTTCTGTAGTGGGTCTGATTACCCCCAGTACTCGAAGCGAAGGATCAGTTGTGGGCAAATAGGTTTGTTGTATGGTGCGCAAGGCTTTGGCCGATGCTGTATTGCAGGCTACTATAACCAATTTACAGCCTTGGCTGAAGAGGTGTTTAACACATTCCAGCGTATATTCATACACCGTATCGAATGACCTGTTTCCGTAGGGTGCACGGGCATTATCGCCCAGGTATAAAAAGTCGTTGTCGGGCAAGTGCCTGATAAGTTCTTTGAGTACGGTGAGTCCACCATACCCTGAATCGAAAACGCCTATTGGAGTTCTGTTGGTCGACATGGTTTATTTCAGTTTAGCCAGCTGCGGATTGCGTAAGCCGTCCATAGTTACAATTTCAGCTTTTAGCGAACCTACCCAAATTTCGGATTGTACCAGCAGCGGTATTTTATTTTCATCATCGGTTACCCACATAGTAATGGCTTCCTGATCTTTAAACACACGGCCTTCAATAACTTGAGGTTTAACTTTAATGGCTTTGAATGTTCCGGCATCTACTTTAATAGTCTCGCGACCTAAATAACGGAACCTGAATTCGTAATTTTTGTGATCGAGGTAAAACGTCACCGGAAAAACATCGCCCGGCTGAGCACCTGTCATATCAAGGCTTCGGGCGTAATAGATGGATGAAATAATATCTTTTGTGCCCTCGGGTATTTGCAGCACACCTCTGCGGCTTACGGCTGTTCTTCTGCGGTGGTCAAATGTAATCACATCCTTATCGGTGTAGTTTCCTTCCTTTACATTTTTAATAGCTTTCCACGGCACCAGTGCTTCCACATCCAGGTACGATTCGTACTCGTCTTTTACCTTAAACATCATATCTACAATGCCGGTTGATTTACCTGAAACCTTGATGTGATAGGTTTGCCGCGAATTCACCATTTCTGGTTTTTCAGATACCTGAAAGTCGGCATAACCACCTGTTAACAGGCCGTAGTGTATGCGGTAGCGTAATTTTTCGCCAAATGTAAATGCGTTGTTTTTTAAGGGCTTCAGTTCATACAGCACTTCATCTTTCGGAGCCTGATTGTATGCATACAGTGCAGGCAAAAGAAATGTGGCAAGTAGCCATACCGGAAGAATTACTTTTTTCATACGTATCATAATGCCAAATTGTATGCCAAAGGTTAAAAAGCTTGTGTGTTTTCCATTTAGCGTGCTGAAAACCAATAATGTTTAATCATCGATTAACCATTGCCGATTGCAGCAAACTTTCAAATAATACGCGGCCATCTGTATTGTACAGTAACTCGTCTACAACACGCTCTGGGTGAGGCATCATTCCAAAAACGTTACGCTGCTCATTGCATATTCCTGCTATATTTTCAAGTGATCCGTTGGGACTACTTTCAGCAGTTATATTTCCATTTTCATCGCAGTAGCGAAACAGTATTTGATCATTTGCTTTCAGCTTTTCCAGTGTGCTGTTATCGCAGTAAAATTTGCCTTCACCATGAGCAACCGGTATTTTCAATGCACGTGTTGTATCGGTCAGTGACGTAATAAGGCTGTTGGTGGTTTGTGCCTGAATGTATACGTTTTTGCAATTAAATTTCTGATTGTCGTTGTGCAACAATGCTCCGGGTAGTAGCTTTGACTCGCACAAAATCTGAAAACCGTTACATACTCCCCACACCAATCCGCCTCGGTTGGCAAATTCAATCACATTTTGCATGATGGGTGAAAATCGGGCAATGGCTCCGCTGCGCAAATAATCGCCATAGCTGAACCCCCCGGGCAAGAAAATAAGGTCACATCCCTGAAGGTCGTGATCTTTATGAAACAGGCTTACGGTTTCGCATCCAAACTGATTTTGAAATGCATAAATGGCGTCTTGATCGCAATTGGACCCCGGAAAAATAACAACACCTACTTTCATCGGTTAATTTGTTTTGATGCAGCGAAAGTAATGCATGACGGGTAATTCTTTACACGGGCAACGTGTTCTTTTTTTAGCACATAAAATACTGCGCTTTGCCTATCTTCGCGCCCTGTTATGAACGAAACCAGACGCGTACGTGTGCGCTTTGCACCAAGTCCGACAGGCCCTCTGCATATTGGGGGTGTTCGCACGGCATTGTACAATTATTTATTAGCCCGGCAACAGGGTGGAGATTTTATACTGCGTATTGAGGATACTGACCAAACACGATTTGTACCCGGTGCCGAAGAATACATCATTGAGTCATTGCGCTGGCTAGGTATTGAACCCAATGAAGGGGTAGGGTTTGGTGATGGACCCCATGCGCCATACCGGCAAAGTGAGCGCAAACCGGTGTATAAAAAATATGTAGACCAGCTTATCGAAACCGGTCATGCTTATTATGCTTTTGATACGCCCGAAGATCTGGAGGCCATGCGCGACAGGCTCAAAGCATCCAATGTAGATGCTAAGTATGATGCCATTACCCGAATGGCCATGAAAAATTCGCTGACCTTGCCCGAAGATGATGTAAAACGCAGACTTGAAAATGGCGATACGTATGTGGTTCGCATCAAATTACCCAAAAAGGAAGAAGTAAAATTTCATGACGAAATACGCGGCTGGGTGAGTTTCAACACTTCGCAAATGGATGATAAGGTGCTGTATAAAAGCGATGGTATGCCTACCTATCACATGGCTAATGTGGTAGACGACTTTTTGATGCAGATAACACATGTCATTCGTGGAGAAGAATGGCTTCCTTCAGCTCCGCTGCATGTGCTGCTGTATCGTTATTTAGGCTGGGAAAATGTGATGCCTAAGTTTGCCCACTTGCCCTTGCTGCTTAAACCCGAAGGAAACGGAAAACTGAGCAAGCGCGATGGCGACCGACTGGGTTTTCCTGTATTTCCGATCGACTGGAACGATCCTGCATCAGGCGAAAAATCAAGTGGCTACCGTGAAAGTGGCTATCTGCCCGAGGCAGTTGTAAACTTACTCGCCTTGCTGGGATGGAATCCGGGAACCAATCAGGAAGTGTTTACGCTGGAAGAACTGACCGCTGCTTTTTCGCTCGATAGGGTGAGCAAATCGGGAGCCAAATTCGATCAGAATAAAGCCAAGTGGTTCAATCAGCAATACATACGCCATGTAGATGATGCCACACTGGCTGCCGAACTCGCCAAAGAAGTAAGTAGCCGTCACCTGAATTTCAGCGATGCTTATATTCACGAAACATGTCGCCTCATGAAAGAAAAAATTTCATTCATGAAAGACTTGTGGCCTATGAGTGTGTATTTTTTTGTTGAACCGACCACCTACGATGAAACAGTAGTACAAAAACGCTGGAATGATAAATCGCCACTGGTATTACAGGATATGATACAAACGCTTCAAACTACACAGGAGTTTGATGCTGCCATTGTTGAAAAAGCCTATACCGATGCATTGGCAAAAGCAGGTGTAGCCGGTAAAGATTTTATGCAATTGCTGCGTGTATGCCTAAGTGGTGTTGCCGGTGGGCCGCCTATTTTTGAAATGGCCGCTTTGTTCGGAAAAGAAAGTACTTTGCGCAGGTTAAAGCATGCACTCGAAACTTTATCGGCATGAGGAAGAGTAACTACATATACCTGTTTTTAACAGCATGGTTGCTGTCATCGTGTGCTGCACATTTTGACAGGTATCCGGGCGAAAAGCTCACAACGTTTCCTCAACAGTTGCAAGGCGACTATTGCTTTGCCAACAAGCCTTTTTTTATGAGTTGGTTTAAAAAAGATACTGCCATATTGCACATATCGCCAACCAGCATTGTACGACTTGCAGACAATGAACAAACAAAACCCCTACTGCTGAATGATACGGTGGTGCTATCCTCGTTCGGGAAATATTACGCACTAAGTCAGCGTGATGAAAATATTGAAGGTGCATGGACAGTAAGTATTATACGTGCCGACCGCCATTCACTATCGCTGTGGGTAGTAGAAGAAAACAAACCGTATGCCCGCGTTTTATTGTCTCAACTGGCTTCTCAAACCTATGTGAGGCAACCCGGACAAAATTGGAATAAACTGGCAGCCACTCAAGAAGTGAAAGCACGAGCTATGAAAAACTCGCACAGCGACACAGCCGTTGTATTTACCATGAACGATGCTGTTTTACTGCAGCTATTCGAAAAACACATTCAGAAAGAACGTCCCGTAATACTTAAACGCTATAAATAATTACACATGAACAGACCCATACGCGTACTGGTAGCTAAAGTTGGATTAGACGGACACGACCGTGGCGCAAAAGTAATTGCTACAGCGCTGCGTGATGCAGGCATGGAAGTGATTTACACCGGACTTCGTCAAACACCCGAGATGGTGGTACAGGCTGCGCTGCAGGAAGATGTGGATGTGATTGGCGTGAGTATTTTATCAGGCGCACACAATACCGTTTTTCCGCGTATCATCGAGTTGATGAAGCAGAACGGATTAACTGATGTGTTGCTCACCGGTGGAGGCATAATACCGGATGACGATATGAAACAGCTGAACGCTTCAGGAGTGGGTAAGCTGTTTGCACCCGGAAGCAATATGGCTGAAATAGCAGCATATATAATGGAATGGGTTTCACAAAAACGGACATAG
>Ga0315900_10012264_pt1 | contig 10534 bp, 18 predicted proteins | sample LakEriMetagenome_FD_203521 | JGI IMG/M metagenome (GOLD analysis project Ga0315900, IMG submission 203521) | Freshwater fungal communities from buoy surface, Lake Erie, Ohio, United States - Buoy 12 MA114 | ecosystem: Environmental > Aquatic > Freshwater > Lake > Lake biofilm | place: USA: Lake...
AGTTGAGTATGAATATATCAATGGGTATGAACAACGAGCCTTTATTTTAAAAGGAGCTGTAAATGAAGGTACTACCAAATGGGGAGTAAAATGGGTTGGATATAATTCAAATCGTTTTGCTATTGTGGATTCTTTGGAAGTAGAAGAAAAAGAATATATGTTTGCGTTAAATTAATAGAATGAAAAAAATAAAAATTAGCCACGAGGTACCATTTTGCCTCTTAGAAAAAAGTAGAGAATTTAATGACTATGATTACTGTTTGCCCCACTTAATGGATGAAAATGAAGAATACCGTAATTTCTTCTACAAATCCAAGGAAATGGGACGCTACATTGTAATGGACAATTCACTCCATGAACTTGGAGAAGCATATAACTCGGATCGTTTGATGCATTGGATAAACGAAATCAAACCAGACGAGTTTATTGTACCGGATGTTTGGGAGGATTATACATCTTCAGTTAGGAATGCAAAATTATGGTCTCAAGTTGAACTTCCCGATGGTGTTATAAAAGTAGCAGTAGTACAAGCAAAATCTATACATGAGGCTATACTTTGCGTTCAAGCATATAAAGACCTTAGATACAAGAAAATAGCATTCTCGTATGGTGCAGCCTATTACCATGAAGTATGCCCACATCCAAATGTTGATCTTGGAAAAGCAATTGGACGTTTCATGGTTCTTTCACAGTTATATAAAGAAAACATTCTAACCAAATTTGATCGTGTACATTTACTTGGAACAGCTTCCCCTATTGAATTCGGAATGTATAAAAACATTGAATGTATTGAATCAATTGATACCTCAAACCCAGTTATGGCGGCATTGGATGAAACCCCATACCATAAATTAGGTTTAACTACCAAACCAATAGCAAATATGAATCAACATCAGGATATAAGCATTGATCTTGTTAATTTATATATGCTAGAACATAATGTAAACATGTTTAAAAAAATAAATCAACTATAATTGGAATTTAAAAGTTTTTTTCTTATATTTATATAAAATAAAACAGTTATGAAATATTTAAGTTTATATGATTACCTAGGAAGAGCAGCAGGTGAAAAACTAGGTCTAGAAGTGGCAGCATCTGCTAAAAGCCAAGGAATTGAAATTAAAACAAGAGAAATTTCAAACCCAAAATTTGAAGGTACGGTATTTTTATACCCAAAAGATTTTCTTGAATTTTATTTTAGAGAACCAGATTCCATCCATATGGAAGATCTTCCGGGTCAAATTAACTATAATATTGACGATGATGATTTACCTTTTTAATTATGGGAAAAGAGACATTTGAGGAGTATAGAAAACTCTGGAAATTAGAGTGGTATAATCATTGGAGACTCTTGGATATTGACTTTGAGGCTTATATGTTAATGAAAGGTTTACCAAAAGAAGAATTTGATAAATTAAATAATGAAAACAATGGAGAAAAAATATCCGAACAACAGTAATGTTTTAGATAAAGAATGGCATGACTTGATCTTAAAATTGTTAAGACCAACATCCCGTTTACGTTTATCAAATGAAGATGAAGAAATAATAAGAAAAATAGCAAGTAAATTATGAAACACGTAGTAGTATCCCTATCTGGAGGAATGGATTCCAGTACACTGTTACTTCGTTGCTTGAAAGAGTACGATACAGTAACAGCAATTTCATTTGATTATGGACAAAAACATCGAGTTGAGCTTGAACGTGCTCAATCGCTAGTAGATTATCTATGTTACAAATATGATATTAAATATCGTGTTATCAAATTAGATGGCTTAACAGATCTACTTAACTCAGCACTTGTAACAGGTGGAGATGAAGTACCTGAAGGACACTATGCTGAAGAAAATATGAAAGCAACAGTTGTTCCAAACAGAAACAAAATATTTGCCTCCATTGTACAAGCAGTTGCACTTTCAATTACAGATAAAACAGGTGAACAATGTGATATTGCTTTAGGAATACATGCAGGCGATCATGCAATTTATCCTGATTGCAGACAGGAATTTAGAGACGCTGACGATCATGCTTTCCGAATTGGAAATTGGGGGTCTGAAAAAGTTGGTTACTTTACACCATATCTTGAAGGAGATAAATTTACCATTTTACAAGACGGTGAAATACTCTGCAATGAATTAGGGCTTGATTTTAATGAAGTATATAAACGCACAAATACAAGTTATAAACCAATCCAAATCATTTCATCTTCAGGCGATAATTGGTTCTCCGATTACAAATCAGCTTCATCAGTTGAGCGAGTAGAAGCATTTATTAAATTAGGTCGCCCTGATCCTGTTAGATATGCTGATGGAACAGGTCCTGTAACTTGGGAACATGTAGTAACTGAAGTAACAAAAGTATTAGAAACACATAATAATTAATATGGCAAGATATATTTCAACAAAACTATTTGAAAATTATTCCGTTGCACTTAGACAATGGAGAGCATCTCACTCACATTGTGAACTCCTTCACGGGTACGCCCTGAAATTTAAAGTATGGTTTGCTTCAAACGAACCTGATATCGACAAACAACTAGACGATATGAATTGGATTGTTGATTACGGAGGTTTTAAAACACCACCTAAAGGTAATGGTTTGAAAGATTGGATGAACTATATGTGGGATCACACATTGTTAATTGAAAAAGATGATCCATACCTAGATTTCTTTGAATCTGCAGCAATGGAAGGACTTTGTGCTTTACGTGTTATGGATAAAATGGGAGCAGAATCATGTGCAAAACTAGTGTACGATAAATTCAATGAAGTGCTTTCTAAAACAGATGCCGGTAGATGCAAATGTATTAAAGTAGAGTGTTTCGAAAACGATAATAATAGTTCAATATATGAAGAGTAAAACTGCAAAATAGCATCTATGTCTTTTGTACTTTTCATATATTTATAATAAAACAATATGTTGAGAAATACAAAAATATATTTAGTAAGTGGATGTTATGGGGATTGGAATAATGTTTATATAGGAAAAACTATAAATAAATCTAGAAAAAATGACCATAAAAGAAAATATGGTAAGGATATTGATTTTGAAATTCTTGAAGAGATAAAAGGTACTGATAAAGAATTTTGGAAACCTCGTGAATCATATTGGATCAAATATTATCAAGATTTAGGTTTTATAGTTTTAAATAAACAACTTAAAGGAGGGAGTGGAGTTGAATATCATACAGATGAATCAAAAAATAAAATTAAACAATGGAACCAAAAAAATAGACCCCGTGTGAGAAAAGATATTGAAGATAAAAAATTAGACATTATAGAACAATATAAATCGGGGGATGGTGTCCATATTATAAGCTCTCAATATGGATGTCATCCTGATGTCATTAAACGAATTTTAAGGGAAAGTAATACACCTTTTAGAACTCCATCCGAGTCACAGAAATGTAGAAAAGGTGAAAAAAGGAGGAAGGATCTTTGGGACAATCAAGAAAAAATAGTAAATTTATATTTATCTGGTAATAGTTTTGAAAAAATTGGAAAATTATTTAATACTAGTGGTGTTCAAATCAAATTAATCTTAAAACAAAAAAACATATTATGAAATTAAATCTAGTAAAAGGAGGAATATTCCCTATAAAAGATAACCTAGAAAATGACTCTACAGGATTCCAATATTCAGGAACATTCCAAGGTGAAGGCAAATTAACAGGCACATCATGTCTTTTTATTCGCACTTCAGCGTGTAATTTACGATGCGCTTGGGTAGGTTTAGATGGAAAAGGATCACCATGTGATACTCCATATTCATCTCATCACCCTGAAAAAAACAGAATGGAGGTAGATGATATCATAGAAGTAGTAATAGAAAATACTAAAGATCAAAATATTAAACATATTGTAATTTCTGGAGGTGAACCTACAATGCAGACTGAAGCTTTAGAAGAACTTTTAGAAAAATTAAAAAAACTAGGATATCATACAACTATTGAAACCAATGCAACTATTTACTCAGAAAAAATAAGTTTAAATACTGATTTAGTTTCAATGTCTCCTAAATTATCTACATCAACCCCATATCAAGCTAACCTTAAAGAAACAGGAATCAAATATAGTGAAAAATGGGCTGAAAAACATGAAAGAGATAGAATTAATATCCCTGTTATCCAATCATTTTTAAATGATAAAATTTCAGGTTTTAATGATTCCCAATTAAAATTTGTAGTAGCCACAGACCAAGATATTATAGAAATTGAAGAAATTTTAAATCAATTAAAAGGTTGGGAACCATCAGATATATGTTTAATGCCTGAAGGGGTAGATGTAAATACTTTAAATTCAAGAACTGGTTGGATTGCCGAACAAGCTATTAAACGAGGGTGGAGATTTTGCCCAAGGCTACATATTATGATGTTTGGTAAAAATAGATATGTTTAATACTAAAAGAGAAGTTTAATATAAAATTAAAAAAAGATGGATGAAATAATAAACCTAATTGGTAGAGCTTGGGATGAATCAGGATATAATATGGAAACTACTCAAGAGATCCTAAGTAGTATTAAAGAAGCACTACTCGAACAAGGCATCGTAGTTGAGATGATTGTAGTTGCTGATGATAATAATTATGACCTAATAGATAAATAATATGTATTGGACACAGACAACAACATTTGGAGATTATCAAATTAATTATATTATAGTAAAATGAAACAAATTCTATATTTTAGTGCGGGGTGGTGCTCTCCTTGCAAACAATTCAAACCCGTAATGGAATCTTTACAATCCGAAATGTCAATCACTTTTATTGATGTAGATACTTTCCCTCAGTCCGCTGCTGCATGGAACGTAAGAAATGTTCCTACAACTATTTTAGTTGAAAATGGAATGGAAAAAGGTAGATTGCTTGGGGCAAAATCAAAAGATGAAATTCGAGCTTTATATAAGGGATAATATGTATAATAAAATATTTACATGAGCTTAACTTTACGCCAAAATCTAGATAGACCACTTACCATCCAAGAAATGGATGGTAACTTTATTTATTTGAGTTCTTCTATTGCCTCTGGAAGTGGTGCTTCTTTTCCATTCACAGGAAGTGCTGGGATAAGTGGAAGTGTAGTAATAAACTCTACTTTAGAAATTGGAACTGGAGCTGGTACTGGTTTGAACAATATTGCTTTAGGCCAAAGTGCATTAACTGATAACACAACCGGATATAACAACGTTGCTTTAGGTCCAAATGCTTTATCAAATAACACAACAGGATATAACAACGTTGCTTTAGGGGCAGTAGCTCTAGCTTTAAACACAACCGGATATAACAATATTGCTTTAGGCCCAAATGCCTTACAAGATAACACAACCGGATATAATAATATTGCTTTAGGATCATCAGCTCTAGCTTTAAATACAATAGGAAGTTTTAATATTGCTTTAGGTGAAAGTGCTCTACAGAATAATACATCAGGAAGTCAAAACATTGCTTTAGGTAACCAAACTCTTTCCGGAAACACAACAGGAAACAATAATATTGCTTTAGGATATTTTTCATTATTCGCCAATACAACCGGAAACCAAAACATTGCTTTGGGTCAACAAACTTTGCGTTACAACACAACAGGAAACTATAACGTTGCTTTAGGTTATAGAGCTTTACAACAAAATACAGAAGGAAACCAAAACATTGCTTTAGGCACAAATTCTTTATCAAATAACACCTCAGGTTCAAACAATATTGCTTTAGGCCCAAATGCTTTACTTAATAATACAGAAGGATATTCCAATATTGCTTTAGGTAACCAACCTCTTTCCCAAAACACAACAGGACATAGCAATATTGCTTTAGGTGATAGTGCATTAAATTACAATGCTATAGGAAACCATAATATCGCTTTAGGTCAAAATGCATTAACATCTAACATATCCGGATCATATAACGTTGCTTTAGGCCAAGGTGCTTTACAAAACAATACATCAGGCTCATTTAATACAGGTTTAGGATACAACACTCAAACAGGTAATTTTTCCGGCTCAGTTATACTTGGAGCAGCTGCTGCAGCAACAGCAAACGGACAATTTGCTTTAGGATCTTCAACCCACCCAATTGGTCCAATTGCAACAGAAGCATTAACCTCAAATAAAACCCTTGAGATAAACTTAAACGGTAATTTATATAAAGTGTTATTGTATAAAGCTTAAAATTAAAATTTTATGATAAAAAAGGTTTTCTTCAACTCCTCTCTCCCACGTGCAGGGTCAACATTGTTACAAAACGTGTTAATGCAAAATCCTGAAATATATTCAACACCAACCTCTGGGGTTGTTGAATTTTTACTTCAAGCACGAACAATCTATTCAACAAGTGATGCTTTTAAAGCACAAGATCCACAAGAAATGGAAAAAGCATTTCATGGTTTTTGCAGAGCGGGTTTGTATGGGTATTTTGGTGCTATAACAGATCGTCCTTATGTTATAGACAAAAGTAGAGCATGGACGGGTAACTTCCGTTTTGCAAACTTTATTGAACCTGGAGCAAAAGCAATTGTGATGGTTCGTGATTTGAGGGGCATATTTGCCTCTATGGAAAAAAACTACAGAAAAAACCCACATAAAGATCCATTGATTGTAAACGGAGCCGAACTTAAAAATATGACAACAGATTCTCGTTTACAACATTTTTCTGTTGCTCCACCCGTTGGCCCTGCTTTAGAATGGCTAAAAGATGCTATACAGCAAGGATATGATAGTCATATGCTTTTTATACGGTTTGAAGATTTCACCACAAACCCAGAGGCAGAAATGCAACGTATCTACAATTATCTTGAAATTCCATATTTTAAACACGATTTTGAAAATGTAGAACAACTTACACACGAAAATGATGTAATACATGGAATATTTGGAGACCATAAAATTCAATCTAAAATTCAACCTGTAGCACAAGACTATGCTAGTATTTTAGGTTTCAAAAATTGTGATTTAATCAAGCAAAGTTACGCTTGGTTCTTTGAAAAATTCAATTACAGATAAAAATATTTGGAGGAGCGAAAGTTCTTTCATACATTTCAATAAAATTAAAGTTATGGGAAGAGGCAGACCTTCTAAAAAAACCGCACCAAAAACACCTATAGTAAGAACAGGCAGACCTGTATCTGAAAAAATTGTTACTTGTGTTGTTTATAAAAAACCAAAGGGTAAAAAACACTTTTTAAATACTTATATAAATTATGAGTTGGATGCTATCATTTCCAACCGTAAACATACTCCTCTTATACCAGATGATTGCGAAATCGTTGATATTGGTATAGGAAAATCGTTTATTGAACGCTATAAAAAGCAATTTAATATAAAGGAAATAACAATCAAAGATTAATATGACAGAAAAACGTAAAAAAGAATACACTAATCTAGAGTGTGTGCAAGAAGGATTTGCAAATGGTGTTGCACCTGGTTTTCCCCTAACTGAAGAGCAAAAGTGGGATATGGTAGATAAAGCAGAAAAGGCATACGGAGAATTTTTGGATGCACTTGGAGTGGATTGGAGAAATGATCCAAACTCATCCGAAACACCACGTAGGATAGCTAAAAAATATGTATTTGAACAATGGAAAGGCCGATATGATGCTCCACCTTCAATTACATCATTTCCAAGTGATAACTATGATGGGTTGGTTACAGAATGTAATATACCACTAACAAGTATGTGTAGCCACCATCATGAGAGTATTTTAGGTCGAGTTCATATTTCTTATATCCCTGGGAAAGAAGGTAGAGTGATTGGTTTATCTAAATTAAATCGAATTGTAGACCATTTTGGACGTAGAGGGGCTATTCAAGAACAGCTTACCATGGCTATCCATCAAGCAGTAAATAAAGTATGTGAGGGAAACATTGGAGTAGCAGTACAAATAGTTGCTTCCCATCAGTGCGTTTCTTGCAGAGGCACAAATCATCAGGGCGCCTCCATGATCACTACCAAACTTTCAGGAAACTATTTTACTAGACCTGAGGTAAGAAATGAATTTTTTGATGCTATAAAATCTGCTCATATGATGTTGTGATATTTGTTTGTACTTTTATTCTTTTTTACATATTTATAATCAAATATAATATTATGAATAATAAAAGTATTACTAAAAAGATTCAAATAGGAGATAAAATAGGGGATTGGGAAATATTATCCCATCCCCTAAAACTCCAAGATAAATCATATAGATCTATTTTAGTTAAATGTAAATGCGGAAATGAACAATATATTTCTTTTCCTTCATTGTATCAAAAAACTAGCACCAAATGTTTATCTTGCAATAAAAAAGAAAAAAAACAACTCCGAGACATCCCCATAGGGACCCAATATGGAGAATGGACTGTAACCGGGGAAAGTTTTATAAAAGGTAAATCAACATTTATCCCTGTAGTATGTTCATGTGGTTTTAAAACCAATATTAATAAAGGATCTCTTGTTAACCCTAAATCAAGTATGTGTTGTTCATCATGTGCTTCATTTAAAGGAGTTGGTGATTTGTCTGGTGCTTACATAACAGAAATGAAAAGGAATGCCAAAGATAGGGGGCTAGAATTTAAAATCACTACCCAATACATATGGGATCTCTTAGTTTCACAAAATTTTAAATGTGCCCTAACAGGAGAACCAATAACGGTTAGTAAAAATTGGAGAAAGTATGAATTTACAGCATCGTTAGATAGAATAGATTCAACAAAAGGGTATATCCCTGAAAATGTACAATGGGTCCATAAAATTGTCAATCGCCTTAAATCTAACTTTCAAGAAAGTGATTTGCATTTTTGGGTAGAAAAAATTTATCTCCATAAAAAATTATTGGAAACCTAAAAAATAATTCATATACTAAATATATGACAAAAGAAGAAATTTTGGCTCTAATAGATGCAGAATTGCAAGGCAATCTTAAAGTTCTAATAGATCCGAAACAAAAAGATAGTTTTTCCCAAGCTCGAATTAACACTTGGAAAGACTTAGTAAAAGAAAGAATATATTATCATTTAATAGAAAACAAGTTATGACACCACTAGAAAAAAAACAAGACGAACTCATTCAACTTTTGAGAAACCAAGCCATAGATTTATCTATAATGTCCAAAATTGAGTTTGGTGATGACGTAATAGCAGAAATTAAAAGACTCCAACAAGAAATATCTAATCTAAAACAAAACTATGTCCCTTTCATTTCAGAAGTTGAAGAGTTTAATGCAGTGATGGGAAAACCCAATAATTATAACCCGGTCATTCCCGATGAGAAGGAGTGGATGTTTGTTTATAATTTTATCTTGGAGGAGCTTGAAGAATATAAACACGCGTGCGAAACGGGGAACATTGTTGAAGTTCTTGATGCTCTATGTGACATTACCTACGTTTCATTGGGTAACGGAGCTATGCTACATGGTCTTAAGGATAAAGTATGGCCCGCATATCAAGAAGTACAAGCCTCGAATCTTAGCAAGGCTTGTTCAAGTGAAGAGGAAGCACAAGCTACCGTTAGAGTACGGTCCGAAGAGCAAAAAGCGGAGTGCCACTATGAAAAGGTTGGAGAATATTATATCGTCTATAGAACGCACGACAGAAAAGTAATGAAAAACATTAATTACTTTAGACCTGACTTAAGTAAATTTTTCTAATATTTATAATAAAATATTTAAAAAATGACCCAAGAACAACTTAGAATGCAAATGTTGGCTGGTATAATCACAGAAGGGCAATACAAAGCTAAAATTAATGAAAATGAAGATGATAATGACCCAAGTTCATTTGATGTTAATCAAGATTGGAATTCATTAAATATATTAGGATCTGAAACTGACCATCAAGGTGAATGGGTAATGTTTGCTGATCCTGAAGATCCATATTTAGATGAAGAAGGATATAGTTTTGCTATTGAAAAAAGACAAATAGATCAAGTAGCAAATGGAGAAAAAATAGGAGTTGAAGATGGATCTAGTGTCTCTCATTACATGACTTCTCAAGATGCTAAAAATATCCTAAGCCAAATTTAAAATAAAATTTAAACTCCTACAGAAAAGCTTGCCTACCAGCAGGCTTTTTCGTATCTTTATACAAATTAAGTTTATGTACCAAGCAATCTATTATAATCGCCAACCCGGAGACGATCAATACCATTACTATATACGTGATGATAAAAAAGGTATTAATTGTTTTCAATATTGGCCCACAGTCTATAAATTAGATGACGAGGGAGAATTTGAAACATTATTTGGAGAACGATGCTCCCCACTTCAGGGCAAATATGATAGAAAAGACCCCACTATTTTAGAAAAAGATATTGATCGTGAACTAGTATTGTTACGAGACGTATATTATAAAACAGATAATATGCCCTCGTATCACAATATTGTTTATTTAGATATTGAGATTGAAATTTTAGGTGCACTTACCCCACAAACCATCAAAGAAGCAAACGCTGAAATTACAGCCATTGCTTTGATTGATACTTCAACCCAAGAAAAAATATGTTTTATTTTAGATAAACAAAACAAAATAGAGGAAATAGATTCAGATGGTAAAAAAGTTATACCTTGTATG
>Ga0315900_10012265_pt1 | contig 10534 bp, 16 predicted proteins | sample LakEriMetagenome_FD_203521 | JGI IMG/M metagenome (GOLD analysis project Ga0315900, IMG submission 203521) | Freshwater fungal communities from buoy surface, Lake Erie, Ohio, United States - Buoy 12 MA114 | ecosystem: Environmental > Aquatic > Freshwater > Lake > Lake biofilm | place: USA: Lake...
GAATCTTCATCTGTCCATGTTCCCTTAATTTGGTTTTTCACTGCGCTGATTGCTTGCCACAGAACTCGGTCCTGGTCGGAGAGTCGCACCCATACGTCCCAGTTTGACCGCAAGGCGTCGAACTCCTGTGGCTTGTTGTTCGCCTTGATCAAAGCCCGCTTCATTAGTCCTTCCTCCGCCATCAACATAACGGTATTCAGTAGGCGCATTCTTTCGCGCTGTTGCGGTGTCACGACTGTAAACTCCATTGGTTCCGACGACGTACCTGTAGCCTTCTTCCTGTAACCACTTCGCCGCCGCCTTTATGCTGGCGAAGGCGGCGAGTGGGCGCCAGGCTGGTTGGCTGATGTCGTCCACCTCCACAAACAGGTCAGTTTGCGAAGGGATGTTGCTGGTCATTTTGATGGACACGCGGACGGTGTTCATGCGATTTTCTTTGTTTGTTGGTTGGTTTTTTGAGCAACCGTCCATTTCCCAGAATTAAGGCGGTAATTAGCCATCTCAATTGAACCGGTAGACCGCCCTAAGATTTCAGCGACTTCTGACACTGTTTTGCCGCGCTTATTCAACGTTTTCAGTAATTCTATTTCTTGCTCTTGCCAGTATTTCGGGCGTTGCTTTTTCTGCGTTATTGGCGCAGGCAAAAGTTCAATCTTTTGGATTTCACGTTCTCCTAGGAACGCCACCATTTCTTTTGCCAAGGTGATAGCTTCTTTTGGGGTAGAGGCTTTATCAAAAGCCATCTTCAAGATTTCCATCTTATTCATTACCGGGTTCTCCACTTGCTGTTGCGATGCCTGCTGCTTTTTGGCGGGCAGCAGCTTCCGCCTCCATCAGTCCCCACTTCAACTCATCCCGCACCTTGGCGAGACTGTCATAGGAACCATTCGAGAAACAGAAATCATCCGCATACTGAATGCGAACCAGTTCGTTCTCAGCTATCGCCAGCTTGGCGCGCAGGGTTTCTATATCGCTCAATTCATGTCCTCCTTCACAAGATGCTGAATGGCATCCGTCAGCAAATCCGCTGACCGCTTTGCGACGCTGTTCTCTGTTCCGTGGTCCGTAACATCGTAAATGAAGCAGGCTAAAGCCATGGTGGCAGCGAATATGACGTCACTCACATTTTCGCCGTTGCCGTTCTCGAAGATTGCGCGCTTCATTTTCTCTGACACCTCGGACAGGTGTTCCGCCTTTGCGTCGCTCATGCGCCAGCCATCGCAAACAGAACGATGAGCAACAGCAGACACGCGGCAAAGCCCAAGCCTTGCAGGACGGCTAAAATCCACCAGGCGGCGGAGCGATGTTTCAAGTAATCCATGATGGTTCCTCTTGCGTTGCAGGCTTGATTGCCTGGACATGACGAAAACACGGACTAAAAACTACGTCAAGTGAAAAAATGCGCTTGACACGAAAAATTATGAGGCATAGGATTCGCCTTATGGATCACCTCCCCTATCGAAAGCTGTTGCAGCAGAACGGCTACACGCTCCGCGATCTGGCTGAGGCGGCTGGCGTATCAACCGCCACCGCCAGCCGGTGGCTTATCTGGCTGACATATCGCGGTGAATATGGGGGTATTGCGCCGCCTATCGTGCGGCTGATACCTGTTATTGAAATGTGCGCTACCGATGAGGTAACGCCAAACCAGATTTGGGCACATATCTGTACCGGACATCGTGACGGACATTTGCCCTCCAAGGATGCGCGCGATGAGGTAGCGCGAAACAAGATTTGGGCAAATATCTGTACCGGACATCCGGACGGACATTTGCCCGAAAAGGCTGCGCGCGATGAAAACTAGCCTCCCACTCATCGCGCGCCCGGAAGCCTGGCGCGACTACGAACCCGCGACGGGCTTCCGGTCAAATCCGCACGGTGCGGATACCTCCGCCAGCACTTTCAATATCCCCTCCCGAACTGTGCTGGCGGGGGTTCAACCGTGAGAACCTGTATCACCATTCCTATCGAACCCGTTGCCAAGGGGCGCCCGCGATTCGGCAAGCACGGCGCCTATACGCCAGCCAAGACCCGGAAGGCAGAGGAAACAATTCGGGCATTTATTTCCCCTTTCGAGTCGTTTGGCTCCGTGCCGGTCTGTGTTGATGTCATGGTTCTGATGCCGATCCCGAAATCCTGGCCGAAGAAAAAGCAGGAAGCGGCGCTGGCGGGCGACATTGAACACACAGGCAAGCCCGATCTGGACAACCTGGCGAAACTGGTCCTCGATGCCGCCAACGGCATCCTGTGGGACGACGATAGCCAGATTATCAAGCTACACCTTTCAAAGATGTACTCGGGCAAGCCCGGTTATATCCTAATCATCGAGGCAAACCCGTGACCCAAGACCCCTTCGCAACGCATGGCATTGGCCATTTATCCGCCAGCAGCCTGAACACATACGCCAGCCAGCCCGCCGCCTGGGCCATGTCCTACCTGTTGAAGCGGCGCCTGCCGGTGGGGGCTTCGGCCCATCGCGGTACCGCCATTGAGGCAGGCGTATCGGCGGGTCTGTTCGATCCGGCCAAGCCGGTGGAAGATTGCATCGCCATTGCTCTGGCCGAATATGACAGGCTGACTGCCTTATCTGGCGATCCCCGCCGGGAAGCGCAGCGTAAAGTGGTGCAAGATACCGTACCCGTAGCACTCACGGAACTTCGCCAGTATGGCATCCCGACTGCGCCGGAAGAAGGCCAGCACCAGCACAAGATCAGCAAGCCACTAGGCGAGGGTCTGCCCGATCTGGTGGGATATCTGGATTTCTATTGGGAAAATCATGGGCTGGTGCTGGACCTGAAGACCACGGAACGGGTGCCGGGCCAGATTTCCAGCAGCCATGCGCGCCAGGGCGCCGGGTATGTGGTGAATACTAATCAAATCTGCCGATTCGCGTACTGCTCACCAAAGAAGGTGGCGGTGTATCAGCTTGAAGGGGTGGCGGATCACTGGGCGCACCTTCAGGCTATTGCCAACCGGCTGCGCCGGTTCCTGGCGATCTCGGCGGATAAGAATGAATTAATCAGTTTGCTGGTACCGGATGTAGATAGTTTCTACTGGTCCGATCCAGCCGCAGAGGCAGCCCGTAAGGAAATCTACGGGATGTAAACACGAAGCGCCAACGTGTTCAAATTTGGCGCATTTTTAGACATCTGGAGCATTTAGATGGGTTTAGGTCTTTCAATTGGTGGCAGCGAAACCGCGAGCGGTGATTTCCTGCCCTTGGTCAACTACAACGCCAAAGCCGGGCGCCTTAAGTTCAGCCAGCGCGTGGAGGTCAACGGGCGCTGGGAAAAGCAGGAAGAAGATGTTTCCTTCCAGCAGCCTGCCTTCGTCGCGGATATGGAGAATATCCAAGTTGGGTGGCTGTTCTTCAAGGCAGGCATGGCGCCAGTAAGGTCGCTGGTGAAGATTGGCCAGCCTCTGCCCCCGTGCCCGGTTGGCGATTACGGGGTGGACGAACGCGGCAATGCCGCCAAGCCAAAGCAAGGCTTTGCCATGCGTCTGTTGGATGGTAACCGGACTGTCCGTGAGTTCAGCAGCAACGCCAACGCGGTTCTGGCTGCGATTGACACCCTGCATAGCCAATATGAAGCTGCGCCGGAGAAAGCCCAAGGGCTGCTGCCGGTGGTTCAGTTCCAAGGTGCGACGGAGGTGAAAGGCAAACATGGTTCAAACTACACCCCGAACTTCGCGATCATTAAGTGGGTTCCGCGTCCGGCAGAATTGGGCGCGCCTGTGGCGGCTGCAACGCCAGCTATGGCAGCACCTCACGCCCCGAGCGCGCCTGCGCTACCTCCGCCAACGCCGCAAGCTGCTAAACCCCTACCGTTCTGATGCCTAGGGTTCCCGCAACATTTACGAACTGCGCGGTTTGTCGGTGGTACGTTCCAGCCGACAGCCGCCAGGGCGAATGCCGCTTCCAACCAGTGGGCGGTAACTATCGCTGGGCAATGACTAAGCCCGATGATTGGTGCAGCCACGCAACACCATGGAAGGTGAAAGTGGCTGGACCGCCAGTGATGGACGAAGATTAACAACACAAAGGCGGCAATTAAACGATTGCCGCCTTTCCTTTCGCAAGAGAACGAGGAAACAATGTGCATCCCACTCAAAGACCCAGAGTACCCGCCACACAGCGAATATCCGGGGAAGCAGCCATGTCACTGACCGCACCAAGCCTATCAGCGCCAGCCCTGGAATGGGCGCTATATTACCTGCGTCGCGGCTGGTCCGTGGTGCCCGTGCGGCGCGGTGAGAAGATACCCGCACTGCCATGGCACCAATTCCAAAACCGCCGGGCGACAGAAGCAGAGGTCCGTGATTGGTTCTCCGATCCCACCATGGGGGTTGGCATCGTTACCGGCGCCATCAGTAACCTGGTCGTTTCCGATTTCGATGGCGACATTGGCGCCGCCACAGAACAGCAACTGCTGCCGCGACTCGGGGTTGGCCCGGTGGCACTGACCGGGGGCGGCGGGTGCCACAGGTTCTTTTCCCATCCTGGGAAGAAGGTTCCTACGCGCACCGGCATCCTGCCGGGCATGGATATCCGGGGCGATGGCGGCTTTATTGTCGCACCGCCCAGTGTCCATGCGTCCGGGCGCCAGTACTCTTGGGATGTGGATGCCCATGTGGATGACCTGGGGCTGCCCAGCCTGACCGATTCGATGGTGGACCTGATCTGCCAGGACGTTATCCACGGCACCGGCGCCGTGACGCCAGTTACCCATGCGCCGGGGCCGCTGGGCTTGCCCGGCCAGATCACGGACGGGCGAGAGCAGTATATGCGGGACACCGTCCTGGCAGTGGTCGCCGATCTGAAAGCCAAGCTGGGGCGCCTGCCAACCGAGGAAGAAGTGGTGGCAGAGGGCTGGCCACAATACGCCGCAAAGGTCGATTTCCGGCGTCCTGGACGGGGCGAAGCAGAGTTCCGTATGAAGGTGCGATACACGCTGGAAAGAGCCGCCAGAGGGCTTGTGAAGGTGGATAGGGCAGTAACAAAGCCCGTAACAAGCCAGCAAGAAGGTGTTACGGGCAATGTTACGCCCAATGGCGGATTGCCGCTGGTCTATTTCAACAACATCCACCCCAATCTCGACGCCGCCGATTTCGTTGAAGGACTGCTCACGGAAGCTGGGATGTCCGTCACCTACGGCGAAAGTAACTGCGGCAAGACGTTCTTTATGACCGATCTTGCCCTGCACGTTGCCCTGGGCATCAAATGGAACGGGCGAACCACCGAACCGGGTGGCGTGATCTACTGCGCCCTGGAAGGTAGTCACGGCATCTCCAACCGCGTCGCTGCCTTTAGAAAGCACCTCAACCTAGAAGGCGAGGAAATCCCCTTCGCCATCATCCCCGTATCCATCAACCTGTTGAACCCCGAAGCCGACACCGAAAGGCTGATCGACGCCATCAGGCGGGCCATGGAGGAGATGAAGGTTCCGGTGCGGCTGGTGGTGCTGGACACACTGTCCCGCGCCCTGGCGGGCGGGAACGAGAACGCGCCAGACGATATGGGCGCTTTAGTCACCAACATTGACCGCATCAGGCAAGCTACAGGCGTCCATATCAACGCCGTACACCATTCAGGCAAGGACACCGCCAAAGGGGCGCGCGGGCATAGCCTGTTGCGGGCCGCGACGGATACCGAGATCGAAATCACCAAGGCAGGCAAGGACAGCCCGTCCGTCGCCAGCGTGAAGAAGCAACGCGATCTTGAGATAGAAGGCGAGTGGGTATTCAAACTCCAGACCATCGAACTAGGCCGCAACCGGCGGGATAAACCCGTCACCAGTTGCATCGTGGTCGCCGCTGATCCAGCAGACGTAAAACCACGCGGCCCCAAACTCAATATGTGGGAAAAGATGGCAATTGAAAACATCAAAGAAATGATTAGCCGTTATGGTCAAGAAAGTTGGGGTGATCTACCTAGAGGGAAAGTATTGACGGAAGAACATTGGCGTAACAAGTGGTTTGTTACGGCCTCCATCGATAATCCGGGTAAGAAGCGCGTAACATGGAAACGGACAAAAGACAGACTAATCGAACTCCGCATGGTGGGGCATAGCAATGGATATGTGTGGCTTGTTCAAGAGGATAGCGAGGTTAGTTAAGATGGCGTGGGAAGATAGGCGTAACACCGTAACACGCGCCGTAACACGTTGTTTTTTACTTTGTTACGCCATCCGGGCAGCTTACCGTAACACCGTAACACCCGTAACACACACCTTTAGGTGTGTTACGGTGTTACGGTTACGGGTAAGCCCCTGACTTGGGAGAGAGAGGAAAGATGGTGAAAGAAGAAATTACCCCGCCACTCACAGAGGCGAATGGCGAATGGGTTTGGCGCTCTCGGATGGCGGGTGCGCTGGATACACTGGTGGCGGGGCTGGAAAGAGAATGGGGGTTTGATCGGCTCCCGCGTCTGGTGTCAGCGGAGACACGGGAGCGGTTCGTCAGCGCCCAGGATATGCACCGGCAGGCGACAATGGCGGGTGAGGATATGGCGGAACTGGACGCCATGATGATGCGGGCCTGGCGGGCCTTGGAAGCGGAGGCTCGGGCTGCTGGGTATGAACCGCTTCCGGGGCCGCTGGTGACTGTGCAGGCGGATGAGGTGGAGCGGGGCACCATTTGCATCTGTCAGGATGATACCCATGCACAGGCGGTCCTGGCGCGGGCTAAGGCGGAAGGGTGGAACGCGGAGGCTTGGACGGTGGAGGAGGTGGGGCGGGTTCTGAAGGGGGCTTCACCTATCGCAGAAATCAAAGCTGCATTTCCGAAAGCGAAGGTGGTAAGACGGGGGCAATTGATCGAAGATGAAATCCCGATCTAATGTTGAGCATGAGCCGGGCATTCGAGGCAGAACGCATAGACTTCGGGCCGGATATTCAGGAAGGCGATATAACGGTGTCTGAGCGGTTTTGGGTGCCTGATGCTATGTTGGGTAGGGGGATGATTACAGAGGCCCTACACGCGGCTGCAAAGCGGTTTAGGGACGATTACTATGCGGGGCAGGCTGGGAGGCTTGGGGCGCGTGAGGCGTTTGCACGGGCTTCTAGGGCGGTTGGTAGTGCTGCTATGCCTGCGCTGGCTTGGACGGTTCTTAGCCATGGCACGGTGACGGGCTGGGCTGAGTGCAAAGGGATTGAGATGGCTAAGGCGGCTGGGCAAGTGGTGCAGGCGCTGGAACGGTTGGGGGCGCACTATGAGCGCACCTGAATGGCGAGAGGGGTATGATGTGGGTAGGTTGACGCCGATTTGGTTGCCGGAAGATCACATGCCGCGCATCCTCGAAATGATATCTCGGGGCGTTTTAATGATTGATATCATTAAGATGGAGGGCATGCCTTCATGGTGTGTGATCAATGGATGGCTGCAAGACCCGGAGTGGCAGGCACAGTACGCGCGGGCGCGCATGCAGATGGCACACGTCGTTGCCGAGACAGCCATCAAAGAGGCAACCGAAAATAATACGGACGATCCGCAGCGCGCCCGGTTAAAATTTGACGCAAGGCGCTGGTATGTCGGAAAGATTGCGCCCAGGGTTTATGGCGACAAGGTACAGCATCAGGTGGAAGTGGGCGAAAGCTACGTTGAAGCCCTGCGCGTTGCGTCCCAGCGCATAAATCAGCGGATCAAAGAAGAAAAGCAACGAAATCAAATAGTTGACGTTGATCCAGAGACAGGCGACGTTATCCAGAAAATAGGAAATGATGCCGTTACAAGCAAACAGAAGAAACGAACGAAATCAAAGGGTTAGCGTGGAATTTTACATAATGGACCTTATGCGGTTCCAGGGTTCTGGGTGCCGGGCGCTGCCAGCTACCCCCTACCCCACCCCCCCTTCAAAAATCGCGGGGGGCGGGCTGGTGGCAGGATATGTATGTTTACACCCCCCCCGTGGGGTGGGGGCAAAAAGGCAAAACGTCCCTTTACCCCCCGTGAAAATTTAGGATAGAATCAGGCTCTCATGGCAGGCAGACCCAAACGGCGGGCTAGATTAGCAGCGGAGGCAGCGGCGCGAGCCGCTGCCGAAGCGGAGACCAATGGCGGCGCCCCACCAGCCGAAACCATTTCGCTGACATCAGCAAAATGGTCTGAAGCACCCCCACCCCCTGCCGCCCCGACTGCCGACGAACAGGCGGCGATCATTGAGCAACTGGCGACAGACCCGGTGTTGTTCGTCGAATCCATGCTCGGCGCCACCCCGCAAAAGTGGCAGGCGGACGCTCTCAGGGCCATCGCCAGTAATGACCGTGTGGCGATTCGCTCTGGCCATGGCGTCGGCAAAACCGCGTTCTTGTCCTGGCTGGTGTTGTGGTGGTTGCTCACGCGGCTTCCCACCAAGGTGGTCTGCACTGCCAACACGGCGCACCAGTTGTCGGACGTGCTTTGGTCTGAGATCGGCAAATGGCACCGCAAGCTGCCCGAGGGAATGCGGCGCTTGTTGGAGATCAAGTCGGATAAGATTGAACTCGCTGGCGTCCCCGACAGCTTTGCGGTGGCCAGAACCAGCCGCCGGGAACAACCGGAAGCCTTACAGGGGTTCCACTCCGAAAACCTCCTCTTTGTGATTGATGAGGCTTCGGGTGTGCCCGACATTGTGTTCGAGGTCGGCCAAGGCGCCTTGTCCACTGAAGGCGCCAAGGTGGTAATGACCGGGAACCCCACGCGCAGCCAGGGTTATTTCTATGATGCGTTCAACAAGAACCGCAAGCGGTGGTGGGGCAAGCGGGTCAGTTGTCATGACGCGGACACGGTGGACAAGGCGTTTCTTGAGGATATGGCGTCCCAGTATGGCGACGGGTCAAACCAGTACCGGGTCCGTGTGTTGGGTGAGTTCCCCAGTGGCGACGACGATGCGTTGATTGCGCGCCATCTCATAGAATCTGCCACCACAAGACAGGTGGAACCCAGCCAGACGGCGCCCGTGGTGTGGGGTTTGGATGTGGCGCGGTTTGGCGATGACAGTACGACCTTGGCCAAGCGCCGGGGCAATGCGATCACGGAGCCGATTAAGATGTGGCGCGGCAAGGACCTCATGGAAACGTGCGGCATGATCAAGGTGGAGTGGGATGCGACGCCTGGCGGTATGCGGCCCCAGGAAATCTTGGTCGATGTGATTGGCCTTGGCGCTGGCGTGGTGGATCGGCTGCGTGAATTGAACCTCCCCGTCCGTGGGATCAACGTCGCTGAGTTGCCCGCCTTGGATGGGCACCGATTCAGCAGGCTACGGGACGAACTCTGGTGGAAGGCCAGAGAGTGGTTTGAGCAGCGGGATTGCACCATTCCCAATGACGAGGCTTTGGTGGATGAGTTGTGTGGTCCGCTGTACACGGTGACGAGTGCGGGCAAGATACAGATTGAGCCGAAGGCGCAGATGAAGCGCAGGCTAGGAAGATCCCCTGACAAGGCGGACGCGTTTTGTCTTACCTTCGCCACCACGGCGGCGGTAGCCAGTGGTGGTGGTGGGTATGCTATAAGGTGGGGCCAGCCAATCCGGCGGAATGTGAAAGGGGTAGTGTGATGAAGGAAGTGTGGGACAAAGATCGCCCGAAAGACCTCCCGAAGCCCAAGAAGTTATCGCCTGGCAAGAAAGCTGCGGCGATGTCCAGGGCCAAGGCAGCGGGGCGCCCGTACCCCAATCTAATTGACAACATGGCGGCGGCGAAGAAGAAGAAGTGAAGTACTATTGTATTTCGCTGCGAGAGACCCCGGAACGCACGGCGCGTGTTCAGCAGGAATTTGAGCGCGAAGGCGTTCCGGTAACTTGGGTTTGGGGCATCTACGGTAAGTCGATGCAGATCAAGTCTGAGATACCGATGCACTCGGATTACTTTGTGACGCGTGGTGCTACGGCGCTGGTGTTGAGCCATCATATGGCTTGGAACCTGGCGGAGCATGACCAAGCGGACGAGTTCATGGTGTTCGAGGATGATGTAGTATTACCGGAAAACTTTCTGGAAAAGTGGGCCGCTATCCGCGCCAAGGTGGATGAGGATGTGGATGGGGTTTACCTGCAGAGTTGCTGCGTTGACGATCAAAAGTGGAAACGCAAGCACAGGGATGAACTGTGGGATGTGAGATATCCCCTTTGCACGGCGGCTATTTGGTGGCGTGCCAGGGCTATTCCAACGTTGATTGAGTACACCAAGCCAGCGAATACGCCGGTTGATATTTTGCTGGAGCAGAAGGTGTTGCCCAAGCTGAAGGTGCTGACGGTGTTGCCCGAACTGGTCAGTCAGTTGACGTTGCAGGGTAAAATGTCGAGCGAGGTTCACGCATGAGTGATATGGCGCATTTGGGCGGCTACTATGAGGAAGGCGATGGGCACACGTTCACGCCGGACATTTGGGGCTGGCTGCTGTTGGAGTATGGCGTTGAGTCTGTGATTGATGTCGGCTGTGGCACGGCGGTCAATCTGAAGTGGTTCCAGGACATGGGGTGCCGGGTGTTGGGGGTAGAGGGGCACCCTGACGCTATTCTGAAGGCGAAGTGTGGGCCGATTATCTTGCATGACTATACCAAG
>Ga0315900_10012266_pt1 | contig 10534 bp, 8 predicted proteins | sample LakEriMetagenome_FD_203521 | JGI IMG/M metagenome (GOLD analysis project Ga0315900, IMG submission 203521) | Freshwater fungal communities from buoy surface, Lake Erie, Ohio, United States - Buoy 12 MA114 | ecosystem: Environmental > Aquatic > Freshwater > Lake > Lake biofilm | place: USA: Lake...
CAGCTTGCTCAACCTCACGGCGCTCCAATCCCGCATAGTGGGCACGATCGAACTCTCTGCGCTCGTTGTCATCATGCAACCACTGGTGCAACTGAGCGGCCACATCCATGATATCAACCGACGCATCGGCATCCGTCAACAACGGCAATATACGGGTGGCACTGTCGGATGGTTTGTCGCTCCACGTGCTACACAACAACGCACTCCATCCCAACGCATGAATGGTTTTGTGGATGAGTGCACGTGCATCGCCAACCGGCATGCTCATCACCAAACGCTGTGAGCGCACACGCACGGCCTTGAGCCCCATCTCAATGCGATGTGCCAACATGACCTCATCAGCTGCACGCAACAATCGGACTTTGCCGATTTCTTGCAGGTACATGCGGACCGGATCATCGAGTGAGATATCGCTGATAGGCGTGTCAATAAGTTCTTCTTCGGCAGGGAGGGAATCGTCACCAACAATACCAAACTGTGTGCTCGCAAAATCATGTGTACCGAGCACATCATCAGATTTCAGGAAAATATCGAGCTCGCCGCGGCCATCTTGTGGATAATCTGCACTGCCCATCACAGTGCCCCCTTAATAACGTGCATACCCACAGCAAATTGACTAGAATTCAGTGGCATCATCTGCCATGCATGCACCTTTGATGTATCACTTACCACGTCGTTGACTGATTGATGTACTGTTTCCATCAGGTATCCCTTAGCGTTACGCACAATCTCTGTTGTACGCTAACGTGGTTGCAACACTCGCATATCAAGAGCAACTGAGTTGTTACTACAATCTACACCAATATTGTGCAAACTATATGCGAAGTTGATGCATATCAGTAATTACTATATCATTTATGGGGGTTAAACGTCAATGCTTTTGTGGTGTCATAAGGAGAATCACCTGTGAATTTTAATCAACGACTAAACACTGCCATCGAGCACCATCATAGTCTGTTGTGTATTGGATTGGATCCAGATGTTACGCGTCTCCCATCCAGCATGCGTCATGATGCTGATGCCGTATATACCTTTTGTCACGAAATCATTGCCGCAACTCACGACGTGGCTGTGGCCTACAAGCCAAATATTGCGTTTTTTGAGGCAATGGGCGTAGCCGGCATCGAGACGCTGATGCGGCTCATGCACCACACCCGACAAAACATCTGGATTCTCGATGCCAAACGCGGTGATATCGGTAACACGGCGAGTGCATACGCACATGCCGCCTTTGTGCACTTTCAAGCCGATGCAATTACACTTAACCCCTACATGGGTGGTGATACACTTGAACCATTCTTAACTCATGCCGATCGTGGAGCATTTTTACTTTGTCGTACATCGAACCCTGGTAGTCGTGATATTCAGGAACTCCGTCTCGCTGATGGGCGCCCACTGTATCTTGCCGTGGCTGAACTCGCAGCGCAACAGTGGAACACCAACCAGAACGTCGGATTGGTCGTTGGGGCAACCCAGCCCGATGCGCTCAAAGCAGTGCGCACCATCTGCCCAGACCTCCCATTCCTCTTGCCTGGCATTGGCGCACAAGGTGGCGATCTGGTTGAGGCACTCAACGCTGGGCTTGATGCACACCGAAGCGGCCTACTCATTAACGCATCGCGTAGCATCCTCTATGCCAGCAGCGATGAAAACTACGCCCGCGCTGCACGTGCCGAAGCCATTCGTACGCGTGACGCCATCAACGACGTCCGCTACGCACGCTAGGTGTGGCACCTACAACATCGATGCTACTAGGGTTGAATATCGCCGCTAATTTCGCGTGAACGCGAGACATACCAATAGACCACATTACGGAAGCGCGATTCACGCCCAAACAGCAGATTCATCATACCGGGCATGTCGCTTTTGTGGGTAATCGCTGTCCCACCCAAATCAGCAACGGTTGCATAGACTTCGTACGGTTGGTACATGATGATACTCGGCGCCAAATCAATCCAGCGTTGCTGGAATTCAGCGTACAATTCGGCGCGCGTATCGCGACTACGCTCAATACGCGCCAACGAGAGCGCATCGTCAATTAATGCGTCCTGCAGACCAGCGTAGTTACGGCCGATGCCCACTTGCGTAGAATGCCACAACTCATACACGTCAGGATCACTGCCAAGGCGTTGCCACCCATGCAATGCCATCTGAAATTCTCCGGTCTCGAGGCGTTGGCGCAACACGTCTCCGTCCAGTGGTGTCACGATGACACTGATACCCACTTGCTGTAGTTGATTCACGATATCGGCAGCAGCAAGATTACGGTCAACGGCACCATCAACAAGTAATTCGAACTCAAGACGCTGGCCATCCGCATTGACACGCACGCCATCATTGCCAAGCGTGTAACCCAAACTATCGAGTCCGGCGGCAGCGCGCTCTTTGCTCGGGATATACCAGACTGCCGCTGGGTCATACGCCCACCAACCCGGCAGAATCGGCGTATCAATGCGCGCAACTTGCCCTGAGAACACGCGATTAATCATGTCATCACGATCGATGGCCTGTGCCAACTGACGACGGAACCCGACATCATTAAATGGCGCCTGTTGTATGTTAAACGTTAAAATCGTATAGGCATCAATCGGCACCACTCGACGCGTCACCCCGCGCGGCACGTTATAGCTCCCTAGATTGCCAGTACCCAGGTATGCCATGCCATTAATTTCACCACGCGTCAATGCCGCAAATGCCGTTGCCTCATCAGGATAGAAGCGCAACGTGATGTTCTCGATGAGCGGGCGACCTTGGTAGTAATCAGCATTTGCGCGCAGCACTATCCCCTCGGAACTGAGTTCTTCGAGACGATATGGGCCAGTACCAACCGGCTTCACGCTAAATTGAGAACTTGCCCACTCTTCGGGTGGCACCGTACTCAACAAATGTGCCGGCACAATAGGAACGGTGGCAAACTTCAAAAACGGTGCAAACGGAGCTTGTAACTGACATCGAATGCTTCGATCGCCGGCGCGTTCAACCAGTACGGTGCGCCACACGGTCGCAACGCTGGGTGAACCGGTAAATGCCGGTCCTTGAATCGAGCGCAACGTGAACAGCACATCTTCGACGTCAAGTTGCTCGCCATCATGCCACTGCACATCGCTCCGCAACGTGAACGTGTACACTAACCCAGATTCATCAATCTCCCACGATTCGGCCAATCCGGGGCCAGGTGTACCATCCAGATTGATGCGCACCAACCCATCAAAGATTAGCGACTGTACATCCGCTGCCGCCAAGTCACGCCCGGTATCGCCGATCAATGGGTTTAACGATGTGGGCAGTCCGACCACACCCTCGATGTAACTCCCACCCGCCGATGGCCGTGAGACTACCGCACGCGACAACGCCAAGTAGGCCATCAGTCCGAGGACGACGACCGAACTCACGACGGCTATGACAATTTGAAAGCGAATGCGCCGTGACATGCAACCTTACCAGACCAACAAACCAGCAGCAGGTGCTGATCCGAAAATCGGCAGACTGGCAACTAATGCCAAAATCAAAAACAGCACGCCCAAAATGATTGTCAATTGAAAAATCGTCTTCTCAAGACCACGCTTGGTCTGATAAATGCTTGACGCATCGCGTGACTGCAAGCCCGCATTCCGCCCCTGCAACACAACCAGAAAGGTCAATGCCGTCCCTAGTGCAATCAACGCAATTGATAATGCCGTCTCCATCGCATGCTACTCCCTAATACGTGCCGTATACCACAGTCACAACAAATCATTTATTTGTGCACGAACCCGTGCATACTGTGTTGGATTATAGCACATGCACATGCCTATCAATAGATGAGATAGGCAAATTCGCCAAATATCACTCAACCTGCATGAACCCTTGAATACGCGCAAGCAACTGCCGCACCACCAGTTGGAGCGTTTGTGCATCCGGCAGTTCGATGGGCACACCTCGGCGCATGGCCAACATCTGCGTCACTACCGTAGCTGCTGGTTCGTTTAGTTCAGGGAGCATGGCGATGCCACCGGTGCTTTTGGAGTGCACTTCACCGTGCGCCAACCAACGTATGGTCCGGCATAAATTCAAGATGACGTAGTCCGGAGTCTCGTGTACTTGTGTCTCAGCCTCTGCGATGTCATACCAGACTGCTGCCACTGCGTGGTGTGGCAACGGTAGTGGCACACGTGCATCACCGTGCACCATGATGCCGTGGTGGTGTGCGATTACCATGTGCGCTGACACATCGGGATCAGTGCGTATCACATCCCAGCGATGTGCCGGGTTTATCACAGCAGCGTGGGTCGCATCGCGCCATGCTTCGCTGTAATGAAAGAAAAAGGGTGCCGGATGCACCCAGTGCGTGAGCAACGTCGCATCAAGCACGGATATTTCGATGGGCGCAGGTGCCGCCGAAATCCGCAGTAATGCCATGGCTAGTTGGTGATATTGGGCAGTCGTTGGTGCGCCATCACAAAAGACCAACACATCAAGATCGCTCCGACCCGGGTGATAATCGCCTAGGGCAACTGACCCATGAATGAGGACCACAATAGCATCACCAAGAATGGCACGCAACGCATCCGTGAGCAATGCAACTTGGTCATGTACGTGATCAGGGAGCGCGCGCATCTACTGACTCCACATAGCGATGTATCCAGGTAGCAGGGTTGGCTAATTCATCAACGGTAGGGAGGTGGTGTGGCGTCTGCCATAATCGGCGTACTAGTGCATCGCCTCCATGCGCTGCAAGTGCATTGACAAATGCCTCACCATCCCGATATTGTGCCATCTTCATCTGCATGCCCGTCACACGCATGATTACTGCGTCCAGGGTGGGGCGTTCTTGCTGACGCGCTTCCATACGTTGCTGAAGCACACCAAATTGCGGGATGCGGTATGCACCAATCTGATTCATCACGTAGTTGGAGTGCCCCTCAATGAGCGACATGAGCACTTGCATTTCATTGAAAATAGTACGTTGTTCAGGATTCAATGCCCATTCCACCCAGCTTTGTGCCTTCGGTTGTTGTGCAATGCGTCGCACCATATCAAAAAACCCATCTTGTGGTGTGGCGAGTTGATCTGCTAACGTGCGCATAAAGCGATCAAGGAGCATGCGTAGATGCGGACGAAGCCAGGCAATCCCCTCAAACTGAAAGACATGCGACACTTCGTGAATGACAATCCACTGCCGCAGATCAGCCACATGCACTCCTTGCTCCGCAGCAATACGTGCAATATTTGACTCTACAAGAAGCAGTTCGTTGGGCGCATCATCGTCATGTAAGAGTGCCGTGTCGTATTGGCCGAGCACGCGTGTTGCCATCCAACTCAACATGGCTCCGCTCTGGATGCCTGCAACACGACCATTCATACGGCGACTAGCCAACCCCCAGTCAGTATGGTCGTGTTGTGCCAGCCACAGAGGTTCAAGCGGTGCCATCAATCGTGCAAACGAACGCACATTCGCCGTCAACCAGGCGTGCTGGTCAACTACCCGTACGCGCAATGCATGAGGTGGCACATGCAATCCAGTGAAGGCCCCCACATCAACACCTGCAGCATCAACTAATGATTGATAGTTGTGTGCGGGTGGTTGATGAGCTTCAGGGAGCATGCGTTGAGCAAGTTGTAACGCCGCCGGCCAATCAACCATGGCAGTAGGGCGATTCCGCTCACGGTCTGCAACCACCTTGATACCAATGCGCATCATCACGGCCGTTGCAATTACCCCCATAATCACATGCCATGGAGAAAGGCGTTTTGCTGGCTTCATCGAATCTATCCTTTATCAGTGTCGTATGTTGCTCTGCTAGGTGCGATAGCGCACACGTACATCATCCTGGCGTCGTGTTACACGTTTGGCATCCAAATATTCGAGGACTGCAAGCGCGTATTTACGCGTCGTCTGAAATCGATCGCGCAATTGCGCCACACTCACACTCCCCGACTGATCAATGGTCTGAATAATCCACTGATACAGGTCGTGCCATGCCGTTGCATCAAAGATGACTCCATCATTGACCTCAACCACTTGACCAGTCATCACCATGTACAACAACAGCTCGCGTTCGATGGCGACATCAGGCGGATTGAACGGCGCCGCACGCAATTGCGTGAGCGTAGCCTGCACATCGCGCTGCTGCTGATTGGTGAGCACAACACAATAGCCGACACGCCGCAATAATCCGTCACCTACTCGTTCGATGTCGCGTTGCCACTCATGCAGTAGCACATCGAATATCGGTATGCTCACATCGAGTCGCCGACGCAACTCCTCACTTGGCATGCCAATGCGCAATGGGTAACGCTGTGTATACCCGTGCAACGCCTTCTCGGCCTTGGTAAACAACGCATTGAGTAGGTCGCCATCGATGGCCCACTCGCCGAGCAATACCACCTTCGATGAAGTGGACATCGTCTGCATGACCACCTCATGGGTGAGATGCGTCTGTCGTTGAATATCATGAATATGCACTACCTGACCACGCACAACCGCCCAACACACATCCGCAGGTGTTGCACGCTCGAGCGCCGTCAACGCCTCAATCACGTCACGTCGATGGCGTCGATGACGTGCCGGATGTGGGTCAATAACCCGCCCACCACCCAGCGTGATACTCGGTGATGCCTGACGCAGAATCAACCGATCACCACGCCACAACGGAATTGGATGCACCAGATGTAGCTGGGCAAACCCACTCGCACCTGGTGCAATTTCATCGCCATCAAGAATGGTCACGCGGCATGCGCTCTCCGCAGCACCAACGAACACGTCGAGGTGCATCCCCTGTCGAATCGGTCGTGGCGCAATGTGCGTGGCCCGCAAGCGCACATCAATACGCTGAGTGGTTGTCATGCGTTGTGGTAAGACAACCAAATCTCCACGACGCAGGTCGTTATGCGAGATCCCCGCAAGATTCAATGCCACACGAGTCCCCGGTTGCCCTACCTCGAGGCGCTGTCGATGCATCTGAATGCCACGAATCCGCGCTGCTAATCCACGTGGCAATATTGCAACTTCATCACCAACGCGCAACGAATCAGCCAACAATGTACCCGTCACCACCGCGCCAAATCCGTCGACACTAAACACCCGATCAACCCACAAGCGGGCTGGCTCATCACGTCGTTGTGGTGGGGGTAATTGCCTTACAAGATGATCCATCGCACCCCGTAATTCGTCCATGCCTTGCCCTGTCCGCGCCGATACAACCACCAATGGTGCCTGGGCCAGGCGGCTTTCGCTGAGTTGACGGCGCACATCCTCGACAACGAGTGGCAACCACTCGGCATCGACCATGTCCGCTTTGGTAATCACAACGAGTCCATGATTGATTTCGAGCAAGTCAAGAATCGCCAAGTGCTCACGCGTTTGTGGCATCACTGATTCATCGGCGGCAATGACCAGCATGGCCGCATCAAAGCCCCCCACACCCGCAAGCATATGCTTGATGAATCGTTCGTGGCCTGGCACATCAACCAGACTTACTTCGGCTCCTGACGGCAACGTCAACCAGGCAAAGCCAAGTTCAATGGTCATGCCACGTTTTTGCTCTTCGGCGAGGCGATCAGGATTTATGCCAGTTAACGCCTGTACGAGCGTTGATTTCCCGTGGTCAACATGTCCTGCAGTACCAATGACATACATAGTGGTGGATTCTCTGGGTCAGAGCGTGGTGTGTGTTCCATCTATTCTATCTGAATTTATCTGACATGGCGTGATGCATCAGGCTAGACACACAAGATGCACACCGAATCTACCGGGCATTTCGTAGTGCATGTGGTATCATACCTGCAATATCACCTCATTTTGTGTATGTGACGGAGGATTTATCCATGAAGGAGCGTCGTGTTGTCATTACTGGCATAGGCGCCATCAGTCCGCTCGGGCTTGACACGCAGAGTTTATGGGAGGGCATTCGCACAGCGCAGAGTGGCATTGGTCCCATTACTCTCTTTGATGCGAGCAATTTTGAGACGCGATTTGCTGGTGAAGTCAAAGGCTTTGATGCCAACAACTACATGGACCGCAAAGACGTCCGGCGCAATGACCGATTCATTCACTTCGCCATTGCGGCTGCCCGTGAAGCTATCACCATGGCTGACGTAAATACCTCCACCGTTGACGCCGAAGAGATTGGTGTCATCATTGGTAGTGGCATGGGCGGCTTAACTACCCTCGCTGAGAACATGCAAATCATGGCAGAAAAGGGTCCAGGTCGCGTCAGTCCATTCATGGTACCGGCCATGATTACCAACATGGCAGCCGGTCAAGTATCAATGATGCATGGATTTAAGGGGCCAAACTTCTGTCCAACCTCGGCATGTGCGACTGCCGCCCACGCCATCGGTGAAGCTGCGGAGATGATTCGTCGCGGAGTGGCCACCATCATGATTGCTGGTGGTAGCGAGGCAGTTATTACCCCGATTAGCGTGGCTGGATTTAACGCAAATAAGGCCCTTTCTACGCGCAATGAGTCACCTGAAACCGCCTCACGTCCATTTGACGTGAGCCGCGACGGCTTTGTCATGGCTGAGGGTGGTGCCATTCTGGTACTCGAAGCACTCGAATCAGCGCAACGCCGTGGTGCAACCATTTATGCTGAACTCATCGGCTATGGTCTCTCTGCGGACGCCCACCATATCACGGCTCCTGCACCTGGTGGCGAAGGCGCTGGTCGTGCCATGAAAATGGCCCTCAAGCAGGCAGGAATTACCCCCCAAGCCGTTGACTACATCAATGCACACGGGACAAGCACCGGTGCCGGCGACATCGCAGAGACCATGGCCATCAAAAGCGTCTTTGGCGACCATGCATACACCGTAGCAGTCAGTTCCTCGAAATCACAAATTGGGCATCTCATCGGTGCTGCGGGTGCCATCGAAGCAGTCATTTGTGTGCTTGCCATGCAACACCAAGTCCTGCCACCCACGATAAACCTCGTTACCCCAGACCCCGAGTGTAACCTCGACTATGTTGCCAACGCAGCACGCCCCAGCAAAATCGACATTGCCATCAGCAATTCGTTCGGCTTTGGTGGTCACAACGTATCCTTAGCACTCCGTCGTTGGAGTGTCTAAATCATGCAACGACCTGTGACGGATCTCCCCGCTGTGCTCGGCGTATCGTTCAACGACATGTCGCTCCTGCGGGGAGCGGTCATGCATACCTCGTACCGCTACGAACACCCCGATGATGCACAACATGCTCCCGATACACAACGCATGGAGTTTTTGGGGGATAGCGTCGTCAACATCATTGCAACCCAACTGGTCTACGCCACATTTGCCGCTGCCGATGAAGGAAGTATGACTCGCCTACGGAGTGCCTTAATTCGTACCGAAAATTTGGCCTCAATTGCCCAACACTACCAGCTCGGTGACTTTGTCATTCTCACCAAGGGCGAGGAGCTTGCTGGGGCGCGCAAACGCATTACACTTCTCGCTGATGTCTGTGAATCGGTGGTGGCAGCCATCTATCTTGATCAAGGTCTTGAGCGTGCGCAAGCATTTTTGGCACCACACTTTCGTCAACAATTAGCCATGCTCCAACAACAAGGTACCCCAACCGACCCACGGAGTGCCCTCCAAGAAGAGAGTCAACGACGATACAACATCACGCCGACGTACCGTACAGTTGATATACGTGGACCCGATCATCAACGGCATTTTGTGGTAGAAGTCATCATCGGGCAACAAGTCGTTGGGCGTGGTACAGGGCACAGTCAACCAGCAGCACGACGTGATGCAGCCCAACAGGCGCTACTTTTTTTGACACAACAACCGGATTTCATCCCATCCCAACCATGAATGTACGTTGTCATCGTGTAATTTAGGGTGCACTGATGGCACGTCCTCCATACAACTTGAGAGAGTATTAATTAATAGGTGACATATGCGACTCTACATCACCGGTGGCTCAGGCTACCTTGGCTCTATGTTGGTCCAACTAGCAACCGCTCATGGCTGGAATGTCCGCTATAGTGTCTGCCGCCAGCACAGCACCGATGATCGTGCTGACACCATCGATTTGCGCAAACGCGGTAATCTCAGCGATGCGCTCTCCGCATTCAAACCGGACGCGGTCATTCATACCGCATATGTGCAACACGATCCCGATCTGCATGCAATTACCGTATTGGGTGCCATCGAAGCCGCTGCCGCCAGCGCTCGCTTACGTGCACGTCACATTCATATGTCAAGCGATATGGTCTTTGCGGGGACTGCCAGCGAATATGACGAAATAGACATGCCCACGCCCATTTTGCCTTATGGTACCGCCAAAGCAATTGCCGAAGCAGGAGTAACCCAAGCCCATCCTGAAGCCAGCATTGTGCGCACATCGCTCATCTACAGCCCATTGCATATGCCGCCGAGTCGCCATGAACAAATTGCCCTCGATGCGGCCAGTGGGCAAAACGATATGGCGTTCTTTGTCGACGAACTACGTTGCCCAGTCCTCGTTGATGAGCTCGCGCACGCACTCCTCATCTTACTCGGTCAAAAACACCGTGGTCCACTCCACTTGGTCGGCGCACATGCAATTAGTCGCTATGACTTTGCC
>Ga0315900_10012267_pt1 | contig 10533 bp, 6 predicted proteins | sample LakEriMetagenome_FD_203521 | JGI IMG/M metagenome (GOLD analysis project Ga0315900, IMG submission 203521) | Freshwater fungal communities from buoy surface, Lake Erie, Ohio, United States - Buoy 12 MA114 | ecosystem: Environmental > Aquatic > Freshwater > Lake > Lake biofilm | place: USA: Lake...
TCAAGGCCAGCAGCAGGCTCAACAGCAGCAAGGCCAGCAGCAGGGCTTCCAGAACGGCGGCTCAGGCGACTCGCAACAGGGCGGCGGACAGCAGGGCGACGGTGAGGGCGGCGGAGAGGGCGGCGGAGAGGGCGGCGGTCGCCGTCGTCGCCGGAGGAGGAGGCGGAGGAGGAGGCGCGGCGGCGGTCAGCCGTTCGATCCGAACAATCCCAATGCGCAGCAGGACCGCCAGCATCCGCAGCAGCAGCACGGCGGCGGCCAGGATTCCGCCGACGACGAAGGCGATGAGTTCGGCGAAGACGACTTCGGCGACGAGACCGGCGACGATGGTGGCGAAGGCGGCGAAGGCGGCGGCGACGGCGGCGGCGACAGCAGACCAGCTGGAGTTCCGCAGCAGCAGCATGGCCATCGGCATGGCCAGCAGCGTCACCAGCATCGCCATCAGCAGCAACATCAGAATCAGAATCAGAATCAGAACCAGAACCAGCAGCAGCAAGGCCCCCCGCCGCCGCCACCCTTCGAATGCGAAGGCGTGCTCGAGTGGAGCGGAAACGCCGATGGCCGCATCCGGCAGTTCGCCGACGGATTGATCGAGACGGAGAGCGATCCCTACGTGCCGGCGACGATGTCCGAGCAGTACCCGCTGCGCGCCGCGCAGCACATCGTCGCCGAGGCGCAGCTGCGCCGATCGAAGCGGCGGCGGCGTGGCGGCGGCAACAAGGGCGCGCGGCCCATCGTGCAGCGCATCATCTCGATCGAGGGACTCCCGGTCGAGGAGTACGCGAAGCGCAAGCCGTTCGCCGACTACACGGCCCTCGACCCAGCGCCGCGCATTTCGCTCGAATACAAGGGCTGTCCGCCCTCGTGCCGGCTGATCGATCTCTTCTGCCCGATCGGCTTTGGCACGCGCGGCCTCATCGTCGCGCCGCCGAAGGCCGGCAAGACGATGCTTCTCCAGAACATCGCCTACGGCATCAAGCGGAACCATCCGCACATCGAGCTGATCGCGCTCCTGATCGACGAGCGGCCCGAGGAAGTGACCGACTTCAAGCGCAACGTGCCTGCGCAGGTGCTCGCGAGCTCGAACGACCAGGATCTCGAGCGGCATCTGTCGCTCGGCATCCTCGCGATCGAGCGCGCGAAGCGGCTTGTCGAGGCCGGACGCGACGTCGTCGTGCTCCTCGACTCGCTCACGCGGCTCGGCCGCGCGTTCAACAACAGCCGCCGCTATGGCTCGTCCGGCAAGACGATGTCGGGCGGCCTCGACTCGCGCGCGCTCGAAGTGCCGAAGCAGCTCTTCGGCGCGGCGCGGCGCTGCGAGGAGGGCGGATCGCTGACGATCATCGCCACCTGCCTCGTCGACACGGGCTCCCGCGCGGACCAGATGATCTTCGAGGAGTTCAAGGGCACCGGCAACATGGAGCTCGTGCTCGACCGCTCGATCTCCGAGAAGCGCATCTTCCCCGCGATCAATCTCGCGGCGAGCGGCACCCGCAAGGAGCACCTGCTTCTCACCGAACGCGAGCTCAAGACGATCACCGCGCTCCGGCGCCGGCTTCTGGCCGTGCCTCCGCACGCGCAGATCGAACAGTTGCTCGCGGCGTGCCAGCGCTTCGAGAACAACGAGCTCATGGTCGGCGGCGCGGGCTGATCGAGGACGATCGATGGATCCCGCGCCGCAGCCGGTCGATGTCGTCGCCAGCGACCCGCGGCTGGACCACTTTCGCGCCATCCGTGACCGCGAGTTGCGCGGCACGCTTGGCCTGCACGCGGTCGAAAGCGAGCGGGTGGTGCGGAGGTTCCTCGCGGCCGCCCTCCGGCGGCGCGTCCGGCCCATGCCTCCGCGGCTCGAACCGCACGCGCTGCTCGTGACGCCCGATTCCTGCGAGCGGCTCTCCGACATCACCGGGCACTTCCCAGGGCTTGCGATCTACCGCTGCGCCGACGAGCGGGCGCTGCACGAGATCACCGGATACACCATGCACTCGGGCGCGATTCTCCTTGGCACGCGCCACGACGACGGAACGATCGCGGATCTGGCCGGGTGGCTTGCGCGCGCGCCGCGCGAGGCGCGCGAGGTGATCGTCGCCTTCGACGGCATCACGCAGACGGACAACGTCGGCGCGATCTTCCGCAACGCTGCGAGTTTCGGCGCACGCGCGGCGATTCTCTCGCCGCGCGCAAGCGATCCGTTCCTCCGGAAGACGCTGCGCGTGTCGATGGGTCGCGCGCTCGACATCCCGTGGTGCCGTGCGGAGGCCTCGGACTGGCCCGGCTGCCTCGACGTGTTGCGGCGCGCGCATGGCTACGCGATCATCGCAGCCGAAGACACGCCCGACGCCGTCGAACTGGCCCGGTTCTCGCCGCCGGCGCGGTCGATCGTCGTGTTCGGCGCCGAACAGGACGGCGTCTCGCGCGCCGTGCTCGAACTCGCGGATGCGGTGGTGAAGATCCCCATGCTCCGCGCGGGGACGGCGCTTGCGCGCGACCTCGCGGACGACCCGCCGAGCCTCAATGTCTCGATCGCAAGCGCGGTGATCCTGCATGGACTGATGTCGTAGCCGCCCGAGGGCGGCCCGACGAGTCAGCGTGGTTCACATCGAGGCGATGCGGACGTGCGATCAGGGCTCGAGCCGAGCTGCGGCCGAGGGAGCGCCTGACGAGGCCGATGCGTCCGCCGCGGAATTCACGCGGATTTCGCCTTCGATCTCGCTGCGCGTCTCGATCTTCATCTCTGGCTTCATCTCTGGCCTCGTCTCTGGCTTCGTCTCGATCCGCGCGTCCTCGCGCACGCGCTCGATGCGCGCGCCGAGCACGTTCAGCTGCTCTTCCATGCGGGTGTATCCGCGGTCGAGGTGATAGATGCGCGACACCTCGGTCACGCCCTCGGCCGCAAGGCCGGCCAGCACGAGGCTCGCGCTCGCGCGGAGGTCGCTTGCCATGACCGGCGCGCCGCGGAACGGCGTGCCTCCGGACACGACGCACGTCGGACCCTGACGGTAGATCTTCGCACCCATGCGCGAGAGTTCGGCCACGTGACCGAAGCGCTCGGGGTAGATCTTCTCGGTGATGATCGAGTTGCCTTCCGCAAGGCAGAGCAACGTCATGAACTGCGCCTGGAGATCGGTCGGGAAGCCGGGGTGCGGCTGCGTGGTGATCGTCGACGGACGCAGCGTGCGGTCGCTGGTGACGCGCACCGTCGCGTGCAGCGGATCGTCATGGCCATCGATCATCTCGACGTGCACGCCGATCTCGTTGAAGCGGTCGATCACCGACAGCATGCAGTCGTAGGGGAACTCCTCGAGGATCACGTCGCCGTTGGTCACCGCAGCGGCCACCGCGTAGGTGCCGGCGACGATGCGGTCGGGGATGACCGTGTGGTCGGCGGAGCCGAGGCTGTCGACGCCGTGGATCACAAGCCGCGGGCTGCCCACGTTCTCGATGCGCGCGCCCATGCGGTTCAGGAGGTTCGCCAGATCGACGATCTCCGGCTCGCACGCAGCGCTCTCGATGACGGTGGTGCCCTTCGCAAGGACGGCCGCCGACATCACGTTCGCGGTGCCAAGCACGGTCGAGCCGAACGGCCCGCCGAGGAAGATGGTGGTTCCCTTGAGGCCCTGCGGGGCCGTCGCCACGATGTCGCCGCCGGAGAGCTCGATCCTGGCGCCGAGCGCCTGGAGGCCACGGAGGTGCAGGTCGATCGGGCGCTCGCCGAAGGCGCAGCCACCCGGCATCGAGACGCGGGCCCGGCGGCGGCGGGCCAGCATCGGCCCGAGCACGCTGATCGAGGCGCGCATCGTCTTCACGATGTCGTAGTGCGCATGGATCCGGTTCTGATCGACCACGCGGGTCTTGATCGTGCCGCATTCGCCGTCGACCTCGACGCCGAGCTCGCGCAGGAGCTTCAGCATGTTCGAGATGTCGGAGAGGCAGGGAACGTTCCGCAGCGTGAGCGTTCCATCGGTACACAGCGCCGCCGCGAGCAGCGGAAGCGTCGCATTCTTCGAGCCCTCGATCTTGATACGACCCGCCAGACGGCGGCCACCCTGAATGCGGAACGAATCCATGCGTGAGCAATCCTTTGCGGGCTGATTCGGCCTCTTGCCTGATGCCCAAATGATGTGGCGGAAACGCGGTCGCCGACCGCGCGGATTATGGCGTGTTCATCGGCACTTGGGGGCGAATCGCTGCAGGTTCTGTTCACTCGATTCGACGGCCTGCGGGCCGCGACAGTTCTCTCGTCGGTCCCCACGCCGACGGTGCGCGGCGGCGACCGCATCGGTGCGGCCGTGCGAGCCAGCGAATCGACAGCTTGTCCCGATCGGACCGCCCGCACAGATCCACCCGAACCTGCCCGATTGCCGAGGAGCGCGCCCCCACGCCTTGCGCGCGCCCGCCGCGAAATCCACTCTTTCCCCATCGCGTTCACGCACACGAAAGGAGGAGCATGGCAGCACGTCGGCGGAACCAAACCCTTGGAATCTCAATGGCTGCACTCGCAGTCCTCGGAATCGCGCCCCACGCGGGTTCGGCGCCGGCGACTGCGGATGCGGAAGACACCCCGCCCGCCCAACTGGTTCTGACGGGAATCGTGCGCGACTTCCGGGAGCGCACGAAACCCGGAGGGCATCCGGACTTCGAGGCGGCCCCGGCGCGTGGGTTCGGGTTGTACTGCGACAACGTCTCCCCCTTCCTCGGGGAGGACAAGAAGCCGGCGTTCAAGGGCGGCGGGTTCCGGGTGGGAACCCAATGGCGGGATGCAAGCGGTCGGCCGATCTGCTGGCGCCTGTTCGACCCCTCCCGGGGCGACCAGGCCGGGAGCAGGCAGGGAACCTACACCGACACCGGCGGGATCACCTCGGCGGCGAGCTTCTCGACCTGGTTCAACGACGACCTCGACCTCAACACCTCGACTCCCCTCTCGATCACGCTGGTCCGCCAATCGAACGGGACCTACGTGTTCGACTCGCAAGTCGACACCACCTACAGGGCTCTCGGCGGGTTCTTCCCGATCGAGGGGCAACTCTTCGGAAACCCAGGAGGGACACCCAATCGCAACTTCCACTTCACCTTTGAACTCCACACCAAGTTCACCTACGACGCACGAGGGGGCCAGGTCTTTGGCTTCCGGGGCGACGACGACGTCTGGGTCTTCATCGACGGCAAGCTCGTCATCGACCTCGGCGGGGTTCACGGAGCTGTCGAACAGTTCGTGGATCTGAACAGACTCGGCCTCATCGATGGGAGGGATTACGAACTCTCGTTCTTCTTCGCGGAGCGGCATCGCACCCAATCAAACTTCAAGGTGACCACCAACCTGCATCTGCAGACGGTCGAGCTGCCCGCCGCAAACAATGCGTTCGACTGAGTGTTGTCCGCCAGACGGCGAAGGCCCACCGAGCGCGTGAGGCCACGGCGACAAGGAGGAAACAACAACCCGAATCTCCGGAGAAACCCACGCGAGAGACGGGATGCGAAGAGAGACGGGGCGAATCCACGCGCGGCGGCAGTGCCGGGCGGCGCCCCAGCCTGACGCAACGGACAACCAGGCATCGACGCCCGAGGATAGAACCCCGACGAGAGAACCCCGACGAGGGAACCCACCAACACATCGCTCTTCGCCATGCGCGGGGGACCGCACCCGGTCCCCTGCCAACGACGACATGGCACCGACGCGCACGCTCCGCACATGCGAAGGCGTGCGCGCCGCGTTTTGCGCTACAGTCGCTGCATGTCCGCGTCAGATACAACCGTGATCGATCCGACCGAACCCGTCCTCCCCGACGCGAAGATGCACGTCGCCATGCCCACGGCACCGGTGGCCGCGCGCATCGCAGGGTCGCGCCTCTGCATGAAGGGGAAGAGCGCGAGCTTCATCCGCCACGTCGAGATCGATGTCGGCGGCACCGCCCTTGAGGGCACCTTCCGGGCGGGCCAGAGCTTCGGGGTCATTCCGGACGGCACCGACGCCTTCGGCAAGCCCCACAAGGTGCGCCTCTATTCGCTCGCAAGCCCTTCCTGGGGCGAGGATGGCTTCGGCCGCGTGATCGCGACCACGCCGAAGCGGGTCATCGCCGAGCGGGAACCGCAGGGCGAGAAGGACGACCCCTCCGACCACTCGCTCTTCCTCGGTGTGTGCTCGAACTGGCTTTGCGACCGGCGCGCGGGCGACGCCGTGTCGGTGTCCGGTCCGAACGGGCGGCGATTCCTGCTGCCGGAAGACCCGTCGAAGCACGATTACCTCTTCGTGGCGACAGGAACGGGCATCGCGCCCTTCCGCGGATTCCTCATGGAGCTGCTCGTTGGACCGCCGGCCGGGTCTCCCGCCGCGGCGAGCTGGAAGCGCTGCGAAAGCCGGATCGAACTCGTGATGGGCGCGCCCTACACGACCGATCTCCTCTACGACGACTTCCTCCGCGACCTTGCGGCCAAGCACCCGAACTTCCGCTACCACCCCGTCATCTCGCGCGAGCTTCGCGTCGATGGCGAGCGCGTGATCGGCAGGGGCGAGTACGTGCACCACTACATCGACCGGCAGGTCGAGCAGACGCCGCGCGCCATGGATCTCCTGCACTCCGATCGCACGCTCGTCTACATGTGCGGTCTTGCCGGCATGCAGATCGGCGTGTTCCAGATGCTCGCGCGCCGCGGCATCAAGGGCTTCACGAAGATCGGCGACGAGATCGCCGCGAAGCCCGTGGCCGATTGGACGACGGAGGACATCAAGCGCCGGGTGCGTCCGACGCATCGGTGCATGCTCGAGGTGTATTGAATCTCGGCGGTCGCCGCTGCGGCGGCTCCCTCTGGTGGGCAGGCCTCGGAGTGAATCCTCGGCCTGCCGGGCACGCGTGCTGCGATCGATAGGCCCGCCGCAGGCGGAGGCGGATGCACTCGGCCTCGGCCTGAGGTGAGGCACATCAGCGTTCCGATGCCGCCGGCAACACCATCGACCCGGCAAAACCATCGACCCGGTAAATCTATCGACATCATCGTGCCGACTTCAGGCTCCGACTCGATCTCGAGTCTTCCACCGCAATCCTCCACCACCCGAGCGACGAACGAGAGTCCGAGGCCCGAGCCCTTGCCGCCAGTGCGCGTGGTGAAGAACGCCTGCGCCTCTTCTGTCAACATAGCTTCGTTGGTCGGGTGAAATCCCGCCGTCGAGGTCAGCTCGACCCCGTCAACCTCCCCCGGGACCCTTCCCACCGGGCTTGGTCATCGAGCGCGCATCGAGCAGCTTCTCGAGCCGCTTCGGCTCGACAAGCTTGTGGCGAAGCACGTACTGCCGGACGGTCTCGCCCGACTTGAACGCTTCCTTCGCAACCTTGGCCGCATTGTCGTAGCCGATCACGGGTGCGAGCGAGGTGCACATCATCAGGCTCTTCTCGACGGTGCCGGTGGCCTCGGCTTCGTTCAACACGAGCCCGTCAAGGCACTTCTCGCAGAACATGTTGCTTGCGTTCGCGAGGAGCTCGATCGACTCGATGAGCCGCTCGGCGATCACAGGCATCGCCACGTTGAGCTCGAGCAGCGAACCGATTCCGCCGAGGCCGCCCATCGTGATCGCGGCATCGTTGCCGACGACCTGGCAGGCGACCATCATCACGCTCTCGCAGATCACGGGGTTCACCTTGCCGGGCATGATCGACGATCCAGGCTGCGTCGCCGGCAGCGACAGCTCGAAGAGACCGCAGCGCGGACCCGAGCCGAGCCAGCGGATGTCGTTGGCGATCTTCGTCAGCGAGACGGCGATCGTCTTGAGATGGCCGTGCGCGTCGACGACGCAATCACGCGTCGACTGCGCCTCGAAGTGGTTCTTCGCCTCGGCGAACTTCACGGAGGTGGCCTTCGCGAGCTTCGCGCACACCGTCCGCCCGAACTTCGGATGGGCGTTGATGCCCGTGCCGACGGCGGTGCCGCCGATCGGCATGTCGAGCGCGAGCGCGTCGCGCGCGGCCTTCGCGCGCGCCAGCGCCAGGCGCGCCGCGGCCGCGTAGCCGCTGAACTCCTGCCCAACGCGGATCGGCGTCGCATCCATCAGGTGCGTGCGGCCGATCTTCACGACCCTGTCCCACTCCTTCGCCTTCGCCTCGAGCGACTTCGCGAGGCGCTCGAGCGCGGGAATCAGCCGCTTCGAGACCAGCAGCGCGCCCGCGATCTGCATCGAGGACGGGTACGTGTCGTTCGAGCTCTGCCCGTAGTTCACGTGGTCGTTCGGATGCACGGGGTCCTTCGAGCCGATCGCCTTCCCGGCGCGCTGGCTGGCGACGTTCGCGATCACTTCGTTCACGTTCATGTTGGTCGAAGTGCCCGAACCGGTCTGGAAGACGTCGATGGGGAAATGCCGCATGAGCGGATGGCTGTACGGGTGACGGAGCCCGTCGGCCGACGGCTGCGCGAACTCCGCGAGGAGCTGGTCGGCCGCGGCGACGATCGCAGCGGCCTTGTCGCGCGGAAGCTCGCCGAGCTCGGCGTTCGCCTCGGCGCAGCACTTCTTCAGCAGGATGTGCGCCTCGATCTGCGCCTGGGGAAACGTCCGGAACGAGACGGGGAAGTTGAGCACCGCGCGCTGCGTGGTCGCGCCGTAGAGCGCGTCCGCGGGCACGAACATCTCTCCCATCGAGTCCGTTTCCCGACGCGGTCCGATCTCGGGAGCCGCTGCGGCACCCTTGCCCTTCTTCTTCGAGCTCGATGGGGAGGCGGGGCGAGACGCACGGGTTCCAGCTGCTGCCATGTCGGTTCCTTCGATTGAGGATCTGTCGCGCGGATCGGGAGGCTCGAGAATCTCGCGGGCGAGACGCATTCGGCCGGATCGGGACTATAGCGTTCCCCCCGGCAGCGTCCGGATCGCGGGGAACCGTGGCGTAAATGTGGCTGAACCCTCGTCTTTCCGGTGCGTAGCGTCTATCTTGAGGGCAGAACCGCAATGGCCGACGCACGCAAGGGTGAACACCACGCCAACCGCGCTCGCGAGATGCTCCGACAGGGCAGGCTCGTGGACGCCGAGCGCGAACTTCGCGCCGCGGTGGCCAGCGATCCGTCGCGCGGCGACTGGATGCTGAACCTCGGCTGGACGCTGGAGGCGATCGGACGGCAGGAAGAGGCGCTGCAGCTGTACCGCCAGTCCGCTTCGCTGCTCCCGACCGCGCGCGATCCGAGGCTTGCGGAGGGCCTGCTCCTCGCCAAGCTGAGCCGCTACGAGGAAGCGGTGACCGCCTTCGAAGCGACGCTCAAGCTCGATCCGAAGTGCGAGACCGCGGCATCGATGCTCATTCGCTGCCTCGCGCTGCTTGGCCGGCACGAGGAAGCGGAGACCGCCTACTACCTCTCGCTCTACTCGATCGAGCGACCGGCCACCTCGCACCTCGAGATCGCCCGCAGCCTGCTCGCGCGCGGCGACTTCAAGCGCGCCGAGCACTGCTTCCGCAGGGCGATCACGGAGGGGCCCACGCTGACGGGCGCGCGCATCGAGCTCGCGCGGACGCTGCTGCTTGTCGATCGCGGCGCCGAGACGGCCCCGCTGCTCGCCGAGGAGTTCCGCCGCGGCGGCGTGCCTCCGCCGCTCGCGATCGAGGCCGCGCGCATCCATCTTGCGTCCGGCCGCGCCGCGGAGGCCGCGCAACTCCTCGACCAGCTCGCGCGCGTCGATCCGTCGAATGCGCGCCTGCACCTTCTCTACGCCCGCGCCATGCGCCGGCGCGACGACCTCGTGCGTGCCGCGCGCCACGGCGAGATCGCCACGCGGCTTTCACCGGACCTCGCCGGGCTCTCGCTCGAGGCGGCTCTGGTTGCGATCGCCCGGGGACAGCCCGCAGTGGCGCGGCCGCTGCTCGAGCGCGAACTCGACGCGCGAGGCGCACCGACCGACCGCATCGATGTGCTTGAGACCGTACAGGCGCTCTTGGCGACCGGCCTCATCGAGCGCGCGGAGAAGCTCTTCATCGCCCGCTTCGGCCCCGACGCCGCGCGCACCCACCCCGCCGATGCCGACGTGATCCGCCTCGCCTCGCGCCTCGCGCTCGAGAAGGGCGACCTGCGCACCGGGCGCTCCTACGCGCGACGTCTCCTGCGGCTCCAGCCGAACTCGATCGCGGCGATGCACAATCTTGCGCTCATCGCGCTCAAGCGCCGGCGCTTCGACATCGCGCGCGCTTGGATCGCGCGCGGCCGCGCGATCGATCCGTCCGATCTCGGACTGCGGAAGCTGCGCACGCTGTGTGCGTTCTCGCGCGTCGCGTCGAAGTTCATCTAGCCGGGCTCATCGAGCGCGGTTCATCGAGCCGGGTTCATCGAGCCGGGTTCATCGAGCCGGGTTCATGCACGCTGGCTCCGCGCGCGGCCCACGACCGATCTCGCAAGCGCCATGCAAAAAGACAGCAGGCCGCGCAGTGCGCGGCCCGCCGTTCAGTTCGGATGGTGCATCACATCGTCGCCGACGTGTAGGGCAGGAGCGCCATGAAGCGCGCGCGCTTGATCGCCTGCGCGACCTGAAGCTGCTCCTGAGCCGAAAGACCAGTGCGCTTGCGCGAATAG
>Ga0315900_10012268_pt1 | contig 10533 bp, 10 predicted proteins | sample LakEriMetagenome_FD_203521 | JGI IMG/M metagenome (GOLD analysis project Ga0315900, IMG submission 203521) | Freshwater fungal communities from buoy surface, Lake Erie, Ohio, United States - Buoy 12 MA114 | ecosystem: Environmental > Aquatic > Freshwater > Lake > Lake biofilm | place: USA: Lake...
CCACTACCTGCTGCTCGCCGCAGGGGTGGCGCTGCTGGTCGCCGCGCTCGCCGGCGTCGAGATTCCCGGCGGCACGGGCTTCGCCGAAGCCTTCCAGTTGCCTCCCGGCACGGGCGGCATCGGCATCGCGGTGGTGGTGCTCGGCTTCGGCGCGCTGTACGCGTGGCTGATCGTGCCGCCGCTCGCGCGCTTCCTGCACGAGGGTCGCGACCACCTGCGCACGCGCTGGGGCGTCTACGCGGCGACGATCCTCGGTTTCTCCGTGCTCGGCATGGTGCTGAACGGCGTGCAGATCTGGGGCGTGCAGTGGTTCGTGCGCGTGCACGAATTCCCGCTGTCGCGGGCCGGGCTGTGGATCGGCCTCGTCATCGCGGTGTTCGGCACGCTCGGGATCGTAGCCGGCGGGTGGATCACCGACTGGCTGCGCGCCCGCGGTCACGTCGACGCGGCGCTGCGCACCGGCCTGATCGCAAGCATCGGCCTCGTGCCGTTCGTCGCCACCGCGACGCTGATGGACGACCCGCGCGTCGCGATCGCGCTGCTGGTGCCCGTGGGTCTCTTCACCTCGTTCGCGTTCGGCGCGGGGGCGGCGGCGATCACGGTGCTGACGCCGAATCACCTGCGGGCGCAGGCCTCGGCGATCTACCTGCTGTTCGTGAACCTGATCGGCATCGGCCTCGCGCCGCTGCTGGTCGCGCTGCTGAACGACTACGTCTACGCGGACGACCTTGCGGTCGGCCGCTCGCTCGCGATCGTCTCCACCTGCGCGGCGCTGCTCGCGGCGGCGCTGTTCGCGTGGGGCCTGCCGCGGTTCCGGCGCGCGATCGCAGGCTGAGCCGGCACTCGTCCGCGCGTGCCGCACCGGCGACGCTTTGCTAGCATCCGGCGCTCGCGCAGCGTACAGGAGCGAGCGGCATGACGAGCGGTGTGACGGACGGCGGAGCCTGCGTCGGCGGGCTCTACGAGGCGCTCGTCGGCGTGCCCGACCTCGCGGCCGCGATCGCGTACTACCAGCTGTTCGGCTGCCGCGCTTCACGCCCCGTCGAAATGGACGCCGCGCGGGCCCGTGCCCTCTACGGCGTCGACTCCCCCGTACGCTCCGTGCGCCTGCACCACGGCACCGCCGACCACGGGCTCGTGCGCCTGATGCAGTGGGAACGCCCGGTCAACGACGGGCTCGGCGTCGGGCCGGACCTCCGCTGCATCGGCAGCCGCTGGGGCGTGCGCCTGACCACCGACATCCTGAACGTGGCGAACCACGCGCAGCGCGCGCAGGAACTCGGCGAACCGATCGCCGTGATCGACCCGATACTGGCGGTGATCGGCGAGGTGACCGGCGCGGGGGCCGCCGCGCCGTTCGCGGACCCGATCGTCGGCGTGCGCGAGATGGTGGTGCTGCAGCCGCACTACCGCCAGGTGTTCTTCCAGCGCTACGGCTACGAGAGCCCGCTGTACGGCCAGGTCGATCCCCACTGCCTGTTCCGCACGAGCCAGCACACGCACTTCGGGATGATGATCGTGAACGACGACCACCAGGTGCTGCGCTTCTACGACGAGACGCTCGGGCTGCAGCGCTGGTTCGACGCGGAGCGACCGTACGCGACCGCAACCGGTTCGCGGCGGATCTTCGGCCTCGCGACCGGCGAGACACACTGGATGGTGGACTTCGACGACCCCCGCTCCGGTCACGCGCTGTCCGAGCGCCGCTCCGGCAAGCTCAAGATCGTCCGCTTCGCGAGCTCCAGTCGCCTGCCCGACCGCATGGATCACTCCCGTCCCGGCAGCCTCGGCTATTCGTGCTACACGTGGCGCGCGCGGAACCTCGAGCAGCTGTGGAAGCGCGTGTCGGCCTCCGGCGCGACGCACGTGACCGACGTACTGCCCGACGAGTTCGGCACGCCCGCGTTCGGCTGCCGCGCGCCGGACGGCTACAGCTGGGTGTTCGTCGCCGCCTGACCGGAACCGCTGGAGCCCCGATGACGCCATCCGCCAGTACGGTCCCGGTCGGCCCACCGCTCGCCTGCGCGGTGCAGGGCCGGGGCGAGATCGCCGTCGCGCTGATCCACGGCCGGAACTGCGACTCGAGCCACTGGGGCGCGCAGCTCGGCGCGCGCGCGCTCCGGGCGATCGGCGCGGATACGCCGCAGCAACTCGGTCCCCAGCTGCCGCCGGACCAGCTCGAGGCGCGCCTCGCGCCGCTCCGACAGGACTTCGCCGGCACCGTGCGCGGCTTCGTGCTCGGCTCGTTCTTCGTGCCGCAGTCGGACCCGGCGCTGCAGGAGCCGATCGCGAACGCGATGGCGGCGGCGCACCCAGAGGTGGGCGTGCCGGCACTGCTCGGCCTGAACGACTGGTATGCGCCCGCGCCGGCCGCGCGCTTCGCGGACCCGGTGGTGCTGCTGAATGCCGCACAACCGCCCGGGCAACGGCCGCAGGTGGCCGCGACCTTGTCGCGCCTCGAGGAGCGCACCTTCGACGGCGTCGGCCACTTCCTGATGATGGAGGCGCCGGGGCCGTTCAACGCGGTGCCGCTCGAGGAGCCCGCCGAGCTCCGCGCCGCCGCGGCGACGCGCTGAACGGGCGGTTCGACGCACGTGCGCCAGCTCCTGCTCACCCGTCTCGCCAACCTCGCGGTGCTGCTGGTCGCGCTGACCACGCTGCTGTTCTTCCTGCTGCGCGCCACCGCGGACCAGGCCGCGATGCTGGCCGGCGTGGACGCGACGCCCGAGCAGGTCGCCGAGATCCGCGCCCAGTACGGGCTCGACCGACCACTGTGGCGGCAGTACGCCGACTACATGGCCGGCCTCGCGACGCTCGACTTCGGCGAATCGCTGGTGTCCGGCAAGCCCGCCCTCGCGGACGTGGTCGAGCGGCTGCCGTGGACGCTGCTGCTCGCCGCGCTCGCGATGACGCTCACGATCGTTCTCGCGATCCCGATCGGCGCGTGGCTCGGCAGCGCTCAGGGCCGGCCGGGGCCCGCGCGCCGCGCCGCGAGCGCGGTCGTGTTCGTGCTGCAGGGCATGCCGGGCTTCGTCGTCGCGCTGCTGCTGATCGAAATCTTCGCGGTCGAACTGCGGTGGCTCCCGTTCATCGGCAACGAGGGCCTCGACACCTGGATCATGCCGACCGTCACGCTCGCCTCGTTCCTGGTGCCCCGCCTCGCGCGCGTGGTGGCCGCCAACGTCGCGGGCGCGCTCGCCGAGGACTACGTGCGCACGGCCCGGGCCGCGGGCGCGAGCGCGCGCGAGATCCTCTACCGCCACGCGCTGCCGAACGCGCTGCTCGGTGCGACCGCGCTGGTCGGCACGCAGTTCGCGTTCCTGCTGTCCGGCAGCGTGATCACCGAGTCGATCTTCGCCTGGCCAGGCGTCGGCTCGCTGCTCGTGCGCGCCACGCAGAACGCCGACTTCGCGGTCGTGCAGGCGGTCGCGATCGTGATCGCGATCCTGGTGTTCACCGTCAACGCGGGCGCGGATCTCGCCTTCAAGGCGCTCGATCCGCGGCTGCGCGAGCGGCGGAGCTGACCGTGGCCACCGTCACTCCCACGGCCGCACCCGCGGCCACTCGCCTCGGCCCACTGTTCGCGGGCCGCGAGTTCCTGTGGGGCGCGCTCGCGGTGCTGCTCGTGCTGCTGGTCGCGATCGTCGGGCCGTGGCTCGCGCAGGACCCCGCCGCCACCACCCTCGACCGCCGGCTGCTCCCGCCGTTCAGCGACGGTCACTGGCTCGGCACCGACGCGCTCGGCCGTGACCTCTGGGCGCGCATCGTCACGGGCCTCGAATGGTCGATCGCGGTCGCGGTCGCCTCCACCGCGATCGCCGCGCTGATCGGCACGGTGCTGGCTCTGCTGGCCGCCGAGCGCGCAGGCCCGGTGCGCACGCTGGTGCTGCAGACGGTCGATGCGTTCCTGTCGTTCCCGGGCCTCGTGGTCGCGATCGCGGTGATCGCGACCGTCGGCCATGGGTACCTCCCGCTCGTGCTCACGCTCGGGGGCCTGAGCTGGCCGGTGTTCGCGCGCGTGATCTACGCCGAAGCCTCGAGCCTGATGCAGCGCGACTACGTGCTCGCGGCCAGGCTCGCCGGCAGTTCGCGCACGCGCATCCTCGCGGGCCACGTGCTGCCGGGCGTTGCGCCGACGCTGCTCGTCATGCTCGCCTTCCACCTCGCGGACATGCTGGTCGCCGAGAGCGCGCTGTCGTTCCTCGGGCTCGGGGCGCCGCTGGGCGAGCCGAGCCTCGGCAACATGCTCGCCGAGAGCCGCCAGTACCTCTACGTCGCGCCTTGGCTGATGTTCGTGCCGGCCTGCGCGATCGTGCTGGTGGTCGTCAGCGCGAACCTGCTCGGCGACGGCCTGACGGAGCGGCTGCGCGGCCGCGCGAGGCGGGCACCGTGAGCACGCCCGACGCCCCGCATGCGGGCGGCACTGCGCGCGCGGCGGGCAAACCGGTCCCGGCGAGCAGCCCGGTCGGCTCGCCGGCACTCGACCTGCAGGACCTCCGGGTCGACTTCCCGACGCCGCTCGGCGAGGTCGGCATCGTCGACGGCGTCAGCCTGTCGATCGCCCGCGGCGAGGCGCTCGGCATGGTCGGCGAGTCGGGTTCCGGCAAGACGATGATCGCGCTGGCCTGCCTGAGGATGGTGCCCGAGCCCGGGCGCGTGGCCGCCACGCGCCTGCGCGTCGCCGACCGCGACCTGCTCGCGCTCGACGAGCCGGCGCTGTGCGCGGTGCGCGGGGCCGACGTCGGCGTGGTGTTCCAGAACCCGATGACGGCGTTCAACCCGGTGCGCACGATCGGCGAGCAGCTGGCGGCGACGTGGCTGCGGCACCGCCCCGCCGGTGGCGCGCGCCCGTCGCGCCGGGAAGCGCGCGAGCGCGCGATCGCGGCGCTGCGCGAGGTGGGCATCGCCGCGCCGGAACGCCGCGTGGACGCCTACCCGCACCAGATGTCGGGCGGCATGCTGCAGCGTGCACTGATCGCGCACGCGATGATCAACCAACCCGCGCTGATCGTCGCGGACGAACCGACCACCGCGCTCGACGCGACCGTGCAGGCGCAGATCCTCGACCTGCTGCGCGCGCGCCTCGCGAACGCCGGCCTGCTGCTCGTCACGCACGATCTCGGCGTCGCGGCGGAGATCTGCGACCGCGTCGCGGTCGTCTACGCGGGTCGCGTGGTCGAAGTCGGGCCCGCGCGCGAACTGCTCGAATCGCCGCGCCACCCGTACACGCAGGCGCTGCTGGCGGCGGCGCCGCGGCTGGATCCCGAGCGCCGGCCGCTCGCGCCGATCCCGGGTGCGCCGCCTTCGCCCGCCGACCTCGTCGCGGGCTGCCGCTACGCACCCCGCTGCCCGCGCGCAGTGCCGCGCTGCGGGGAGCGCCCGCGGCTCGCGCCCGAAGGCCCGCACGCGTACGCCTGCTGGAACCCGGCCGACGACGCGCGGAGGGCGAAGCCGTGACCGGGCGCGAACCGCTGCTCGATGCCGACGACCTGCGCGTCACGTTCCGGCCGGGCGGCCGGGAACTGCGTGCGGTGGACGGCGTGAGCCTGCAGGTGCTGCCGGGCGAGACCGTCGCGCTGGTCGGCGAGTCCGGGTCCGGCAAGTCCACCGTCGCGCTCGCGCTGATGGGCGTGCACCCGCTCGCGGGCGGGCGCGTGCGCTTCGAGGGCCGCGACGTCACCGCCGCGGGCGGCGCCGAGCGGAAGGCGCTGCGCCGGCGGATGCAGCTGATCCTCCAGGATCCCTACGGCAGCCTCGACCCGCGCTGGAGCGTCGCGCGGATCCTGGCGGAGCCGCTGGTCGCGCACGACGTCGGCACGCCCGAGGAGCGCGCGGCGCGGGTGCGCGAACTGCTCGGGCAGGTCGGGCTGCCACTAGACGCGCTGGAACGCCGTCCGCCGCAGCTCTCCGGCGGCCAGCGGCAGCGCATCGCGATCGCACGCGCGCTGGCGCTGGAGCCGCGACTGCTGATCGCGGACGAGCCCGTGTCGGCGCTCGACGTGTCGATCCAGGCGCAGATCGTCAACCTGCTGCTCGACGTGCAGCGCACGCGCGGCACGTCGCTGCTGGTGATCACGCACGACATCGCGCTGGTGCACCACGTCGCGCACCGCGTGGTCGTGATGTACCTCGGTCGCGTCGTCGAGACCGGCGCGGTCGACGACGTGATCCTGCGGCCGCAGCACCCCTACACCGCCGCCCTGATCTCCGCGGTTCCCGCGCGCCGCGCCGGTGGCGCGCGGCAGCGCATCCTGTTGCCGGGCGAGCCGCCCTCGCCGCTGGAGCCGCCGGCCGGCTGTCGATTCCACCCGCGCTGCCCGATCGCCCGGGATCGCTGCCGCATCGAGTCCCCGCCGCTCGCTCCCGCGGCCGGCGGCGGCGCGACGGCCTGCCACTTTCCCGGCGAACTCGGCGCGCTGCCGCTCGCGCGCGACGAGAGGCTTGCGTAGGATCGCGGCACGGCGCCGCCTCGCCGCCCAACCCGGATCGACGTGCCCCGCTCGACGCCAGCGCTCTCGCTCCCGCTGCGCACCCCGCGCCTCGTGCTTCGCGACTTCGTCGCGGACGACCTCGCGGCCGTGCGCGCGTATGCGAACGACGATCAGGTGCTGGAGCACGTGCTTCACGAGCCCCGCGACGAGCCAGAGCTGCGCGAACACCTCGACCGGGTGCTCGCGGCGCAGGGCAACCGGCCACGCCGCGCGTGGGAGCTCGCCGTCGAGGTCGCGCGCACCGGCCGCGTGATCGGCACCTGCGACCTCGCGCTGACCGGCACGCGCACGCTGGACGCCGACCTCGGCTACATGCTCGCGCGGCGCCACTGGGGCCGCGGCTACGCCACCGAGCTCGCGACCGCGCTCGTGGACGCCGCCTTCCGGCAGCTGCGAGTCGCCCGCGTCCAGGCGATCGTCGACGTCCGCAACGAGCGCTCGCGCCGCGTGCTCGACAACGCGGGACTGCACTGGGAGGGCCTGCTGCGCCGGCACGCGCACGCGAAGGGCCGCTGGTGGGACTGCCACCTGTACTCCCTCCGGCGCGCCGACTGGCAGGCGCGCGCCTCGCGCCTGGCGGCCGCCGGATGATCCCCGGGGAGCACTTCGAGCACTACCGTCGGTACCGGGCGCTCGCGCAGCTGCTCGATGCGGCCGTGCGCGTGCCCGGCACGCGCGTGGGGGTCGGCCTCGACTTCCTGCTGGGCCTCCTGCCAGGCATCGGCGACCTGACCAGCGGCGCGATCGGCGCCTACGGGCTGTACGTCGCGCGGCGCCTCGGCGTGTCGCGCAGCGTGTGGTTGCGCATGGCGGGCAACCTCGTACTCGACAGCGTCGTCGGCAGCGTGCCGGTACTGGGCGACCTGTTCGACCTCGGCTTCCGCGCCAACCTGCGCAACCTGGCGCTGCTCGATCGCTGGCTCGAGGCACCCACGGCCACGCGCCGCGCGAGCCTCGGCCTCGTCGTCGGGGTCGGGCTCGGCCTGTTCGCGCTCGTCGGCCTCGCCGCGTGGGCGGTCGTCGCGCTGGCGGGCTGGCTCTCGGGCCTCGCGACCTGACGGGGTCGCGCGCGGCTCAACTGCGCGGCGCGGCCCGTTCGCGCAGGCGGATCAGGCCTTCCTGCGCGGTGCTCGCGACGAGCCGCCCGTCGCGGGTATAGACCTCGCCCCGCGCGAAACCGCGCGCGCCCGACGCGCTCGGGCTGTCCACCGAGTACAGCAGCCAGTCGTCGATCCGGAACGGCCGGTGGAACCACATCGCGTGGTCGATGCTCGCCATCTGCAGGTGCAGGAACGAGCGCCCATGCGGCTGCGGCGAGGTGTCCAGCAGGTTGTAGTCGGACACGTACGCGAGCAGGTTCCGGTGCAGCACCGGATCGTCGCTCGGCACGCGGTCGACGGTGCGGAACCAGACCAGCTTCCGCGGCGGCAGCACCTTCGGATCGAGGAAGTCGGGCATCTGCACCGGCCGGAATTCGAACGGACGCCGGTGCTCGAAGAAGCGGCTGATCTTCTCGGGCAGCTGCGCGACCAGTTCCTGCCGATAGTTCTCGAAGTCGGACAGCGACTCCGGCGGTGGCGCCTCGGGCATCGTCGGCGCGTGGTCGAGCCCCTCCTCGGGCACCTGGAACGAGCACGACATGTGAAAGACCTGCGCACCGTGCTGGATCGCGACGACGCGTCGCGTGGTGAAGCTGTGGCCCTCGCGCGAACGGTCGACCTGGTAGACGATCGGCGCATTGAAGTCGCCGCGACGCAGGAAGTACGCGTGCAGCGAGTGGCACGCGCGGCCCTCGACGGTGCGCGAGGCCGCGACCAGCGCCTGCCCGAGCACCTGGCCGCCGAACACCTGCGGCGCGCCGATGTCGCGGCTCTCGCCGCGGAACAGGTTCACCTCGAGCTGCTCGAGCTGGAGTATGTGCAGTAGATCCGCGAGTCGCTGGTCCATGCGCCGCATGGTAACCGAAACGCGCCGACGCCCGGCCGCGCGGCGCGCGTTCCCGTGGCGCACCAGCACGCGCCGCGGCGCAGTCGGCGCCCGAGCGACTCCAGCACCGCCGTGATCACGGGCATCCAGTCCGGCACCCAGCGCCGCACCACGACGAGGTCGTGCTCGCGGTGCACGTAGACGCAGTTGCCGCCACGCCAGCAGCAGCAAGCCCTACACTGCGCGACATGGACGCGATCGTCACCTCCCTGCACGTCTATCCGGTGAAGGCGTGCCGAGGCCTCGACCTCGTCGGCGCGCGGCTCGACGCCGCCGGCTTCGAGCACGACCGCCGCTGGCTGGTGGTCACGCCCGAAGGACGGTTCGTGACGCAGCGCGAAGCGCCCGCGCTCGCCCGCGTCGGCACGGCCGTAGCCGACGGCCGGCTGGAACTGACCTTCCCGGACGGAGCGCGCGTCCCGGTGGCGCCAGGCGATGCCGCGCAGCGTCTCGACGTCGTGGTCTGGGACGATCGCTGCGCCGGCCTCGACTGCGGGGACGCGCCCGCGGCGCGACTCGGCGGCCTGCTCGGGCGCCCGGTGCGGCTCGTCGAGTTCGACACGCGCGTGCCGCGCCTGCAGCGCTCCGAGCGCGTCGGCCCACTGACCGTGCCGGTCCGCTATCCCGACGCCTACCCGATCCTGCTGATCGGCGAGGAGTCGCTTGAGGACCTGAATGCACGACTGCCGCAGCCGCTCCCGATGGACCGCTTCCGCCCGAACGTCGTCGTTCGCGGCCTGGGAGCCTACGGCGAGGACCGCGTGGTCGAACTGCGCGCCGAAGGCGTGCGACTGCGCCCGGTGAAGGCCTGCACCCGCTGCAAGGTGACGATGACCGACCAGGCGACCGGCGACGTGGACGCGGCCGAGCCGCTGCGCACTCTCAGGACCTACCGCTGGGACCGCGAACTGCGCGGCGTCACGTTCGGCCAGAACGTGGTGATCGCCGAGGGCGCTGGCGCGACGCTGCGCGTCGGCCAGCGGCTCGAGGTCGTGCTGCGCGACTGACGCGGCCTCAGCGGTCCCGTTCGCCGGCGCCCGACCGCAGTCCGTAGGGCTCCACCAGCGCCCACACGTGCGGCGGCACCATCGAGCGCACGCGCTTCGGCTGCTCGCGCCGCAGGTGCGCCACCGTCTCGCAGGCCTTCATCTCGACGCGCGCGCGCGCGAATTCGAGCCCGCGCGGCCCGACCTTCGGCATCAGCCAGCCGACCACCGGCCGCAGCCAGCGGGGCATCGAGCGCAGCGGCAGCCCGCCGGCGGCACGCAGCGTGTTCGCGAGGAAGCCCTTCACCGGCGCCCGGCGATTGCCGGCACTGCCGGGCACCGCGGTCGCGAGTTCGTCACCCAGCAGCGAGAGCAGTTCCTCGCCGCGTTCGTTGCGCACCAGCAGCCACTGCTCGCCCTGCCCACCCATGTAGCCGACCGTGAGATCCGCGAGCACGTTGGTGTAGTCCACGCAGGTGCGGCACGTGAGCGGGAAGAAATCGCGCGGCAGCCGCGAGATCGGCAGCATCAGGAACGGGATCGTCCGCGAGCGGCCGTCCGCGTACCGGAGCTCGACGTGGTAGTCCGCGCGGAACTCGAGGTAGGTGATCGTCGCGGGGTCGTCCGCCAGCAGCTCGAGGAAGCGGTGGAAGTTTTCGGTCGTCGTGTTGTCCGAACACGGCGTGCCGATCACGTAGAGCCGCTCGAAGCCGAACTCGCGCTCGAGTTCGCGCAGCGCGTACACCTGGCACGGGATGCCGACGACCGCGAGCCGTCGGTAACCCGCCGCGCGCGCGGGCTCCAGCAGTGCGAGCAGCGGCGCATAGCCCATGCGCATCCCGCGGCAGTGCACGAGGTCCGCCGGATCGGTGACGAGGACCGGCACGGGCCGCCAGCGATCGTCCGGGTGCGCCTTCATCGTGAGGACCGCGTCGACGGCGCCGGTCTCGAGCAGGCGCTCCGCGATGCGGGTCGTGATGCCGGTCCACTGCGCGCCCGGCCGCGGTGCGCGCAGCCGCGCCCTGAGCATGCGGCGGAACGGCCCGAAGTGCAGTTCGTCGGGCCGCGCG
>Ga0315900_10012269_pt1 | contig 10533 bp, 10 predicted proteins | sample LakEriMetagenome_FD_203521 | JGI IMG/M metagenome (GOLD analysis project Ga0315900, IMG submission 203521) | Freshwater fungal communities from buoy surface, Lake Erie, Ohio, United States - Buoy 12 MA114 | ecosystem: Environmental > Aquatic > Freshwater > Lake > Lake biofilm | place: USA: Lake...
GATCGCCAAATTGGGAGGTATCCCGTATGTCGAGCCAACGAACACCGAACGATTTTCGACCAATGCAGAATCGACTGATACATTCCTCGGTGACAACCTCGACGCCAATACGATCGTCAGTTTTACGATCAACTTTGAACCCAACATGGAAGAGTTCTCTGTAGATCGTTACGGTGCAGAGTTTCAGCGTGCAGTCAAAGCTGCGAGTACATTCGGCAATGCCAAAGTCGTGATCCGTGGCCATACCGATCCGACGAAGACACTGATTGATCTCGTTCAATCGGGTATTGAAAAAGGGATCCTGAAGCAAACCGGCGTGAAGGGAAGCTTCAAGTACTTTTTCGAAGGGAAGGAACTCGATTTGACCAACACCAAATCGATCGTCGAGCTTGTCAAAGCAGGCGCATTCAGCGGTGGAAAATCCGATCCGATGGTTACCATGCAAGCGGCACTGAATCTGAGCAAGAAACGAGCGGATGCAGTGCGCGATGCAGTGGCCAAGTTTGCGAAGCAAGCCGAAGTGAATTTGGATATGTCGCAAATCGTACCCGTCGGTGCAGGTGTTACCGAGCCGGTGATTGCAAAGCCCAAGAGCCCCACAGAAGCGAAAGAAAACATGCGTGTTGAGTTTCGTATCGTGCGGGTTGAGGCTGAAGCGATTACTCCATCCGATTTTAATTTTTAGTGTAGCAGCCACGCTTGCAGTATTCCACGAAAGAGGAAGTCATGATTGATCGAACAGCGTTCCGAAGGAGCCTTCCAAAGTGCGTTCGGTTCACAGTCGTTGGTTTTGGGATCGCATGCTTGGCGGGACTAGCAGCATTGGCTGGTTTAGCCACGACAGCAAATGCGTCTGAGAGCATTGTTGTCGTGCTTCTCGATGATTCGGGGTCGATGCGAGAGAAAATGCGAACAAACTCCGGGAGTGAACCTCGAATGTCGGTCGCGAAAACCGCATTGACACGCGTGGTCGAGCAATTGCCAGAGGGAACGAAGTTTGGTTTGTTGCTGATGAATGGAGCGCGCGCCAATCAGGGATGGTTGATTCCGCTCGCTGCGTTGGACCGAGCATCGGCTCTCGCACGCATCGACCAGGTTCGTGCAGACGGTGGTACTCCTCTTGGCCAATCGATGAAGACAGCGATGGACGAGTTGCTGGCACTTCGAAGCAAAGTCCCATACGGAGACTATCGATTGTTGGTAGTCACAGACGGCGAAGCGACAGATAAAGAAGTACTCGAAAGGTACCTGCCAGACATGGTTTCGCGTGGCGTCGTCGTCGATGTGATCGGCGTAGACATGCGTTCCGAGCATTCGTTAGCAAAGCGAACACACTCGTATCGGAAGGCCAACGACGCAGCTAGCTTTGAAAAAGCCCTTACCGAAATCTTTGCGGAGTCTGCAAGTTCAGGCAGTAATGACGATGGTGCCGCAGACTTTGATAGGATCGCTGGATTGCCGGACGAGTTCGCCACAGAATCGCTCAAGGCATTGACGATGGCTCAAAACGGGGAGATCGCAGAAGAAAGACCCAACGTCGGCTTCACGGATCAAAACTCTGTGGCAAACGCGCCGATCGGCACATCGCCCGGTTCGTCCGCTCCAGCCGAGCCAAAAGGCAAAAGCTCTTCGTTCTTTGGCTTAGTCATTTTGGTTGTAATGACAGCCATTCTGAGTAGATTCTTCATGTCGAAACGACGTCGATGATTGCTTAGCAGTTCTCACGGAAAAGTTTCACGCTCCCCAAACTCATTCGCTACCATCACTCATTCGCTACCATCGCTGTGTCTCAATCGAAAATAGTCTTAGTTGCGTTCGTGTGGCTAGCCCTCTTAGGCGTTGGGGTTGGAGTCTGGAAGCTGTTCTTGCAACCACAGCAGCAGGCACAGGAATCAGAAAAGAAAAAGGAGCAGGAGAAACAGGCTCTCGACGCTACGCAAGGCACCAGTCGATATCAGCATGACTTGGCTTGCGGGCTCGATGCATTCTCTGGGTATGCGGTCCTACGTTCGCCAGCCTTTCGCGATCAATTAGCCCAGAATGGCATACGAATGGCGATGAAGGATGATAACGCTGATTATGCCAAACGTATGGATGCACTGGAGTCGGGCGAGATTCAACTTGCCGCATTCCCAATGGACGCGTTACTCAAGATATGTAGTCAACGCAATCGATTGCCCGCAACGATCATCGCCATCATCGATGAGACGCGTGGCGCGGACGCTATGGTCGCCTACAAGCAACGTTATCCCGATGTTGATTCGCTAAACGCGCCGGAAACGCGATTCGTGCTCGTTGGCGATTCTCCGAGTGAAACACTTTCACGCGTAGTGATGCATGACTTTGATCTCTCGCGCCTAGCCAAAGACCCGATGCTGCGAGTCACTTCCCCTGAAGCCATTCTACAAGCCTATCGAAAAGCGACTCCATCCACGAACGAAGTGTTTGTGACGTGGGAACCCTACGTCGCGCAGCTTCTCGAGAATGAACAGTTGCACGTGCTAGTGGATAGCTCCAAATTCACGGGATATATCGTGGACACACTCGTCGTCAGTCGTGATTTTCTTTTGAAGCAACAACCGTTGGTCGAGAAGATCGTCGATAGTTATTTTCGATCGATGAACACGTATCGAGAGCCCGACAAGTTAAAGGAGTTGGTCTTGGAGGATGCAAAGCTTACCAACACCAAACTCACTTCGGTTCAAGCGGACCGATTGCTCAAAGGGATCCATTGGAAGAACACCCAAGAGAACTATGCCCACTTCGGGTTGCGTGCGGAAAAGGTCGTTCATATCGAAGACATGTTAGGCAGGATCTCGTCGGTGCTGGTCTCATCGGGCGGGATGCCCAAAGATCCAACAGGTGGGCAATTTAGCCGACTGTTTTTTGATAAGGTTTTAGCCTCGCTTCAAAGTTCAAACTTTTTACCGAACGAAGTCGTACGGCAAGAAAGAGAGTTGGTGGAGTTGACCGACGCACAGTGGAATTCGCTCGTACCAGTCGGTACCTTGAGTGTCCCCGAGTTGGTTTTTGCGCGAGGCACAGCCAATTTGTCGGAGGTGAGCCGCACCGTTTTGGACGAGATGGCCGAAAAACTGAGGTCATGGCCCGCATACTACTTGAGGGTAGAGGGGAACGCGGCGAGTGGCGGAAACACAGAAGCAAACTTGAGTTTAGCTGCCCGCCGTGCAGAAGCCACGGTAGAATACTTGAAGTCGTTGGGCGTTCCGGTAGCACGGATAAAAAGCTCGGCAGGGAAAGTGGGCCAATCCCGCGTCCTATTCATGCTCGGTGAGTTGCCCTATTAGGCTAGATCCAACGGCGATTTAAGTTACGGTGATCAAAAGAGATTTGGCATGAGGTTTGGCGTTGAATGAAGTTCGGAATCGAGTACTTCGAGAAATCTTTCTAGCACCGTCGGTCGTCCTCCCTATGGTGGGTGGAGTTTCTGCGTGGCTGGTGTCGTGGGCCGCTAATGGCGTGAATGCGTTAACGATTGCCGGGTTGGTAGGCGTGCTCGGCGGTTTAGGCTGGATGGCCACGCGTGCTATCTTCCAAACCGAAAAAATCACGCATGATACCATTCGCAAAATGCAAACCCAAACGTTGCAAGCAGAGCAGGCGGAGTTGGATCGGTTGGACCAATTGCTGAGTCAGGACACAGACGATCGCGATCAGGAATTGTTAAGAATGTTGCGGTTGCATCGCGCCCAATTTGAAGAACTGGCTAGCCAACCAGAGATAGCGATTCGAAGTCAAGATATCTTGAGTCGCGCGAAGCAATTGTTCACTGCTGCGGTCAACAATCTTTACGAATCGTATAGACTGTTGGAACAAGCCAGGAAGATGAGCGCCCGAGACCAACGTGCTCTATTGATCCAACGCGAGCAACTCTTGAAGGAGATTCACGAATCCGTACAGCATTTGCAAATGTCGCTGGAGCAATACAAAAGCTTGACAAAAAAATCGACAGGAAACGAGTTGAGCAAGTTGCGCGACGAACTGGAAGAAAGTTTGCGTATTGCGAAGCGAACGGAAGAGCGATTGCGCGAACTGGAAGGGACTAACGCGCATGAGCACGACTCCTTTCTGAAAGAGTAAACATGTCCATTAACAAAAGTGAGAAGATCATGACGAAGAAACATTGGATTTTTGTATGTCTATTCGGTGCCGCGTTCGCGGGTTGCGAGCCATCGAACAAATCCACACCGAACACGGCCGGTTCAGGTACTGCTGGGGCGACTTCAGCAAAGCCCGCGACTTTCACCCTAGCCTGGAGCGAGTATCCGTCGTGGAGCGTTTTCGGTGTTGCCGATGAGATCGGACTACTCAACAAAGAGGCTGGCAAACTTGGAGAATTAGAGAAGAAATGGAACGTTGATATCGTCCTCAAAGGAGTTGACTACGATACATGCCTTCAAATGTACGGATCCAACACGGCAGACGCGGTTTGTATCACCAACATGGACACGCTCGGGCCAGCGACGGACCGAGCAAGTGTCGCCATTCTCCCGACGTCGACTAGCGTTGGCGCCGACGCATGTATCGCAGTTGGCGTAAATGACCTCGAAGGCTTGAAGGGAAAAACTACGCGTGGCTTGGAGCGAAGTGTATCGCAATATGCATTCGAGAGAATATTGATCAAGAAAGGGCTGAATCCAAAAGACTATCCGTTCAGCAACATGGACCCGGGTGCTGCGGCCAGCGCATTGCAAACAGGAGATGCCAACGTCCAGTCGATCATGGTTTGGAACCCGTTCGTCATGCAAACCTTGCGAGATCAGCCGAAGAGCAAGAAGCTATTTGATTCCTCCGAGATTCCTGAGGAGATCATCGACATGGTCGTTGTCGGAAAAGACTCCCTCGCGAAAGAAGGTGGCAAGGCGTTTGCAAACTGCATCGTCGAAACGTTCTATGCGATCAACCAACGCATGGCGGATCCCAAGACAGCAGACAAAACGCTCGTCGCCATCGGTGCGAACTTTAGCAGTCTCGGTTTGGAAGACATGAAGCAAGTCGTGCAACAAACACGATTCTACAAGTCACCGGAAGAGGCCCTCAAACTGCTCGGCAGCGAAGAGTTTCGTACCAAGACCATGCCAGCCGTCGCGGATTTTTGTGTCGAACACAAAATTGTAGAAAAGAAACCTACCGTCGGTTTCGATTCGGCAGACTCTCAAGTAAACTTCGATACGAGTTTTCTTAAAGCTGCGATGAGTGGCAAGTAATCGACAACGATCTTAGACATCTAGATTAGTCAGCGAAATTAGATAGCGACCTCTCCATGATTCGACGCCCGATACCTCGCTGGCTTGTGATACTCCTAGGGATTCTGGGAGTGTTCAGTCTACTCGCGGTGTATGGTGGATTGTCCTACCGACAGTCCCTCATCAATGAAAAGCAAAAGGTCATCCCAGGACTGCAAGCTTTTGGCGATGGTGTGACTCGGATGACTGCACCGCAAGGATCCGAGGAGACTCCAAAGCCATCGATGTTGGTGACGGATCTGAGAGCCACCTACTGGCGATTGTTCCTCGGTATCGGGCTGGGAGTGGTTCTTTCGGTAGTCGTTGGAATCGCCATGGGTGCCTATCGATGGATTGCTGCTCCATTAGCACCGATCATTTCGTTTTTGGCCAAGATACCGCCGACCGCGATACTTCCGATCTATTTCGTTTTGGTGGGAACCGACCAAACCATGTTCACCACCATGGTCGCATTGGGCATCTTTTTTACGATGGCCCAGTCGGTCTACCAATCGATCGTGAACGATGTAAAGGATGAGGCGATCGATAAAGCCTACACGCTCGGGGCGTCGGATCCCGAGATTGTTTACGAAGTGATTTGGAAGCAAGTATTGCCTCCAATTCTGGATAATATCCGGCTTCAGATTGGTCCCGCCATGATTTTCCTGCTGGCGGCGGAGATGCTAGTGGGTGGGGAAGGAATGGGGTACCGGATTCGTATGGAGTCCCGGGTCCTCAACATGAGTATCGTTTACATCTATCTGTGCATACTTGGCTTCACTGGATTGCTCGGCGATTGGTGCCTGCTTTGGTTACGCAAGAAACTCTGTCCCTGGTATGACCGCTAGATCATTCAATCGGCCTTCTACTCATGCATGCACTTGAAATTCGAAACTTGAGCCACTGGTACGGTACGCGACGGATTCTCAACAAAGTGAATCTGACGATCGCACCAGGACAAATTGTGGCGTTGGTAGGTCCCAGCGGTTGTGGCAAGAGTACGCTATTGCGGGCTATCTTGGGCACCGACCCGCCATCAGAAGGTGAGGTCTTAGCGGAGGGACGACTCGTCACGGAACCCAATCGCGACGTCGGTATCGTCTATCAAAATTATTCGCTGTATGAGTTTTTGAGTGCGGAAGAGAACGTGGCTTTCGGACTCAAGCTGGACAAAACATCCTTGATTTCCCGCTTCATCGCGTTGCCTGCGTATTTGCGCAAACGACGCGAGCATCTGCAAATGGCCCGCGAATTTCTTAAAAAAGTCGGCTTGGAAGCGGCGATGGGGCATTATCCTGCCGAACTCTCGGGCGGGATGAGACAACGCGTGGCGATCGCGCAGGCGTTTATCTTGAAGCCCAAGATTGTGCTTTTGGATGAACCGTTCGGCGCTTTGGACGAAGCGACCCGCGAAGACCTGCAACTGATGTTGCTTCGTTTCTATCAAGAGAACTTAAAGGCGAAACAACGCGGAGAGCGGCCGCAATACACGATCATCATCGTGACGCACGAACTCAACGAAGCTATTTACGTCGCCGACCGAGTTATTGGTCTATCGCGCTTTCACACCGAGGGAAGCCAAGGCGCCATGGTCGTTTACGATCGGCCGTGCCCAGTATTTCATCCAGACGATCCGAAAGATCTGAGCAGGTTTGTAGAGCAACGCGAAGAGTTACGTTCTGCCGTGTTCGATCCGAACTATGTCAAGCACCATTCCAAGTATGTTTCATTTTGGGATGAGCTATCTAGTGATGCGCTAGCAGTCGCAGCGATGAACTCGAAGTAACCGCTTCGATGCCTGTGTTTTTCTATGCTTAGAGAACGATATCGGTTCCCAGCAGTCGGCGAACAAAAACAAGAACGATGGCAGTCGCGAGGAGACAGATTCCGATCCAGCCAAGCGCTTGCGATTTGGATAACCCCTTAAACCAATCATTCATCTTGTTCTCTCTTTGTTGATGCCCCATTCGATCGTTGTGCTCATCCTCCAGAGCAAAGCGAGTACCGTTCGAGTGTTTGGTACCAAAAGTGCAAACTCCCATGGTTTCAATGACATGCATGTACGCTTTCTACCAAACTATGACACAGTGCGCATCGTTTTGACTCAATAGCAAAGGATGGATGGCACAGTACGTGTTGTGAATCTGTAACCGGGCTTGCGACCGGGACCATAGTTGCAACGCAGCAAGGTTCGAAACGAACATATGCAAAGGATGTCGACGATTGATCCGGCTGAATCGAAAAAAGTAGGAGAGATGCGGAGCAACGGCAGTTGGTATCCTCTACCTTAGTACCTAGCTTCAGGCGAAGTCAATACGCCGGGCTCGTTTCGAGCGACACATTCAAGTAATCTTCAGGTACGATATGCTCTATTCGTAACTCCATGGAGTGTGTGCCTCGTCCGTATCGACTGAAGAGATCGTTGAATGAACAGTTTACTTCTTCTGATTCGCCTATTCCCTTTCCGAAAACTAACGCTGTCAGGTGTTGCGGTTTCGTCGCTACTCATGGCGGGAGAGGTTAAGTCGCAGTCCACCGAGGTTACGCCTCGTCTGCAGGCGCACGCTCATAATGATTATTTGCACGAAAACCCTCTCTTCGATGCGTTGGATCAAGGGTTCTGCAGCGTCGAAGCGGACATCTTTCTGGTCAACGGGGAATTGTTGGTCGCGCACACGCGAATAGAACTGTCCCCGAAGCGAACGTTGCAGTCACTTTACTTGGACCCTTTGCAGGAACGAGTTGCAAAGAACAAAGGCTTCGTTCATGCGGGTGTCGATTCTTTTACGCTGCTCATCGATATCAAGACAAAAGGAGAAGAGACCTATCGCGAGTTGCATCGTGTCCTAACGAAGTACGCCGACATACTCACACGTGTCGAGAATGGTGCCGTGAAGAAAGGGCCGATTACAGCAATTGTCAGCGGCAATCGCCCCATCGAATTGATTCAATCGGAGCCGAATCGTCTTGTTGGAATCGACGGTCGATTGTCCGACTTGGACAGCGACAAAGAGAGTCATCTATTGCCAATGATCAGCGATAACTGGACCTCTCACTTTCAGTGGCGTGGGAAGGGAGAAATCGATCCCAAAGAACTTAGCAAACTCCGATCGATCGTCGCCAAAGCACACGCCAAGAATCGTCTGGTTCGGTTCTGGGCATCACCGGACAACGAAAACGTATGGCGATTGCTGCGCGACGAGAAGGCGGATTTGATCAACACGGACAATCTCGCTGGTTTAAGTGCGTTTCTCGGATCGAAGCCATGAACTGGGCTGATATTCTCGCTTCAGTGGAGCATGATCCCGAAATCACCTATCTCAACACAGGTACATCGGGGTTGATTCCGAAAGCAGTCCATCAGGCTACCATGCAATGGCGCGAAAAACTGCATCATAATCCCACCGACTACGTTTGGCGGGCAATGGCGGACGAACTGTGGAAGTCCCGCGCGCGATTGGCGACACATTTAGAATCGAGTCCCGAGCGGTTGGTATTTTTCTCGAACATCTCTCAAGCGATCAATACGTTTTGTTTGTCGGTCGACTTGCCGCAAGGTTCCGATATTTTACTATCGGATCACGAGTACGGCGCGATGCGATGGGCTTGGGAGCGAGCAGCACAAATTCGTGGTTGGAACATTGTTCCATTCGCGCTTCCCATTGAAACGGAAGACTCACAAGAGATTGTGGCGGCAGTCGAACGTTCGATAACCAGCAATACCAAGCTGTTGTTCTTGAGCCACATCCTGTACTCGACGGGGTTAGTACTCCCCATCCAAGAGATCTGCGCTCGAGCTCGCTCTCGTGATATCGTCACGTTCATCGACGGAGCGCATGCACCGGGGATGCTGCCGCTAGATCTATCGACTATAAACGCTGACTTCTATGCAGCGAATCTCCACAAATGGTTTTTGACGCCAGTGGGAGCAGCATTTCTTTACTGCGACCCATGCAGCAAACATCATCTTCGACCATGGCAAGTCAGTTGGGGATTCTCGGAAGGCGAATTGAGTGCAACCGAACGAAACGAATTTGGTTCAACGCCTTGGATTCGGCAATTCGAAATGGAGGGAACGCGCGATCTGACATCGTGGTTTGTAGTATCCCAAAGCTGTGATTTTGTCGAATCTCTTGGGTACCCAGCAATTCGTGCGCGGCATTTCGAGCTAAGCTCGTTCGTTCGAGAGGCATTGAGCGGGTTGGGTGGTTTTCAATTATGCACACCCAATCATCCGCAACTGCGTGGTGGCCTAACGTCATTTCGGCTTCCGGCAAATGTCGGTGGCCAGAAATTGAGAAACGATTTATGGCAAAAGGACAAGATTGAGATCAACGTCATCGACCTTGGAGGTTGCCAATTCTTCCGAGTATCTACCCATGTCTACAACACGATGGAAGAGATTGAGACGCTTGAGAAATCGCTACGAAGCATGCTCCGTTGATAGTAATTCAGAGCATGGTTCAGCATGGATCTCGCCATGCTCACTTTTCGCCACTTGGCAGATGAATATCTTGAAGCTTCGGCAGAAGATCGGATTTTGATCTTTCAAGTATGCCGTGAGGCTCCCATTTGGGATTGATGTTTTTTCAGTCTCCTTCGTTCTTTTCGGCTATCGTCCAGTTGACGTATAGTAGCTCGTGGCTCGTCCGAAACGAAGCCGGCAACCTTGGATTCACCAAGAGCATATCGGCGTAACAAAAGTTACCCTAGCGATGGGTTTCGCTCCACCATAGATCATGCGGCTCACCTTCGAAAGGAAGCTCGATTCGATCCAGCTCTGTCCAAAGTCGATCGGCGGTGTCTTCCATCGGTTCCATCGGCAAATCTTGTTCATACCACAACGAGAATGGCTCTGGTTCGACCGATTCGACTGCTTCAACCGCAATGGGAGTCGGCTGACGTCGCGGCTTGATGACGATCGGTTCCGGCGGCGCAATATCCTCCCGAAGAACGACGATGGGTTCTTCGAACGGCTCAGGAGCCAAGACTGGTTCACGAACCAGGATAGGCTCAGGGGCTGGTGCTGGAATATAGATCGGCTCCGGTGGAGTGATCACCACTGGCGGAACGGCCACTGCTGGAGCAACCATTGGTTCTTTCTCGACGATAACCTCTGGCGGTCGCTTGACCAGAACCGGTGTATCATGCGGTTGATAGACTTTGGCTTCACCCGATTGTCCTTGGGCTGGCAACACCCGTACTTGAACACCGATATCGTGGAAGATCCGCATAATATGCTCATGGCACGTGAACATGACCACTTGGTTGCCGAGCGCCGCAAAGT
>Ga0315900_10012271_pt1 | contig 10531 bp, 7 predicted proteins | sample LakEriMetagenome_FD_203521 | JGI IMG/M metagenome (GOLD analysis project Ga0315900, IMG submission 203521) | Freshwater fungal communities from buoy surface, Lake Erie, Ohio, United States - Buoy 12 MA114 | ecosystem: Environmental > Aquatic > Freshwater > Lake > Lake biofilm | place: USA: Lake...
GCGCGCATCCTCGTTGCCGATGATCATGCCGTTGAAACCAAGCTGTTCGACCTTCCGGAGCGACTGCTCCAGCCCTTCCAGCACACCCTGTCCCAGGCTGTTCATCTTGCTGCGGAACTCGAAGCAGGCCACCCCATCGCCCACATCGAGCAGGCGCGAGAGACCATTGTCCATGAGGACGCGCCCGCTGGCGGCCAGGCCGGCCAGCGCGATACGCCCCGGGATGCCGGGGATCGGTTCGTAGGTACCGTCGAAGGTGAGGTACTCGCCCTGCCGATAGAAGCTGCCCTGCGCAAGATCGAGGAGCGCGGGAATGTCGAGTCCCTCGGCCTTGAACTGTTCGCGCAGCCAGTCGAGGCCGAGCGCGTCCATGACCTGAAACGGACCCGCTTCCCACCCGTAGCCCCACTCCATGGCACGATCGATCGCCACGATGTCATGGGCCAGTTGCGAGGCGAGCGTGAGCGTGTAGTGCGCCGCATCCACGACATGATCGCGGATGAAGGCGCCTAGCGCGCCGGGAATGCTCTTGATGGCGGGGAGTCGCTGTGCCGCTGGAAGGCGAATGGCCGCGCCGATGTCTCCGCCTTCGAGCCGCTGCTGCGGCACATACTCCTTGGTCTTCCAGTCGAAGGTGAGCGTGCCCGCCTTCGTCTTCTGGTAGAAGCCACCGCCGCTCTTGTCGCCCAGCTTGCCCTTGGCCACGAGCTCGTCGTGCACCCATGCCGGGAGTGCGAAGTCCTCGCCAGTGGTGGCGCCAATACCGCGAGTGACGTGGGCCAGCACATCGAGTCCGGTGAGATCGCCGGTGCGGAACGTGGCCGAGCGGGCCCGGCCGATGAGCGACCCCGTGAGTCCGTCCACCTCGTCGATGGTGAGGCCGTGCTGCTCCATGCGCCGCATGGTGGCGACCATGCCGAACACGCCGAGGCGGTTGGCAATGAACCCCGGCACGTCCTTGGCGAGCACGATCCCCTTGCCGAGCGTTCGCTCGGCAAAGCTGCGCATGGCTCCGATGACGGCATGATCGGTCTCGGGGGTGGGGATCACCTCGAGCAGGTGCATGTACCGCGGCGGATTGAAGAAGTGCGTGCCCAGGAAGCGGCGGCGGAATCTTTCGCCGCGCCCCTCGAGCAGGACGGCCATGGGGATGCCCGACGTGTTCGAGGAGACGATCGCCGTGGGCTTCATGAGCGCCTCGATCTTCGCGAACAGCTCCTGCTTGGGCGCGGGCTGCTCGATGATCGCCTCGCAGATCCAGTCGCACTCGGCAAGCCACGACAGATGATCGGCGGTGTTGCCGGTCCGCACGCGGCTGGCCGCTGCCGCTTCCATGAAGCTGGCCGGCTTGCTCTTGATGGCCTTCTGCAAGCCGGTGCGAGCGGGGGCACTGCGATTGGGCGACGCAGGATCCGGGTCACCGGGGATGTCGAGCAGCACGACACGGCACCCGGCTGACGCCGCCAGTGCCGCGATGCCGCTCCCCATGGCGCCGGCGCCTACCACGCCGACGGTCGTCACACGCATTCGGGCTCTCTCCGTAAGGGATGCGTGGAACTTCCGCCCGGGACACGGGGAGCGGAAGGGGGTGGCCGGGAAAAAGACGACGGGGGCGTCATGTTTTGCCGCAGCCGCGCGGCGGCGTTGCCGTGATGGCCGGAAACGGCACGCCCCCCATGCGGCGGGGGGCACCGTGGCGGGGGAGGGCACGCCGCTGTTGCTGTCCGGGTTGTCGCCGGACATCACCACCGGCAAGACTGCCGAACGGGCGCTCCCGGTGGCGAATCGTCGCAAGGATGCGTTGCTGGCCACACTCGCGCACGCGTTGCGCTCTCCGCTCGCGCCCATCCGCCGCGCGGCCGAAGTCTTGCGGATGCTCGCCCACAAGGACCCCACCAGGCAGAACGCGGTGGGTATCATCGACCCTCAGGTGAGCCAAATGGTACGACACGTGGACAACCTGCTCGACGTGCACCGCATCAGCCGCGGCGACATGCTGCTGCGTGCCGAACGCGTGGACGTGGCGAGTGCCGTGCGGGCCGCCGTGGAAACGAGCCGGCCTCTCATCGAGGCCGGCGAGCACCACGTGCTGATGAGCCTGCCGCACGCGCCCATCACCATCACCGGCGATGCGGCACGCCTGGCGCAGGCGCTGTCGAACCTGCTCGACCACGCCGCGCACGACACGCCCACGGGCGGACAGATCGCGTTGACGGTGGTGCGCGACGGAGCTCGGGTGCGCATTGCCGTGACCGGCAATGGCGGCGGCCTCCTCGCCGACCGATGCGACGATGTCTTCGCGTTGTCCAGCCGGGTGCAGCACGATGGGCAGGGCGCGCTCGGCATTGGTCTCGCACTGGTCCGGGGCATCGTGCAGCTGCACGGGGGCGAGGTGCGCGCGCTCGGCGACGGTCAGGGGCAGGGGTGTAGCTTCGAGATGTGGTTGCCTGTGACAGAACCGCTCCCCTCCCCCGACATGGCGCCGTCGGTCACGGCCAATGGGGTGCCGGCAGCAGCGGTGGGCGCCAAAGCGCAGGGGCTGCGCATTCTCATCGTGGACGACAACGTCGATTTCGCCGAGAGCGAAGCGACGATGCTCGAACTCACGCAGCACATCGTGTGTGTGGTGCACGATGCACGCGCCGCCCTCGATGTGGTGCCCGTTTTCGCGCCTGATGTGGCGCTCCTCGACATTGGCCTGCCGGGAATGGACGGGTACGAACTGGCGGCCCGGTTGCGCGCGGATCCGGCCAACGCCGACCTCGTGCTCATTGCACAGACGGGGTGGGGACAGCCGGCCGACCGGGAGCGCGCGTTGGCTCTGGGGTTCCGCGCGCACCTCACCAAGCCGGTGGACTGGGCCACGCTCGAGCGTGTCCTCGTGCGCGCGTGAGCACGCCCGGTCCCGGTGGCTAGATCTGCTGCTGGCGGTCGTACCCGCGTACACCGGCGTACAGCGACCGCACGCGCGCGATCCCCTCGCCGATATCGGCTTCATCGGGGGTGATCGTGGGCCCCAGGCGCACCAGCTTGTGCTCCCAATCGAGCGCCACGAGGCAGATGGGGATGCCGGCACCCTTCGCCACGTGCCAGAATCCGGTGCGCCATTCGGTGACGGCCTTGCGCGTGCCTTCCGGCGCCAGGGCCAGGGCGAACCGTTCACTGCGTTGTGCCAGCTCCACCGTGCGCTGCACGGCGTTGCCCTTGTTGCGACGGTCCACGGGAATGCCACCGTTGGCGCGCATGAACCAGCCAAGCGGGGGGCGGAAGAGCGTGTCCTTGCCCCACCAGTGGGCATCGAAGCCAAGCGCCCACTTGGCCGCGAGCCCCACGGGAAAGTCCCAGTTCGAGGTGTGGGGGGCCACGATGCAGACGAACTTGGGGATGTCCGGCATGGAACCGGCAAAGTCCCAGCCTGCGCGGCGCATGAGGAACCACCCGAGCGCGCGCAGCCAGCGGCGATGAGATTGGGGGGCGTTGGGACCGAGCTGCCAACTGGCGTGGGGTGACGACATGGCGTTCATTTGAACGCATGAGCCATTTCCACCGCAAGGGACGCGGGCGTTCTGGGTCCCGCGTTGCTGCCGCGGTTCGTGTGCTGCCGTTCATCGGGGCCGCCGTTGGGCTGCCGTTCTTCGCGCCCTTCGACCTGCCGGCTCAGGGGACGCGTCCGCAGCCGGCGACACCCCAGTCCACGAGCGACGGCGCACGATTCGAAGGCCCCCTGGTGCTGCGCCTCCCCGCCAGCGCGCGGCTGCTGGGGATGGCCAATGCCGGAGCGGCTGCGGCCGACGGCGACGCGGTGTTCTACAACCCCGGCATGTTGCCCCAGGCGCGGGGGGTTGCCGTTTCCGCGCAGCGGTACGGCGCGCGCGCCACCAGCGGATCCTTCGGGAGCGTGCAGACCTTCGGGGCCTGGTCCATTGGACTCGGGGCGCAGCTGCTGCAGTACCAAGGGGACGCGGCAGACCCGGTGGGTGCCAACGACCGGGGTGGCCCACGGCTTTCCGACGGCGGGACCGTCACGGCGGCGAGCACCGCGTTTGTATTCGGGGTGGCGCGCATCATCAAGGGCGTGCGCGTTGGCGCCAGTGCCAAGTATGCCGAAGAGCGACTCGACGCCATTCATGACGGGGGCGTCGCGCTGGATGTCGGGGTGAGCAAGCCGCTCGGTCCTGCCACGCTGGCCATGGCCGTGCAGAACATTGGCAGCGATCCCGATCTCGACGTCCTGCCGGGGGCGTTGCCGACGCGCTTCACCGTGGGCTATGGCGGCGGCCTCCTTCCGCTGTGGGAGCACTGGGACCTGGGCATGCAGACCCAGGTGAGCGTGGAACGGGATGGGTTCGTACGCCCTGCCGGTGGTGTGGAGCTGGGGTACGTGCCCATCGAGGGGGTCGCGGTCATCGTGCGCAGCGGGCTGCGGCTCCCGCGGGAGCGTGATGAGCCGCTGGCAACGGCAGGGTTCGGTCTCAACGTCGACCGGTTCTCTTTCGATTGGGCCGTGGAACCGATGCGAGGCGGCCGGCCGGTGGTGCATCGCGTGGGTATCCGGCTGCGGTAACGGCAACGCGGTACCCGTTGCTCGACGGCACGGCGCACCACCCGAATCGGGGGTCGTGCATGCGAGTGTCGAGTTGGCCGTGCCCGAAGACGAAAACGCCCGGCCATCTGGCCGGGCGTTGTGCATCGGAGGGTGGGATTCGTCAGCCGCAGTTGGGACGGCCGCGCGGCAACGACATGGTGCAGCTCCTGGTGGTGCCATCCTGCGTGATCGTCACCTTGGCCGTGGTCGACCCGTCGTACTCCACTACTTCGCGGCGCTCCTTCACACTGGGCGTGCCGCCGGCCACCGTCGTGGTGACCTTCATGGTGCGCACGACCCTGCCGGCCGTGGGGTGCCGCGGTCCGGTGGTGGACACCGGCACCACGAGATTGACGGTCGTGTCGGCCGAGAGGCGCACGGCGGTGAAGGCCTGACCGTCGCGATTGGTGCCGGTGGTGTTCTCGGTGCCGCGCGAGGTGCCGTTCACCGTGCGCTGCGTGCTGCTGGCGGCGAGCCCCGTCACGGTACGATCACTGGCGTGATTCACGGTGGCCGTCACGTTCGCCCCGTCGCGGCCGCGCGTGCTGGTCCCGGTAACCGTGGTGCGCGTGCGCACCGAATTGGTGGTGATGGTGTCGATGCGCGTTTGCGCGGCGCCGGCCGCGTCGCGAATGGTGTAGATGGTGGTGGCGGTGAGGCCGTTGCCGGTGCGCGCGCAGGTGACGTCACCAGCGCTCACGGTGCAGGTGGAGTCGATGCGTGCCGCGAACGGACCGCGATGGGCCCCGCGCCCGAAGCCGCCGGTGCCGAGGAAGTCGGCACCCATGCCGCCGCCCATGAGTCCCATCATGCCGGGGCCTCCGGGACCACGGCCGCGGCGCGGCCCCCCCCACGCGCCTTCGCTGTCGGGGGAGAAGGAGCTGGCCGCGGCATCGAGTCCGGTCGGGGCGCTGTCGAACGCCGAGTCGAACTGCATGGTGTCGCCGGGACCGCCAAGCGCGTCGAACGTGCAGGCCGTCGCGCCGAGCAGCGTGGTCGCCGTTGCCAATACGCGAAACAGGGTGCGTGCCATGGGAATATCCTGGGGTGATGCCGAGCCACGCCGGCGACCGTCGTCGGCGTGCACTCGGGCGTTCAGGCAGGGGAACACCGCAGCCGCGGCGAACCCTAGCTGTCTGCCGATCGGTGCAAGAATGGGGCGAGTTTTTCGCGCAGCTGTCGCAAGGCGCGGCTCATGTTGGCCTCCACGGCCTTCACGCTCACGCCAAGCTGCGCCGCGATCTCGCCGTACTTGAGGTTGCGTTCGCGGTTGAGAAGAAACACTTCCCGCGTGCGTGGCGGCAACTCGGTGATGGCCTGCTGCACGGCCCGCTCGAGCTCGTTGGCGTGAGCGTCGGCGTCGGCGTGCTCCGCGGGCTCATGGAGCGCCTCCACGTACAGCTGCGACTTCTTCTGCACCTGCAGGTGGCGGAGATGATTGAGGGCCCGGTTGCGTGCCGCCTGCACCAGATAGCCGGCCACACTGCTGCCGTCGGGCAGCCGATCACGCCGCCGCCACAGCTCGAGAAAGACGTCCTGCGCAATCTCCTCGGCGACGCCCGGTTCATGCAGGATGCGATTGGCCGACCGTACGACCGGCTCGTACCACTGCCGGAAGATGGCGTCGAACGCCGCGTGCTCCCCCTGACGAAGTCGAGTCAGCAGGTCGGCGTCGGTCACGGGGCGGTGGATCGGGGGCGCACAGGCAGCGGAGCGAGCGGTGGACGAACGAGGACAGTCCGTTCAGGTGAATAATGCTAAGTTTCCGATCGCGCCATGCGGTCCGGGTTGCACTGCGGGGCGTGGCCGACCGACGTAGGGTTCCGATCCGCTCCCGTGTTCCCGCTTTCATGTCCGACCGTCCCGACGAACTCCGACCTTCTTCCGGCCTGCCGCCGGACGCCGATTGGGAGGCGATCGCCCGCCATCTGGCGGGCGAGAGCGACCCGAGTGAGGCGTCGTCCGTTCGGAGCTGGCTTGCCACGCATGCGGAAGACGCCAGGCTGGTCGATCTCGTTAAGGTGCACGCCGCCAATGCCGAGCAGCGGGCCGACGTGACGGTGGATACCGAGCGCGCCCTGGCCGCCGTGCGCGCGCGCATGGCAACGGAGGCCGCCGCTCCCCGCCTGTCGGTGGAGCGGGGGGGAGCGCCAGGGGCGGCAAACGCGCCGTCGGTGCCGCCGGCGCGGCGCCGGTGGTCGTGGGTGGCCGGTGCGCTGGCCGCCGGGGTGGCCGCGGTGGCGGCCCTCTCGCAGTTCCGCAGTGCTCCCGGGACGAATGCACCGCGTGAGTACCGCACGGCCGTGGGGCAGCGCGACAGCGTGCGGTTGCCCGATGGCAGCATGGTGGTGCTGGCTCCGGGGAGTCGGCTGGTGGTGGCCGCCGCGTACGGCGTTGCCACGCGTGACGTGGAGCTGGACGGTGCGGCGTACTTCGACGTGAAGCACGATGCCGCGCACCCCTTCGCGGTACACACGGCCAGTGCCGACATTCGCGACATTGGGACGGCGTTCGCGGTCAAGACGAGCGAGGGCGGCGAAGTGGCGGTGGATGTGACGCACGGGATCGTCGCGCTGAGTGCGGCACGCTCGACCGTGGCCCCGGTGGAACTGCACGCCGGCGACCGCGGCGTGCTGGTGCGCGAGGGGGTGTCCGTCCGTCGGGGGACGGTGACCGCCGACGATGTGGCATGGACCCGCGGCCTGCTGTCGTACCGGGACGCGTCGCTCACGGAAGTGCGGGCCGACGTGCGGCGGTGGTACGGTATCGACCTTCGCGTTCCCGACAGCGCCCTGGCGGCGCGCACGCTCACGGCCTCCTTCCGCGGGGATTCCGCCACCCAGGTGCTGCGGGTGATCGCGTTGGCCCTGGGGGCGGAGTTGGTGCAACGGGGAGACACGGTGACGCTGCAACCGCAGGGTGTCGATTCCTCGACGCCGCGCTGATGACATGAGGCCGGGCTTGGGAGCGCGCGGTGCGGGGCGAGGGTCCGTCGGCCGTCGTGGCCGCGCCGTACGCGCGGCGGTCGCTCTCCTCGTGGCGTGGGGTGTGCTCCCCCTTCCCGTGCGCGCAGCGCCGACGAGTCCCGGCGTGCGCGTGCGCGCCGGGCACGCAGACCCGTCGTGCACCGTTCGCGTCGCTGCGGCCGATCGCGCGGCCTTGTGGGCGCCGCCACTCGACCGGCTGGTGTCGCTGCGCGTGAGCGACCTGACGGTTCGTGAGGCCGTGGACCGTCTCGCGGGCGTGGCGCGTCTCGATCTGTCCTACAGTGCCGATCTGTTGCCCCCGGAACGGCGGGTCTGCCTGGCCCTCGAGCGCGTGCCGGTGGGAGCGGTGCTCGATCATCTGCTCGAGGGGTCGGCGCTCAGTCCCATCGTGCTGGGCAGTGCGCAGGTCGTACTGGCCCCATCGCGTGTGTCCACCGGCGTACCGGTTGCCACCGTATCTCGGCGCACCAGCCTGCTCGATCGTGTCGTGGTGACCGGTTCTCCTGATGGGGCCGCGCAACGCGGGTCACCATTCGCGCTCGATGTGGTGGATGGCGCGCAGCTGGCCGAGCATGGCGTGAGTACTCTTGGCGAAGCGCTGGAGCTGTCGGTTCCCGGGGTGTGGAGCTGGACGACGCCCGCCGGTTCGGTGACGGCGCGCTACGGCAGCATTCGCGGGGCCAGTTCGTTCGGCGTGAGCGCTCCCAAGGTCTACCTTGACGGCATCGAGGTGGCGAACCCGCTGCTCGTGACCCAGCTGGATCCGGCGCGCGTGGCGCGGGTGGAAGTGATTCGCGGCCCACAGGGCGCCGCGCTGTACGGCGCGGATGCCATCAGCGGCGTCGTGAACATTCTCACGCGCCACGACGGGACGCCGGATGGGCAGCGCGAAGTACAGGTGCAGGCGGCGGCGGGGGTGACGAGCACCGCATTCGCGGCGCGTGATCCCTTCGTGCAGGAGCACTCCCTGTCGCTGCGGCGCGGGTCGGCGGCACGCAATGTGGGTCTTGGCGTGAACGTGAGCACCGTGGGTGCCTACGTGCCGGGCGCGGCGGAGCGCCGCCTGCTCCTCGACGCCGACGGACGCTTTTCGCGGCAACGCGCCATCTACACGGGGTTCAGCCGCCTCGCCCTGCAGCGTGCCAACGCCGCCTCGTCGATACCGCTCGCGGTGGACAGTGTGGGTGGGCAGGAGATGGCGCAGTACACGGTGGGAGGCAGTATCGCCATGATGCCCTCCATGCAGTGGACGCACACGATTATCGCCGGGGTCGATGGCTATCGTCTGCGCGGACTGTCGCCGTACTCGCTCGTGGGCCCGCAGCAGCTGTCGGCAGCGGCGGCGGTCGGGAGCTCGGAAGGGGCCGCCGACCGGGCATCGGTGCGCGTGCGCACGGTGGGGCGCTTCGACGTGGCACCGGGGGCGCTGCTCACGCTCACATTGGGGGCCGAGCAGGCGTTCACGCACGAGGTGACACGCGGTGCCATGGCGGGGGCCGTCGGTGCTGCCGCGCCACTCCCGGTGCTGGGACCGGGGAGCGGAGGGCCCGGCGGCGCCTCCGCGTTCGCGGGGCTGCGTGCCACCGCCGCCTCGGGGGCGTCGCAGACCACGTACGACAACGCCGGCCTGCTCACGCAGGTGCAGTTCGCGTGGCAGGATCGCTGGTTCGCTTCGGCGGGCGTTCGCGGGGAGCGCATTCAGGGCGCGACCCCCAATGCCCAGCATATGGCGCTGCCCATGCTGGGTGCCGCCTACGTGCGTGACGTCGGGAATACGGTGGTCAAGGTGCGCAGCGCCTTCGGCACCGGCATTCGCCCCGCGCGTACGCTGCTACGCTCATCGTCGTGGATGGGACAGGGGTAGGGCATCCTGCTGTCCGCGCTCGACCCGGAGCAGCAGTCGGGTACGGAGCTGGGCGTGGACCTGATGCTCGGCGGTCGCGTGGCCGTGCACGTGACCCGGTTCGACCAGCGCGCCACCGGTCTCATCCAGCCGGTGTCACGCGTGGTGACCGCCGTGAACAGCGCCGGGCGTCTGGCACGCACCATGGCGTTCACGCTGCAGAACGTGGGCGCCATCAGCAACCGGGGCTGGGAGGTGGAGGCGACGGCGCGGGTGCGGACGCTGTCGCTGGCGGCGACTATGACGCAGGTGGACAGCCGCGTGACGCGACTGGCGTTGGGATATCGGGGTGACCTGCGCACCGGCGACCGTATGCTGGATGTGCCCGCGCACACGGTGAGTGTGTCGGCGGTGTGGACCCACGGGCGCTGGATGCTCACGAGCACGGCGGTGCACGCCGCCGATTGGATAGGCTACGACCGAACGGCCGTGGGGGCGCTGCTGGCAGCCGGTGAGCAATCCCCGCGCGGCCTCGAGGGGAACAACTTGCGCCAGTACTGGATGCGTTATGGCGGCGTGACGCGATGGCGCGCCGGCATGCAGTTCCGGCTGCGCGGTGACCTGGCCTTCACGGCGGCGGGGGAGAATCTGCTCGACGTGCAGACGGGGGCGCCCGACAATGCCACCGTGATCGCGGGGCGCACGCTTACCTTCGGCGTGCGCACCACGTTCTGATGTGCACCGTGCGCTGTCGGCACCCGCACGGGTGCCGACAGCCGGAGGGGGTCAGCGCGACGAGATCCCCACGTCGTCGAGCGTGATGGCGCCGACCTTCTTGCGGTCGAAGACCAGGCGGATGGCACGCAGCGTTGCCGGATCGAAGGCGGTGTTCGCATCGCGGAAGCGGGCGAGCGGCATCGTGTAGGTCTGCATCACCGGTTCGGCGAGCGTGGGGAACTGCGTCTTGTCGCGATTGCGCCGCCGGTAGATGTAGCTCTCGAAGGGCATACGCACGGGGCCGAAGGTGGAGAGGGGCAGGCGCGCGATCTGCCCGCTGCCGTCCTCGAGCTCCACGGTGAGGTCCGGCGCGACAGTATCCTTGGCCGGCTTCTTCGG
>Ga0315900_10012275_pt1 | contig 10529 bp, 8 predicted proteins | sample LakEriMetagenome_FD_203521 | JGI IMG/M metagenome (GOLD analysis project Ga0315900, IMG submission 203521) | Freshwater fungal communities from buoy surface, Lake Erie, Ohio, United States - Buoy 12 MA114 | ecosystem: Environmental > Aquatic > Freshwater > Lake > Lake biofilm | place: USA: Lake...
CTACACCCAGTTTTTCGGCATAGGACCTGTCGAAAGCATGCTCTGCATCAATAAATGCAGCAATGCCTCCTGCTTTTTGGGCTTCTGCAATGGCATGTATGGTGAGTGTGGTTTTACCCGATGATTCGGGACCGTAAATTTCCACGATTCTTCCTTTGGGATAACCACTGATGCCAAGAGCATTATCCAGTGCGATGGAACCACTGCTGATAACTTCCATTTCCTCAATGGGATTGTCTCCCATCTTCATGATTGCACCTTTACCAAAGGTTTTTTCAATTTTATCAATTGTCAACTGAAGCGCCTTTAGCTTTTCTTTATTAGCCTCTTTGGTCTGAGTTTCTTTTTCTTTGCTTTCCTTAGCCATGATAGATATTTTTTGGTGATACAAAGAAAGGCAATTGCCCACAGCCATGCTCAACTATGGGTAGAAACATTTGAAAATATTTCAACACTGATTCATTGTTGATTGCACAAACAAGTAAGGTGTTTGATTAGCAGTTTCCTGTAAGTACCCAGGTTGCTCCCATAGCAAATACGAGATAGCTGGTGCTAGAAGCCGCTGATGCATAGTCTTTTGCCAAACGCTGACCCAAAAAGATACCCAACAATGCAAGATCCATGCAAAGGGCTGTTTGCTTATTCATAAAACCTATTGCATCAGGGTAGCCATTCCCAAAAAAAATCAACAGCAAATTTATAAAGGCAATTGTTGCAAAAAGAAAAGCAAAGGCCTCAAGGAAAAACAAAAGACGAAAAAGTATGCTTGAAAACTTGCTCAGCGGGCTCTTTAAAAAATATCCCTTCACATAGTCTTCATTTGCCTTCCAGTTAAATAATTTGTCTCCTGCGGTCTGCCCAAACAGTATAATTACATAGGAGAGTGCAAAAATTTGAAGGAATAACGACTGCATAATTTTATTTCTGTAAATCTAAGTAATTAGAGGGAAAAAAGATTTGATCATCGCGCGTTTTTATCTCCGTCATTGCCACTGATTACTTCTTGCATTAGATGCTTCATGTTTTGAGATTCATTTTGCCATGTAAATGTTTTGGCTGCTCCCATTGCTCCTTCCCTGAGGGAGTTGTTTAAACCGGGTGAATCATGAATCAGTTTTATTGCATCTGCAATTTTCAGTGGGTTTACTTCTGTAAGGATAAGTCCGGCATTATAGGCTGAAACAATTTTTTCTAATTCGGGAATACAGCTGACTACAACAGGGATACCTGCATGAAAGTAATCGAAGAGCTTATTGGGCAAACTATTACGGTAATTCAGGCTTATTGGTTTATCCAAAGAGAGTCCACAATTGCAGTTGCGCGTATGTTCCATCATGAGGCGATAAGGCATACGCGGTTTCATGATGAGTCGCCCGGAAACTCCAATGGATGCAGCAAGCTCCGGCAAGTTATCATAGACATCGCCTCCACCGATGATGAGCAGGTAAACATCCTCGGGCAAATATTTTAAAGAGAGAATAGCCTCCTCTGCGCCCCTGTCTACATTGATGCCCGAGCCCTGCATAACCATAATAAAAGCATGTTCAGGCAAACCCAAAGCGCTTCTCTCTGTTTTTTGAAAAACAGGAATTGACTCAGGAATATTTCTCACCACCACCCATGTATTTCCGTATAAGGCGGAGTAGCTTTTTGCAATGGCTTGGTTTACTGTGATGCAGTGCCTTAAGCCTGGCACCAGCCATTTTTCCAAAAGAGTCCAAAGACCTCGTTTGAGTGGTGCATGCTGCAGTTCGGGCACGCCGGTAAAAAATTCATGACTATCGTACACGATAGGCTTCTTTCTGAAATGCGCCAAGAGCCGATTGGGAAAAAGAGTATCCAGGTCATTGGCGTAATATATATCAGGATTTTCACGCCGGAGAAATCGTAGCAGTCTCCACTGAAATTCCAAATAAAACAAGGGACCTTTGCGAAACCAAAGTGTAAGTCTTGTCGATCTAAAAGGAAGGTCTTCTAGCACAGGGGATTGGGGCAGCAATCTCCCCAGCAAGTGCACTTCAAGACCCATACTGGTCAGAAGTCGGCAGGTGCGAAGAACCCTTTGGTCGGTAGCCAAATCACTGATTACTGATACCACTATGCGTGTTGAACTGTGCTGCTTATGCATGAAAAAAATGAGTCAGGGTGTACCTTCAGACAATTGATATTGATTACTACTGTGTTTATTTAAAGGACAAAACCTGATCAAAATAGGTAAGAGCGGAAGGATATTATCTTCCTTTTCGATGCATCACTTTTTGTGCAGCTTCGCTAATGGCGGAAGCATGAAGGCCATATTTCTGAAGCAATTGATCCGGGGTTCCACTCTCACCGAAGGTGTCTTTTACTGCAATCATTTCAAGTGGTGCAGGAAATTTTCTTGCAAGTAATCCTGCTACAGACTCACCCAATCCACCCAATTCCTGATGCTCCTCGGCTGTTACAACACAGCGAGTCTTGTTAACCGAAGCAAGAATGGCTTCTTCATCCAGGGGCTTAATGGTATGTATATTGATGAGTTCAGCAGAAATTCCCTTCTCTGCAAGCATCACGGCGGCCTCATAGGCCTTCCAAACAAGATGACCGGTAGCAAGTATGGTCACATCTGTGCCTTTTTCCAGCATCAATGCTTTGCCAATAACAAATGAATGTTCCGGATCGGTAAAATTAGGTACAACAGGCCTTCCAAATCTGAGGTATACCGGACCCTCGTATGCAGCAATGGATAGAGTTGCGGCAAGGGTTTGGTTGTAATCACAGGGGTTGATTACCACCATACCGGGGAGCATTTTCATGAGGCCTATGTCTTCCAGAATCTGGTGGGTGGCTCCATCTTCACCGAGCGTAAGTCCCGCATGAGAGGCGCATATCTTCACATTTTTTCCGGAGTAAGCGATAGACTGGCGGATCTGATCATATACCCTTCCGGTGGCAAAATTGGCAAAAGTGCCGGCAAAAGGAATGTTTCCACCGATGGTGAGTCCGGCAGCGATACCCATCATATTGGCTTCAGCGATGCCAACCTGAAAAAAACGAGAGGGGAATTCACGGGCAAAAGCATCCATTTTGAGGGAACCTGTAAGGTCGGCACATAGACCTACTACCCTCGGATTTGTGCGTGCAACCCTGAGCAGTCCTTCGCCGAAGCCGCTTCGTGTGTCTTTTTTGTCAAATTGTTTTGGGAGTTTCATTTCAGGTTGTAAACATGGCAAACTCAGGGCAATTACACAAATGAAAAAAAGGTTTGTAGCAAATGAATATTTTTCCGAAATTCGCAGCCCATTTTACAAACAAACAATGGCAACAAAAATCAGGTTACAAAGACATGGTAAGAAAGGCAAAGCCTTTTTTCACATCGTAGTAGCGGATGGTCGAGCACCACGGGACGGAAGATTTATTGAGAAAATCGGAACCTACAACCCCGTAACCAACCCTGCTACCATTGACATCAACTTCGACCGTGCCCTTTATTGGGTAGGTACCGGTGCAACTCCAACAGACACTGCCCGGGCAATCTTGTCCTACAAAGGAGTAATGATGAAAGATCATCTTCTTAGAGGCGTAAAAAAAGGAGCCATGACCACTGAACAGGCTGAGGCCAAGTTCCAGACTTGGTTTAACTCCAAAGAAGCAGGCGTAGCAGGAAAAATAAAAAGCCTTGCCGACAAGAAGAAAGCTGCCTACGAAGCCAGAATGGCTGACGAAAGCTCCAAGAAACTGGCGAGGGAACAGGCTATTGCCGCTAAAAACACTCCCGCCCCTGCTGAGGAAGCTCCATCAGCTGAAGCAACTCCCGAAGAGACGAATACCTCCGAAGGTGATGCTCCTGCAGAGGCATAAACAAAACTCTTTAATCTTCAGGAATCCTGCCCAAAAGGCAGGATTTTTTTTGCCCTGCAAAATAGCGACCACCAGAGCAAGGGAAGAGCAGGCACCTTATAGCGCACAAGTGCACCCAGTACCGGTGTAACAGAGCCTGCGGTAAGCAGCAGAAAGATGGCAAAAAACCAAAAATACACTTCCATATCAGGAAGCGGAATCATTTTGTGAAACAAAACTACATAGGCAAAAAGCAATGTCATCAAAATGTTCTCCATAGCAGGCATCCACTGCATGGTATTCTTTACCTCTCGAAGATTGGGACGCAAAAGTGCGTTGAAAAGATATTCAGGAGCATGACCTAAAAATGAGCCGGGATGAGCATTGCAGGCAGGAATCAGAATCCAGCTTCCGGCCTTTTCCGTGATCATGAGCAACACATATTTCTTTTCCGATAACAGATGCGTAGTGTCTGCATCAGCCAGATTAACAAATCGCTTCACCAATACAGGTGAAGAAAAAGTGACTGTATCTCCTGCAAATGTCCTCATTAGAGGTCTCGCCAAATCAATGTCGGCGCGGAAGGTGTCAGTCTCCGACTTTACAAACAAGTTACCCATTGTGGCATTGTTAAACTCATGTTGCTTATGAATGATGGTGCCTATCCAACGAGGCTGAGTGAGGAAGTATGCACCGGCATAAAACAACAACATAAGCAGGTAGGCAAGGTTGCGGTTTTGGAACAGTTTCAGAAAAAAAAGCACAGGCAATGAGGCCACCAAAAGGATGAGCACATAAAACTTAGAAAAAAACAAACCCGTTCCAAAAACGGCAATCCCAAACAGGGAGGCGATTCTAAAACGGGTAAAAGCTGCATGCAAAGAGTAGAGTAGAAATCCAAAAAAACCGATAAGCATGCCTTCTTTCAGCATGCCTGAGGTCCAGAATAAAACGGAAGGTATAAGGTATGCAGCAATCACGGCCTCTATGCGGTGATTTGGCCTGATTTTTACAAACAAGTTGCACAGCGCGGTTTGCCCTGCAAATGCCCAGAAGTTGAGCAGAAGCAAATGGGTAAAAATTTTTCCTCCGGTAAGGGGAAGTAAAAGCAAGTGGTAGCGAATCATCAACCTGCCGTCATTGATAAGATTGGAACTCCCATAGAGATACCAATATTCTGTTTTGCGCAAGAGCATACACAACTCAAAATCACTTCCATAGGTACCGCTTAGTACTTTTAAATAGCCGATAGTGTTTTGTGACAGACCCTTGTGTATGTATTTCGCATCATTCAGGTATTTGTAGATGTCTGCGGAATTTGGATCGGTGTAGTAAAAGGTATAAATCCAAACGAGCATGCCCCCTACTGTAATTTTCAGAAGAAAGATGGCAAACAGGATAAGGGGGTGAAGCGGATTTTCCCTGAACACAGCTAGCCGGTAGCATCCCAAGAATGTACATATCAGTAGCAATAGCCAGATCATTCTTCGCAATGTAGCAAAAATTAAAGCCCTTGTTTTAACTGCCGTAATTTTTTATGAATTACCTTTAGGCGATTGCATTTTTATGTTACAAGACTCTGCTTTAAGTGCACCAGCCGGTGCTGAAACGGCTCAAAAACTTGGCCTTACCCAAGAGGAATTCGAGCTCATTTGCAAAATCATGGGTCGTACGCCCAATTTCACTGAATTAAGTATCTACTCGGTGATGTGGAGTGAACACTGCTCCTATAAAAATTCAATCTACTGGCTCAAGCAACTACCCCGCGAGGGCAAAGTGATGCTGGCTAAAGCGGGTGAGGAAAATGCCGGTTTGGTTGACATTGGGGACGGCCTGGCATGCGCCTTTAAAATTGAATCTCACAACCACCCTTCAGCGGTGGAACCCTATCAGGGTGCGGCCACCGGTGTTGGTGGCATCAACCGCGATATTTTTACCATGGGCGCCAGACCCGTGGCACAGCTTAATTCATTACGCTTTGGGTTTCCCGAAAAAGCCCGCAACCGCTGGCTCATCCGTGGAGTAACTAAAGGTATCGGAAATTATGGAAATGCATTTGGAGTGCCGGTGTTGGCCGGAGAGGTGTTTTTTGATGATTGCTATGACCAGAATCCCCTGGTAAATGCCATGAGTGTGGGGATTGTAAAGCACAATGAAACCATTTCAGCCATCGCAGGTGGCATCGGAAATCCTGTGTTTATTGTTGGCAGTGCTACCGGAAAAGATGGAATACATGGTGCTACCTTCGCGTCTGCGGATATCACCGAAAATTCTGCTGACGATCTTCCTGCAGTGCAAGTGGGTGACCCGTTTCAGGAGAAACTCTTGTTAGAGGCAAGCCTGGAGGTAATTAAAACAGGTGCTGTTGTAGGCATGCAGGATATGGGTGCCGCCGGTATTACCTGCTCTACCTCTGAAATGAGTGCGAAAGGAAATTGCGGCATGCGCATCTTTCTGGACAAAGTACCCATGCGACAGCAGGACATGAAACCATTTGAAATTCTTCTCTCAGAAAGCCAGGAACGCATGCTCGTGGTAGTGAAGAAAGGAATGGAAAAAGATGTATTGCAGGTTTTTGAAAAATGGGATCTAAACTGCAGTCTTATCGGTGAAGTAACTGAAGGTCCGAATCTGGAATATTTTTATAGGGGTGAAAAAGTTGCGGAAGTAAATGCAGAAAGTCTTGTGCTGGGTGGTGGCGCTCCAGTTTACAAAAGAGCATACAATGAACCGGAATGGTATGCCAGGGCACAAAAGTTTCTGCCTGATTCCATAGCCTTACCTTCCTCCTTTGAAGAAGTGGCAAAAGCAATTATTTCGCATCCAAACATTTGTTCAAAACAATGGATTTATAACCAGTATGATTCCATGATTGGAACAGGAAGCCTCAATATCAACAACCGCAGGAGTGCCGGCTTATACCACATCAAAGATTCACAAAAAGCCATTGGCATGACCGTGGATTGCAATTCCAGATATGTGCAGTGCGATCCTGAAAAGGGTACTGCAATTGCAGTTTTTGAGGCGGCCAGAAACCTGGCATGCAGTGGCGCTACTCCTCTTGCTGTTACCAATTGTCTGAACTTTGGTAATCCATACAACACGGAAGTATACTGGCAATTTGTTCACGCCATAAAAGGCATGTCGCTTGCATGCAATATCCTGGATACCCCTGTAACGGGAGGAAATGTGAGTTTCTATAACCAGTTTACGCATGCAGGCGTAACCGTTCCGGTTTTCCCAACTCCAACCATTGGAATGATTGGCCTTGTGCATGACATTTCTAAAATTGCGGAAGTTGGATTTGGAAAGACAGGAGATGTGATTCTTCTTCTGGCCAATCATCCGGGAATCAATGCCAATGGCAGTCAATACCTGCGTACCATTCATGGCATCACGGAGAGTCCTGCACCCAACATGAATCCGGCAGATGAACACAACCTGATTCAGTTACTGCTTAGGCTGATAGGTGATTATGGCGTAAAATATTGCAACGATGTAAGCGATGGAGGCATCTTTACCGCTCTATGCGAAATGGGTTTTTCTGGTTCATTGGGTTTCGAAGTGAATCAATCCAATGAGGCACGGTGGGATTATTTTTGGTTCGGAGAAACACAGGGCCAGGCACTGCTGGCTGTTTCTGAGCATCAGGTAGCGACCATTAAACAATGTGCGCTCTCCTACTCAACAGCCTGCCATGTGCTCGGAACAGTGAGCACTGGAAATATCTCTGTGGATGGAAAGTCAGTTGGTGATATTAAAGAGTACTATCAACTCTATCATCAAATGCTTGGAGATTTAATGGAACGCGAATGAGCAAATTTGGAAAAAGCTATGTTTCTTCCGGCATCTTGTCGGGAGGATTTCTGTACCTGCTCTCACACCTGATGTATCAGTTTCTTAAGCGTTATTACTTTCGTAAAATTAGTGTAACCGGACAGCAACACCTGCCAACTGGCAAACCTCTTATTCTAGCAGCAAACCACAACAATGCCTTTCTGGATTCCATCCTTCTTCATGTAACCCTAAATCAAAACATCTACTCTATTGCAAGGGGTGATGCCTTTAACCGCGTATTGTATCGATATTTTCTTAGGATTTACCATGTGCTGCCCATTTATCGCAAGTCGGAAGGCAGCGAGAACCTGCATAAGAATGAAGAATCTTTTTCCTTGGCTTCTGCTGTGCTCGAGAAAAACCTGGGGCCATTGCTCATCTTTCCGGAGGGCACCTGTGTGCAGGAAAAAAAAGTGAGGCCACTCAAAAAGGGAATGGCAAGAATTGCCTTCAAAGCCGCTGAGGCAAAAGGGTTTGAAGAAGAAGTTTACATTGTTCCGGTGGGAATCAACTACTCAAGGTTTACGAAAGCTTTTGGCTCCATTCACCTTGCCTTTCACCGTCCCATAAAAGTTTCTGATTATCGTAACATGTATGAAGAGAATGAAGCAAAGGCCATCACAAGTCTTACCCGAGATACCGAACTACTGCTCAAAAATGTGGTGGAGGAAGCCTTGCCACCCTTGGAAGCCCCTACACTGATCACGCTGCTTAAAATGAAAAAGAAGGAATTGCAGGGTATGGAAAAAATCAGGTTTTGTAAAAGTTTAAGTGAGCTTCTTGATAAAGAAAAATCCGGGGCACTTGGGAATGCCTGTAAAGACTACGAAAAATTGCTTGGGCGCCACAAAATCAGCGACGGAGCCATCGCCTCCATCAAAGAAAAATCACTGGGCTTCATGCTTTACTCTTCCCTGTTGATTGCTCTTGCTTTTCCTCTTGCATTGCTGTCTCTTGTCGCCGGTGGACTCCCCATGTTTGGGGGTATCTTTCTCTCCACTTTTATTCCTATTGGCAGAGAATTCAAAGCATCTTTTCATACTGCTTTTGTCTTCCTTATTATTCTGATGCAAAGCCTCTCTGTTTGCATGATTGGCCTCTCACTTTCATTGTTCATCCCAACTTTGGCATTCATTGTATTGCAGTTTCCAGCCATGCTTATGCTAAGGGAATATGCGTTTTTGTGCTCAGAGTTTTACAATACCTGTAAGTTGTGGTGGCTTAAACAGACAAAACCACTGAAGGTAAAAGCAATGCTTAACGGGAGAAAGGAAGTTCTCTCCTTGCTGAATCAATAAGGCAGTTAAGCTTTTACTGAGGAATCAGGAACCTTTTTTAAGAGGTCCCATGGTAAGCAGATAACGCAGGATAAGTGTTTCTTGATCCGGATTGATTTTTTTTCCTTCACGGTTTGCTTTTTCAACCATTTCGGGCACAATGTTTTTCCAACCTTTGGCAGATTCAGAAGCAGGACTTTTTAGGCCGTGACAGGAATTGCAATTCAATTCATACAAATTCTTGCCTTCATTAAGGGAAGCCAAAGTGTAGCCCGGAAACACACTTGCTACTCGATCAATATCTGACTGAACAGGACCACTGACTTTTTTCACCGAACACGAAACGATGATTGAAAGTATTGAGAAAAAAAGAAACTTGCGCATAAATTGGTTTGATGCAAGTTAGCAATTAAACTGTAGTTGTACTTTATTTTTTTTGTAAAAGGTAGCGGTGCGGCAATGTTTTATCTCTCGCCGGATTCAGGAGAAATCGGGTATTGAGTCTGCTCACCGGAAAATCGGGCAAGTCTAAGTGCAAGGTCCAATTGCCCATTGCCAGCAGTGAATCTCCGCAGGCAGATGATGTATATAACCAATCTCCCGGCTTTGAATGCTGCAATGATTTTGATTGGGTCTGACTGTAAAAGTCAAGGGCATGACCGGAGGCTGCGAGCATAAAAACTTTTTCCTCTGTTTGTCTTTTATTTTGCAAGTATTTACCTGCAAGTGAAGAGGATTGATAGACAAGCAACGAAGGATAAAACCATACAGACATGATGAGTCCGAAACCAAGTAAGGAAACAAAAAGCGCCTGATAAAGCCATTTTTTGTGAAAGGCTAAATACAGAGATAAAAAGAGTACCACTGCATACAAAATCCAGTGCAAGGAGCCTGCATCAAAGGAAATCAGAAAAGCAAGCGGTGGAAGCAACAGGAAAATAACCAAAAAAAACAACAGAAAAAATCGCATTCCATTTTTTCCTACCAAATGCTCTGCATGATGCGCAATGAAAATTGAGCAGGCAGGAAAAAGCGGGAAAACATAATGAGGCAATTTGTAATTCGAAAGGGAGAACCCAATGATGCCAATGGAAAACAATGCCATGGTGATGTACTCCGTTTGATGAAAGAAAAGTTTTTTCTTAAGAATAATCCTGAGAAAAATGGGCCAGAATAGGAAACACCAGGGAGCAAAATCCCATCCCATACTCAGCAAAAAAAAGTACCATGGGGAATGATTGCTCCAATAAATGTCGCCGGTGAGTCTCCCGAAGCTTTGGGTATAGAAGAAAAACTTTAGTCCGGAGGGCCCTTGCAATCCGTACACTTCCTTCTCGGGATGAAGGTCGAATTGCAAATAAAGACCTACACACATGGGCAAAAGGAGTAGAAAGACCATCGGAAAAAAAAGCAGCACGCGAGGATGCATGATGATTTTTAACTGATTTTTCATCAATAGATGAAAACCAAGTGCCATGATGGGCAATACAAATCCGATAGGCCCCTTGGTAAGCAAGGCAGCAGAAATACCCAGTGAAAAAAGGATGACAGAGGTAAGGCTTTTTCGGTGAAAGAAAACAGATCCCTGCCAAATGG
>Ga0315900_10012276_pt1 | contig 10528 bp, 9 predicted proteins | sample LakEriMetagenome_FD_203521 | JGI IMG/M metagenome (GOLD analysis project Ga0315900, IMG submission 203521) | Freshwater fungal communities from buoy surface, Lake Erie, Ohio, United States - Buoy 12 MA114 | ecosystem: Environmental > Aquatic > Freshwater > Lake > Lake biofilm | place: USA: Lake...
CCTCATCCTCCAAGGTCCGCACTTTACGCGGGGCTTTTCGTGCAATCCCATCGCCCAAGATGTATGAGGCACATAGGTGATTCCATGAACAGTTCTTGCAGACCTCGACGATGTAGACGGTGAATTCGCCAAATTCGCGTTCCATTTCAACTAATTCACGGGGAGTCTTAATGCGCCCTGAGTATTGGCCTAGTTGTTCTCCAAAGGTGTATCGAAGTTCAACTAGCTCTTCCTTTTTACAAACTGGGCAGTTTCGATTAACTGTATCCCCATGCCATTTTGCTGCACGCATCAAATATGGATCGGCGTCACAGGCATCAACGGTTCCACGAAAGAGGGCTATCAAGGTAGCTCGCTTATCGAGTGAATAATCGATGAATGATCGCTGCGATTTCATTAAGGAGAAGAATAATCCCAAATTCAGGGATACGCTCTTTCTTATGAGTTTCGCTGGGTTGCTTCGACATCCACGGCTTTCGCGGCTCCTTGCTGTCCGTTGGACAGGACAGATGACCGATGGTGTCTTTCAAAGCGCGCTTGCCTCATTTGTGTTGTTTTCACCCGAACGACAAGCAAATGCCCTTAGCGCAGCAATTGGTTTTGCCGTTGTTTTGCTGCCGTATTCAATCGTTGGACCATTTGTTGGAACGATTTTGGATCGTGTTTCGCGTCAACGTGCACTGTTTTTTGCAAATCTTGCTCGTAGCGCGAACTTGTTGGTGGTTGCGTTATTTGTTTTTAGTGGCGCTACCGGTGTTGCGCTAACTGCAGTTGTTTTAATCGCTTTTGGAATTAATCGTTTGATTCTTGCCGCCTTGTCTGCGGGTTTACCTTTGCTAATTGATTCAAAGTCATTGATCACCGCAAATGCAATTGCAGTAACTGGTGGTTCGGTATTAGTAGTTATTGGTGGGGGAATCGGTGTTGGTGTTCGAGCACTCGTTGATGGCGCTGCCCTTGCAGATCAAGCAGACTCCTTACTGATTCTTTTAGCTGCTGGCGGTTACTTGACGGCAGCACTTCTTTCGGGACGTTTAAATAAGTATGAAATCGGACCCATGGCACATGAAAAGGCTGCAGCTTCATTTAAACAAGGGTTTATCGATATGCGAGAAGGAATTGATTTCCTGCGCAAAAATATTGATACAGCTCGAGGAATTGCCGCAACCGCAGTACATCGTGGTGGATTAACCGCACTTACTTTGACCGCGTTGCTACTAGAGCGCAACACATTCAATGATCCTGCCCGCCCTGAAGATGGTTTGCAGGGTTTTGGAATTGCATTAACTATTGCTGGAATCGGAGTTTTCTTGGGGGCGTTCTTGGCTCCTTATGGTGTTGCACGTTTTGGCCGCCATCGCTGGATTAAGTATGCAATGTATGCAAGTGCTATTTCACCGGTATTTCTTGCGATTTGGCAGACGGAAGTTGCATTAGCGGTTACAGCATTCTTAACCGCTTTTTGTGGACAGAACATTAAAGTTACAAATGATGCCTTGGTGCAATCAAAGATTGATGATTATTACCGTGGTCGTGTTTTTGCGGTTTACGACGTTGTAGTTAACAGTGCGATTGTTAGTGGTGGTTTGATCGCAGCTTTATTGCTGCCAACATCAGGTGTAACCGCAAAGGTTCCACTATTTGTAATAGCTGCATACTTGCTAGTTGCGGTTGTGGTTTTGCGACCAAGTAAATTTAAAGCTACTTACTAGCCCACCATTTCAGCAGCGCTTGTGTTGCTGCTTCTTCACCAATTGGTCCTTGTTCGAGTCGTAGCTCCATTAAGAAGTCCATTGCTTGACCGACTTCGCGTGATGGTTTTAAGTTCAGTAACTGCATAACCTGTGCCCCATCTAGATCTGGGCGAATCTTTGATAATTCTTCCTGTTCCATCAAAACATTGATCCGAGCTTCTAGTGAATCGTAAGTTGCTGATAAGCGAGCGGCTTTTGTTTTATTCCTTGTAGTGCAGTCAGCACGTGTTAAAACATGTAAATGCGTGATGAAATCACCCGCATCACGAACATAGCGACGGACGGCAGAATCTGTCCATTCTCCTTCGCCATAGCCATGGAAACGAAGGTGGAGCATTGTTAATAGCTCAACTGCATCAATGGTGTCATTATCAAAACGGAGTGCTTGCAGACGCTTTTTTGCCAATCGTGCTCCAACTACTTCATGATGGTGAAAGGAGACGCCTCCACCCTCAATAAAGGCACGGGTTTTAGGTTTCCCAATATCATGTAAAAGTGCGGCAATACGAATTACAAGGTTGGGGCCGCCTAGGCGGTCTTCAAGTTCGATAGCTTGTTCCAGCACTGTAATTGAATGCTCATAGACATCTTTATGATGGTGGTGTTCATCAACTTCAAGCCGCAGCTTTGGAATTTCAGGTAACACAATATCTGCAAGCCCAGTATCTACAAGGATTGTTATTCCGATGCGAGGATTTGCCGACATCATTATCTTTATAAATTCATCGCGCACGCGCTCTGCTGAAATAATCGAAATTCGATGTGCTAAATCTTTCATCGACGCTAGAACTTCGGGTGCAATGTCAAAGTTTAATTGACTTGCAAATCGTGCCGCGCGCATCATTCGTAAAGGATCATCATTAAATGAGTCTCCTGGTCGCACTGGTGTACGCAAAACTCTCGCCGATAAATCCTGTAAACCATTGAATGGATCAATGAACTCTGGTTTTTCACCAGTAAGTTCAAGTGCCATTGAATTAACCGTGAAATCACGTCGAGATAAATCACCGTGGATCGAATCACCGTATTCAACTTCAGGTTTACGAGATTCAGGATCGTATTGTTCTGTTCGGTACGTTGTTACTTCGACAGTCGTGTCACCACGTTTTCCCGCAACGGTCCCAAAAGCAATTCCCGTTTCCCACACATTGTCAGCCCATGATTGCAAAATCTTTTTTGTTTCTAATGGATGCGCATTTGTTGTGAAATCTAAATCATTTCCTAGTCGACCCAAGATCGCATCACGCACTGGTCCACCGACCAATGCCAAAGTAAAGCCTTGCGCCTTAAAGGCCTGGGCAAGGGAGCTCGCCAGCGGTGCCCGTTCAATCAATGAACGGATCGCTAACTCGCCTGCTGCGCCTAATGCATTACTCACAATAAGTAAGGTTAAAGCACTATCCTTGCTTCATGATCCCGGCACCTGGTGCGGGCAGCGATGGCACGAAGAAAAAACGGAAACGTAAGCGTTCCGGTAACCGCGGCCCACAACCACAGACTCAAACGGCTCCCAATAAGAGTCCTCAAGTAAAGCGCCCGTATGCAAAGCGCGTTGATGAGGTCAGTGCTGGCGGTTTAGTTGTCGATACGACCGGTACCAAGGGTTTATTAATTGGTAGATATGACACAAAAGATGTGACCAGAAAACGCATTTTGTGGTCACTACCCAAGGGGCACATTGAAGAGGGTGAAACTCCAGAACAAGCTGCCATTCGTGAAGTGGCTGAAGAAACCGGAATTACATCCAGTATCACTAAATCCTTAGGTGTTATTGATTTTTGGTTTATGGCTGGTGGAAAAAGAATCCACAAAACTGTTCACCACTTCATGTTCGCAGAAGTTGGAGGGGTTTTGGCTGCGCAGGAAAGTGAAGTCGATGAGGTTTCCTGGTTTCCGTTAGAGGAAATTGTTGAGCGCCTTGCATACCCTGATGAAAAGAAATTGATCGCACGAAGTGCAGAGCTCACCACATGAAAAGATTAGCCATTGTTATTGTCTCAACCTTTCTCTTGTTGATGATGCCGCAAGCAAATGCGGAAAACACGGTTATTCGAATTACATCTCCTGCCAATCAAACATTTACGGGCGAATTTAGAAATGATGATTTGGCACAAGCGCTTACTCCTTCTGGAGATCTGGGTTTGAAAGTCTTTCGACCTTTAGCAAAAAATCGGATTTGGGTTATTGATGCTGCATTGGTAGATGAAGTAATTCTCATGAGTAATGAATATAGTCTGGCAACAGATGCAGAACCTGCGGGTAAAGAGATCGCAATTGCTTGGTTGACTCAACTAAAACTAGTTACCGCTGGAAATGAAGTTATTGCACTTGCATACGGCAATCCAGATACTGCGCTTGCGAAACGTCTAGCGCCAAGTGAATTAAAGTCTTACTTTGTTTACGGCCAAGAGCGATTACAGTTGGCCCTTGGGCGCATTGTTCGAAGTGAACCTAAGGTTCAATGGAGTGTTGGAAAGTCAGGGCTAAGTAATCCTTTTCGCAAGAGTTATAGCGATAATCGCAAGGCTTTAACCCGCTTATCACGTGTTGTTGATAGCCCAGAATTAATGCACCTTCGAGCGCGATTAGGGCAATTGTTATCTCCAACTTTAAATAAAGATTCAAGGAATTTTTTCTCTTACAACGCAACTGCCGCCGTAAAGGAAACGGTCAACAAATTACGAATTAATAGCGGTAAGTATCAAATAACAACTTCGTCAGTAAAACTCCCCGTTACTGTTATTAATGAATTTGATGTTGATGTCATGGTTGATATTACGATGGTGCCAATCAACTCTCGTATAGTTGTTGGAAGTTTCGATAATGTTGTAATACCTGCGCAATCTAAAAAGCAGCTAGAAATGCAGGTTGATGTTGTGGCTCCCGGACAAACAACTGTGACGGCGATTATTACTGATCCAGAAGATGACACCGAAGTTGTCCCCCAAGCAGTATTCACTTTAAACTCAACGGTAATTGATCCAAGAGTGACTTGGTTTACAACAGGTGCCGCCATACTTCTCTTATTGGCGGCGGTAGCTCAAAGTGTCCGTCGCGTAAGGAGGAGAGTTAAATGAAATCTAATGAACTCTTCCGTGCCTCGGGGATCATGGCTCTTGGCACGATTATTTCTCGGATCACTGGCTTTATTCGCGGAATTTTAATTGTCGCAGTTTTAGGAACGGCATTACTTGCAGACACCTACAACGTTGCAAACACAATGCCCAATATTTTGTACAACCTACTTGTTGGCGGAGCATTAACTGCGATCTTTATTCCGCAACTTGTTCGCTCTTTTGAGCATCATGATGGAGGCGATGGGTTTGCCTCACGTTTAATTACAACAATTTCACTGATCCTGCTGGTTTTGGTTACGGCAGGAATGGTATTTGCACCCGCTTTGGTTCGTTTGTATGCACCAGAATTCTTCACGCCTGGTTTTGAAACTGAAAAAGAGATTGCGATTGCATTTACCAGGTATTGCTTACCTCAGATTTTTTTCCTTGGATTATTTACAATGTTAGGCCAGGTGGCAAACGCTCGTGGTTCATTTGGTCCGCTTATGTGGGCACCAATCGCCAATAACTTGGTGGGAATCGCGCTATTTGGTGGGTTTTTGATCTTTTCACCAGGTGTGAACATTTCAAATATCACCAATATTCAGGTGCAGATTTTGGGCTGGGGAACAACTTTTAGTGTTGTTGTTCAAGCTCTAGTTCTTGTCCCGGTCATTAAACGCTTAGGCATAACCCTGAAACCGAAACTTGGCTTTGAAGGCTTGGGTAAATCTTTCAATCTGGCTGGTTGGACTTTGGTTTATGTCTTAATTTCACAACTGGGTTATTTGGTAACAGTAAATGTTGCTACATCGGCCGCCGTCCGTAGCGCACAAGAGGGTGTCACAACAGGTGTTGGTTACACACCTTACACATTTGCTTACTTTGTAATGTTGTTACCGTATTCGATCGTCACTATTTCTATTATCACTGCGATATTGCCGCATATTTCAAAGTTAGCACTTGAAGGAAAGCGCGATGAAGTTAAGGCACAACTTGTACGCGCGATCAGATTGGTCGGAGTAATCACGATCCCAAGCGCCGTTGCATTCTTGCTCTTTGGATCTTTGATCACTGAAGTTATCTTTATTGGTATTCCGACCGAAGACTCTAGATACATCGGACATGTTTTATCTGCATTAAGTTTTGGTTTGGTGGCTTTTTCAATTAACTTGATTTTGATTCGTGGTTTTAATGCTTTTGAAGACACGCGCACACAAGTTGTTTCCATTTTAGTTATTAACGTGATTTCAGTGGGACTTTCTTACTTCTTCTTGTACTTCTTGAAAAATCAATGGGTTACTGTCGGCTTAGGTGTTGCTTTTTCTTTCAGTTACTTAGTTGGTTTGTTAGTAACTCTGCGTTTACTTCGCAGACACACAGGAAAATTAGCGATTCGAGAGTTTATTGCGCAACATATGCGTCTGCTTACTGCAGCGCTGCTGGTAATGCTTCCACTATTTGCAATGGTCGAATACATCACTTGGGTTGGTGTTGAACTAACACCTGCAGCTCGTGCTGGACAACTACTACTTGTGATGGTTGTCGCATTCTTTGGCTATATCTTTGCTGCTAAAGCGCTGCGGGTTGAGGAGATCTCGATGATTCGCCACTTGGGCAGTTCAATCTCGCGCCGTTCAACAAAACCTGAAGAAAACCATTAGATTTCGGGGTCTAGGGAGCACACATGAGTGATGTAAGAAATGTCGTAATTGTTGGATCAGGTCCAGCTGGTTATACCGCTGCCATCTACGCTGCTCGCGCGCAGTTAGATCCAATTATTTATGAGGGTTCAGTCACTGCAGGTGGCGCGCTGATGAATACAACTGAAGTTGAAAACTTTCCTGGTTTTACAGATGGAGTTATGGGTCCAGATTTAATGGACAGCATGCGCAAGCAAGCAAAACGTTTTGGTGCCGAACTAATCACCGACGATATTGTCGAAATGGATTTAACCGGAGATATCAAAGTATTAAAGGATGGCTCTGGTAACACTGTTAAGGCAAAGTCAGTCATCTTGGCAACGGGTAGTGCTTACCGCGAGATCGGTTTAGTCAATGAGAAGCGTTTATCTGGCCACGGAGTTTCGTGGTGTGCAACCTGTGATGGGTTTTTCTTTCGCGGACAAACGATTGCCGTTGTTGGTGGTGGCGATAGCGCAGTAGAAGAAGCTACATTCTTAACTCGTTTTGCAGACAAGGTTGTTTTGATTCACCGTCGTGATTCATTGCGTGCATCAAAAATTATGGCTGATCGTGCAAAAGCTAATCCAAAGATCGAATTCATGTGGAACACAGAAGTAATTGATGTGTTGGGTGCTGACAAAGTTGAGGCGCTCAAACTTCGCAGCACTGTAGATGGAACAGAATCTGAGCGGGCCTTTACCGGTTTGTTTGTTGCTATTGGACATATCCCACGCAGCGAATTGATTATTGGACAAATAGATTTAGATAATGAAGGTTATGTAATTTGCGAAGGTCGCTCTACCCGCACAAATCAAAAGGGTGTTTTCGCCTGTGGTGATCTGGTTGATCACACATACCGCCAAGCAATTACCGCAGCCGGATCTGGTTGCGCGGCAGCGCTGGATGCGGAAAAGTTTTTGGCTCACTAAGTTTTCCCTGATTTAATCAATTCCGAGAAAAAGAGGAGTACGACGATGGCAACTAGCAAGGTAACTACCGCAACCTTTGATGCAGAGGTTCTTAAGAGCAGCACCCCTGTTTTGGTTGATTTTTGGGCTGAATGGTGTGGTCCATGCCGTGCTGTTGGCCCAATCCTTGAAGAAATTTCAAATGAATACGGTTCGAAGATTAAGATCGTAAAGCTCAACACAGATGAAGAGTCTGCAATTGCGATCAAATACGGAATCACATCAATTCCTTCGATGTATGTTTTTGTAAATGGCGAAGTTGTTACACAAATCGTTGGGGCTAAGCCAAAGCCAGCACTACTGAAGGATCTAGAAAGCTTCCTCGCATAAAACCATGTCAGATTTAACCGAGTCGGAGATCCGCTCATTTCAACAAGCCCGTGGCCTTGATGTCACGGGTTTTGTTGATGCGGTCACCGCTCGTGCGTTAGAGGAATCGCAGTGGAAACTTGGTGATCGCTCTTTATATCTCCACAATCTAGATTTAATGCGCGGAGATGATGTCGCGGCTTTGCAAACTCGTTTAACTGAGATGGGTTTTGATTGTGGGCGTGTAGATGGAATCTATGGGCCACGCACAGAAATAGCTGTGAAAGAGTTCCAAAAATCTGTAGGTGCCACGATTGATGGAAAGTGTGGACCTGCAACAATAATTGCATTGATTCGTTTAACAAAAATCGTTTCAGGCGGCACACCTTCTACTTTGCGACAAAATGCCACGCAGCAAAGTCGTGGGCCGGCTTTGGCAAACAAGGTAATTGTTTTAAACCCAGATTCAGATAATCAAATTGTTTATGATGTTGCATTACGTACCGAGGGTCGTCTACTTGCTTTAGGTGCATCAGTATTTCTAACACGTGGTGTTTCAAATAATCCTTCCGAACGTGAACGTATTGAATTTAGCAATAAGAGCAATGCAGATTTAATGATTTCACTAAACCTTGATTCATATGGAAATGAAAATGCACATGGCGCAGCTACTTATTATTATGGCAGCGATACTCATGGAGTTCATTCAATAGTCGGCGAACGGTTTGCTTCATTGGTACAACGAGAAATTTGTGCGCGCACAGATTTAGCTAATTGCAGGATTCATGCGAAAACATGGGATTTGTTGAGACTCACAACTGCGCCAACAGTAAGAATTGATTTGGGGTACACCAGCAATCCGGGGGACATCTCGCGACTGTCTCGCCCCGATTTTCGTGATGTAATCGCCGAAGCCTTAGTGATTGCAATCCAACGGCTGTATTTGGCAGCAGAAGATGATGCAAAAACCGGAACATTAAGAATTTCAGATCTTCGTAAAGCCGGTATTCGCCGCTAAATAACGCTCAAGCCCACGCTTGAGTATGGGAGACTTACACCATGTCTGATATCACGCAACGCTTCTCTACGGGTGCTCCACAAAATCTTGAACAAAGATTTGCATCTCGAGCCGCGCACATGAAGCCAAGTGAGATTCGCTCACTGTTCGCTGTGGCATCTAGACCAGAGATTGTTTCATTAGCTGGCGGAATGCCAAATCTTTCTGCGTTGCCAATGGGAATGATGGCTGATGTCGTCAGCAATTTGGTTCGTGAGAATGGCCAAGAAGCTTTGCAGTACGGAAACGGTCAGGGACATCCAAAACTGCGCGAACAGATCTGCGAAGTTATGGCCCTCGAAGGAATTCGGGCAAATCCTGATGATGTTTTAATTACAACTGGTTCACAACAAGCACTTGACCTTATTTCACGCATCTTTTTAGATCCACAAGATGTAGTTCTCTGTGAAGCGCCTTCATATGTTGGTGCGCTAGGAACTTTCCATCAATATGAAGCATCAGTTGTACATGTTGAAACAGATGATAATGGTTTAGTTCCTTCAGCTTTAGAAGAGGCGATTAAGAGTGTCCGTGCAGCGGGGCGAAAGATCAAGTTCCTTTATACAATTCCGAATTATCAAAACCCCAGCGGTGTTTTGTTGCCAGCGAGCCGACGAACTGAGATTCTGAAAATCTGTCGCGAAGCTGGCATTTTTGTTGTTGAAGACAATCCATATGGTTTGTTGGGTTTTGATAAGCCATCACCAAATGCGATGCGTGCTGAAGATTCTGAAAACGTGATTTATTTGGGATCATTTTCAAAGACAATCGCACCTGGATTACGTGTGGGTTGGACGCTGGTTCCACCATCACTGAAAGAGAAGTTGGTTATTGCCAGCGAATCATCAATTTTGTGCCCATCAAACTTCACGCAGTTAACAATCTCTAGCTATTTGGCAGATCAGCCATGGCGGGATCAGATCGCTTCATTCTGCGATCTATACAAGGTGCGTCGTGATGCAATGTTGGAATCACTCGAAGAGCATTTTCCCGCGACTGCGCAATGGACAAAGCCTGGTGGTGGTTTTTATGTCTGGGTTACTTTGCCACCTGAAATTGATACAACAGCTTTAATGCCTAAGGCGATTGTTGCCAAGGTTGCATATGTTCCGGGAACAGCATTTTATGCCGATGGTTTTGGATCATGGTCGTTGCGTTTGTCATATTGCTACCCAACCCCAGAACGAATCCGTGAAGGTGTTAAAGCACTTGGTGGAGTAATCAAACAAGAGATGGCAAGCCGAAAAGGTTTCGAACTTAAAGGTTAGTTTTGAATTGCTTTTGTGATTCGTTGTAAATCTTGTGCTCCTGCAAATTCAATAACAATCGTTCCTTTTTTGGCGCTACCTTGAATAGTCACACGGGTATCTAACGCATCACCAATTTCATCCGCGATCTCTTGTAATTCTGGAGTTGCTGATTTCGCGCCCTTTGGCTTCTTGGCCGATTGTCCTTTTGGTGCACCTGCCGAGATTATTTCTTCAGTTGCGCGCACTGATAAACCTTCACTAACAATTCGCGCAGCTAATTTCTCGATGGATCCCGCATCGCTTAAACCAAGAAGTGCGCGTGCATGGCCAGCTGATAAAACACCGGATGCCAATTTTTGCTGAACGGATGGTGGCAAGTTCATCAAACGAATTGTGTTAGAAATTAATGGTCGTGATCGTCCAAGCTTTATTGCTAACTCATCATGTGT
>Ga0315900_10012279_pt1 | contig 10527 bp, 7 predicted proteins | sample LakEriMetagenome_FD_203521 | JGI IMG/M metagenome (GOLD analysis project Ga0315900, IMG submission 203521) | Freshwater fungal communities from buoy surface, Lake Erie, Ohio, United States - Buoy 12 MA114 | ecosystem: Environmental > Aquatic > Freshwater > Lake > Lake biofilm | place: USA: Lake...
CGACGGGGCACCGGCAGCCCCGAACCCCCGGGGACCGTATACTCGCAGCAACGCTGACATTCGCGGAGACCGCAACGATGATTCGTCAGGCATCCGTACGGAAGGCCCTCTGCACGCTTACGGCCCTGCTCGCAGGGTTGCCTGCGGCCCACGCCGAGATTCTCGCCCTCCAGGAGGGCGACCACATTTGCATCGTCGGCGGCGGCGTGGCCGACGCCATGCAGCACTCAGGCTGGCTGGAGACGCTGCTCCACGCCCGGTTCCCCGCCCACCGGCTCGTGATCCGCAACCTCGGCTATGACGGCGACGAGATCGATCCGGGGAAGCGGCTCCGCAGCGCCGACTTCGGCACGCCTGATCAGTGGCTCGCCGGCGCCGCGCCGATTCCGCGGCCGAACGAGCTCACGACCAAGGACCACGTCCGCGAGAACCGCTTCGAGCTCGTGGGCACGAAGGCCGACGTGATTTTCGCCTTCTTCGGGTCGAACGAGGCCCACGCCGGACCCGGGGGGCTGGCGGCGTTCCGGGAGCAGGTCGAGCGGTTCATCGACCACACCCGCGGCCAGAAGTACGACGGCGTCGAGGCCCCGCGGCTGGTGCTCTTCACGCCGATCGCCCACGAGAACATCGCCGCCAAGGATCCCGCCCGGCCGCACTGGAACGATGGCGCGGCTCACAACGTGAACCTCGCCGCCTACGCGGCGGCCATGGAGGAGGTCTGTCGGGCCAAGGGCGTGCCCTGCGTCGATCTCTTCGAGCCCACGGCCACGGCCTACGGTCGGACCAAGGAGTTGCTGACCGAGGACGGCATTCATCCCACGGAACGCGGCGACCGCGAGATCTCGCGGATCATCGACGAGTCGCTGTTCGGCGTGCCGCGGGTCCGCGATGAAAAAGCCTTGGAACGGCTGCGGCAGGCGGTGATCGACAAGAACTTCTTCTGGTTCAACCGCTACCGGGCCACCGACGGCTACTCGGTGTTCGGCGGCCGCTCGTGGCTCAAGTTTGCCCCCGACCAGCAGAGCAACTACGAGGTGGGGCAACGGGAACTGGAATATCTCGACGTGAAGACGGCCAACCGCGATCGGCGGATCTGGGCCACCGCCGCCAACCTCGCCGACGCCGCGGCGCCGCTGCCTGCGGTGGAGGACGTCGGCCTGCCGGCGCTCTTGCCGGTGAAGACGAACAAGCCGGGGTCGCTGCCGGACGGCAATCACGAGTTCCTTTCCGGGGCCGATGCGATCGCGAAGATGACCGTGCACTCCGGGATGAAGGTGGAGCTTGTCGCCGACGAGGCCATGTTCCCCGAACTCGTGAACCCCGTGCAGATGGCCTTCGACACCAAGGGCCGGCTGTGGGTGGCCGTGTGGCCGATGTACCCGCACTGGTCGCCCGATGGGCCGATGCACGACAAGCTTCTGATCCTCGAGGACACCGACGGCGACGGCCGCACCGACCGCGTGAAGACGTTCGCCGGCGACCTCCACAACCCGACCGGCTTCGAGTTCTGGGGCAAGGGCGTGATCGTGGCCCAGGGTCCGGACGTGCTCTATCTGGAGGACACGAACGGCGACGATCGCTACGACCTCAAGCGACGGATCATCCGCGGCCTCGACACGGCCGACACGCACCACACGGCCAACAGTTTCACGCTCGACCCGGCGGGTGGGCTCTATTTCCAGGAGGGCACGTTCCACCACTCCCAGCCCGAGACGCCCTGGGGGCCGCCGGTCCGCGTGGCCAACGGCGCCGTGTTCCGCTACGAGCCGCGGACCGGCAAGCTCGGCCTCTACACGTCGTACTCGTTCGCCAATCCCCACGGCCACGCCTTCGGCCGCTGGGGCGAGGATGCGGTCTACGACGGCACGGGCGCCGTCCCCTACTGGGGCAGCGTGTTCTCCACCCGGCTCGACGGCATGGACAAGCACGGCAACGCCCCGTCGATCTACAAGCAGCGGACGCGGCCCTGCCCCGGCGTCGAGATCCTCTCCAGCCCCCACTTCGCCGCCGAGATGCAGGGCAACCTGCTCGTCGGCAACGTGATCGGCTTCCAGGGCATCCTCCAGTACACGCTCAAACCCGTGGCCGACGCGCCGAAGCAGGCCTTTCCGGAAGCGGTGGAGGTCGAGCCGATCGTGTCGTCGAGCGACCCGAACTTCAGGCCCGCCGATCTCGAAATGGGGCCCGACGGCGCCATCTACTTCACCGACTGGCAGAACCCGATCATCGGCCACATGCAGCACAACCTCCGCGATCCCAACCGCGACCAGAAGCACGGCCGCGTGTATCGCGTGGTGATGGCCGACAAGGCCGTGCAGAAGCCCGTGCCGATCGCCGGCCGGCCGACGGCCGATGTCGTGGCGCTCCTTGCCGATCCGACCGATCGCGTCCGCTACCGGGCGCGGATCGAACTCTCGGGCCGTCCCGAGGCGGAGGTCGTGCCGGCCGTGCGGGCCTGGCTCGCCGCGCAGGATACGAAGGCAGCGGAGTTCGAGCACCACCGGCTCGAGGCTCTGTGGACGCTCCGGCACTTCGACGTCGTGGACGTGCCGCTCATCGAGGCGGTGCTCGCATCGGCCGATCCGCGGGCGCGAGCCGCCGGCCTGCGGGTGCTCTCGCAGGTTCTCGACCGCGTGCCCGTGGCCCTCGGCATGATCCTGCGCGGGGCCGCCGACGAGAGCCTGCGGGTGCGGCTCGAGGCCGTGCGGGCGGCGAGTTACCTGACGGCGCCCGAGGCGATCGAGGCCCTGGCGATTGCCGACGAACTGCCGAGCGACCGGTTCATGGACTACGTGAAGCAGGAGACACGGCGGGTGCTGGAGCCGCAGTACGCCAAGGCGCGGGCCAAGGGCTGGCGGCCCGCCTTCGCGACCGCCGCCGGCCGGCGATTCCTGTTCGCGTCGCTCACCAACGAGGAGCTCGCCAAGGAGCCGCGGTCGCCGGACGTGTACCAGGAGATGCTGCTCCGCAGCGGGCTCGACGAGGGGCTGCGGACGGAGGCGATCGGCGGGCTCGCCAAGGAGCGCGGCCAGACGCCCGTGCAGGTCGTGATGGACACGCTCGGCCGGATCGACGCCCGGGGCACGGGCATCGACACGACGGTGGTGTTCGACCTCATGCGGGTGCTCGCGGCCCGGCCGGCGGCCGAGCGCGACGCGCTCCGCGCCGATCTCGAACGCCTCGCCACGACCGGCCGGCAGCCGTTGACCCGCCGGATTGGTTATGTCGCCCTCCTGGGAATGGAGGTGGCCGGCGGCGATGCCGTGGCGCGGACGTGGGCCCTCGCGGAGGCCGAGCCGCAGCGGCTCGTCGACCTGGTCGAGGCCTTGCCGATGGTGGCCGACCCGGCGGTGCGGACCGCGCTCTACGATCGCATCGTGCCGCTCCTCGACGATGGACTGGGGAAGGAGGCTGTCGTGACCGGCCGATTCGTGCGGCTCGACATGCTCGGCGGCATGCGGACGTTGTGGCTGGCGGAAGTGGAGGTGATCTCCGGCGGCACGAACGCCGCTCGGGGCGGCACCGCTACCCAGAAGCAGCCGGCGGAGGCCGGCAGTGCGGCGGCGGCGATCGACGGCACGGTTGACTCGGCGACCTGCACCGCGGCGGGAGAGGACCCGTGGTGGGAGGTCGATCTCGGCGGTGCCGTGCCGCTCGAGCGAATCGTGGTCCGCCAGGCCGCGGGGCTCAACAAGGACCGCCTCAAGAACTTCACGATCCGGGTGCTCGACGGCCGCCGCAACGTGGTCAGCCGCCAAGAGGTCACCGCCCATCAGTCGCTCGTCACGCCGGTGGCCCTGGAGAATGCGTCCGCCCGCCAGGCGAGCGTCGTCCGGCGGGCCGCGTTCCAGGCGCTGGCCGGTGTTCGTGGCCGAGAGACAGAAACGTTCTCACTCCTCGCCCGGTTCGTCCGCGACGGCATCGACCGCGACGCGGCGATTCGCGCGCTCTCCACCATCCCCGTCGCCCAGTGGCCGGCCGCGGAGGCGTCGCCGACCATCGAGGCCCTCGTCGAATCGCTCCGGGCCGCGAGCCCGGCGGACCGCTCGACCGACGCCGGCCTGGCGGCGTGGCAGTTCGCCGAGCGGCTGACCACGCTCCTGCCGGCGGCGGATGGGAAGGCACGGCGGGCGGAACTCGCCGACCTCGGCGTCCGCGTCGTGCGGATCGGCACGGTCTACGAGCGGATGGCCTTCGACCAGGAGACGGTGGCCGTGCAGGCCGGGCGGCCTGTGCTCTTCGTGCTCGAGAATCCCGACGCCATGCCGCACAACTTCGTGATCGTGAAGCCCGGTCGCATGCAGGAGGTGGGCGAGATCGCGGAGCGGCAGGCGCAGAACATGAACTTCGCCAAGCAGGGCTTCGTGCCGAACTCGCCGCACATCCTCGCCAAGAGCGGTCTCCTGCAGCCGCAGGCCACGGAGCGGGTGAACTTCGAGGCCCCCACCGAGCCCGGCGTCTATCCCTACGTCTGCACCTACCCGGGCCACTGGCGGCGGATGTTCGGCGCGCTCTACGTCGTGGACGACCTGGAGGCCTACCTCGCCGACCCCAAGGCCTACCTCGCCGCCCATCCCCTGGAGATCAAGGACGAGCTGCTCAAGGACCGCCGGCCGCGGACGGAGTGGGCGATCGCCGATCTCGAGGGCAGCCTCGCGACGCTGGAGAAGGGGCGGTCGTTCCTCCACGGGCGGGAACTGTTCCGCACGGCGTCGTGCATCTCCTGCCACAAGATGGGCGACGCGGGCAACGCCTTCGGGCCGGAGCTTGCCAAGCTCGACGCGAAGATGACGCCCGTGGAAATCGCCCGGCACATCCTCGAGCCGTCGCTGAAGATCGACGAGCAGTATCGCTCGACGACGGTCGTCACCGACGACGGCCGCTCAGTGACGGGCCTCGTCGTCGCGGAAACGCCCGCGGAACTGGCGATCGTCGAGAACCCCGTCGCCAAGGCGGAGCCGGTGCGGATCGCCAAGGACACGATCGAGGAGCGCACCACCTCGCCGGTCTCGATCATGCCCAAGGGATTGCTCGACAAACTCTCCCGGGACGAGGTGCTTGACCTCGTGGCCTACGTGGCCGCCCGGGGCGACGAGTCGAGCGCCCTGTTCAGCCCCGACGGCTGCCCGCATCATCCACCGGCGGGGAAGTAGGCCGTATGGACGACACGCAGAATCGCACCGGCGAGATCCGGCCGCTCGACGCCAACGAGCGGCGGGTGCTCGGCGTGCTCATCGAGAAGGCGAAGACCACGCCCGACCAATACCCGCTCTCGCTCAACGGCCTGGTCGTCGGCTGCAACCAGAAGAGCAACCGCGATCCCGTCATGACGCTCGACGAGGAGCAGGTGATGCGGGCGGTGGCGGGCCTGCGGAAGTGCGGGGCGATGGCGGAGGTCTTCGGTAGCGGCAAGATTCCCCGCTACCGACATTTGGCCTACGAGTGGCTCGGCGTCGAGAAGGAGGAACTCGCGATCCTCGGCGAACTCCTCCTGCGTGGCGAGCAGACCGAGGGCGATCTTCGGGGCCGGGCGAGCCGGATGGACCCGATCCCGGATCTCGACGTGCTTCGCGGCCACCTCGATCGCCTCGCCGACCGCGGGCTCGTCGTTTGGCTCTCGCCTCCCGGCCGCGGCCGGATGCTGACGCACGGCCTGCTGCCGGCTGAGAAACTGGAGAAGGTGCGGTCGCAGCTGGGCATGACGGGCGGAGCGGCCGCCGCGATGCCATCAACGCACGAACCGGCTGCCGAGTCCTTTACGGAGCCGCCGGCGCGGCTCGTGGCCGAGCCGCCTGCTTCGCGGCCCGCCGCGCCGGCCCGCGACGACGTCGCCGATCGGGTCGCTGAACTGGAACGCATCGTGGCCGATCTTCGCGACCGTCTCGCGCGGCTCGAGGCCGATCTCTGCGGCTGAAGTCGTGAGGCTGGCGATGACCTGGCTCATGCGAGGATCGGGAGAGCGAGGCGCGGGGATCGGCGTGAGGATGCGGAGCGTGGCGGACCTTCGCCAGCGACGCAACTCATGCCGTCCCCGAGCCGGGTTGGGCGCAAAAGCGCCGTGCCATGACTTCCGCAACCGCCGCCCCGGTTCGGCGACGCAGGGTGTCCGCTCGGTCGCGACGGCACTCGCCGGCATGGCGGCCCTCATCCTGGCCGCTGCGGCACCGGCGGCCGAGCCACTCGTCGCCGTCGAGGGCTGCACGCTCGTTGCGGCCGAGTGGGCCGATGGCGACAGTTTTCCGGTGCGCACGCCGGCGGGCGAAGTGCATACCGTGCGGCTTTACGGCGCCGACTGCCTGGAGCAGCACGTCAGCGGCGAGACCGACGCCCGGCGGCTGCGGGGCCAGCGGCGCTACTTCGGGATCACGAGCGCGCGGCCAGACGCGGCGGCCTCGATCGCCCTGGCCAAGGACCTGGCCCGTCAGTCCACGGAGGAGACCCGGCGGTTCCTTGCCCGCCCGTTCACGATCCACACGAGCTTCGCCGACGCCCGCGGCGACGGCCGCCACAAGCGAATCTATGCCTTCGTGATCGACGCAGAGGGGCGCGATCTGGCGAAGCACCTCGTGTCGGCCGGTCTGGCCCGGGCCTACGGCGTGGGCCGCACGACGCTCGCGGGGGATTCGGCGGAGGAGTATCGGGAGACGCTCGCCGACCTGGAACTGCAAGCGGCGCAGCGCGGTGCCGGCATCTGGGCCCACACCGATTGGGATGCGTTGCCGGTCGAGCGGCGCTTGGAGCGGCACGAGGAGCAGGAACTGCGGGTGGCGATCGACGGCGCTGCGCCGCCGGGTTTCACGGTGGAGATCAACACCGCCTCGCGCGAGGACCTGATGCGGCTGCCGCAGGTGGGCGAGACGCTCGCCAACCGGATCATCGAGCGGCGGCCGTACCGCCGGATCACGGACCTGCTGGAGGTGGACGGCATCGGCCCGACCACCTACAGAACGCTCAAGCCCATGCTGCGGCTCGAATCGTCCGACGAGCGACGGCGGAGCAGCGAGTAGCCGCCGCCAGCCAGACCGGCCAAAGCCATCACGAAGGTGGACGGTTCAGGCACGGCGTTCACCGAAACGGCAGCCGCCTCGGAGACGCTCGGGGACGAAGCGATTCCCGCCACCTTCAAGGTTCCGGCATAGTCGCCGTTCACCGACAGCGTATTGAAGGAAAAGTTGTTTCTCGAACCGATCAGTTCGGCGTTTGCGGACCCCGAGACCAGTGTGTTCGGATCGATCGCCAGGTTGCTTGTGGCCCACATCTTCACATCGACCTTGCCCGAAGTGGCGCTCGGCAACAGGCCGAAGGCGACCAGATACGAGGTGTTCGTCGCGGGCGCGAAGTTAATCGTCTTGATGTCGGCTCCTGCATTTCCTCCGCGTGCGTCGAAACCGAAGGTCTGCGTCTGCCAAGGAATCCCGACAAACATTTCCTCGGTGCTGCCGTTCCAGAGACTGATTCCGGTGAATTGGCCTCCCGAAAAGTTCGAGACGTTCATGAGGTAGGTCAGGTAGATGCCGGTGCCGGACGTGCTGATGGTGGCGCTGAGTGACCGCATCGACCGCGTGCCAATCTGCACGGCGCTTCCCGTGCCGCTGGCAAGACCGGCCACGATCGTGCTGTTGCCGCCGGACCAGGCGCCCGAAAACCCGGTGCCACCATTTTGGCCTGCGAGATTCGAGCCGACCGTGTACTGAAAGGTCTCCGTGAAGAGGAGATCCGCCTGAACGGCTCCACCCACGGCGGCGACGATGGCACAGGCCGTCGTGATGGCGCGAACCAAGGCAGCCATCGGCTTCAAGGCGTTCATGAACGGATTCCTCGTACAGCGTGAAATCGCGCGGCGGGAACCGCGTCACCTCCTCGTCATACCGCGTGACTCGCGTGCAGAAAGCGACAGAATCGAAAAAGTGACGAATCCGGCACGAGCAGGGACGAATCGGGATTTTTGAGGGACGAATCCGCCGGGGCTGGGACGAATCCGCGGCCCAGTCCTCACCACCCTGACGTCGCAGCCACGGAACGGGTGGCCGATCGCCATGTCCGTCGGGGAGGGTTCGCATCGTCACGCAGCGGAGTGCGGGAGATCGACGATGACGGTGCGACGAGATGACTCGGGCGTTGTGACGTCGCTGCGGCCAACGCCATCCGCCGTCTGCAGCCCGCTTCTTTCCTTCAGAATGCCGGAGGTGGGACTTGAACCCACACGCCCTTGCGGGCAACGGATTTTGAGTGCCCCCAAGGACCGCAGTCGCGTGACGGTCGGATGGCAGTTGGCCGTATTTCTCGGAAACGACGGATGGCGATAGATCCTGAATGTCCCTGTCGGGGCGGACTCGCCTAACAGTTTGCCTAACACGTTTCCAACTCCGGCAAGCCCTGTTGCGAGCCCAGCAAGCTCTGCACGAGCTGCGTCGGTGGCGTCTCGACGGACCGAAGGCGACGCGGGCCGCGGCCACGTCGCTTGCGATCCTGCCGTTCCTCGCTCGAGGCCACGATCACAAGACGCCGGGGCCATATCGCGAACACATCGCCCGCGGCATCGACTTCCTCGTCAAACTCGTCGGCAAAGACGGCAACACCGTGAAGGACGGGGAAACGATGTACAGCCAAGGCCTCGTGGCGATGACGCTCTGCCGGGCCTACGATCGCACGCGGGATCCAGCCCTCGAGGCGCCGGCGCAGGTTACTCTCGACTTCATCATGGCGGCGCAGCACGCAGGCGGCGGCTGGAGTTACCAGCCCATGCAACCTGGCGGCGATACGTCGGCCCTCACCACGACTACCACGCGACCCGCCTCGTCCATGCGGCGGCCGACGTCAAGGCATGGTCAGAATGGCGAGCGAGCGTGGCCGATCATCTGATCGAGGGCCAAGTCAAGGAAGGCGACGACGCAGGCAGTTGGCAGGCGCACGAAAGACTTGACAGAGCATGGTTTTCTTCTGATCCGTTGGCGTCGACCTCCCTTGCGGCCCTCACCCTCGCCGAACCGCTCGACCGCACGATGCTCAGAGCAAAGTAATCGCGCCTGCTTGCAGACAATAGCAACTGGCCGGCAACTTTTGATTTCTTCAATGTTGTTCACTGGTCACGTCGGACCGTAGGCATCCTTGCGGTGGCGGATGACTCGAATCTCGACGATCGACTGTGTGTCGTCGATCGCGTAAACGATCCGGTAGTCACCGACTCGGACCCGCCACAGGTCATCGGCACCCCGCAATTTCTTGTAGCCAGACGGTCGTGGCTGCGTGGAAAGCGAGTCGATCTTCGCAGCGACACGGTCGATGACCTGATCAGGCAGTGACTCGAGCTCCTTAGCGGCGGACCTTCCGATCCGCACCTCATGCACGGCGACGGCCCTTCTTCAGGCGGCCGGCCTTCTCCAGTCGGGATCGGACCGTTGCCCAACTCTGACTTGGTTCGCGCTCTCGAGACCTGGCGGTGGCGACGTCAAGGATGTCTTCCCAAAGCCCGCTCCCTTGCCGGAGATCGATCATCACGGCGGTCTTGTGACCACGCTCGTCGAAAAGGAACTGAACCCCGCGAATCATGAATGAGCCTCCGAGCCGCGACTGAAAACCAGCCCCTGCATATCACATATTACCTGACCGCGACGGGGGGTGTTTTTCAGAATGCCGGAGGTGGGACTTGAACCCACACGCCCTTGCGGGCAACGGATTTTGAGTCCGCCGCGTCTGCCATTCCGCCACTCCGGCTCGTGAGGGCGTCGCCACCGCATCAGACTACGACGCCGCGCAGCGGTTTGCCAGACGCGGTAGAGTTGGGGCGTCCATAGCCGACAGGACCCGCCCTCCCATGAATGTCGTCGTCTTCGAGGATCGAGCGGTCGCCCAACTCGGGGTCGTCGTCGCCGCCCGGCCCGCCTGCGATGTCACCATCGGCAGCCACACGCTCGTCGAACTCCTCGGGCACCTGGGTGCCGTCCGCCGCGTCGTCCGGCCGCACCTGGCCCGCCACCTCGCGGACCTTTCCGCCGGACGGATCGCCATCTGGGGTGGCGCGGCCGATGCGGCCACAGGACCGCCGTCATCGAGGCACGGTGCGCTGACGCTCCTGGTGAATGCCCGGCTCGTGCCCAGCCGCAGCCACCTCGTGGCCCTGCGGGCTCTCGTCGAGTCCGGCCGGCGCTGCGTGGTGCGGTCGGGCCGTGACGTCGCGCTCGCCGTCCTGCATCCCGCCGCCGACGGCAGCGGGCCGGATCGGGCGTTTCTCGATGCCCTCGCGATGCGCGGTGGAGACGCGATCGACGAACTCGACGCCTTGTCCCTGCCGGAGCACGCCGCCGCGCTCACGCTCCTGGAGCAGACCCACGAGGTCGTCTCGGCCCACGAGTCCGAAATCGCCGACTCCCTCGCGCTGCGGATCGACGGCGGTGGGTATGTCGAGATTCGCCCCGGCCTGTTCGTGGCGGAAGGTGCGACCGTCGCCGACTGGGTCGCCGTGCGGCGTGGGCCCGTCGTCATCGAAGGCGGCGCGGAGGTCGGACCCTTCGTGTGCCTCGACGGCCC
>Ga0315900_10012282_pt1 | contig 10523 bp, 12 predicted proteins | sample LakEriMetagenome_FD_203521 | JGI IMG/M metagenome (GOLD analysis project Ga0315900, IMG submission 203521) | Freshwater fungal communities from buoy surface, Lake Erie, Ohio, United States - Buoy 12 MA114 | ecosystem: Environmental > Aquatic > Freshwater > Lake > Lake biofilm | place: USA: Lake...
TGAAAGACTAACAAACAATATATACACTTTTAAAATATAAATTAACGATTTATATTTTAAAAAAATTATACTGTGACACAATTTAATCATAACATTGTATTATATACAATATGGATCATGGCTTCTTTTTTAATTTTATTGTCTTGAACGGTACCAGACAAAAGAAATTTATCCATATATTTTATTTGATATGTATATCTAGTCTCTTTCATACATTTAGTGATTTGTAACTTGATTTTATCAATTAAATCACTGGATTTAATGTGTAATAAATATGTCTTTCCAACCAAAGTTTTCAAAAATATTGGAAAAGTATTACTAATAGTTTTTAATTTGAGAACACAATTGGAATCAATATGGTAATCAAATAATGTTTTATCAGGATCTAATTCTAGCCAATCGTTATCAACAACTACCCAATCATTTTCACTATCTATTTTTTTGTAAATTGTTAAATAGCTTGCAAATATATAATTATACATTAAACCATTATAATTTGGATGTTTTTTGATTTGTTTAATAATTTTCTTAATTTTTGTGTCTATATTAACTACTTGTACTCCTAAATCGATAAAATGAACTTGAATACATCTTCCCAAATAAAATTGATTATTATCAAAAGTAGTAATATTATAGATGTCAAAATTATTTTTTATTTCTGTTATAACATTGGGATTGACATTTTTAATGATTAGATCGTTTTTGATGTTTCCATCTTCCAATTTTTTCCTGATATGAAAACAAATATCTGTAATCAAGTAATCATAATTTAGAATATTGTAAATTTCACGATTGATTATACTTTTCTTATATTTATATTGGAAGTAGTAATGGTTCAAATCAACAATACCTTTTAGGAGACCATCGTATAAACTGATACAAGATTTAACTAAATGAATTAATTTATAACTATCAACAAGATAGTTCAATTTTATTTTACCCATTGTATAACAATAATATTGTGCCAAATTCATTTTAATAGTTTGTCCATTTGGATTTTGTAGTTCAACTACCGTTTTGAGAGTATTGATTGTTGTAACGTTGTAATTTGGATCTATTTCTGATTGAATTTGGTCTTCTATTTTTATAATTTCTTCATGTATACCTATATTTTCCATTACATAATCACCTCCATTTAATTCCGACAAAGTAAGACTAAAATCTTGTGTGTCGGAAATCGATGCGCCAAATTTAATATTTTCTCGGGAATAATAATATGTGATCATTAAATTTATCTTTTCTTTAGAATAGGTAAAATAAGACAGAATAGTATTGAATTTATATAATTCTGTAGGAAAAGTTATTTGAGAATAATGTTTAGTCAATAGTTTTAGCAATAAAATATTTTCTGGGTCCGAAAGTTTTATTTTCTTGAGATTTTTTAGAATTGGTTCTATAGTGGTTGGATCAGAATTTTTAATTACTTGGAATATAAAAATCATATTGTAATCCTTTTTGGATTTGCATTTAGAACAACAATTCATTTTTTTGAGACAGTTAAAACAATATTTATGGTTACATTTTAAAGGTGCAACTAAATAATATTGATCAGAGCAAAGATCACAAAGCATGATTAATTTGACTTGATGATAAGATAAACTTTAATTTTGTAATTTCAATTTTTTAATTAATTGTTCAATTTTTTTGCTTTTCTCTTTTTTATATTTATATAAATTATCAAATAATTTTTGTTCTCTATTATCTTTTTGGTCTTCAGTATAACACATTTTTATAAGATTATATTTACAACAACAACAATAAATAACTTGACTATCCATCATAAATTAGATATATAAATTTATAATTATTGATTAAAGCTTGCCATATTAACAAATACATTTAAGTAATCAAGTAGCAAACTGGAAGATTTTAAAGGATAATTTATACAATAATGATTATTACAATCAATTTGTCTTGCATCTTTAATAACTCTAGATGTGTCTGATAAAACAAAAAAACCAAATAAAATGATAACAGATGCTGCTAAAAGTTTATAGAAAACTTCATTTTTTTGGAAAAATAAGAGATAACATATTTGAATTACAATAACAATAAATAACAACATCATTAAATTAGGCAACCAACTTTTCATTTTTTCCATCGTCTCTTCACTTGAATAGAATACGACAGTCGTTAAGATAGCTACCATAATACAAGTTCCAATCAATGCATTCAATAGATTTTTAGAATATTTCCTATAAACACCTATAGTTAAACCTATAGCTAAAATTAGTAAAACATATCCTAAATGTGTTAAATACAAATTATCACTTACCATCATAAATATCCCAGTAAATCCAAAAATGAAATAGGCTGTAATTAGTTTCCACATATTTTCTTGATCAGTAATCGACATTTTAGCAGCTATTTTACCAAAATAAGTAATGGCTAATAGTGCAACAAAAATATATAAATAAATAGTCACAATGATATTTTTCCCTTTTACCTCTGAATTGTACATTTTATAAATTAGAAAAATTGAAACAAATATCATTGCTAATAAGACAACACTCTCATTATCAAAACTTAAAAACATTATACTATAATTAAATATATTATTTTTACCATGTATATTTATATTATTTTTATTATTTTTTGTATCTTGATACTTTGTATACTATTAAACACAAACAAACCCAAGAAAAAATTCAAGAAAAAACACAAGGGAAAAAAATCACAAAAAAACAATACAATTTACATAAAATCGTTGAATACCGAAGAACCATACTATTTAACTTGGAAATACGATGGTAATAATTGGCATCAATTAAAATTAATTCCATATCATAATAAAGGTGGTGAATTTGTAATTCATAATAAAGATGCCAACTACCTAAAACAATTCTATACGCAATATGGGTTATATAGCCAAGATGTTGATAATATCTTAAACAATATCACTTTTATAACTCCATCGTTTCCAGTAAATCCTATTCAGTATTTAGAGTTAATTGAATACAATGATAACGAATATATTATTAAGAAAAATATATTTGCGCAATACGATGCTAATTATTATTTACATATCGATAACAAGAACACAATCTATTTTTTGCCTACCATCGAAGAAGATATTGGCAAATTTGTTTTTGAATATGAAAAAAATCAATGATTGAAGCTTAAAAAAATTATTGGATAACCATTTGTATTTAGGTGACCAGTAAAATATTCACCTAAATACAACCGTGGCCAGAAAATCTACAATAGGATGACCCGATATTTTATCTGGAAATCCATATTGTGATATCCATGGTCCAAATTACCAGAACACTAATCCAGCTACTATATTCACAATATGGTAATCCATCTAATGATATTTTTATTTTACTATTTATGATACTTTTCATTATGCATAAGTGACATTTATGAATTATTCATTAGAAAAAAATCAATGCATAAATGTCACTTATGAATATTATGAATAAGGAAAAGTATGACAGTCAAGTAATTCATGTAATCTTATTTAGATAATATCTTTTTATCAATATTAATTTATTAAATAATATTCATGCTACTATTCTCACTAAATAATATGATAGTAACATGGATATCATATTATGCCATTAAATAAAACAATGACTCTTGCAAATTAGATATTCCAGACCATAGTGATAACAATATGAATATCCCGATGAATATCAGGTAATCATATTGTTATTATTCTGGCTTGGTTCATTCATTTAAATAATTATCCTGGCTGATGGAATACCCTAAATGATACATATTATACTTTTTAATAGCAATAACAGCTTGGCTACCATATTATGTCATTAAATAAAACAATGAATCTTGCAAATTAGATATTCCAGGCCAGAGTGATAACAATATGAACATCCCGATGAATATCAGGTAATCATATTGTTATTATTCTGGCCTGAATCATTCATTTAAATAATTATCCTGTCTGCTAGAATGCACTAAATGATACACACGATACCATTTAGTGGTAATAACAACCATGATATCATTTAATGCATTAATATTAATAAAAAGATATTATCCAAACAATATTAAATTTATTGATTATCTAACATACTTTTCCTTATTCATAAGTGATACAGTGACATTTATGAATTATTCATTATAAAAAAATTGATATATTAATCTATTGGTAATTCCATAAAATAAATTTAATGTTGATCATGTCTTTTGAAAGTCTTCCTAAAGAGATCCAAACGATTATTTTTTCAATGGTTCCACAAGCATATTGGGTCTTCATTAACGAAGTTTGCAAAGGGTGGCATCAAATATTGAAAAAAGATTTCCAAATCTATAAAAAAAATGACTTTGGATCCCAATTCAAAATATTATTTAATGAACAAAAATGTTTGGACTATTTGATAGACAAGAAGTATATAGTTAATATTCCAAGTCCGTTAGATATTTTCTATTGTGCGATTAAAATTGGATATATTAAACTTCTTCAAGTTATTGTGGATCAACACCCTTATCTCAAGAATGAAGTATGTACTAGTGCAGCATTTTTGGGTAAATTTAATGTTTTGAAATGGGCTTGGAAAAAAAATTACTATATGGACAAATCAGTTTGTTCAGAAGCAGCATTTAGCAATCATTCGGAAATTGTTAAATGGGCATATAAAAAAGGATGTCAATTGGATGAAGAAACAATTGAATGGGGAGTTAAAAAGGACAATTTGGAATTGGTTAAATGGTGTGTTGAAAATGGTTGTCCATATAAAAAAAGTAAAATTTTAGAAATAGCTCAAGATAAGAATAATATGGAAATGATTAGCTATATTGAAAAATTAACATGGTCTTGGAACGATATAGCAAGTTATTTTTTACCATTTTAACATTTTTGGAAAGAGAATAAAATTAACTCTGGATCTCGTTCAATACCAAATATCTCAACACTTTTTTTAATATTTTTGATCTCTGTAATGGATAAAACCATATTATTATTTATTTTTAGGTGTTCACCAATAAAAGTTTTTGCATCGGTAATAAAACTTTTATTTGTTGTAATAAAAATGTCATATTTTTGTAAATTCATATCATATTGTTCATAATATACTTGTAATCCATATTTTTTGAAATAGTTTTGTATACTATCTTCAAAATGATAAATTTGTTTTGGGTCTGAAAGGTTATGTTTTTCCAATATTTTAATAACTTCGAAAAGATCGATGGTGTAACCGTAACCTACAACCAAATAAGGATATCCACAATTCATGAATATATAATCAATTGACATATGAAAAGAGATAACCAATAAATAATTAAAATTTCAATTTTCATTATTTGAGAAGTAGGAGATAGATAAATTGAATTGCATCAGCAACCATATCATCCACAATATTTGCTAATTCAGAATGAGAATGTAAAGGCAATAATTTTCTGAGGTTTTGGATATAATTTTTAACCACAATGATAATTGATTCATCATTGGGTAGTGATGTTTCCAAACTAAATATATCAAGCTTTTGCGTATTTGTTACATTTTCTGTCTCTCCTTTCTTATCATTTGAAATGTTTTCTTTTCCGATATTACCTAAAGTTACTTCCATTAACCTATCCATATTTTCCCAATACTTTCCTAAATATTCATCACTTGCTTTGTGATAATTATATTTAGTCGTTTGGAAATGGAACATTTTTATAGCAATTAGGTGCTGAAATAAGAAATTTGTTATTTTTTGAACATCAAAATTATTTCCCATATTAAATGGCATTTATATATTATCCAAACATAATTATTTTAATTTTTATAATTATACTTGAACGCATGTTTTTGGTGCTTTGGTCAACAAATATTTTATATATTTGCATCTAGATCTCCCTTTACATGGCGCCATTTCACCTAAAATAAGGGCATAATAATTGCATGCCACCCTCACGATGACATAACTATCTAGGTAAGCCAAAATCACATTATTTAATTTATAGGAACATCCATCACAACAAGAATTAATGTATCCAAATATTTGATTTGTATTAGTATTGATATACCAGTTTTCAATTTTTGTTTTACAATAGTATTGAGATGGATTAATGTAGTATGTATCAGGCTGATTGCAATAATCTGTCATTTTTATACTTTTAATTAAGATATTTTAAAAAAAATTGAATAGGAAAAATAATATTAAATAGTTGTGGTAAGATTATAATTATTATAATGTTGAACTTTCAAAAATTTAAAGCCAGGTTACTAAATCGATGTAATCAAAAAAAACCTACAAATGAACAAATATACAAAATTCATGATAACGGTGGTCGCCCATTTAAATGTGTAATCGACAATAAAAATATCAGAATTTATAATAACTATGACAAAGATAAAGATCCATTTTTGCAATTTCAGTTTGAAAAAATTTTCATTGGTAAATCACCTTTGTCCGAACTCACTGATTTTAGTGAAGGATATGGGCCAGATTTTGATGGCAATAGTATTCTATTGAAATTAAATCAAAAAATGTATGTTTTTATTGGCATATGTATTTATTCATTTGAAGCTATAAATGAAATTGTTGATTATCTTTCTCCGGTTGGTAATAACGATGTCCCATATCCTTATGCTATCGATTGTGACCAAAATTATTATTTGATGATTGAAAATATGATTATCAAAAATAATCAAGAAATTCAAAAATATATGGAAAATAAAAATCATGATCCTTCAATGTACTATTATGATAATTGTCTTATCCATCAAATTCCCACATATCCTTGTCCTATCAAAGAATTTCTTGTGGGAAAAAAAAGTTATATCTTCAATTATAATCATTTACCAAAAGAAAATTATGAATCAATTACTAACAATGGAAAGAAACAAGTAAAAATTATTTTTGAAAACAATGATGAGCTTAATATAGATGAAAATAAATATATTGAAATTATGGAATTGGTTGGACAAGATAAAAATTTTGAGACAATTAAGAATGGATATATGATACAAGAAAGGCTCTAAATTACAATATCGACAATTTGTTCAGTGTGATTATCCAATAATTTTTCTATTAAAATAATTGTGAATTCTAATTCATTTTCTGGCAAACACTCATACAACGATACATCTAAAAAAGTCCTGTAATTGGGATTATACGCTGCAAATTTAAGCCATTGTTTTCCAAATGGATCCACCATTGAGCCATCAGGTAGTTGCTTTAACTTAAATAAATTCATGGTATCTATCTTGTTTGTCAAACAAATTTTAAGGTTAATAATTGTCTTATCCCACTCTTTTTCTTTAGGCAAAAGGATTTCGCATAAATATTTGATATAATTTTTTTTCTGGTCAATATCGTAGTTTTTATGATTGATTAAGATATCTTTTATCTCAAGAAATGAATTTGTATCCTCATTTAAATTTTCAATCAATAAATAAAGTTTTGTATTTGGGTAAACGTAAAATTCAGATCCGTTATTATTTAATCTTCTACCAAACTCATCTGTAATTGAAATTCTAATATTTTTATCAACTACCGAGCAATCCGCAAAATCACAATCAGTTTTATATAATAAATAATCGCAGTTACAAAAATTTAAGTTTGTAGTTTCCGTATATTTATTTTCTTCAATTGTGCCTTTAATATATTTCAAATAACAACTTTCACAACAAGTATACTGTGTTGACAATAAACCAGATTTTAAATACCATTTTGCGCCAGGCTTATTAACTCTTTCTCTTCCAGGACATACTACTTCCATTTAATACTAAATAATAAATAAATTTTAAGTCTTATTTCTAACACTTATCTTCAATAAAATATTTATCGTTAGGTTCTTCACCAAGATATTTATTTACTATATCCAATCCATCTAATGTAGAACCAATTTCTAAAACCTCTTTTCTATATTTTATGCCTCTCGCACTATCTAAAACTGTTTCGGGAGTAAACATTTTATAAAATAGATTAACAGCAATTGTTTCAGCTCTTAAATATCCATAATAAGCGGCATCATAACCACTAGTTAAATGACCAAAGCTGGCAAATTGATATAGTTCTATATTAGATCTTGATCCAAATACTTTTTCTTCTAAATCGTACCATACTTTTTGCAAATCTATAGTTGCATCAGAGTCTTCTAATTTCATGTTATGAATTTCTAGATCAAAAAGTCCAAAAAGAAGTTGTCTTTTATAGTGGGTACTTGACAAACATTTTTTCGATAAAACCAATTTATCAATTAAATTATTTGGAATATCTTGATTGAGTAAATGGAGACATTTATGAGTATAGACCCAATTTTCAAAGAATTGTGATGGAACCTCTAGAAAATCCGTTTCAACATTAAAACTATTAAATTCCATTAGTTTTTGTTTTCCACAAATTTGATGCATAACGTGGCCAAATTCATGGAAAAATGTTTTCACTTCATTAAAACTAATACATCCATCTTTAGGGAAATTACAAACCATCGCTACAATACATTCTCTCCTTTGGTCCCCACTTATTTTCTTCATATTGGCACCAGACATAAAGTTGAAAACAGCAGCATGGGAGAATTTACCTTCTCGAGGATATAAATCCATAAAAAAGTGTCCTAATATCTCTAAAGTACTAGCATCAGACACTTTATAATATGTAACTTCACTATCCCATTTATTATCAGTTTCCACTTTCTCGAATTTGAGTCCTAATAAATTTTGATAAATAGACATAATTCCATCAACTACATTTTGAAATAAGAAATATTCTCTCAATTTTTCCATATTGAAATTACATTCTTTTTCTATGTATAATCTCTTATAATAACCAGTATCCCAGTTATCCAAATTATCTTTTTTCAAAGGATTTTCACCAAAATGTTTAGCAAAATGAGTTAAATTAGTTTCATCTTTTTTATATATTGGTGTAAATAGTTCATTCATATTTTCCAAGAAATTTTTGGCATTTTCAGCTGTTTTAACCACACTTATTTCAGTCCTGAAATCGGCATGAGTTTGGTAGCCTAATAATTTGACGATATTATATCTCAATTGAATAATTCTATTCAAAATATTCACATTAGTATCTTTACATCTTGAATGAAATGCAATGAATAGCTTTTTCCTGATTTCCTCGTTTTTGGCATATTCCATAATCGGAATGTAATCTGGATATTTAAGAGTGACTTTGTATCCTCCTTCAACTATTTTGTCATCAGTAAACCAATAATCGGGAACCCCATCCAACTCCATTTTGGAAAAAACAAATGAGGTATCCACATCATTTATATTTTTACCAAATTCGGAACATAAAGATACTATCTCTAATTTCATCGATTTAATATTTTCGTAATCTTGGTCATCTAAATGCAATCCGTCCCTCTTAAAATCCCTCATCAATTTTTCAATATACTTAATTTCTTCAGGATCCAATCTTTCTTTCTCTTCTAAATAGTTAGTTTGGTAATATTCTTGAATAATATTATATAAATCTTTATTCATTAAACAATCAACCATAAATTTTGAAATTTCATTAGATATTTTATTACCAGTCTCTCTTATCTCTTTTTGTGGATAAAAATTTTTGGCATAAACATGGATATTAACTAAAGGCTCAACATTTGTAAAAATGTCGATTAGAGGTTGAATAACAGTTTGGAACCTTTTCTCATCATTACATCTTATAATTTGTTCGATTGTTCCTGTTATATCTTCTATAACAATCTTTTTATATTCTTCGAGTTGTTCAACAGTAACGTCTTTGAAATTAAACATTTTTTATCTCATTGATAGATTGAATTATCTTTATGAATAAAAATCAATTTTTCCTCAATGAATAATCCATAAATGTCACTGTATCACTATATCACTTATGAATAAGGAAAAGTATGTTAGATAATCAATACATTTAATCTTGTTTGGATAATATTTTTTTATTAATATTAATGACATAATATGGTAGCCAAGCTGTTATTGCTATTAAAAAGTATCATATGTATCATTTAGGGTATTCCATCAGCCAGGATAATTATTTAAATGAATGAACCAGGCCAGAATAATAACAATATGATTACCTGATATTCATCGGAATATTCATATTGTTATCACTCTGGCCTGGAATATCTAATTTGCAAGATTCATTGTTTTATTTAATGACATAATATGATAGCCAGGCTGTTATTGCCACTAAATGGTATCATGTGTGTCATTTAGGGTATTCCATCAGCCAGGATAATTATTTAAATGAATGAACCAGGTCAGAATAATAACAATATGATTACATGATGTTCATCTGGATATTCATATTGTTATCACTCTGGCCTGGAATATCTAATTTGCAAGATTCATTGTTTTATTTAATGACACAATATGATATCCATGTTACTATCATATTATTTAGTGAGAATAGTAGCATGAATATTATTTAATAAATTATACCCATTATAAAATATTTTTTCCGAATAGCTATCTCTATTACTTTTTATGGGATAATACAAAAGTGAAGAGTAGCCAAAATAGATAAATGAAAAGAGATAAACTGAATAATTGTATTTTTAATATTATTTTTTATGAAAGTAATATGACAACAATAACTATATTATAGGTCCACGCAGGAGTTACCACAATATAATAG
>Ga0315900_10012283_pt1 | contig 10523 bp, 9 predicted proteins | sample LakEriMetagenome_FD_203521 | JGI IMG/M metagenome (GOLD analysis project Ga0315900, IMG submission 203521) | Freshwater fungal communities from buoy surface, Lake Erie, Ohio, United States - Buoy 12 MA114 | ecosystem: Environmental > Aquatic > Freshwater > Lake > Lake biofilm | place: USA: Lake...
CTTCTGCAACGTTCACCCGTCCAACGGTCCCATGCGTGCACATCGATCGCGCGTCGCCTCGCTCGCGGCGTTTCTTCTCCTCGGCGCCTGCGCCGACGGAATTCGCCCCTTGGCACCGGATACCGATGTCGGCCCCCGGGCGCGGTTCAACGGCGGCGCCGTCAGCGGCCCGAGTGTGGTCATCAGTCAGGTGTATGGCGGCGGCAACAACAGCGGCGCCACGTACCGCAACGACTTCGTCGAACTGTTCAACCGCGGTGATGCGCCGGCGACGCTCACCGGTCTCTCGGTGCAATACGCCAGCGCCACGGGCAGCGGCAATTTCAGCGCGAACGGCGTCGTCGCGCTGACGGGTACGTTGGCGCCGGGGCAGTACTACCTCGTGCAGCTGGCGGGCGGTACGAGCGTTGGCCTGCCCCTCCCGACGCCCGACGCCACCGGTACGGCCAACATGTCCGGCACCGCCGGCAAGGTCGTGCTGGTGAACGGGACGACGGGCCTCGCCTGCAACGGCAGCACCAGCCAACCATGCACGCCCGCGCAGCTCGCGCAGATCGTCGACCTCGTGGGCTTCGGCAACGCCAATTTCTTCGAAGGAAGCAGTGCGGTCGCCACGCTGAGCAACGCCACGGCCGGCCTGCGCCGCAACGGCGGCTGCACCGACACCGGCAACAACGGCAACGATTTCAACACGGGAACGCCGGCGCCGCGCAACACCGCCAGCCAGCTCACGAGCTGCACGCCGACCCAGCCCGCCGTGGTCACGTCGGTCACCGTGACGCCGGCGACCGCCTCCGTGGTGGCGGGTGGTACCACGTCCCTCACCGCGGTGGCCCGTGACGCCAGCAACAATGTGGTCTCCGGCCAGACGTTCACGTGGCTCAGCAGTGCACCGGACGTGGCATCGGTGAGTGACAACGGCACCGTGACCGCGCTGTCGGCGGGCGAGGCGTCGATCACGGCCTCGGTGAGCACGACGAACGGCCCCGTCACGAGCACCCCGGCCGTGATCACGGTAACGGCGCCGGTCGGTGTGCCCGACGTGCGCGTCAGCGAACTGCACTACGACAACACCGGCACCGACGTCAACGAGCGCATCGAGATCGAAGGGCCGGCCGGTACGGATCTCACCGGCTGGCGCGTGATTCTGTACAACGGCGGCGGCGGCGAGGGTTACGATACGCGCGTCCTGTCGGGGCTCATCCCGGCCACGTGCGGCAGCCGCGGGGTGGTCGTGCTGGACTACCCCAGCAACGGCATCCAGAACGGACCTGACGGCCTGGCGCTCGTCGACGCCAGCAACACGGTGATCGAATTCCTGTCGTACGAAGGCACGTTCGTGGCCACCGACGGCCCCGCCGCCGGCAGCACGTCGGTGAACATGGGCGTGTTCGAGCAGAGCTCGCCGTACGGCTTCTCGCTGCAGCGCAACGCCGCCGGCACCGCGTGGGCCGCGCCGGCCGCCGCCACCTTCGGCGGGTGCAACGGCACCGGCATCGCGCCGCCGCAGCCGGGCTTCCTGGACTTCTTCGGACGCACGCCGCCGGGTGGCTCCGATGGCGACCCGCCACTCCCGGCGGGGTTCCAGGGCCAGATCTTCGCCACGCCGCGCACCTCACTCGGCACCGCCACCGGTGAAACCGTCGTGTGGTCGTCGGACACGCCGGACCTTGCCACGATCGACAGCAGCGGCGTCATCACCGGCGTGAGCGCCGGGTCGGCCGTGTTCCGCGCCACGACCCCCACGGCCTCCGGCACTTACACGCTCCCCATCACGGTCGCCGCGGCCAGCAGCACGGCATCGTATCTCGGCAACGCGGAGTTCGGTGAGCCAGCCGACGGCACACCGACCGACGACTACATCGTGCGCCGCGCCGAGTTCACCGCGTCGTGGAACGAGCCCAAGGGCATCCCCAACTGGGTGAGCTACAACCTCGAAGCGACGCACTTCGGCGCCGAAGACCGCTGCGACTGCTTCACCTTCGATCCGTTGCTGCCGTTGAGTTTCCAGCGCTATACGACCGCCGATTACACCGGCGCATCGGCTGTGGCTGGGTACAATATCGCCCGCGGGCACCTCACGCGGTCGGCTGACCGCACGGCGAGCAACCTCGACAACGCGAACAGCTTCCTGTTCACCAACATCTTTCCGCAGTCGTCCGAGATGAACAGTGGCCCGTGGGCGCTGTTCGAGAACTACCTCGGCGATCTCGCCAAGACGGGGACGCACGAGATCTACATCATCACCGGTACCGCAGGCAGCCAAGGCACGGTGAAGAACGAAGGCCGCATCACCATTCCGTCGCATGCGTGGAAGGTGGCGGTGATCCTGCCGCGCAACGTCGGCCTGGCCGGCGTGACCGACCGCAACACCGCCGACGTGATCGCGGTGATCATGGCCAACAATGCCGGCAGCTCGGGTGGCTGGGAGCAGTACCGCACGACGGTGGACGCCGTGGAAGCGCTGAGCGGCTACGACCTGCTGGCGCTGCTGCCGGATGCCATCGAGGCGCAGATCGAGCGTGGCAACCGCTTCCCGACGGCGGTACTCGACGGGCCCTTCAGTGGCACCGAGGGCAGCGCGGTCGCCATGAGCGCATCCGGCTCGAGCGATCCCGATGCAGGCGCGACGCTCACGTACGCGTGGAGCTTCGGTGACGGCACCACCGCCACTGGCACCACGGTAAACAAGACGTACGCGCAGGATGGTACGTACACGGTCACGCTCACGGTGACCGACCAGTTCGGGGCCACGCATACCGTGACGAGCACGGCGACGGTGGCCAATGTAGCACCGGCGGTGACGCTGGTGCCGGCGGCAGCGTGGAAGGCTGGCGTGGCCGGCTCGCTCGGCGTGCACTGGACCGATCCGGCGGGTACGCGTGATGCACCGTACACGGTGCGCATCAATTGGGGCGATGGCTCGGCCATCACACAGTTCTCGTCGCTCACGGTGCCCGTGAACCCGCTGGCGCGGCTCAAGAGCTATGCGGCCCCAGGCCAGTACACCGTGACCGTGACCGTCACCGACCGCAATGGCGGCGTCGGGACGCAAACACTGCTGCTCACCGTGGCGCCGTAACGGCGCCACGCGACACTTCTTCACCAGGATTTCTTCGATGTCCCTTTCCCGCATCTCCCGCCGCCTCGTGGCCGCGTGCGCCGCGACCACGCTTGCGGCGGCCCCGCTGTCGGCGCAGTCGTTTACCCAGGCCCCCGACGGAGGCCCGCTGTACGGCTTCGGTGCCGGCACCTCACCGACCATCGGCCAGTCGTTCGTGGCCAGCGGTCCGTTCCTGACTGGCTTTTCCTTCTGGCTCTCGAACGAGGCCAGCCTCGGCACCGGGAACAACACCCCCAGCGCCGACCAGATCACCTTTCAGGCGTATCTGGCCGAGTGGGATGGCACGGCGGTGGTCGGCCCGCTGCTTTTCGGAAGCGGCCTGTACAACGGTCCGTTGTCGCTGTCTCAGGAGTACACGTTCACCATGGCCCCTCTGGCGGTGACCAGCGGGTCGTCGTACATCGCCTTCCTGGTCGCCTCGAACCTCAGCCCGGTCGACGCCTCGGCCGCCGTGCTCCTGTCGGGCGCGGATGTGAGCGGTGGTCAGGGCTTCTTCGGGTTCTCCGGCGACATCAACGCGCTGGCGACCGGCGGTGCGGCCGAGTGGCAGGACCTCGGCGGCCTGCAGTTGGGCTTCGCCGCCACCTTCAGCCAGTCCGCCACGGTACCCGAACCATCAACGGGCGCGCTGCTCGCTGGAACGGTGGTGCTCCTCGTAGCCGCCGCACGGCGGCGCCAGGCCGCGACGCGCGCCTGACGGAGGGGACGCAGGAGCAGTCGACGGCCCGATGGCGAGCGATCGCTGTCGGGCCGTCACTGCTCCCGTGAGCACGTGGCGTCGCGGCGGGGCAACCGTGCGTTGACGTCGTTGCGACCGGCTACGCGCTGGTCAATGGCGGCGCGAAGCGGTGGCACCTGCCCAAGCGGCCGGTCCCTCCCCGTTTCGTCGTGTCCCCCACGAATGGGCCGAGCCGCTGACGTCCCAGCCGGATGAGGCAACGTGCCAACAACGGGACTGCCGTTTTCCCGGCCAGCGGCCGATACTCCTCCCGTGGGTCTTCTCCATTCACTACCACGAGCCACCGACTTTCCCCATGTGGAACAACCTCTGCGATGACGCCCACGAGGCGCACGCGATGAAAGTGATCAACCGGGCCATCGTCACGATCGCCCTGTGCTTCTTCGGGTTCGGCGGGATCGCCATCGCCACCCGTCTTGGTGCCGACGCGCCGCCGGCCTCGGCGACCTACGGGAGCGAGCAGCCCGCCGAGGACGCCGCCGTATTTGGCGACTGAACCGGCACGCAGCACCCGATGCAGCATGGGGGGGCCGATCGATGCGATCGGCCCCCCGTTCTGTTTCGCCCCGTCGGGTGAACGCCCGGCGGCGTGCGCGGTCTGCGCGTCAGCTGGTATCAACTCGTGGCGTCGTCGTCGGGCTTGAGCACACCGAGCACCGCGCTCACCACGCTGATGACGAGCGCCCCCAGGAAGGCACTCCCAAAGCCGTCCACGGCAAAGCCCCACCCGGACGCCAGCCACGCCGTGAGCAGCAGCATGCCGGCATTGATCACGAAGGTGAACAGGCCGAGCGTGAGAATCTGCACCGGCAAGGCCAGCAGCTTGAAAACCGGCTTGATGGTGACGTTGACGACACCGAACACGAAGGCCACCAGCAGCAGGCGGATGAGGGTGTCGGGCAACGTGATGCCCGAGACGACGCGCGCGGCCACCCAGAGGGCGGCGGCGTTGATGAGCAGCGAGATGAGCAGGCGCATGGCACTGGACTCCGAACTGCTGAAGGTGATGATCGCGGTGTTGCGAGGTGAGTTGCCCGCATACGGTGCCGTCGAGCAGGCCGAACGGCGGGTGGGTCGGTGACGAACCGCAGGCCGTTCCGCGACCGCACCGCTCGATCAGCGCCACCACGACCACCCGCTCGTCTGGCGGCGTCGGCGAGAGCGGGCATGGCCCAAGGTACTGCAGGGCCGGATGCTCGCCTATCCGGCGGCGTGCAGGCGACATGCCACCGCCGGTTTGTTGCTCGCCCCCGTCCGAACAGGCCGGTCGCCGGCAACCGCGCGCCGGCCGGATCGGTCACCACCTCACGCCGTCCAGCGCGCCACCAGCTGTTCCCACGGAATGACCGCCGACGCCAGCGCCAGTGTGGCGACGGTACCCACCAGCGCCGTGCGCGCCTTGGCCGCCGATCCCTGTGCCTTGCGCACCAGCACGCCCGACACGGTGGCAGCGATCACGGCCAGCACCATGAGCGTGGGGTGCTCCACGACCACGCGCCGCAACGCCGGGTCCCTCATGGTGTCACCCATGCTCTGGCGCGCTTGCTGCACGGTCGGGCTCACGAACCAGAGCGCCAGCCCGGCCACCAGCTGCAGGTGCACGAACAGCGTCAGCCGCCGCACCCACGACGTGTCGGCGTTCGACCAGCGCGTCCGCACCTGCAGCGCGCGGACCACCACGAACAGGCCGGTGCCGAGCACGGCCCATGCCAGCAGGTTGTGCACAGTGAGAATTGGTCCGTACATCGCATTGCCTTGGGCTGAAGGAATCGCGCCGGTCGCGATTTGCGTCCGAGCATGGAAACATCACGTGTCGGCCGCGCGGGCGGGAGGGCCTGCGGTGGCTACCAATCGGTGGGCCGGTAGTCCTTGAGGAACTGCCCCCACACGTGCCCCCCCGTGTTCGCGCCGTCAATGATGGGGTCGACGATGCGGGCGGCCCCGTCGACGATGTCGAGCGGTGGATGAAACCGGTGGTTCACCACCTTGCGCGCGGCCAGCTCGGCGACGTCTTCGTCGGTCACCCAGCCGGTGTCCACGCTGTTCATGTGAATGCCATCCTGCTGATAGTCGGCGGCCGAGGTACGCGTCATCATGTTGAGGGCAGCCTTGGCCATGTTGGTGTGCGGATGCCGCGTGGTCTTGTTGTGCCGGTAGAACTGCCCTTCCATGGCCGACACATTCACGATGTGCTTGTCGCGGTTGTCCGTACGCAGCATGAGCGGCTTGAGCCGCGCATTGATGAGGAACGGTGCGATCGCGTTCACCAGCTGCACCTCGAGCAGCTCCACGCTTGGCACCTCGGCCAGCAGCAGCCGCCACGAATTGCGGTCGCGCAGGTCCACCTGCTGCAGGTCCTGGTCGAGCCGTCCTTCGGGGAACAGCGCCGACGACGCCAGCTGGTCCTCCGGCAACAGCGCCACCTGTGACAGCGCGGCGGCCTGCGAGAGGCCGATCGCATCGGCCACCGCCGCCGCCGGCAGGGCCGGCGCGTCGTTCATGGGGCTCCCGGTGTCGGACGCCTCGGGCAGCAGGTGCGCGCCGCGCAGCCCTTCGTACGCCCCCAGCACCGCGCGGGCCGCCGGGGGCAACGCCGACAGCGGCGCCCGTTCTCCCTCCATCATGTGCGCATAGAACGCCGGCGGCCGACGCACCGTCTGACAGGCGTTGTTGATGATGAAGTCGAGGCGCGCCTCCTGCTTCAACAGCACCTGGCAGAACGCTTCCACACTCGGCGTGTGCCGCAGGTCGAGACCGAACACCTCGAGGCGGTCGCGCCATGCCTCGAAATCTGGTTCCGCCGCGTAGCGCAGCGCCGAGTCGCGCGGAAAGCGCGTGGTCACCAGCAGGCGGGCGCCTGCGCGCAGCAGCTTGAGCCCCGCCTGGTAGCCGATCTTCACCCGCCCGCCGGTGAGCAGCGCCGTGCGACCGCGCAGATCGGCCAGCTCGGTGCGCTTGGCGTAGTTGAAGTCACCGCAGGCGAGGCACATCTGGTCGTAGAAGTGGTGCACCGTGGTGAACTTCTGCTTGCAGATGTAACAGTGCTGCGGCACCACGGCCTCGCCGAGTACACTCGCGGACGGCTCGACGGACGGCTCTGGCGGGTACACGTTGGGGGTCGTGAACACCGGCCGCCGACGCAATTCGCGGATGCCCGTCTGCCCGAGCACCTGATCGTCGCGCGCCGCGGCGGCGGCCTTGCGTTCGCGTGACGTCGCCTTGACCATGGCGCGCCGAGCGCGGGCATCGGGGTGGAACACCTGCGCCACCGCGTCGAGAAACGCATGTCGATCCGGGGCGGACACCGGCACCAGCAGGGAGCGGTCGGCGGCAATGCGAGCCAGGAACGCGGTGACCCCACGGAGCTGCGCGGTGAAGTCAGGCGCATCGGGCGGCGCGGCAGTGTGGTCCGTGCGCGCGGCGGCGATCAGGTCGGGGATTTCATGAGCGGTCACCTCGGGAATCTAGTAAGATCAACGACTCGGAGCCCCGAGCGGACACCATGCGCAACCGATCAGGAACGACGATGGCAGACGACCAACGCTGGCGGGACCTCACGGGCGGCCTTGCGGCACTCGCCCTGTGCGCCACCATGGTACCGACGCTCTCCGCCCAGCCCGCGCCGGTCACACGCGCCTTCACCGGCTTCACACTCATCGACGGCACGGACCGCGCGCCGGTGTCCGATGCCACACTGCTCGTGCGCGACGGACGCATCATCGCCGTCGGGCCGGCGGCGCAGGTCGCGGTGCCGGCGGGCGCCGATCGCATCGACTTGCGTGGCAGGTTCATCGTCCCGGGGCTCATCAACGCGCACGGGCACGCCGCGAGCACCGCCAACCTCGCCACCTACGCGGCGTACGGCGTGACCACGGTGTTCTCGCTGGGCGACGAACCGCCCGAGGTGTTCACGGCCCGCGACGCGCAGCGCATGGTCGCCCCGCCGCATGCGCGGGTGTATGTGGCCGGCCCTGTGCTCACGCCGACGTCGCCCGACGACGCCCGCACCCAGGTGGCAGCGGTGGCCGCCCGCGGCGTGGACATCGTGAAGATCCGCGTCGACGACAACCTGGGCACGGCCCGCACGATGACACCGGAGGTGTATCGCGCCGTCATCGACGCCGCGCATGCGCGCGGGCTGCGGGTGGCGGTGCACCTCTACTACCTCGAGGACGCCAAGGCTCTGCTCGCGGCCGGGGCCGATTTCATTGCCCACAGCGTGCGCGACCTCCCCGTCGACGACGCCTTCGTGCGTGCGCTCGTCGCCTCCAACGTGTGCTACACGCCGACGCTCATGCGCGAGGTATCCACCTATGTCTACGAGTCGACGCCGGCGTTCTTCGGCGACTCGCTCTTCCTGGCCCACGCCAACCGCGAGTGGATAGCCACCGTGTCGCAGCCGGCGCGGCAGGAGGCCACGCGCACGAGCGCGAGCGCCCAGCGCTACAAGGCGCAGCTCCCGGTGGCGATGCGCAACCTCGGCACGCTGCACCGCGCCGGTGTGCCGATTGCGATGGGCACCGACACCGGCCCGCTCGGGCGCTTCCAGGGCTACTTCGAGCTCATGGAGCTGGAGATGATGGTGGACGCCGGCCTCACACCCGCGCAGGCGCTGCGCAGCGCGACGCGTGACGCCGCCCGCTGCCTGCAGCTCGATCGGGAGCTCGGCACGCTGGAGCCAGGCAAGGCGGCCGACCTGCTCGTGCTCGAGGCGAATCCACTCGAGCGCATGGCGAACATCCGGCGCCAGCACTCGGTGTGGATCGGCGGCACGATGGTGCAGCGGTGAGCCGACGGCGCCGTCAGCCGCCGAGCAGTCGCATCGCCGTGCCCGACGGATCGGTGAAGTAGCCGAACGTCGCCATCCCCGGCACCGCCATCGGCTCGCTGAGCCGCTGGCCACCGTGGGCTTCGATTGCTGTCAACGTGGCGGCTACGTCGTCGGCGTAGACATACGCGAGTCCGCGGGTCGCCGGGGTGTGCGACTGGAAGACGCCGCCGATGCCGGCGCCGGGGTCGAACATGAGAGACTGCGGCATGGTGGGCAGTGTCCCCAGCCGAACTGCGAGCTGAAGAACTCGGCCGGGACCTCGAGGATGCCGGCGTGCATCTCGAGGGAGCACACCGCGCCGTTGGGTGGCCGCGGCGCATCACCGAACGGCGCCGGAATGTGCGGGAGTGATGCGCCACTCGGCGCGGTCGCCACCCCGTAGACGGTGCCCGCAAGGTGACCGTGGGCCCGGCCGGGGCGATGGCAGTCACGAGGCCCGCGGGGTGGACGATGAGGCCACGAACATGGCGCCGATAGCGCGGCTCGGCTACTCCAGCCCGACGCTACGCCGAGGTCGTTTCCGTGACGGCCGGGACGCCGCCGTAGCGCCGCTCCCGTCTCGCGAAGTCCGAGAAGACCCCGTCGAGATCGGTGGTGGCGAGATCGGGGAAATGCACGTCGAGGAAGGCGAGTTCGGCGTACGCGCATTCCCAGAGCAGGAAGTCGGACAGGCGGCGCTCACCGCCGGTGCGCACCAGCAGGTCGACCGCTGGCAGCAGCGCCGTCTCCGTCCCGTCACCGCCCTCGGTAAAGGCCCGCGCAATCGCGGCCCGGCTCGAGTAGTCGATGGCCACACGCACATGCAGCTGGGTGCCAGCCGCCGTGCGAGCCTCCGCCATGGCGATGGCATCCACCAGCGTGGGCGGCAACCGGTCGCGCCGCCCGATGACGGTGAAGCGAATGCCATTGGCGACCAGTGACGCGAGTTGCCGCTCGATGTGCGAGGCGAAGAGATCGAACAGGAAGCCGACCTCCTCGCGCGGACGTTTCCAGTTGTCGCTGGAGAAGGCATAGAGCGTGAGGTCACGTACCCCCAGGCGGGCGCAGTGCGCCACGACCTCGCGCACCGTGTGTGCCCCGCGTACGTGCCCCATCCAGCGCGGATGTCCGCGGCGCGTGGCCCAGCGGCCGTTGCCGTCCATGATGATCGCCACGTGGCCGGGCACGCCGGGCGGCACCGTGGTGCGTGGTGGCGTGGTGCGTGGTGGCGCGCTCATGCGCCCCCCACGCGCCGGATCAGCGCTTCCATGTGCGCCAGGTACCGCTCGAGCGCCGCACGGCCCTCGTCGGTGAGGCGATACACCGTGCGCGGGATGCGCCCATCGAACCCTTTCGTGCAGGTGAGATACCCGGCCTCCTCGAGCTTGCGTGCATGCACCGAGACGTTGCCGTCGGAGGTCTCGATCAGCGCCTTGAGTTCGTTGAACGTCAGCGCGTCGTGCACCGCCAACGCACTCACGATGGCCAGCCGCACCCGCTCGTGAATGAGCCGGTCGAGCGTCAATGGCAGGGCGGCGTCTCCTTCGATCACGGCCAAGGCGGTCTTCTCCTCGCGGGTGGCGTCGCCTGCCTGCGGACGGGTCGTGGCGCGCACGGCACTCCCGTCGCGTTTAGCCACCGTGCCTCCGCGCAATGCGGAGGCCGAAGCCCACCTGCAGCCCACCGAAGCCCAGCGCCATCATGAGGTCTCCGTCGACGAAAGGAACGAACAGGGCAATGAGGCCAAGGGCGATGAAGCCGAGGCCCATGAGCGGGACCGCGCGAATGGAGAAGGCCCCGGCGGTGGTGACGCCAACGCCGTAGAGCAGCAGCCAGAGCCCCGGCAGCAC
>Ga0315900_10012286_pt1 | contig 10522 bp, 20 predicted proteins | sample LakEriMetagenome_FD_203521 | JGI IMG/M metagenome (GOLD analysis project Ga0315900, IMG submission 203521) | Freshwater fungal communities from buoy surface, Lake Erie, Ohio, United States - Buoy 12 MA114 | ecosystem: Environmental > Aquatic > Freshwater > Lake > Lake biofilm | place: USA: Lake...
CTACGCATAACGCGCAGTTTTGGAAACTGTATAATAACACAGGCAAAGAACTAATAAATGAATGTACAGCTAATATAGGATTGAGCGCTAGTATTGATATGTTAGAAGAAGCGCTAGAAAATTGCGGCGGCGCTCAAAGTGTTTTAGTTAAACTTTATACGCAAAAACCCGAACAAAGAAAACAAGGTGTGCCGGCTGGGGATATGTTTGAACTACGCGTTAAGTTAGACGGCGAACAACTACCAACTAATTTTAGAAATAATTTCTCACCTGGTATTGGAGCGCCAACCTGGGTAGATATGATGAATTTGAGCGATAAAATTAGACAAATAGAACTTGACAAATTAAGAATGGAACTGGAAACGCGCGAGGTGTCGCCATGGGAGCGTATCGCTGAAAAGCTTCTAGAAAACGACGCGTTATTAATTGCGTTAACTGGTTTTTTAAAAAAACCAACAGCGGCACCAAAAAGAATTTCAGAGCCGCAAAGCGATAATAATATAATAGAGCGATTAAATGTTTTAGGTTTTACGCCTGATGACATTGAAAATATGGCTTCGTATTTAGAAAAAAACCCAAGTGTAATTGACCAAATAAAACCTATTTTCACACAATGAAAAAACAAAATATAGATCCAAACGTGATAATAAAATACGGCGTAACACTTGCAGGTTTATATATCGTTTATAAGCTTGCACAAAAAGTAGGTATTTTCCCTTCCCAAGAAAGCAAAGTAGAAGCGCAAAATTTACAACAGTTAGAAGCTGCGAGCGTATGGGACTACAATAAATTTTTATCAAGCGTGCCGCCAGGCGCTTTATTGTTAACACAAGCAGGAGCCGCCGCATATGTTGAGGATTTATGGGACGCAACAGGATATATTAACGATGACGAAGAGGCTATATATGGGGTATTCAGAGCAATGAAAACACAGAGCCAAATTGCAGCGCTGGCAAAACGTTTTAATCAATTAAAAAACCGCGATTTATACGGTTATTTAAGAAACTATTTAAACGACGCGGAAATGTTAAATATTAAAAAGATAATTGACCAAAAACCAAAATACTTTGTTTAATGCTAACCAGGGAGCAATTTATAAAAGCTAATTACCAACAAGCGCTAAATGCGACTAGGGGAACTGGTATTTTTCCAGAAACGTTACTTGCTATGGCAGTAGTTGAAAGCCAAGGCAAAGCTGCAGACGGCAACTGGTACCCTGGTTTGGGTTTAGTAGCAAGAAAGGCAAATAATTTTTTTGGAATTAAAGCAAGTGCAAACTGGAAAGGAGAAACTATTTCACTTCCCACACCAGGCGACGCGGATAAAATAAGTGTTTTTAGAATGTACGATAGTTTTGAGGATAGCTTAAAAGACTTTGTTAATTTTTTAAAAGTTAACCCACGCTATACAAAAGCTGGCGTTTTTAATTCCCAGGACTACCCAACGCAAATAGTAAACATTGCGCGCGCTGGTTATGCAGAAAACCCAAACTACTCTAATATTATAACAAGCGTTGCAAACAGAGTTAATAAGTTGATGAAGGACTATATAGAACCGATTCAAAAAAATAATAAAATATTACCTTTGTTAGCAGCTGCATTAATAATAACAGGCTATTTCATTGTCAAAAAAATTCAAACAGCATAATGATAAAATTCACAGAATATTTTCAACTATATAACCAGCCGCAAGAAATACGCGCCAACTGTAATCAATTAACAGTAATTAACATTGGTACCAGCATAGCAATTTTAGAAGGTTTGGAAATTCAACCAGGCGACCAATATATAAGCCCTGGAAACGAAAATGAATTTAATGAAACTAGATATAGAATAAGTTTTAATAACTTAGGTACTAATATTGTGCTAGCAATCAGAAAAACTTATAGGTAATGGGTTATTTAATAAAACAAACAATTAAGAAAGTTAAAGTTAGAATACCACAAGCTGACGTTTTAACACTAGACACTATACCCTATGTTATTATTCCATTTTCAAATAATAATAATTACACAGTATTAGCCGCAAATTTGCAGGTCGATAATGTATCAGGCAATCTAATAAATTCCTTTGGACATTTTTATTTGTTTTATAAACCAGCTCCATCACCTAAATTTGCAATTTATGATGAAATAAGTTTTGGACAAAATATTATAGAAGCCGACATAACATCAAACTTTATTTTAAATATGAGCCACCCACCAAATGTTTTTGGTTCGCGCACAAATAAAACTATTTTTCCTTTAAGTATTACATCAGAATTGCCACCAAGCGCAAATTGTGATTTAATAGTAACAGTTTATTATTTTAATAATTTTTAACAATAACACAACCAGGTTAAGTTTTAAACGTAAAATAAAAAAAACCTAACCTATGAAAAATTTAATAAATTGCTTAATAGCATACGGAACCGAAATTTTAATACACTTAATAAATTTAGGCGCTAGAAAAGTAAAAAAGAAAATAGGAAAAGTTAAAGTTGATAGTGTTGAAGCCAATAAAAGTTAGTTACATACAGCTAATTTTTGACCAGGTTAATTAACCTGGTTTTTTTATGCCTTATAGTTTAGTTAATAACTATGTTAATAGCTAAATTTAATTAGCCTATTGTTTTATTAAATTATATAACTATTATTGCATTATGAACACAACAGCAAACCAACTAACTATTAACGGACGTATTACCGAAATAGGCAGCGCGGCACAGGGCGAAAACTGGCAAAAACAAGATTTTACTATTGAAACTATAGAACAGTTTCCAAAAACTATTAATATTCACGTATGGAATGATAAAATAGAACAGCTATCCAGGTGCCGAATTAATGATGTAGTAAATTGTAAAATAAACGTTAGTAGTAGAAAACACGAAAACAGATATTATACAGAGGTAACAGCCTGGAAAGTTGAAATAGATTTTAATAAAATGCGAACCGAAACACCAGCACAATGAAACTTGAAAATATGAATAGCACTTGTTTTTGCACTACTTATTCATCTATGACAATTAAATACAGTAGAATGCTAGATGAATATATAAACCACAATAACAAGTTAAAAAAAGAAATAGAATCATTGAAACAAGACTTACAAACTTTAAAAGACTACATAAAATACACACTATGAAAATTTACCAGGGCAGTCCCTTATTTTTATACACGCAATTTAAACAGCGTTATAAGTATATTTTTGGAAACACAAAAGGACTTACTACCTTTAGCGACTTTAAAGAAAGAATAGAACAGGGCAAAGAGTTATTTTTTGCCGATTGTTTATACACACTTAATAAAAAATGAAAAAATTTTTCAGAAAGCTATTTTCGCGCGACAACATTAATTTAATAGTTGATTTTTTAGTATTACTTTTTTTGTTTGTTGCTGCTGCTGTAGCCCTTTTTTTTATCTTTAAAACTTAAAAATATGTTTCTAACCTATAAAGGCAGAGAAGTAACCCCCGATTTATACTGTATTGAATGGACTAATTTAGACGGCGAAAATATTCGTTTTTTTACTGGCGCTTTTGCTTATCAAAAAGCTATAATATGGGCAAACGAAAACTACATTACTGGAAAAGTAATTTATTGCCTATCCAATCAATATCAAAATATAGTTAACGGTATTCCAATAAAACGAGGTGTTAAAAAGCAAAACAAAAGAAGCGATTTTAAAAATAACAGTTTCACACCACAGCTGGTAAAAGAACCTGCTAATATGAAACCTGTATAAGTTTTTTTAGCTGGTGCGAGTGTTCGCCTTCTCAAATCCAGCGTTTTTAAGCGAAGCCGCTAGTATTTTACTAGCGGTTTTTTTACACTCTTAATTTAAAATATATGAAAATTTTAGTAGCTTGTGAAGAGTCACAAGCAGTTACAATAGAGTTTAGAAAATTAGGTTTTGAGGCTTTTAGCTGCGATATTCAAGAGTGCTCAGGTGGGCACCCTGAATGGCATTATAAAAAAGATATTTTTGAGGTAATTAATTTAGGTTGGGATTTAATGATAGCTTTTCCACCTTGCACACATTTAGCTGTTTCAGGCGCAGCACATTTTAAAAATAAAATTGCAGATGGTAGACAGCAAGAAGGAATAGATTTTTTTATGAAAATTATTAATGCACCTATTGAAATGATATGTGTAGAAAATCCAATAGGAATTATGAGTAGTAAATACAAAAAACCAACACAGATTATAGAGCCTTATTATTTTGGTGATGAAGCCCAAAAAAGAACTTGTTTGTGGTTAAAAAATTTACCGCCATTATATCACAATGCAAAACCTAATTTATTTGATTACAATGTAACGCACAGTAGTAAAGGAGATTTTGTAGAATTAACATATAGTTCAGGTAAAACAAAAAAAACTAGTAAATGGGAGTATTTATGTGCTTGTTCACCTATAGAAATAAGAACAAAGATGCGTTCTAAAACATTCAAAGGAATTGCAAAAGCAATGGCAGAACAATATGGAAATTATTTAAAAGAAAAAAAGCTAGGCAATAAATCACCTAGCTATTTTATGAACTGCACAAACCCCTTGACAGCAATGCAAATTTAAGAATAAAATTTTAAACTTCGTTTAAAAACAAAAAAAGGCGATAATACCAGCGCGAAGCGCACCAAACAAACAACCGAGCAAATAAAATGAAAAACGACGGAAACCCTACAGCACCAAACAAACCACTACACAATATCTATAAGTTAGAACAACTGCGGAATTTTACAAATGAAAATACACTAGCAAGTTTAAAAAAACGAGCTAAAGCAAAATACGCACAAAACAACCTTATGAGAGTTATGCAAAAACTTGATAGCCCATATAAAGAAAAATACGAGGATACAATGAATTGCAGCAGCGTTTTACAACAACAGGGAAATTCATTAACTTCTAGATATTGTAAACACCGTTGGTGTAGAGTATGCAACAGAATAAGAACAGGTAAACTAATAAACGGTTATAGCCAAGCCCTAGAAGAAATGAAAGACAAACAATTTATTACATTAACTGTAAAAAATTGCCCAAGCGACAAGCTTAAAGAAACTATTCAATTAATGATTAAAACATTTAGACTTATTCAGGAATTAAGACGCAAAAAAAAATTACCCCTTTTAAAATGTATTAGAAAACTAGAGTGTACATACAACCCCGACACCAACGAATACCACCCACATTTCCACGTAATTGTAGAAGGTTTTAATAATGGGCAATACTTAATTAACGAATGGTTAAAAAGAAACCCAACAGCAGATATAAAAGGACAGGATATAAGGGAGTGTTACGAAGCTATTGAATTGTTTAAATACTTCACTAAACTAACCAGCAAAAGCGCAAAAGATACAAAACACTACAAAGGGAGCCGACTAATTAACGATGAATGGCACTACCCCGAAGCGCTAGATTTAATTTTTAGAGCAATAGAAGGTATTAGGATTATTCAGCCAATGGGCGGAGTAAAAATGGTTTCAGATGAAATTGAAGAACTGCAAACGCAAGTAATAGAAGATTTACAAGAAGATTTTACAATATGGATTTACAGAGGTTCGGACTGGATAGATACCAGCACAGCCGAAATGTTAACAGGTTACACGCCAACAGATAAAGAATATAAATATAGCAAGCGAATAAGGTATTTAGATTAAAAAATGTTCAATATATTGCACATAAGATTTACAGATAACGGTTTTAGTTTTATACCTTGTTATTTATTACTTTTGAAAAATTAAATTTTAAAGATGAAAAATATTTTACCTATCGCCGCTGTTGGTGCCGCTGGTTTATTACTTATAAACTTTTTAAGACGAAAAAAAGCAGCTGGAGAAAATTTAGAAGTGTTACCCGTTAAAATAACTATTGATACGCCAAAAACTAGAAAAGCCAACTATTTAAGAATTTTTTATGATATAACTTTAAATCTAGCCAACAGAGAGCAAGCAAGCGTAAACGTTCGTAATATTTTTTTAACAGTTAGAACTAATGATAGGAACTTTGGAAACATTGAAGAGGCGTTAAATTTTAGCGTACCAGCTAATTCAGAAAAACAAATAACTATTAAAGCTTCATTTTTTACGCTCGGTTTTTTAGGACTAGTAAAAGATTTAATACAAAATGGTTTAAACATTAAAGTAAATGTTAGCGGATATATTGACACAGATTTAGGAAGGGTTAATATAAACTTTGATAAAAACATAGGTGGCAGCGTTAGCGGTCAAAAAAAAAATTCTATTTAGCAGGTTTTAAACAATCTAAATGGAACGAGCCATACAACGGAAAAAGAACTACACTAAAAAAAAGTTTAAATAACACACCAGGTGTTTATTTAATAAAATCTAAACGTACTGGGAAAATTAAATACGTAGGACACAGCACCAATAATTTGAAACGTACTTTATACAGACACTTCCAGCAATGGAATGATAAAGCACAGGAAAGATATGTATATGATAGAAACAATTATTTAATAAGAGTAATTTCAACAACAGCTAAAAGAGCGCCCGAACTTGAAAAATATTTAATTGATAAGTACAAACCAAAAGATAATAAAAATAAATACCCAACTTTGGAGCCTGTTGATTATTCGCAACAGCTTGAAAACCCAAACTATTTCCCAGCGTTCACAGAAGTACAAGATACACCATTTTAAAAAATGCACTACGACGGAAAAAATATAATAGCTAAAGCAGACGGAAAAACAGCAGATATAATAGAAGCTTTAATAAAAATTTCCCCACGCGGCGTTGATAATGTTAAACCTTATGTAAACGATTTATTTAATTTTACTGGAAACGCTTTTAAAGATGCCGTTATGATTGCGGCGTTTATTCGTAACAATGTAAAATATATTGCAGATAATTACGAAAATCAAAACATACAACTACCAGGGCGACTTTTAAAAAATAAATTTGGCGACTGTAAAAGCTTCAGTTTATTGTTTTATTCACTTATGACAGCCGCTGGGCATAAATGCGGTTATAGGTTTGCAAGCTATCGTAAAAACAAAATACCCACACACGTTTATAATTGGTTTGTTGATGATAAAAAAAATTTTTATACCTTTGACACCTGCGTACATCATTTAAACGAATCGAAACGCTATACATATATAAAAGATATGAATGTAAATTATTTAACAGGCTATCCCGAAACAGATTATTTGAGCGGAAAAGCAGAAAGGCAAGCTAGACGAAAAAAACGCCGCGAGGAGGGCAAAGGACTTTTTCAAGGAGTAAAAAAAATTGCTTTAGCTGTACCTAGACAAGCTTTTAGAGGTTTAATTTCTTTAAATGTACGTGGAATAGCTACAAGGTTAAGCCAAGCAATGGCAAAAGATCCTAAAAGAATAAAAGAACTTTGGCAAAAATTCGGAGGTAAGGAAGATAAATTATTGCAGTCAATTAATACTGGTAAATCAAAACGACCATTACTAGGAAAAGGCAAAGGCGTAAACGGTGCAGATTATGACTATTTAGGAGAGGTAGAAGTTGAGTTTCTAGGAGAACCAACAACAGCAGCCGCGTTGTTAGCAAGCGCCAGCGCTATTTTAATACCTTTTAAAAAATTACTTGACGATTTAGGTATTAAGAAAACAGAAGGCGAAGATATTATAACACCCGAAGAAGAAAGAGAAGCCGAAGCCAGCGGAAATAAAATAAAAAACCCTAACTTTAAAGCTTCAGACGACGAAAACGAAAGTAAAACAAGCGCTACAGGTTTTAAACCGTCGCCCCTTTTAATAGGTGGCGCTATTGGTGCCGTTGCTTTAATTTACATTTTAACCAAAAAGAAAAAATAACTATGCCAATAAAGAAAAAAGCAGCTAGAAGAAAACCAGCAGCAAAGAAAAAAACTACAGCTAAAAAAAGAACAGGCGGTATTGCTTCTTATGTACGTTCAATTTTTAACAGCCCAGGAGTTAAAAAAGTAGCCACAACAATAAAAAACCTAGAACAAAAACTTAAGGCAGCTAAAAAGAAAAAAGCCGCTGCTGTTAAAATAGCAAGGAAGAAAATAAAGTAAATGATACCCGACGATGAACAAAACAAAAGGTTTGAACGCTGGGTTTTGTTTGTGCGAAAAAATTACGATGTTAATTCAAAAGAATTTTTACGCTATCTTTGGGATCTATACGACGAACTAATAAATCAAATAAAAGAACTAACAAAATTTAAACAAAATGGCAATTCGCAGAAGTAAAGAAAAATTTCCAACTACTCAAATTTTAGGTGTTGTAGCTGGTTCAGTAGCCGCTGGAATGGTGGAAAAACTTGTAACTAAATTTTTACCAAATTCGAGCGCGACAGTAAAAGCGCTGGTACCTGTTGCGGCAGGTGTATTTTTAGCAATGCAAAAAAACGCAATTATAAAAGGAGCTGGTTTCGGAATGGTGGCGGCAGGTGGAAGCCAACTAGTAGAAGCTTTTATGCCAGCTAAAGTAGGAGATGTTGACGACCTTTTTATTTCAGAAATGGACGAAATCAACGCTTATGATGACTATTTAAACGCACCAGCCGACCAGTCAATTTTAAGCAGCCCAGCCGACCAGTCAATTTTAAGCGGTTACGACGAAGAAGGTATGTTTGGAGAAGAAGAAATGCTAAACGCTTATTACAACGAACAAGAATAAACAAGAAATTTTAAATTTACATATATATACAGATGAAAAGACAATTCAACTCACGTATTAAAGCCCTAGGCGGTGATATTTTAGCAGCTAAAGCTTTCAGCCGCAAACAAGCGGTATTTAATGAAAAAGCGCAACAATACGCAGGGCAGGGCGTAATAACCACACCAGGTTATTTAAGACTTGAAACCTTACTAGCAACAGTAGGAACAGCTACAAGTTTAAGCCAAATTACATTTAACACGCTAGACACTAGCGGCACAAAACAGCCAACCGAGCGCCGTTTGAAATTATCAGATACTTTTACCATTACTGGAATTTCTTTCTATTTAGGTGGCGGCGGTTCAACAACAGTAGCAGCGCCAACAGCGGTAGAACAAGCAAAAGAAGAATTACATACTTTTCCAAATACTCAAGTAGCTTGTATTGGTGCAATGTCAGACGAACTAGAAGCGCTTTATAATGGTTATTTATCATTAAGAGTTGATACAACAACCTTTCTTGATTCTGTACCTATGCGCCAATTTTACAGAGTGGGCGACGTTCAACAAGGAACAATTACAGCACAAGGCGGTAATACAGGAAATAAAAGTAGCTGGATAAGTGCTATGTTTGGGCGTAACGAATTGTTACCAACTTTGGAGCTAAACGGACAAGCAAACATTGAATGGGCTGTAACTTTGCCAGCTTCAATTCCATACACGCAGCCAGCAACAACATTTACAAACGCTGTATTAATTCTAGACGGATTCTTAAACCAAGGAGCCGCAACGGTGCAAAGACAATTACAACGCCGTTTACGTTAATCATAATTTTTTTAAATAAACCAAAAAAGGCGGCGTAAATCGTCGCTTTTTTTTTAACCAAAAAGTAAAATGAAACCAATTTTAAGAAGTTATTTAACAGAAGTAAACCTAGGTGGAACCACGCCAGGAAACGGACAAAATATAAACATACAAGACTATCCACAGCTAAGAGATATAATGGTAACAGGTGTGGAAGTTTTTGATAGTGGCCAAGTAAGTTTAAGCCCCAGCGGCAAAACTGCTGTTTCAACACTTACAGGTATAACATTGACGCTATTAGATACGTTTAATATGGAGCAAATATACCAATACCCAACATTTGATTTAAACCCTACTAATGTAGGCGGTTTTTATCGTGATTTTGTGCCGTTTCCATTGCAATTAACTAAATCTTATATTACAGTTTTAAACAATACTGGTTTGAACGCAAATGAAAGCGTAATTTTAAATTTCTTTTATATTACAAAAAAAGACTTTTTAAAATATAAAAATCAATATGGTAAATAGATACGGCAATAATATAGAGTGCGACTTTATTAAAAAAATTAGGATTCCTATTTTTGACCAGCAAGGCGCAACGGACAACGGTACTAGGTACTATTTCCCCGAAAACCCGCAAATTGATAAAAATTTAATTGTTGGCATTGAAGCGCATATACAGAATTATGATTTAAATGTGCCTGATTCAGCCACAATAGGCCTAGCTAGTCAATTATTCTTTTCGTTTTACAACAAAAACAAAGAAGAAATTTTTTATAATGTGCCTTACTTTTCATTATTTAATAACTCGTTGTCGCCGTTCAAAAAAAAAATAAAACCGTTTTACAATAAATTGAATTGTAAAATGTGTTATATTTTTGTCCCTGCTAACAGCACAGTAAGTTTAAGCAAACAAATTTATGCAGAACTTACTTTTTACATAAAAAAAACTATTAATTAAAATGGCTTACGTAACCCCTGCATATGTCAAAAAAATGCAAACTACGCATAACGCGCAGTTTTGGAAACTGTATAATAACACAGGCAAAGAACTAATAAATGAATGTACAGCTAATATAGGATTGAGCGCTAGTATTGATATGTTAGAAGAAGCGCTAGAAAATTGCGT
>Ga0315900_10012287_pt1 | contig 10521 bp, 11 predicted proteins | sample LakEriMetagenome_FD_203521 | JGI IMG/M metagenome (GOLD analysis project Ga0315900, IMG submission 203521) | Freshwater fungal communities from buoy surface, Lake Erie, Ohio, United States - Buoy 12 MA114 | ecosystem: Environmental > Aquatic > Freshwater > Lake > Lake biofilm | place: USA: Lake...
CTGCGGCATCCCGGGCGAGAGGTTCTCCGCCGTCGTGGCGCCGAGGACCGCGACGCGACGCCGTCCCGCGTCCTCGGCCGACGTGAACATTCGGCCGGCGGCGACCTTGTAGAGCCGCACCATGTCGTAGTTCGCCGTCGTGGCCGTGACCTGCACGTTGCTGTTGGCGGTGCGGGAGAGTACCTGCTGCTGGCGGCCCATCTCGGGCGCGATCGCGCGGAAGCGCGTCCCCCGCTCGACGAGCGCCTCGTAGTCGCCCACCTTGAGCGGGGCGCGGTCGGTACCGGAGGCGACGCCGCCGAACATCACCTGGCCGGGCGAGATGTTCACCAGCGTCGTCCCGAGCGCGGTGAGCCGCTGCTGCACCGCCGACCGCGCGCCACTGCCGAGTGCCAGCATGGCGATCACCGCCGCGACGCCGATGATGATGCCCAGCATCGTCAGCAGCGAACGGATCTTGTTCGACCGCAGGGCGTCGAGGGCGACCCGCAGGACCTCGCCGAAGGGCATCCTCAGCCGCCTCCGCGCCGGCCACCGCCCTGCCCGCCACCCGTCGCCCCGCTGCCCCCCATGCCCGGCATGGACGTGCGCGACCGGATCTGCTCCTGCTGCCGCTGCCGCGACTGCTGCAGCAGCGCTCCGGAGACGAGCGCCACCTGCTCGCCCGCGACGAGGCCTCCGGTGATCTCGACGACGTCGTAGTTGCGGAGCCCCGTGGTCACCACGCGCGGCTCGAGCCCGGCGGACGTCTTCACGAACACGATGCCGCGGCCGCCGCGCTCGGCCCGTCCGGCCGCTGCCGCGGTGGGGGCGGTACGCACCCTGACGTTCGCGGCGGGCTGGCCGTCGCGGCCCCCGCGCCCGGAGCGGCGCTCGGCCCGTCCGGCGCCCGCCGCGCTGTCCGCACGGCCGACGGCGACCGGTCGCCCGGACGCGGAGTCCCCCTGCGCGGTCGGGCGGCGCCCGTTCCCTTGCGCGAGCGACCGCACGGCTTCCGGGTCGAGCCCCAGCGCCACCGCCACTGTCGGCGCCTCGCGCGTCGTACGCACGGCGTCCACCGGCACGACGAGCACGTCGTCCTCCTGCGCGACCAGCACCGAGACGTCGGTGTTCATGCCGGGCATCAGCGCCCCGTCGGTGTTCTCGAGGCGGATCTTCACCGGGAAGAACGTGACGCTCTGCTGCACCGTGGCGTTGGGCTCGACCTTCGTCACGGTGCCACGGAATGTGCGGCCGGGGTATGCGTCGGCCGTGACGGCCACGCCCTGACCGGGCCGGATTCGTCCGATGTCGCTCTCGTTGACGAGCACGCTGTCGTAGACGGCGGTGAGGTCGGCCAGTGACATCAGGATCGTGCCGCCGCTGGGCGAGTTGGTCGCCGAGGCGATCACCTGGCCCGGCGAGACGTTGCGGGCGATGACGATGCCGTCCGACGGGGCGCGGATCGTCACGTCCTCGAGCGCGATCGTCGCCAGCTCGAGGTTCGTGCGCGCAGCGGCGAGCTGCGCCTGTGCGTTGGCCAGCGTCAGCCGCGCCTGCTCGACCTCGGGAGCGGTGACGACACCCTTCGCCAGCAGGGTGTAGTTGCGGTCGGCCTGCGTCTTCGCCACCTGCACGGCTGCCTCGGCGGCCTGGAGCGACGCCCGCGCCTGGTCGAAGCGGTTCTGGGGATCGCGCGGGTCGATGCGGACGAGCAGGTCGCCACGGCGGACGATGGCGCCCGTCTCGACGGGCAGCGCGACGATCTGACCGGACGCCTTCGATCGCACCTCGACGGCCTCGATCGGCCGGATCACGCCGGTGGCCTCGACTTCGACGACGAGGCGCTGGCGGGTGGCCGGGACGGTCTCGAGCGCGGCGGCCCCGACGGCGGGGGTGCCGGATCTGGTGCACGCCGCGAGCAGCACCAGCACGGCAGGGAGACGGCGGATCACAGGAGTCGTCCGGCGAGGGCTTCGAGTTGGGCGCGGGCGACGCGCGCCGTGAACCGGGCCTGCACGAGCGCGGCGCGCGCCTGCGCCAAGGCCGATTGCGAGGTGAGGACGTCGAGCATCGTCGCGACGCCGAGCTGGTAGCGCTCCTGTTGGACGCGCAGGTCCTCCTCGGCGGCAGTCACCGCCTCGCCCTGCAGCGCGAACTGGGCCCGGGCCGTCCCAAGCGCCGCCAGCGCCTGTGTGGCGGTCTGGCGCGCCGCGAGCCGCGCATCGCGCAGCTGGGCTTCGGCGTTGTCGAGCCCGATCGCCGCCTGCACCTGCGCCTGTTCGCGCTGCAGCTGGTCGAAGAGCGGCACGGTGAGCCCGAAGCGCAGCGAGCCGGCGTAGGCGAAGCGATCGGGCGAGAGCGTGAAGTCGTTCGCGGGGCCGGCGCGGTTACGGTTCCAGTTGACCGACAGCGTGGGCCAGTACTGGCCGCGGGCGGCCCGCTGGTCGGCGTGCGCGAGTCCCACGCTCGCCATCGCCGAGCGGACCGATGGCGCCTCGGCCTCGAGGCGGGCGAGGGTCGCGCTGTCAGGGACGGCCGCCATCGCGTCGGGGAGGCCGTCGGCGATCGCGGTGACCGGGCCCTCGAGCCCGACGAGCCGCTGCAGCGCGGCATCGGCCACGGCACGGTCGTTCCGGGCCTGCAGCAAGGCAACGCGCGCCGTGCCGAGCTGAACGCGCGCGCGCAGCGAGTCGGAGCGGGTGGCCGTCTGCGCCAGCACGCGCGCCACGGCGAGCGCCAACTGCTGCGCGGCCTGCGCCTCCTGGGCCAGCGCCACCTGCTCGGTCTCGCGCGCGGCGAGCGAGGCGAAGAACTGCTGCGTGACCTGAAGCGCGACCGCGAAGCGCTGCGCCGTGTGGCCGGCATCGGCTGCGTCCGCCGCGGCGCGCGCCGACCGCAGCCGGTTGAGGCGCTGGAAGCCGTTGAACAGTTGCAGCCCCACCGCGTACCCCTGTGTGATGGCCCAGCGGCCGGCGATGAGTTCGCCCGTGGCGGGGTTGACGCGAGGCGAGGCAGGGCTCTGCTCGGTGTTCGATGCGGTGATGCTGGCGGTGGGCAGGAAGGCCGCCATCGCGCTGCGCGCCTGCGCGGCGCTGCTCCGCACCTGCCCGAAGGCCTGCACGATCGCGGGCGCGTTGCGTTCGGCGAGGCGCTGCGCCTCGTCCAGCCGCAGGGCGCGCGGAGACGGGGATTGGCCGCTGGCCGAGGTCGCACCAAGGGCGAGCAGCGCGAAGGCGCCGAGACGGTAGGCCATATCGGGAATACGCACCCCCGACGAAAGCGTTCGCGGCGCTGCCCGACCGTCGGGACAATCCTGACGCATCGTGAGGGAGGGCACCTCGAGCGACAGCCCCGGCCGACATGCGTGCACGCACGGCCGTGACCACGGGCGGCGGCGTTCGCCTTCCGGTTGTATGCTTGTGGTCGTCCTTCACCTGATGGCCCGCCAAGCGGGCCGGGAGCCGCGATGTCGCCATTGCCTGCCGCCGTCCTGCAGTATTTCGAGGGCGAGAAGCTCGAGGCCCTGATCTTCATCCTCCCGATCGGTCTGCTCAGCGCTGTGTTCGGCGCCTGGCTGCTGGCGGAGGGGCGAAGCGGGTTCGCGCGCGGCGTCGCGATTCCCTTCGTCGGGATGGGGCTCCTGATGACCGTCATCGGCGCGACGGTGGGCTTCCGCACGCCTGGCCAGGTGCGGCGGCTCGAGCAGGCGTGGGCGCGGGACGCGACGTCCGCCGTGGCCGCGGAGACGGCCCGCATGGAGCGAGTCAACCGCAACTGGGGCCCCTACCTCGTGGCGTGGGCGGCGTTCGGCGTGGTGGGGCTCGGCCTGCGCTTCGGGACGTCACGCGACGTCACGCAAGGGGTCGGCATCGCGCTGGTGTTCTTCTCGGGTGTCGGGTTGCTGGTGGACGGCTTCGCCGAGCGGCGGACCTATCCGTACGCGGAAGCGCTCAAGGCCGCCATCGCCCCGCCCCCGGCCAGCTGAGCTGCGGGCGGAGCCGCGCAAGTTGACCTCCACCCTCGTCGCGTTGTGGCGATGCCCGTCGTGCGGGGCCGATGCCGAGACGCCGTTCTGCGGCGAATGCGGCGAACGTCGCCCGACACCCGACCGCCGGATTCCACCACACGGCGTACTTCGTCGCCCTGAATGCCGTCCTGCCGCCCTTCGTCATGGCGCTGCAGTTGGGGCTGTCCGCCCTCGGTCACCCCCTCGACGACGCTGCGAAGGATGTCATCGCGACGTGGTCGGTCACCTTGAGCCTGGCGTTCGTGGGGGTCCCCTTCTTCGAGCGGGCTTACGGCAGCCGGCGGCAATGGGCGGCGCTGCAATCAGCCGTGGTCGCGTTGCTCGTCGCGGTGGGCCTGCAGGGATACCGGCTCGTCGTGTTCCTGCTGACGCTGTTCACGACACGGTAGCGCTCTTCACCGCACGACGCCGTCCAGCGCCTCGATCGTGGCACTGGATGGCCCGCGGGTGCGCCGCAGTCGCGCCGCGACGCGCTCGACGTCGGCGAAGACGCGCAGCAGGTTCGCGCCCGCGAGCTTGCGGAGGTCGGCGTCGCTCCAGCCGCGGCGGATGAGCTCGGCGAACAGGGCCGGATAGCGCGACACGTCTTCCATCCCCACCACCTGGTGCATCGGACCGGTGGCGCCGTAGAAGTCCGCCCCGATCCCCACGTGATCCACGCCGGCGACGCGCCGGATGTGTTCCACGTGGTCGGCGAGGTCCGCGATCGTGGCGCGCGGCATCGGGCCGTGCGTCGTGATCCAGTCCCGCGTGAGCCGGTCGCTCGTGCTGTCGCTGACGCCGATGCGCAGCTGCGGCAGGAGCCCCTCCGACCAGCGGCGCAACGGCTCCGACACGAACATCGGCACGAAGTTCACCTGCACGACCCCGCCGTTGCGGGGCAGGAGGCGCAGGACGGAATCGGGGACGTTCCGGGGATGGTCGGTGAGGGCGCGCGCCGAGGAGTGCGAGAAGATCACCGGTGCCTCGCTCACATCGAGGACCTGCGTCATGGTGGCGGGAGACACGTGCGAGATGTCGACCATCATCCCGAGCCGGTTCATCTCGCGCACCACCTCGCGACCGAAGGGCGTCAGGCCGCCGTGACGATGGCGGTCGGTGGCGGCGTCGGCCCAGTCGGTGTCGTGCCAGTGGGTGAGCGTCATGTAGCGGACGCCGAGCTCGTGGAACGCCCGCAGGGAACCGAGCGAGTTGGCGATGACGTGTCCCCCCTCGATCCCGAGCAGGGACGCGATGCGCCCGCTCGCGCGCACGCGGCGGATGTCGGCGGTGCTGGCGGCGAACCCGAGGTCGCGCGGATAGCGGGCGATGAGGCGGCGCGTCAGCTCGATCTGCTCCAACTGGGCGCGTGTCGCCTCGAGCGCGGGCAGGTCGCTCGGCACGTAGACCGACCAGAACTGCGTCCCCACGCCACCATCGCGCAGGCGCGGGATGTCGGTGTGACCGCCGCCGCGCAGGCGCAGGTCGCGCACCTCGAGGTTCCCGGGGTGCGCGGGATCCACCCGGATGTCCCACGGCAGGTCGTTGTGCGTGTCCACGAGGCCGACCGCACGTAATAGCGTGCGCGCTCGACGCATCGCTGCGTCCGTGGCCGGCGGTGCGGGCTGGCCAGCGGGCTGGCCGGCGGGCTGGCCGGCGGGCTGGCCGGCGGGCTGGCCGGCGGGCTGGCCGGCGGACGGGCCGGCGGCAAGGGTCGCGGCGAGACACGCCATGGCGAGGTGGCGCGGCGGACGGCGGGAGACGAGTCGCATGGATCCGGGTTTGGACGGGAGCGGCGGGCGGTGCCCGCCACGGGGGAGATGGTGCGGCCGTCCGACCGGCAGCGCAACCGGGCGCGTCGGCGGTCACTCGCGGGGGGCCGGGAGGAGGCTGGAGCCCTTGACCGGATGTATTTCGAACGTACGTTATAGACTAACGATGCCCAAGCTCGTCGATCACGATGCCATGCGAGCCACCCTGCTCGACGCGGCCGCCGCCCTGTTCGCGGCGCGCGGCTACGCCGCCGCCGGCATGCGCGACCTCGCAGCCGCGGCGCAGGTGTCTACCGGCACCCTCTACCACTACTTCGCCGACAAGCGCACCCTGTTCGAGCACCTCGTCGAGCGCACCGTCACGCGCGATGTCGCCGAGCTCGCGGCTACGCTCGACGCCCGGCCCGCCGAGCCCCTCGCCCGCCTCGAGGCGTTCCTCGTCCTCGTGCGGCGGGACGAGGCGGACCTGCAGCGGCAGGCCGCGGTCCTGGTGGAGTATGCCCGCCTGCACCGCGACGAGGGACGCGAGGCGCTCGCCCCGCTGCGCGAGGCGCACCGGCGCTACGCCACCGCCCTCGGGCGGTTGCTCGGGGTCTCGTCGGACCGGGCGACCCTGCTGCTGCACGCGGTGAGCGGGCTGCTCCTGCAGCGCTTCACCGATGGGGACACCACCCCCTTCGCCCCGGTCGAGCGTCAACTCCGCGCCCTGTTCGCCCAGCCCGAACGCCGAGCCCACCCATGACGGCCCGCTGTCCCGTTGACCACACGGCCGCCACGGCGCAGGCCCCGGGTCTCCGAGTGGTCCACCGCTCCGCCCTTCGCACCGGACTGGCGCTCGTGCGGGACCCGTTCCGCGCGCTCGAGACGCTGCCCAGCACCGGCGATATCGTCGTCACCAGCGTGTTCGGCCAGCCGACCGTCGTGCTGGCCCATCCAGCGCCCGTCGCCGAGATGCTGCGCGAGGGGCGCGGGACGTGGATCAAGGACCGGCTCACGCAGCGCACGGCCGACGTCTTCGGGCGCGGGCTCCTGCTCAGCGAAGGCGACGCGTGGCGGCGGCAGCGCCGGCTGCTCAACCCCGGCTTCGCGAACGCTCGCTTCGACGCCTATGCGAACACGATGCGCGAGCGCACGGCGGCTGCGATGGCACGATGGCCGGCACGGGGGACGCTCGACGCTGCCGCCGAGATGGCACGTCTCACGCTCGACGTGGCCGTCCGCACCCTCTTCGGCGCGGACATCGCCGATCGCGACGCGAATCGCGTGGCCGAGGCCTTCGCCGCCGTGAGCGACTTCGTGGCCTCGCCGATCGGCCTGCTGCCCTTCGACGTGCCGCGCTGGCTGCCGCTGCCCGTCATCCGCCGCTACGCGCGCGCCATCGCCGAGCTCGATGCCGTGGTGGGCGCGCTCGTGCGCGCCCGCCGCGCGAGCGACGCGCCGGGCGAGGACCTGCTCGCGATGCTGCTCGCCGCGCGCGACGAGGCCGGCGGTCTCTCCGACGCCGAGGTGCGCGACCAGGCCGTGACGTTCCTTCTTGCGGGGCACGAGACCACCGCTCTCGGCCTCACCTTCGCGCTCTTCGAGCTCGGGCGGCGCCCCGACCTCAAGGCCCGTCTGCACGCGGAGACGGACGCCGCACCGCCGGACGCCGGGCACGAGGCGTTCCCCTTCGCCGCGGCGGTGTTCGAAGAGAGCCTCCGGCTGTACCCTCCCGCCTTTGCCCTCTCGCGCGAGAACGTGCAGGACGTCGTGCTCGCGGGGGTGCCCATTGCCAAGGGCACGGTGGTGGTCGCCCCCCCGTGGACCCTGCACCGCGATCCTCGCTGGTTCACCGATCCCTTGTCATTCCACCCGGATCGCTGGAGTTCGCCGGAACACGCGGCCCCGCCACTGGGGGCCTACCTGCCCTTCGGCCTCGGTCCGCGCAAGTGCATCGGGTCGCGCTTCGCCATGCTCGAGGCGGTGCTGCTGCTCACGGGGATCGCGCGGAGCCACGACTGGACGAGCATGGACGCCGCCTTGCCGCCGCTCCAGCCGGCGATCACGTGCCGGCCCAAGGGGCCGGTGCGGCTCGATGTCCGCTCACGTCAGCCTTCGGCGTGAGGCGGCGCGCGGCGTACGAGCAGCGCGGCGAGCCACAGCAGGCCCACCACACAGAAGACGGCGCGCACGAGATACAGCGGAGCCAGCAGCAGCGGGGCGACGGCGAAGACCGCCACCCCGACATGGGCCAGCACCCATCGCAACGTCCCGGCCAGCGCCCGCTCGCCGCGATCGCGAGGCGGGCGGTGACGCGGCGGACATCGTGCGCAGCGGGTGACGAGGACGGCATCCGGGCTCCGGAGGCGACGGGTGACGATGCGTCCCGCGTTCCTCCGCGTCAATGCGTGCCGCCGCGCCGACATGCGGCTCAGGACACGCCGACCCCAGCCCCCCGCCGTGCGAGCATTCCGCCGATCCCGAAGGCCGCGAAGATCCCCGCCGTCAGCCGTGCCAGATGATCGTTGTACGGCTCCACGTGCGTACCCATTCCCATCGCGTCCACCACCGTGCGGAAGGGGCGCGTGCCCGGCGCGGCCTCGACCAGTTCCACGACCGCCTCGGCCACCCTGCGTGGGTCTTGCGCAGGGTTCGAGGCGAGCGCCTGCTCGAACCCATGAAGGAATGCATCCGCCGTCGCCGAAAGGTCAGCGAGCTCGGCGACTCGCGCGGCGTCGCCCGGCCGCATGAGGTTCGCGATGAACGATGTCGCGAAGCCGCCGGGCTCGACGATCGCCGCATCAACGCCGAAGCCGGAGAGCTCGAGCGAGTAGTTCTCCGCCAGCGCCTCGAGCGCCCACTTCGAGGCGTTGTAGGGGCCGTAGAAGGGGACCGCGATCCGTCCGAGGAGCGACGAAACGAACAGCACCAGCCCGCTCCCCTGGGCGCGAAGCAAAGGTGCCGCCGCGCGGGTCACGCGATGCGCGCCGAACACGTTGATGTCGAAGAGCCGACGCAGATCGTCGGCCGTGAAGGCCTCCTGCACGCCAAGGACGCCGACCCCCGCGTTGTTGACGACCGCGTCGAGCCGTCCCGACCGATCGACCACCTCGGCCATCCCGCGCGCGACGCTCGCATCGTCGGTGACGTCCATCTCGACGACGCGCACACCGGCCGCCGCAAGGTCCGCCGCCGTCGAGGCGTTCCGACCCGTGACGTCGCGCATCGTCCCGTACACGTCGTGCCCCCGCCCCCGCAGGGCGAGCGTCACCAGCTTCCCGAACCCGCCACCTGCACCCGTCAGCAATACCGTCGCCATCGTGCCATGCTCCGCCATGATTGGTTGTGAAACACCGCGAAGCGTGCAGTATTGAGCGGTACCCCCCGTCCAGAAAGAAGGCACCCACATGTGCCGTACCCACCATCCGGTAACCGACGATGTCCGACGAAGGGTGCACCGTGGAAATCGAGAACGTGCGCAACGTGCTGAGCGCGATCGCCGACAAGTGGACCCTGATCGTGCTCGAAGAGCTTGGCGAACGCACGCTGCGCTTCGGTGAACTGCAGCGTGCCGCCGGCCGGGTGAGCCAGAAGGTGCTCACGCAAACCCTGCGGGACATGGAACGCGATGGTTTCGTGACGCGAACCGTCCATCCCGAAGTCCCGCCACGAGTCGAGTACACCCTCACCCCGATGGGTCACGATCTCTCGTACGCCATCTGCGGGATCTGGAAGTGGACGTCCGGGAACTACGCGCGCGTGCTGCAGGCGCGCGCGGCGTTCGACGCGGCTCGGACACAGCGGGTGACGGCCTGAGCGGGACCGCGCAGCGATCGAGGTCGCTTCGCGCTCCGTAGTGTCAGCGGGGCTGGCGGCGTCGGCGTTCGCTGGTGCCCGCTGCCGCCGCTCGGCGCAGCCAGGCCGGGAGGGCGAGGGCGTCGATCATCGTGGGCGTCAGCACGGCGTCACCCGCGCCCGGTGCGGTCACGCGAACGGATGCGACCTCGCGCTCCAGCGCCTCGGAGACCGGTATCGTCTCGACGAGCCGTCGCACCGCGGCTCGCGAGGACGCACCCGTAGATGCAGGGGTGGATCCATGCCGGGACGCAGTACCCCATGACGTCGCCGCGCGATCGGAGATCCTGCTCGCCCAGTCCTGCACGTTGTGGGCGGCGAGCTACGCACTCGCTGCCGGCGTCACCGCGCAGGCGGTATCCAAGTGGACGTGCGCGCCGATCGCGTCGGTCAGCCGGAGCACCAGCGCGGGGGCACCGCGGTCGTACCGACCTGGTGCACTACGACTGTGCGCACTGCCGCGCCGCCATCGACGATCATCGGAGTCAGCCCGCCGCGCTTGCCGTGTCGGACGCCTTGCGTCCATGCCGCATCCACGACCGAGACGTCGGCGGTCCATTCCACCCGCACCCCCGCCGAGGTGGTTCGGCCTTCGGCGCTGGCGGTAACCAAGACGGCGCCCGGTGCCGTGGCCAAGACCAGCCCGGACTGGTTCACGGCGGCCACCGTCTTTGCCCTGCTGCTCCACGTGACGCCGCGGTCGGCCACGTGGTTGCCGGCGCTGTCGCGCGCCGTGGCGCTGAACTGCACGCTGGGTCCCGCGCGCAGCGTCGCGTGGGTGCGGTCGCGGGGCGGTCAAGGCGCAACCGCCCCCGGGCCTCACCGCTTGTCCACGACGCGCTGCGCCTTGCCGAGCGACCGTGGAATCGTCCCCGCCGGCACCACGCGCGCGTCGCAGGTGACGCCCACGTGCACCTTCACGCGCTG
>Ga0315900_10012288_pt1 | contig 10521 bp, 11 predicted proteins | sample LakEriMetagenome_FD_203521 | JGI IMG/M metagenome (GOLD analysis project Ga0315900, IMG submission 203521) | Freshwater fungal communities from buoy surface, Lake Erie, Ohio, United States - Buoy 12 MA114 | ecosystem: Environmental > Aquatic > Freshwater > Lake > Lake biofilm | place: USA: Lake...
CGATGTCGGCTCATCGCAACCTGGGGCTGAAGTCGGTCCCAAGGGTTGGGCTGTTCGCCCATTAAAGCGGTACGCGAGCTGGGTTCAGAACGTCGTGAGACAGTTCGGTCCATATCCGGTGCACGCGTAGGAACATTGAGAGGATTTCTCCCTAGTACGAGAGGACCGGGAGGAACGCACCTCTGGTGTACCAGTTATCGTGCCAACGGTAAACGCTGGGTAGCCATGTGCGGAGTGGATAACCGCTGAAAGCATCTAAGTGGGAAGCCCACCTCAAGATGAGTGTTCCCATGGCAAAAGCCAGTAAGGTCACGGGCAGAACACCCGTTGATAGGCTCTACGTGGAAGCGCAGCAATGCGTGAAGCGGAGGAGTACTAATAGACCGAGGGCTTGACCAACCATTTTCTGTACGCCAAAGCAAAGCGAAAGCAGAGCGCAGGCGAAAGGAAGACGGCAATCTACGGCTGACATTCCAGGCGCAGCACAGGGTCTGGGCGATCACCATCAATGGTGGTGGCATCAGGCGCTTGTGCGAGAACCTATGCAGTTCTCAGGGTTCACCTGGGAATGAAGACCATCAATGATCACTATCCTGGTGTCCATGGCGTAGTGGAACCACTCCGATCCATCCCGAACTCGGCTGTGAAACGCTGCAGCGCCGACGATATTTGGGGGGTAGCCCCCTGAGAAAATAGGTCGATGCCAGGTAAAACATTGATGTTCCTTCCAACTACTGGCTATCTTGACAGAAAAGGAAGCCACCAAAGCCACCTCATCAGGGGTGGCTTTTCTGTTTTGGGGGTCTGCTGCGCACTGTTGGAGTGTTGGGGTGGAAAGCAGTCTCTGGAATAACGAATGTTCCCACAGGGTGCTCCTCGGCTGTTGGTGTTCTGATTTGGTTCTGCTTCTCGCTGAGGAATGTCCGCACCAGCAGCCCGTGCGAGTACCCCAAGATGAGCACCGCCAGAGGCACCCGCACCACCTCGCCGCCAGTGCTCACCTGGCACTGGCCATAGGCAACCTGAAGGTGCCTGCCCGGTGGGATCTCGAACCCCGCCGTCGCCAGGGTCTTGTTGCCTAGCTCCCGCCGCCACGGCTCCACGTCACGCTCCTCCACGGCCAGGCTCCCCTCGATTCCCTTCTCGCTCGCCAGCTCCTGCCGCACCACATCGGCATTGCCGCGATGGGCCAGAAATCGCTACCGCAGCCATTCGCGTTGGCTGTCAGGAACCGTGTTGCGGCATGGCTTCCCGTAGGGCTGTCAAGCGACACCTGCTCGGAATTCGTGGAGGACCTGCTGGCCTGAACAGGGTCGGGGCTCCCGGCCGCAGCCTCAGGGCACCCCAACCACCGCCACAGGCTGGTGCAGCGAGCGGTTGTCGCGTTCATGGGTTTCCACCAGCTCGCGGAAGGCCTCTCCCTCGATCGTCTCCTCCACGATCAGCCGCTCCACCAGCAGATCCATCAGCTCCCGGCGCGGGCGCAGCAGGGCCACGGCGCGATCGAGGGCGGCCTGGGCCAGCAGCCGCACCTGGGTATCGATGCGATTGCCGGTCTGGCGGGAATAGTGGGGTTCCGGCCGCAGCCAGTCGCGCCCCAGGAACACCTCCACCCCATCGCCCTCCAGGGCCACCGGGCCGAGACTGGAAAAGCCGTAGCGGGTCACCATCTCGCGGCAGATGCGCGTCACCAGCTCCAGGTCGCCGGCGGCGCCCTGGGTCACCTCACTGGGGCCGTACACCACCAGCTCGGCGGCCCGCCCCCCCAGCGCCACCACCAGCCGTGCCCGCAGGTAGGCCTTGCTGATCAGGCCGGAATCGAGAATCTCCTCGTCGGGCATGGTGCGGGCGAACCCGCCCACACCGCCCGCCCGGGGCAGCAGGGTCACCTTGTCGAGGCGGTCGGCCTGGGGCTCCAGGGTGGTGAGCAGGGCGTGGCCCACCTCGTGATAAGCGATCAGCCGCTTCTTGGCGGAATCCTGCAGGGGCGCGGCCGTGAGGCCCATCGTGATCCGCTCGAGGGCATCACTGAGGGCGCGGTCGTCGATCTGGCTCTGGTCACGGCGCGCGGTGAGGATCGCCGCCTCGTTGAGCAGGTTGGCCAGATCGGCCCCCGAAAAGCCCGGGGTGCGGCTGGCCCAGTCGGCCAGGTTCACCGCATCGGCCAGGGGGCGCGTGCGGGCATGCACCGCCAGGATCTCTTGGCGGCCGCGCCGATCGGGCAGGTCCACCTGGATGCGGCGGTCGAAGCGACCCGGGCGCATCAGGGCGGCATCGAGCACGTCGGCCCGGTTGGTGGCCGCCAGCAGGATCACACCGGAATTGGGCTCGAACCCATCCATCTCGGTGAGCAACTGGTTGAGGGTCTGCTCGCGCTCATCGTTGCCGCCACCGATGCCGGCCCCGCGCTGCCGGCCCACCGCATCGATCTCGTCGATGAAGATGATGCAGGGCGACTTCTCCTTGGCCTTGCGGAAGAGATCACGCACCCGGCTCGCGCCCACGCCCACGAACAGTTCCACGAACTCGGAGGCGGCCATGGAGAAGAAGGGCACGCCGGCCTCACCGGCGATCGCCCGGGCCAGCAGCGTCTTGCCGGTGCCGGGGGGGCCCACCAGAAGCACCCCCTTGGGAATGCGGGCGCCCACGCTCGTGAAGCGCTCGGGCTCCTTCAGGAAGGTGACCACCTCCTGGAGCTCCGCCTTGGCCTCGGCGATGCCGGCCACATCCTCAAAACGCACCGCCGGTGCACCCTCCGGCTGGATGCGGGGCTGGCTGCGTCCGAAGCCCATGGCCCTGTTGGCCACCTGGGCCGAGCGGCGGATCAGCAGCGCCAGCGCCGCCAGAAGCAGCAGCACCAGCAGACCATTGGCCACCAGCCCCGCCAGCATCGCCTCCGACCGATCGTCGCGCACGCTCAGCGGCACCCTGGCCTTCTCGGCCGTGCGCAGCAGCATCGTGTCATTGCTGAACACCGCCACGCTGGTGCGGCGTCCGTCGCGGAACTGCACCCTCACCTCCCGGCGGGCGGGCGAGAGCAGCAGGTCCTTCACCTGGCCCTTCTCGATCGCCTGCAGCAGCTGGCTGTAGGAGAGGCCGGCGGGGTTGTTCCCCGGCAGGGGTGAGCCCATCCTGGCTGGCGGGCCCTCCGCCGCGGACCTGCCGGCGGGGGCTGCAGCCGGCGCCTGCGGTTGGCCGGCCGAACCGCCGGGTACCTCCGAAACGCTGCTGCTCACGGGGATCCGAATTTCCCCGGAGCTTAGCGATTTGACGAATGGCCAGTCGCAGCCCGATGATCAACGCCTGGATGCATGCGATCGGGGATGGCTGTTCCCAAGAAGAAAACTTCCAAAGGCAAACGCAATCAGCGCCATGCCCAGTGGAAGGCCAAGGCGTCCGCCGCCGCCGGCAGGGCCCTTTCGATCGGCAAATCCGTGCTCAGCGGCCGAGCCCAGGGATTCCTCTATCCCGTCAGCGACGCTGACGACGAAGAGAGCTGAGTGCCCTCCGTCGTGCGGCTGCGGACGCAACGGCGCCGGCCGTCGAGCAGGGCCCAGCCCTCGGCCCTCTCCAGCAGGGGAAGCTGGTAGAGGCTCGGCGGCAGCGAAGCCAGGCTGGCGCGCACGATCGCAACCACCGACGCGGGATCGAGGGCGGCACCATTCAGGCGCCGCTGGCGCGCTTCGGCCTGCAGACGCCAGCGGCACGGCAGGCCCCAGTGATCGGGCGACAGCACCCACAGGCCCTGCACCACCCCGAGGGCAGGGTCGCCGAGCGGGCCATAGGCCGCCAGTGCCCGGTCCCAGTGGGGCAGCCAGGCCCTTTCCGTGGCCGAGAGCCGCCACGGCCGGAGCCCCGCGCCGGACAGCTCGCCTTCCCAGCCGGCCAGGCGGCAGGCCAGGCCATCGCCCAGACTGCGACAGCCCAGCAGCCAGCCCTCGAGCAGCAGCGCGTCGGGCCTCAGCCTCTCCTCGCCGCTCCGGTCGCCCTCGCCGTTGCGCAGCCGCTTGTCGAAGCGGGGCAGAACCAGGTCGCCTCCCGCCCGCCAGGCCGCCAGCCGCTCCAGCAGCAGAGCGGTGTCATGACTTCCGGGCGGAACCCGGTTGACGCCGAAGGGATTGCCGACCATCGCCCGGCGGCGCTGCGCCCAGGGCAGGTAGGCATCGTCGATGCTGGCCACCGCCAGGTCAAGCCCCCGCCGGGCTGCCTGCCGCTGCAGGCAGCGGCCCAGGCTGCTCTTGCCGGCGCCCACCGGACCGTTGAGGGCGATCACCGGTCTGCAGCCGCCCACCGCTGCGCGGCAGAGGCGATCCAGCAACGGCTGGGCGAAGCCCCGCTGCAGCGAGGGATGCGGGGCCCCAGGCCCGCTCATGGAGAAGTGCAGGTCCCCGGAGCCGCTCATGTGCCGAGCTTGAAGGCTTCGAGCACCACGGAATACACGAGGCCCACCCGCAGGTTGTCGGCCAGCATCCAGCCGAACGGGGCGGGCCGGCCCTCGGCCAGCGGCGGCAGCACCCGCGTGCGGATGCGCACCACCAGCTCCAGCAGCAGCACGAGGGCCAGCACCAGCCCGGGGCGTCCCCCCGGGAAGCGAACCACCACGAAGGCGGTGATGTTGCCCCCGGCGTAGAAGCCCAGCAGCAGGGCCAGCAGCAGGGCGCTGCGCCGCCGCCAGCTGCCGCCCAGGCCGCCGAACAGGCCGACGGCCAGCAGCCCGACCAGGCGGGCAAAACGGGTGGGCTGGGGCTGGAGTTGCACCATGGGGCTCAGCAGGCTCCAGCCCGCAGCTGCTGCAGATAGCTCAGCGTCACCCCAGCCGCTCCGCAAGCGGGGCCGCGGGCCACCCGGCCCGCCGGGCCCAGCTCCTCCACCACGGCCAGGGCCGCGTCGAAGCGGTGGGCCGGTTCGCGCGCACCGTAGTGGCTGCGGCTGATCACACAGGCCAGGCCCGCCGCCGCCGCCGCCCGCAGGCCGTTGCTCGAATCCTCCAGGGCCAGGACCGCAGACGCCGGCAGAGCCAGGTGATCCAGCGCCTGCAGGTAGCCCTCGGGATCGGGTTTCTTGCGCACCACGTCGTCACCGCACACCCAGAACTCGAGGGCATCCGCCAGGGATCCGAGGCAGCAGCGGGCCAGGGCCGCCACCGCCAGCCGGCCGCTGGTGGTGACGATCGCCTGGCGCAGGCCGGCGCTGGCGGCCTCGGCGATCAACGCCGCCACCCCGGGTTTGAGCGCCAGTTCTCCGGCCTCCACCAGGGCCGCGTAGTGCCGCTGCTTGGCGGCCTGCAGGGTGTCGAGTTCCGCCGCCGCCGGCGGCTCGCCCCGCAGCGCCCCCAGGGCGAGGGCGATCCGCTCCCGACCGCCGCTCACGGCCAGAAGCTCGCCATAGCGATCGCGGTCCCAGTGGAGGGGAAGCCCCGCCGCGGCGAAGGCCCGGTTGAAGGCGCGGCGATGGCCATCCCGTTCCGTCTCCGCCAGGGTGCCATCCACATCCCAGAGCAGGGCCCGCAGGGGTTGGGGCGTGGGTGACGCGGGGGGGCTGGGAGCGGAGGGCATCGATCCAACCGGCCGAGTGCCAGCGCGGGGCAGGGCTGACCCTAGGGCTGGCGGCCGGACAGGCACGGCGCACAATGGACCCAGCCCCGCTTCCCGCCGCTGCCGCTCACCAAGCCCGTTCAGCGCTGGCAGTTGCCCGCCCCCCTGGCCCACCCCGAGGCGCTGCTCGCCGAGCTTGGGCCTGAACTCCTGGAGCTGTTGCCCCGGGAGCTGGCCCTGCTGCTGATCCGCCGCGGCCACGCCGATGCCGGCGCGATCCGGGCCCTGCTCGAACCGGCGGCGGCACCACCGCCGCGGCGGCACTTCCCGGGCCTGGCCACCGCCAGCGAACGCCTGATCCGCGCCTGCCGCCAGGGGGAGGCGTTGGCGGTGTGCGGCGACTACGACGCCGACGGCATGACCAGCACCGCCCTGCTGGTGGGTGTGCTGGAACGCCTGGGGGCCAGGCCCCTGGCCGCCATCCCCAGCCGCCAGGACGACGGCTACGGCCTCAATCCGTTGATGGTGGAGCGCCTCGCGGCCACAGGAATCCGCCTGCTGGTGACCGTCGACAACGGGATCGCCGCGGTGGAGGCCCTGGAGCGGGCCCGGGCCCTGGAGGTCGAGGTGATCGTCACCGACCACCACACCCTCCCGGCGGCGCTGCCGCCGCTGCTGGCCCTGCTCCATCCAGCCACCACCCCGACGGACTCGCCCTACCGGGGCCTGGCGGGGGTGGGACTGGCCTACGTGCTGGCCGCCGACCTCTGCCGCCAGCTGCGCCGCAGGGACGGCCTGCAGATGGCGCTGGATCTGTTCTGCATCGGCACCATCGCCGACATGGCGCCGCTGGTGGGCGTGAACCGCCGCTGGCTGCGGGAGGGGCTGCCGCTGCTCGGCCGCAGCAGCCTGGCCGGTCTCCAGGCCCTGATCCGGGTGGCGGGCCTGGCCGAACGACCCCTCGACGCCCAGGCGGTGGGCTTCCAGATCGCGCCCCGGATCAATGCCGTGGGGCGGTTGGGCGATCCGGCCCTGGTGGTGGAGCTGCTCACCACGGCCGATCCGGAGCGGGCTCTCGATCTGGCGCGGCAGTGCGAGGGTCTCAACCGCCAGCGCCGCGAGATCTGCCAGGCGATCGAGGCGGAGGCCCTGGCCCTGATCGAGGCCGATGGCGACGCCAGGCCGCCGTTCCTGCTGCTGGCCCAGAGCCACTGGCACCACGGGGTGATCGGCATCGTGGCGGCCCGGCTGGTGGAGCGCTTCGCCGCTCCGGTGGCCCTCCTGGCCGGTGATGCCGACGGCCGGCTGAGGGCCTCGGTACGGGCGCCCCGTGGATTCGCGGTCGACCAGGCCCTGACGGCCTGCCGCGATCTGCTCGAACGCTTCGGCGGCCATCCGGCGGCCGGGGGTTTCACCGTGCGGGCCGAGAACCTGGCCAACCTGCATGGGCGGCTGAACGACCTCGCCACCGGCTGGCGGCGCGACCTCGGTGCGGGCGTGCCGCTGGAGCCGGAGGTGCTGCTGGCGCTGGAGCGCGTGGACATGGCATTCCTGCAGGCACTGGAGCGGCTCGAACCCTTCGGGATCGGCCATCCCCAGCCCCTGTTCTGGAGCAGCGGTTGCCGGGTGGTGAGCCAGAAGCTGCTGCGCGGGGGGCATCTGCAGCTCCAGCTCGCCCAGGGAGACCGCTCGCTGCGGGCGATCGCCTGGCACTGGGAGGACAGCGAACCGGTTCCGGCCGTGGTGGATGTGGCCTACCGCCTGCGCCTCGATGCGTGGCAGGGGGAACGCAGGGTTCAGCTCGAGATCGCCGGCCTGCGGGCCGCCGCCGCCGGAGCGGACGGGCAGGGGGAGGTGGTGCTGCAGCGCCGGCAGCGCACCTACTGGTGTCGTCGCCTGGGCGGAGGCCTGGTGATCCGCAATGCCAGCGGCGAGGAGATCCGCCACGACCCCGCCCTGGCCGACCCCGCCCAGGCACGCCACCCCTACGTGAGCGCCCTGCTGCGGGATGCGGCCCTGGCCCTGGGTCTGGCGGCCTGATGGCTGCCCTGGGCCGAGCTCTCGCCCGGGCGGGCCAGCTGACCCTGGTGGGAGTTCTCGTGGGACTGGCCTGCTGGCCGCTCAACCGGGTCGACCTGCTGCAGGAACGTCTGCTCAACCTCCTGCCGGGGTTCAGCGGCGGGCTCTGGCAGGCTCCCGGCCTGCTGCTGGCGGCGGCGCCCGTGCTGGTGATGCCCCTGCTGCTGGTTCTGCTGCAGCGCCGGGGTCTGCGCGATGGGGCGGGCTCCGGCATCCCCCAGACGATCCTCAGCCTCGAGCAGCCGGAGCGGGCCGGGAGCCTGCTCAGCCCGGCCGTCACGGCCGCCCGGCTGGGCCTCTGGACCCTGGCCAGCCTGGCCCTCTTCCCCCTGGGCCGCGAGGGACCGGTGGTGCAGCTGGGTGCGGCCGTCGTCCATGCCCTGCGCCGGCGTTTTCCCCGCCTGCTGGCGGAGCTCTCCAACTCGCAGCTCCTCGCCGTGGGGGCAGGGGCCGGACTGGCCGGGGGGTTCAACGCTCCCCTGATGGGACTGGTGTTCGTGATCGAGGAGCTCACCGGTGAGTTCCAGGTGGCCGTGCTCTGGCCCGGTGCCCTGGTGTGCCTGGCCGCGGCTCTGATCAGCAACCTCGGGGGGATCGGCCTGTTCCCCCTGGGGGTCGCCAGCGAGCGGGTGGCCGAAGGGCTGCAGCTGCTCTGGGCTGTGCCCCTGGGGCTGGGCGGCGGCCTGCTCGGCGGGTTGTTCGCCCGCCTGCTGCTCATGGCCACCGCCTGGCTGAAACCGCGCCTCACCCGCCAGCCGCTGGGCTGGGGGCTGGTCCTGGGCGGCGGCCTGGGGCTGCTGCTGCTCGTCAGCGGCGGTTGGAGCGGCGGCGACGGCGGGGCATTGATGCGCCACATGCTGGCGGGTTCGCCTCCCCAGCCCGTGCCCGGCTCACCGCTGGCCGGCCTGGGCTGGCTGCTGGTGGTGGCGGTGCGGCTGGTGGCGCCGCTGCTCGGCCTGGCCGCCGGGGTGCCGGGGGGGCTGATCGAACCCGCCTTGAGCCTGGGCGCGGTGTTCGGCAGCGGCGGGATCGAGCTCCTGGGGGGCTCCGCTGCCCTGGGTCTCGCCCTGGGCATGGCGGCGAGCCTGGCCGGGGCCACCCAGCTGCCGCTCACCACCGTCGTCTTCGCCATGCGCCTGGTGGAAGACCCCCAGTGGCTCTGGGGTCTGCTGCTGAGCGCCGTGCTCGGGGCCACGGTGGGCCGCTGCCTGCAGCCGCTGCCGATCTACCACGCTCTCGCCGAGTCGAGGGGCGGGGACGGACCAGGAATCGGAGAGAGCCACCCGGCCTGAGGCACCGGGAACCGCGGGGCTGGGGGCCGCTGACCGGGGACGTCTGGCCGCCAAACCGCTCGCAGGGACCCCTCTCACCCTGGCGTCGCGTTGCGCTCGGGCCTGGCAGCCGCTGGGTTGCCGCGCCGGGATCCGGACGACTGGATTCCTGTTCAGAGGGCGCCGCGCCGGTAGAACAGGATGAAGATCACGGCTGGACCCGCGATGGTGATCAGGGCCAGGGCCGCGAAGTTCGCGATCAGATGGAAGTCGATGCCCATGGCTGCGGCAGAAAGGGTTTGCGCTGATGGAGCCTAGGGGTCTGCTGTGCCGCCGCCGCCGCTGGGCGAGGGCCTCTGTGACGGCTTGTCACAGCACCCCGGCCCCGTGGCTGAATGGGAGCTGATCGCCTGCGCCCGCCGATGGCCCGGACCGAGCCCACCTGGCGCTGCATTCCCGGCTGCGGCGCCTGCTGCCGCCTTGATCCCACCCTGCGGGGTGAGGCGCTGGCGGCCCTGAGTCCCGAGCTGCAACGCACCTATCTGGCCATGGTGGGCCCGGACGGCTGGTGCATCCACTTCGACACCGGTGGCCGGCGCTGCCGCATCTATGACCGGCGGCCCTCCTTCTGCCGGGTGGAGAACCTGGCATCGCTGTTCGCCGCCCCCTCCGGCGCGGCCGGGGCGGAGCCCCCGGACGCCGACGGCCTCGCCATCGCCTGCTGCGTGCAGCAGATCCGCAGCGAATACGGCGGCCGTGGCAGGGTGATGCGGCGATTCCTGCGGGCGATCCGCCGGCAGCCCCTCCAGTGATGCGCGAACCAGCCGCCACGCAGGAAGGCCCGCGACCCGGTGCGTGGGGCGCCGCGTTCCTCACCACCTTCGGCACGGTGTTCCTGGCGGAACTGGGCGACAAGACCCAGCTCGCCGCCCTGCTGCTCTCGGCCCAGTCCGGCCGTCCCGGCCTGGTGTTCCTGGGGGCATCGCTGGCCCTGATCAGCTCCAGCCTGGTGGGTGTGCTGCTGGGCCGCTGGCTGGCCCAGGCGCTGCCGCCGCGGCAGCTGGAGCGGCTGGCTGGGATCCTGATGGTGGCGCTGGGCCTCTGGCTCGGCCGTCAGGCGGTTCTGCATCTCGCTCCGCTGCCGGGGCCTCTGCCGCTCGGCTGAATCCCACCCAACCGCCCCGGTCCATGCCCGCCCTCCCCGCAGATCTCGGCCTGCTGGCCTCCACCTTCGCCACGGTGTTTCTGGCCGAACTGGGCGACAAGACCCAGCTGGCGATCGTGACGATCAGCGGCACCTCCTCCCGACCGCTGGCGGTGTTCGCCGGCAGCTCCCTGGCCCTGGTGTTCGCCAGCCTGCTGGGTGCCGCCGCCGGCGGATCGCTCTCGGCCGTGATTCCCACCGACGCCCTGCAGCTCGCCGCCGCCGCGGGCTTTCTGGTGATCGGCATCCGGCTGATCGTCAAGGCTGGAGGCGAGGAGGCCTCCGGCCCGGAGCCGCTCGCAGGCCCTGACCCGGTGGACCCCCAGGTGGATCCCTAAGAGTTTGCGGAAAAACCGCCTGAATGGCCGCGTTTTTCCCTCCGGAGAGCTGATTGCGCTCCGTTCGGGCTGGTTTTCACTGATTCAGCCGTTCA